>Ga0185299_10000423_pt1 | contig 116399 bp, 103 predicted proteins | sample PaiPotPPA55metaG_FD_128002 | JGI IMG/M metagenome (GOLD analysis project Ga0185299, IMG submission 128002) | Iron sulfur acid spring bacterial and archeal communities from Banff, Canada, to study Microbial Dark Matter (Phase II) - Paint Pots PPA... ... | reverse complement strand
AGCAATTGTGGTTTGCGATTACATTGCCGGCATGACTGACCAATTCCTGCTGCGTCAGCATCAGGAACAATTTGGCCTAGGCGAGCTATAAAGGAATTTTAAGTGCAGCGCGCCAGCGCGAAGTTTCGCAGACAAGTTATTTTACTGTCCAAACGTATTACACGCGGAGATTTGCCCGCTATCGAAGCCTCGGCGGAACCACGATACCCTTTGCTCCGATGTGCCGTGCGTGAACGACTCTGGGGTCACGTGCCCGGTCGTCTCTTTCTGCAAGCGATCATCACCGACCGCCGCCGCGGCACCCAGTGCGGAATCGATATCACCCGTTTCCAATAAGCCACGCTGTTGAGTGGTTTGAGCCCAGATGCCCGCGAAGCAGTCCGCCTGCAATTCCAGTTTCACCGACAATTGATTTTTCGCTCGTGGATTCTGCTGCACCATCCGTTGTTCTTGACCCTCGATACCCAAAATTTTCTGTACGTGATGCCCGATCTCGTGCGCCAGCACATATGCTTGCGCGAACTGACCAGGGGCTCCAAAGCGGCGCTTCAACTCGTCGTAAAAATCCAGGTCAATGTAAACTTTTTCATCCTGAGGGCAGTAAAACGGCCCGGTAGCCGCCTCGGCGCCTCCGCAACCAGAATGAATGGCGTCACGAAACAGCACCAACTTAGCGTGCCGGTAAGGTTTGTTTTCTTGCTGCGGCAAGATCGTGGACCAGGTTTTCTGCGTGTCGTCCAGAACAAAAGATACAAACTGCACCAGCGGTTTTTCCGCCTGATCGCGCGGCGACGTGCCACGCGGCCGGTTTGGATCGCTGACCGATGATGGAGCCGTTCGTTCCGGTCCGCTACCGCTAAGTAGCGCGAAAAAATTTGTTTTGAAAACGAAACTGAGGATCAACAGGATGATCGCGCCGCCAATGCCGATGTGCATCCCGCCGAATTGAAACCCGCCGCCACCGCCGTCGCCGGTATCGTCGCGGCGATCTTCAATGTCCGGGCTTTCGCCGCCAGGAGTCCACTTCATTAAAGATCTCCTTCTACCGGGCCAGGATGAATAGTAGCATGCGGAACTAATCGCCAAATTGCTACGGAAGAAAAAGGTGGAGATTTTGTCTCCACCTTTCTAAAGCACTGTCATGAAACGCTCGCGTTCCTTAGAAACGGATAATCGGCCCAAAGGTCGCTTTCAAATTATGGTGGGTATTGTCGTTGAAATACATTTCGTCGCCGACATCCAATCGCAGTCCAATCGGCCCGAGATGCCCTTCGAGACCGCCACCGGCATAGAAAGTCCCTGTCACGTTATTTTCGCGCAGACCGGATACCGAACTCGCGAACGTTCCAAATGTCGCGGGAGAATTATCCAAGCGAAAATTTATTAGACCGCCTTTCGCGGTAACAAATGGCTGAATAGCATGTCGGCCTAGATTGATACGTGGCCCAAACAGCCCATGAATCACCCGCAAATTTGTGCGCTGCACGATTACATTACCGGTCGAATTGTCGGTGAAACCTTCGGTGAAGGCCCTGCTAAAGTCGTAAGACATCTCGGCTTCAAACTTCAGACGCTTGTAAGCCACGAACGACGCGCGGCCACCTACGCCTAACAGGTCCGTGTCGGTTTGGGATAGCCGAAAATAATCGGCGAAAACGCCGACTTGTACATGCTCGTTCTCCTGGGCGAATGCACCAGGGACAGCCCAGCCTGCGACAAACAAAAGTAAAAACGCGACACGCTTCATAACATTTCTCCTGACGGCTAAATGGAATTAACACCCACACCCGAGCAAAGTCGCGCTCCTAATTTGATTTTGCTCAGTTGTTTGGATGAAATCGTTGTGAGCAGGGTTGCTGAAAGACCGCAAGATGTGTTGAACTAAAGCCAAATAAATGTGGTCCTTACATACTTTTTGTTAGCCATATACAGGCCATGCTGTAGAAAATTGAGCGTCGGCTCGTGACCCTAACATTTGTGGTTGAACATGAGTGGTAGAAGGGTGGTCAAACAGCCCGCTACCGGGGTCCGACGCAGGCCGCAGCTTATGGAACTTCGGCCCGCTCCGGCGTATCGATGCGGATTTCCGTCAAGTCCGAAAGCAGATTTGCCGCCCAGCGGTAGATGTTGTGTTCGCGGACATGCAAGCGCATATGATGCATGCGAGACGCTTGCTGTTCCTCAGGCATGTCCACAGCGCGGTGAATGGCCTCGGCCATTTGCTGAACATCGTAAGGATTAATCAATAGCGCATCGCCAAGCTCCAGCGCGGCACCAGCAAAGGTACTCAGAATGAGCACACCGCGTTCGTCATCGCGCGCAGCTATGAATTCCTTGGCTACCAGATTCATTCCATCGTGCAGCGAAGTCACCAGGCACACCGAGGCCGCGCGGTAGTATCGATCAATTTCTTCATGAGAGTGATGTTTTCGCAGAAAGACAATCGGTCGCCACCGACCGGTTTGGCCATTTTGGAATCTCGCGTTGATACGATCCGCTTCCGCACTCACTTCATCGAGAAATTGTCGATAGCGCTCGATATCGGTACGGCTGGGTGCGCCAATCTGCACAAATGTAAAACGTCGTTGATATGCGGGATTCAATTCCAGGAAACGTTCAATGCCGCGAAAGCGCTCGATAATTCCTTTGGTGTAATCCACACGGTCTACGCCTACGCCAAGCAAGCTAGCTTCAATGCCCAGCTCCGCGCACAGTGCGGCGCGTTCTTCACCGGCGTTGCGCGAGTCGTTGATAGTGCGCGTCTGCTCAGGAAACGCAACGCTGATCGGATACGGCCGCACGCGCGTAACGCGGCCCTGACGGTTCACCGCAAAGCGGTCCCATTCGGTCAATGCTTCCACCGCTCGATCAACGGTTGAAAGAAAATTGTTGCAATGCGTCTGCGTGTGAAAACCGATCAGGTCCGCCCCGAGCAAACCGTCAATCAGCTCACGCTGCCAGGGACAAATCCCGAAGACCTCCGCATTTGGCCACGGAATATGCCAAAAAATTGCTACGCGCGCATCGGGACGCGCATCCTTTATCATTCGCGGCAGGAGCGCGAAGTGATAATCCTGGGCCAGCAGGATGGGCGATTCCGTGCCTTCCATTTCATCGAGCACCGCGTCGGCAAAATGCCGGTTGGCCTGCTGGTAACATAGCCAGTCGTCGGGACGGAAAACCGGCCGCGTATGCGCGATATGGCAAAGGGGCCACAATCCTTCGTTGGCGAAACCCTGGTAATAGCCTTTCTCTTCTTCTGCCGTCAGCCACACGCGCCGCAGGTTATAGCTCGGCCGGTCGGGAGGGACGCGCAAGCGATCATGCGAATCAACGGTCTCGCGATCTCCGCTACCTGCGCCATGCGCGATCCACGTTCCATCGCAGGCCAGCAGCACCGGTTCCAAGGCGGTAACCAATCCGCTGGCAGGAACAATGACGCTCATCGAGCGATTTTCGTTCAGCACATGCATGTACGGTTCACGATTGGACACCACGAAAAGCGGTTGGCCCTTCAATTTGTTGCGCAGGCTTACGCGTAGGCGCTCCGAAGTCCATTGCGAAGCGTTGGTGTCGCGTAAACGCGCCTCTTTTTCAGCTGAAGCACGCGCCGCGTTTAAATCGCGGGCTAAATGCGTCACTTCGTGGTGCAGCTGATCGAATATCTCCCCTTCGGGCAGCGTCGGCGGCGCGTGAGATTGCCCGGTGCGCAGTGTGCGTAACCATTTCGCGGTGCGCGTTAACGGGTTGGTGAACGTCCAACGCACCAAAACCATGGCCAGGGCGGTAATCAGTAAAGTTTGAATCAGCGCCGTGAGCAGCGCATCGCGCAGGGTGTGCGACAACTGAACATCTATGTAGGTGGTGTCGTGATAAAGCGCCAGAACACCCGCCGCTTTGCCAGTGCTGTGTAAAGGCAGAGCGTAAATATGCATGGGCTGTCCCTCAACCTTGAGGAACTGTCCATAGCCAGAATCCTTTTCTGCCGCAAGTGTTGCGGTCCCCGGCCGCGATTTAAAAACGGGCGCCAATCCCGGTGTGAGGGCCAGCGCGTTCCCGCCTGTGTCATACACGGCTACGCCCTTCAGGTGTTCGCGTTGACCGAAACGATCGACCAACCTTTGCAGATTTTTCTCTCGCCCGTGGTCGAGAAGAGGCTCCACGCTTTCTTGCAAGCTTTCGCCAAGAATCTCCGCGCGGCGGGAAAGGTCGTTGCGCAGAATGCGCCGTTCGGTGCGCACCTGGTAACCGGCAAATAGCAGCGAAATGAAAGCTACGCTGATGATTAACGGCAGGACAATCTTCAGCGTCGTGCGCAAATTAGCTCCTCAACCCGGGTGCGAAACGCGCGCGCCGATTCTGACTGGCCGACGAAGACGGCCGGTAGTATCCCAAGCGCTGGGACAAGTATCTTAATCCAAAAGTCGGGCGCCTTGCACGGCGTCATTGGGAGTAAATTGATCGTTCACAAACATGTTAGTGAGGTGAGTCGGCCTGCTGGGGGGCTTTACGGGTTGGTTTGAGTCGGGAAAACCTTGGTGGCTTTCTGCGTGAATTCGAATCGCAGCAACCATTCGCTTGGCGCGTTGCGTCCGTCCACTTGTGGTGGCGTGAAAGTCCACCGGCGCGCGACTTGCACAGCCTGATCCCCAAAAAACTTGCTGGAAAAATTATCCAAGTCCGCGCCGGTCACTTTGCCGGCGTCGTCTACGTGAACTTTTACGCCCACGCGAACCGTCCCTTGTATGGTGTCGCGAGCGCGCTGAGAGATATCGGGCACCACTTGGTAGAGCACCGCCCCGCGAGCTGGATTTGTTGGTGCAACCTTGGCGGACTTGGTCCATGGTCGCGCTTCGGCGGCCTCAACCGGGCGGTCTGAAACTGGGTTCACGGCGTCGTTTGAAGAAACAGTTTCACCCGTGGCGTCGGAGTTCTTCGTTCCAGCTTGTCTTTCTGCCGCACGTTTCTCGGCCTTGGTTTGCGTGGGCAAAGGTAAGACTGGCGCGGTTCCGGTGCTGGGAGGCGTCAAAGACGATGGTGCTGGAGCGATTGACGGCTGTACGGTCGCCGCTTGCGGTTGCAACTGAGAAAAGCGGTTGAGCACGCGCGGTGCAAGAAGGATCGCGCCGAGCAATATCATCGCCGCGACCAGCGGAATAGCTACCCGAGACTTGCGTGGCGTTGCCTTGGTCGTTGTGTCACGAACCGGCGAAGCGGGAAGCAATGTGTGCGGCAGCAACGAAACTTGTTGTGACGCCAAACTTTTCTTCGTAGGCTCGACTGCGGCGGCGGCAACGGCGGTCTCGGCAACCGGCAAGGTTTTGGGCGTCTCGGGATGCTCCAGTGCTGCTACAAGAGTTTCGGGAGACGGTTTTGCGGGCGTGTGAACCTCAGGGTGTTGAACCGCGTCGCGATAAGGAGCGGTCGAAGTTGGATTCAACAACCCCGAAATCTCTTTTAACGTCGCTCGTCGCGAAGGGTCCACCTGCAAGCAGCGCCGCGCTATTTCCAGATACGGCGCCGGTATGGTCTCAGGTAGCGGCAGTTCTACATCCGTTTGGCCGCGAAGTACCGGCGTCCGTTGCGTTAAAGCTTCCACGAGCGTAACTCCCAGCGACCACAGGTCGGCGGCCGCCGAGACTGGCGTTGTCGCGAACTCCGGCGCAGCGTAGATGCCGGTTAGCGCTACGGCCAGTGGCGAACTGCCGATTTCGCTTAGCGTGTCGCTCGATAACTTCAGTTGATCGCCTGCCGCCAGGATATTCCCTGGTTTAATCCGTGTATGTGCCTGCCTTTGCGCGTGCAGATAGGTCAGCGCGTCCAGCGCTGATTCCAACACCTGGCGCGTTTCGTCCGGTTGCAGTGCGCGTTGCGGCAGGATCTCCGCCAAATTTTCTTCCGCGTATTCCATCACCACGTAGAGAAAGTTAGAGGTAGCAAGCTCGCAGCGTCCCACCCGAATAAGCTGCAACAGATGGGCGTGGGTCAGCTCGCCAGCAACGCGCCATTTTGCCAGTTGCGCGTATGCCGACGCGTCCGCCGGAATGAATTTAATCGCGGCCTTCTGCTCGCCGGAACTATTCAGTTGTGTTAGATACACGGCGCTGTGGTCAGAGCCGCCCAAATATTGGCGCAGCGGGAAGCCATCCACCGCCTGACCTTCCCAAGTCTTCCAGGCTTCGGACATTTTGCACTCCGTAAATCGATTCTGCTGGGTATTACTATTCTAGGCGAGGTGCCACGGTAAGACGCAAGCTCAGATAACAGATTTGGTCATGTGGTTACGTAGGCGGCTTTCGGTAATAAAAAACAATATTCAAAAGTAGACGGACGGCACTCACCTTTTAGAGTCGGCTAGAACCGACGGCACTCCTTTGCGCCCAGCTCTGCTATACTTACCGTAGCTGCAGGAAATCCCGTCCACCCTGTCCCCCAGCCAAAAATTGCGTTCTTGCGTGCTTTTCACTGGCATCGAGGCTCCGGCCCTTCATTGCCAGTCCGAATGTAGCGGAACATCCTCGCCGGAAGTCCGGCGCAACTTCGATGGCCATATGGGTTTTGAGAAGTACAAGGTGCGTCAGCAGTCATGTCGATACTCAAAGCGTTGAAAAAAAATCCCGGATCAAGCCAGCGCGATCTACTTCGGCGCCGTCGCAACAAAACACTGATCATAAATATTCTAATTATTTCCGTGCTGAGTATTGTCGCTGCTCTGGTGATCACCTGGCAATCCGGCGGCACCGGGTTTTCCGTCTCGGATTCGACCGGGCAATCGGCCATGGCTGCCCCGAGCCCTTCCGTTAATGAATCCTCGCCCCCCGCACCGCCATCGTTATCCGAAGAAGAACAAGACGGCTACAAACTCGAAACTGGGCCTTTGGCAGTAATCGAAGTGGCAGGTCTGGTGCTTCATGACGACAAGCGTAATAAGGATGTGCCCGTTCGAATCTTCTATCCGGTGATTGCCGGCAAATATCCAGTCATCATCTTTTCCCATGGCGCCGGTGGATCGGACACGTGCTGTGAATCGCTCACACGCCATTGGGCAACTTATGGCTACATTACGCTTCAGCCCATCCATGACGATTCAGTCGCGCAGCGGCGTAGCAGCGGCGACGAGAACGCACAGTTTCCACAAGCCGTCCGCGAAGCGCTGAAAAATTCCGCTCTCTGGGAGAGCCGTCCGCGGGATATTTCCTTCGTTCTGGATTCGCTTGCCGGTTTGCAAAAACGTGTCGCAGGACTCAAGGGAAAAATTGACACTAGCCGCATAGGTGTAGCCGGCCACTCTATGGGCGCTTACACTGCGGAGGCGATCGGCGGAGCACTAGTCGATCTTCCGGGTCATCCGGGTCAAAATTTTTCCGATCCTCGCGCGAAGGCCATTCTTTGCCTTTCCCCGCAGGGTCCGGGACAGTTCGGCTTAACAGCGCAGTCGTTCGAAAACATTTCTATGCCCTTTATGGGCGTAACCGGCTCACTCGACAACCTGGGACCGCTGGCGAACGCGGCGTGGCACAAAACTCCATTCGAACGCAGCCGACCAGGCGACAAATATGAAGTGTTCATCCAGGGCGCAAGTCACATGTCTTTCATCACCGCGGAAACCGTAAACTCCACTCGCTCGTCACAAGCTGCCGCAGTTCTCGGATATACCAATTCTGCTTCGCTGGCTTTCTGGGACGCGTACTTAAAAGAGGATCCCTCAGCAAAACAATTCCTGCAGTCTGATGCGCTGGAACGTTCCAGCCGTGGTGCCGCAAAACTATCACGTCGCTGATTGCATCACCGCCGTGTTCAATCCAGATCCAGTTATCATTGCTTGTGAGCGAACTGTTCGTTTATCGCAGCGAGATGCCCGCCTCCGCGGATGTTGTTTACGCCTGGCACGCCAAGCCAGACGCGCTTACGCGGCTCACTCCTCCCTGGGAAAACGCCCGCATCATAGAACGCACGGGCTCGATAGAACAGCCAGGCTCTCGAGTAAAGATTCGACTTCGCGTCGGGCCTTTCTTCCAAACCTGGACGTCCGAGCACACCGCTTGCGAACCTGGGCGAATGTTTCGCGACAGCATGGTCTCAGGGTCTTTTCGTCGCTGGGAACATACCCATCTATTTATTCCGAATGGGCAAAACCGAAGTTGGCTGGAAGATCGCGTGGAGTACGAATTTCCATTAGGCTGGTTCGGAAAATTGGTTGGGGGTACCTACACGCGGCGACGTTTGTCGCGTATGTTTGTCTGGCGGCATCGCGTAACCGCAGAAGCCGTTGCCTAACGAGCCCCAATAGCCAATGTCGGCGACTAACTAATCCATACTAGTGTTTCACCCGCGTTTACGGCTTGCCCCTCTTCGGCCAAGAGCCGCTCGACCGTGCCTGATTTTGTGGAACGAATCTCGTTTTGCATTTTCATGGCTTCGACGACCATCAGGCCCTGACCCACTTCCACTTTTTCGCCAAATTTCACGAGCACGCGGACTACCTTGCCCGCCATTGGCGCGGTGATCTGCTGGCGCCCTTCCACTTCCACGTGACCGAGGCGCCGCCCGCGCCAGGAACGTTGGTCGGTTACCTCGGCGGCAAATTCGCGAAGACCAGCTTGAATTTTTAGCAGGCCCTCGGAAGAGTGCGCCACGCGAATTTCGTGCGATTCGCCACGAATGAGAATTGAAAGAGTGTTCGGAGCAATCTCCGCCACGTCGGCATCAAGCTGCTCGCCATTGAGGATGATGCGCCACTGGTCACCCACGCGTTCGAGTTCAACATTGTGAGTTCTGGTGCCGGCCGAAGATGTCAATTGCACTTCGAATTTCATGGAGTGCGGTCCACTTGCTGTTTGCGGCCCTCGATCTTCCATCGCGACGAGGATTCTTCGCCACCGGCTGAGGATGCCCTAGGTGATGCGACCGCATTTTGCATGGCCTGCCAAACCGCGGCGCCAATAGCGGCAGCATCTTCACTGCCTTGCTCGAGCGGAGCCCCACGATGTTTGCGCAGAAGCAATTCATCAAGCCAGGTAGTGTGAATTTCACCGCGAATAAATTCAGGCTCGCCAAGAATCCGGCGGAACAAAGCGGCGTTGGTTTTGATGCCGGTGACGGTGTACTCCTCTAGAGAACGGCGGAGTCGCGCGATAGTTTCTTCGCGGCTATTGCCCCAGGCGATCAGTTTGCTAAGCAATGGATCGTAATCGTTCGGGACGATCCAGCCTTCATACACGCCTTCATCGAGGCGAATGCCCGGGCCGCTGGGCGCGTGTTGAGAAACGATTTTTCCGGGTGAGGGAAAGAAATTATTGTCCGGATCCTCGGCATATAGCCGAACTTCCATGGCGTGGCCGCGCGGCGTTATGGTTTCCCATGCAAATGGCAAGCGGTGGCCGGCCGCGATGGCGATTTGCAATTTGACGAGATCAAGGCCGGTAACCTGTTCGGTCACGGGGTGTTCGACCTGCAAGCGGGTGTTTACTTCCAGAAAATAAAAATCAAGATTTGCGTCGACGAGAAATTCTACCGTGCCCGCGTTCGTATAGCCGCCGGCACGAGCCAGGCGAACCGCGGCGTCGCCCATCTTTTTGCGTAGGTCCGGAGTCATGATCGGCGAAGGAGCTTCTTCAATGACTTTTTGATGGCGACGTTGCACGGAGCATTCCCGTTCTCCGAGCGAAACAACACGGCCATGAGAATCGGCGAGAATTTGGATTTCCACGTGGCGCGGCTTCAACAAATATTTCTCAAGATAAACGCGTCCGTCGCCAAAACTGTTCTGGGCTTCAGAGGACGCGTCGCGAAAGGCGGCCGCTAAATCGCTGAGGCGGTTTACAACGCGCATACCTTTTCCGCCGCCACCGGCAACCGCTTTAAGGAGGACGGGCAACCCAATGTTTTCGATCAAGACCTGGGCTTGCTGCAAAGTCTCTACGGGATCGTTCGTTCCAGGAACGCTAGGCACATCAGAGCGTCGAGCGAGCTGGCGGCCGGCGGTTTTGGAGCCTAGCGCTTCCATGGCTTCCGCGGACGGCCCTATAAATGTGACCCCGGCGTCTGCGCACGCACGAGGCAGGGCGGGATTTTCAGCCAAGAAGCCGTAGCCGGGATGCAAGGCGTCACATCCGGCGCGGCGAGCAACGTCCATCAATTTATCGATGCGCAGATAACTTTCGCCTGACGCCGCGGGGCCTATCGGGTAAGCTTCATCGGCCAGCCGGACATGCAGAGATTGGCGATCGACTTCGCTGAATACTGCGGCCGAGCGAATGCCCAATTCTCGGCAAGCGCGCAGGATGCGCACGGCAATCTCTCCGCGATTGGCGATTAGAATTTTTCTGAACATGCCTGGCGAATGGTTCGGCGAAATTTTAACACGCAGTGCGCTTGGCCAAAGGTCCGCGTTGGAGTAAGGTGTCCAATCGTTTCTAGACAGCAGGGTGTTTTCAAGGAGGTTGGAGTGAGCAAGCGAATTTTGACCATGTTGGCTGCCGTTTTATTTGTAGGCGTCACGGCGGGATACGGGCAAGAGGCGGTGATCGCACCCCCGGAGAATCTGGTAGTCGATGGCGTGCCCAAAATCCCTGCTTCGCTGGCGGAGACGGCCGGCCGCTACGGGTCGTACCGTTTTGCGGTGGTATCGGATTGGCATCCCACAAGGCGCGAGATGCTCATCCGCACGCGTTTTGCGGATACACCACAAGTTCATTTGGTGAAGATGCCCGGAGGCGAAAGACAGCAATTGACCTTTTATCCCGATTCGATAGCAAATGCGGAATTTCACCCCAATGGGGGTGACTATTTTGTTTTTGTAAAGGATATTGGCGGCGGCGAGTGGTTTCAGTTTTATCGCTACGACATGGATACAGGGAATGTGACGCTGCTGACCGATGGCAAATCGCGGAATCTGCTCGGCTCGTGGTCTTCCGGCGGGGACCAGATTGCCTATGTCTCCACCAGACGCACCGGACAGGATACGGATTTGTGGGTGATGAATCCGGCCGATCCCAAGACCGATCATCTGTTGACGCAGCTGAAAGGTGGTGGTTGGCAACCCATCGACTGGTCTCCTGACGACAAAAATATCTTGCTGCAAGAAGAGATTTCCATCAACGAGACTTACCTATGGCTGGTGAATACGGTGACCGGAGAGAAGACAGCCATAACGTCTCGCGACACCAAGGAAAAAGTTTCCTACGGGTCGGCGCGATTCAGCAAAGATGCCAGAGGAATTTATGTGACCACCGATCAGGACTCGGAGTTTCAGCGGCTGGCCTTTCTGAATATGTCCGGAAAGAACCCAAAATTTTTGACCAGCGACATTCCCTGGGATGTGGAGTCTTTTGACCTCTCACACGACGGAAAGCGTTTGGCTTTTGTCACCAATGAAGAAGGCCTCAGTGTTTTGCACGTGATGGATACAACGACCCAAAAAGAAATGAAGCTGCCAAAATTGCCCGCAGGAGTCATGCAGGAGCTACGTTGGCATCGCGATGGGCATGATTTGGCCTTTTCACTTACCAATGCGCAAGGAGCTGGAGATTGCTATTCGCTGGATGTGGCAAACGGCAAGCTGGAACGCTGGACGGTGAGCGAAACGGCGGTGAAGACCGATAGGTTTCCCGGGGCCGAGCTGGTTCACTGGAAAAGCTTCGATGGAAAAATGATTTCTGGATTTTTGTACAAGCCAGCCCCGAAGTTTACGGGGAAAAGACCCGTGCTAGTAGTGATCCATGGCGGGCCGGAAGGGCAATCACAGCCGGTTTTTCTAGGGCGTGCAAATTATTATTTGAACGAACTTGGTATTACTTTGATTTATCCGAACGTGAGAGGGTCGACCGGCTACGGCAAGACTTTTTCGTTGATGGATAACGGATTCAAGCGCGAGGACACCTACAAGGACATAAATGCTTTGTTTGACTGGGCGGCCACCAGGCCGGATCTGGACCCCGACAGAATTGCGGTGACCGGTGGCAGCTACGGCGGCCACATGACCCTGGCTGTTTCCACTTTTTATAGCGACCGTATGCGTTGCTCCGTGGATGTTGTCGGGATGTCTAACTTGGCTACGTTTTTGGAGCACACCGAAGGCTATCGCCGAGATTTGCGCCGTGTCGAATACGGGGACGAGCGGGATCCTAAAATGCACGATTTTCTGGAAAAAATTGCGCCGATGAATAACATCGATAAAATCAAGAAGCCCATGCTGGTCGTTGCAGGAAAGAACGATCCGCGCGTGCCGGTGACCGAATCGGAACAAATCGTTGGCGCGTTGAAGAAGCAGGGGACGCCGGTGTGGTACCTGATGGCCAAAGATGAAGGGCACGGCTTTCGCAAAAAGCAGAATCAGGATTTTCAGTTTTATACGACGGTGGAATTTTTAGAGGAATACCTTCTTAAATAACGCACTGTCTTGCAATGTGAGCTGCCCGCGACGAGGACCAGCATTTAATTACAGCGGGATATTGCCGTGTTTTTTGCGCGGATTTATATCACGCTTGTTTCCCAGGGCTCGCAAAGCGGTGATGATGCGCGTTCTGGTCTCAGCGGGCTCGATGACTGCGTCAATATAGCCTCGCTCGGCAGCCACAAACGGGTTGGCGAATCGCTCCCGGAATTCTTCGATTTTTTCCTGACGCAATACCTCTCGGTTTGATTCAGAAGCCTTATCCAATTCGCGTTTATAGACTATGTTCACCGCACTTTCGGGCCCCATGACCGCGATTTCAGCCGTAGGCCACGCGAAGTTCGCGTCGGTACGGAGATGTTTACTGGCCATCACGCAGTAGGCCCCGCCGTAAGCTTTGCGGGTGATCACGGTGATCTTTGGAACGGTGGCTTCGGCGAATGCGAATAAGAGCTTTGCGCCGTGGCGAATAATACCGCCAAATTCCTGCTGTGTGCCGGGAAGAAAACCGGGCACGTCTTCAAATGTAATCAGTGGAATGTTGAATGCATCGCAGAAGCGCACGAAGCGCGCCCCCTTGACTGAAGCGCTGATATCCAGCACCCCAGCGAGAAATGATGGCTGGTTGGCGATGAAGCCAGCGGGCCGGCCATCCAGCCGGGCGAAACCTACGACGAGATTCTTGGCGAAATGTTCGTGTACCTCGAAAAAATAGCCGTCGTCCACGATCGCGTGAATCGCGTCTTTAATGTCGTATGGCTGTTGAGCATCTTCCGGCACCAGCGTGTTCAGGGATTCGTCACGACGGGTGGGACTATCGGAAGTGGCGCGTCGCGGGGCGTCATCGAGATTATTTGACGGTAAAAAGCTCATCAACTCGCGGATCATGGCTAAGCAATCCGCGTCATCTCGGGCAACGAAGTGGGCCACCCCGCTCTTTTCGTTATGAGTCATCGCGCCACCAAGCTCCTGTTTGGTGACTTCCTCGTGGGTAACCGTCTTGATTACGTCAGGACCAGTAACGAACATGTACGAAGTTTCGCGAGTCATAAAAATAAAGTCGGTGATCGCCGGAGAGTACACGGCACCCCCGGCGCACGGGCCCATTATGGCGCTTACCTGCGGAATCACCCCGCTGGCGAGAGTGTTCCGTAGAAAAATATCGGCGTAACCCGCGAGCGAAGCTACACCTTCCTGAATGCGCGCGCCGCCGGAATCATTAAGTCCGATAAGTGGAGCGCCGGCGCGCATGGCCAAATCCATTATTTTGCAAATTTTCCTCGCGTTGGCCTCGGAGAGTGAGCCGCCGAAAACGGTGAAATCCTGCGCGAAAACGTAAACCAGGCGCCCATCGATGCGCCCAAATCCAGTGACAAAACCGTCGCCGGGCGGTCGCTGAGTTTCCATTCCAAAATCGACGCAATTGTGACGGACGAATTTATCCAGTTCCTCAAAACTGTTTTCATCGAGCAACAGGTGGATGCGTTCGCGAGCAGTAAGCTTGCCGGCTTTGTGTTCCTTTTCTCGGCGCTCAACGCCGCCACCGGCTTCGGCCTCCGCGGATAATTTACGCAACTCTTCCATGCGATCGTGATGATTCGAGGCGGAAACGGAAAGGGTCTTTTTCTTGTCAGACAAGCGGCGCTCCAGCGGGTGCAGAATCTTTTTTGCCAAAGATGCGAACAGCGAGATGGGTGGCGAGCCAGACTGTGCCAAGCAGGAGTACCACGCCCAGGAGGAGTTCCGCTCCGATGGCCGCAGCACGCTGCGCGGTGGATTGAATGGCGGTGACATAAATGGTGGTCTGCACCAGGATGAACATCGCCCCCAGACTCATCGCTACGATCAGGATAGTGGTGAAAATTGAGGCAAAAATCATCTTCATAAAGAAGGATAGGCGTCAGCAATCACGCAAAACAAGAATAACTCAACTGGCTGGCTTGAGGCTCTGGCGAGACGAAGCCGGGCGGCAAAGTTGCAACGACACCGGTTGAACGCCGTCAGCGCAGGCCGGACCAGTCGTCCGCCACCAGAATAGAATCGCTGGGATTTGAAGGATCGTACTTGACGCTAGCCGGTTGCCCGGCCACCAGGCGTTCAAAACGAATCTGGCTTTCGAGACCGGTAATATCCTGCGCCGTTTGATAGGTCACGCCAGAAATTGCGTAACTGTAAGAAACCAGCTGACGCAATTGATGGTCCGTGAGCGGCCGGGCCCCGAATCCAAACAAGGTTTTCGGCTTCGCTGAGGCCTCGGGAGGGTGCTCGGCGAATTCCACAATCTGGCCCTCGGCGATACGTCCGATCTGGTTTAGATGCAGCCGACGCTTACGCTCCACGGCCTCGGAGCTTTCCGCGGTACGAGAAAACGCGTACCCGATCATCGCTATGGCGACTACCGCGGCGGCAGCCATGGCCAGAATAATATTCAGATCAAGAAAGACAAAATTCAACGTCCAGACTCCGGTCTAGGATGTGGATACCGAATGGGAACCTTGCGGCGGCAGCAATTTGATGCAGTAAGAAAGTGTTACTGTCCCGGGGACCCCACGCAGCGTAGTTTACCGGAATCAACATGCGCGTGAAGGTGCTCCTGAGGAGCATGCGCTGGATTACACAACACAGCCCAAGATGATTTTAGGCCGAATTTTGGGGATTAGACCGTCTGCCGGTATCTTGGCCGTAAAATCGTTGGGATCAACTGGCGTGATGGTGGGGATGTTCGAAATGGGCGGAGCGTGCCTTCCAGATGCACCTTCCAATCCAGGAAACCGTCGCGGCGATCAAATACAAAACCGCGCCGAGCATGAAAACTTCAAAGGTGCTATACCATTCGCGCAAAGCGGAAAAAAACATACTGAGCGTCCAGTAGGTAACCGTCAGAATGCTCCAGGAAATAAGACTGGAAATGAGTAAGTTCGCGGGTTCGCGGAAGAAGCTTAACACCGGGATAAATGCGAGCACCCCCATGATGGCGGCGGCCGCCAGATTGCGCTCAATGGAAATGCGGTCAAAAACAGGAATGCGGTTGGCAAGATAGATCCAACCAGAAAAAGCCAATGACAGTCCGCCTCCTACGAGTAGGCCTATGCGCACGGCGGGGTTCCTCAGCAAGTGGAACTGCTGGGGAGCATGAGTTTGTGGGCGAGCCAACATACCTGAGGACTCCGGCTTCGATATAACCCCGAATTATGGTAATGGTTGCGCTGTTTCTACGAGGGCCGGGGGACTTGGTGCACTTTCATTGCCAGTACGGTCCACTGCTGTGACTACATACCAGTAGCGGCGCGCAGGCTGTACAGAGGTATCACGATAAGCGGGTGTGGGCAACAACTCCGTAGTTAGAAGCTGACCTTTTGTGTCCGGCTGCTCACTCCTATAAACACGATAACCAACAAAATCAGGTTCAACGTTGATGGACCACGAAAGATCAACGACCAGAGAATTGTCGGTTTCGCCGGCTAATACGGCGGCGGAAATGGCCTGTGGGGCAGCCGGCGGGAAAGCATCGCGAGGTGTAAGGACGGCAGGCTTAGAGTCGGCCGATTCCAAAGCCACGCCATCTCGGTTTATCACGGAGCGGACTATGTACGCATAGGTCTTGCCGAATTCGAACGATTTATCGCTGTAGCTTTGTTCCGGTAGCGACGCAAGCAATTGAAGCTTGCCGTTTAAATTCAGTTGCGAAACATCACGGTTCGCTAGGTTCATCAAATCGGCGTCCAGCTCCGCACGATAAATATTGTACTGGACGGGGGCGGTCAGCGGATCGCCGGCAGACGTGCGATTCACTGCAAGCCAGCTGAGTTCGATAGCGGGTTCGGTGACGCGGGCCTCGATCGAAGAAACGGGCGCGGGTACCGGGAAGATGCGCAAGGAAACAATATTGGAATTGGCTGAGGGGCGTTTTTGTGACAGACGGGTACGCACCGCATAGATCGCGACCCTACCCTCTTGGGCTTTCGTTTCTTCCGGGATCAGGGCATCTGTGAATTGCACTTTATCGCCGACAAAATATTTCTCGGCCAATGCGCCCGGAATCGTATCCACTACGCGCAGTGATTTTAAATCGGGCGAGCCATCGGTTTTTGCGATGCCGCGAAGAACTTCTACTGCGGGGGTGGAGAGCAGGCGATCGCCGGTGATCGATCTGCCCGGCATTGTAAACGTGAGTTGTGCGCCATCGCCGGCCTGGTGTGCGGTTAGATCGCTGACGGGAACTGCGACCGGAGGCGTAGGCGGAACCGGCTCGCCGGGCGCGCCACAGCCGGTAATGATCAGCAAAACAAAACAGATCCAGATGCTGAACAACAGGCAGCCCGCAAAAATGCCCCACGTTATGGGTGACGCGAAATTCCTGTGGGCTGGCCGTCGGAGTTTCGCGGGCGAGATGCTCACTCGATTGTACTCCGTTTCGGAGTAATGAAGATTACAGGATGTAACGGCTCAGGTCCTGATTCTTGACGATGTCGGCGAGTTGTTTGGTGACGTAGGCGGCATCGATCTTGACGTTCTTTTTCTTCAGATCTGGGGCTTCGAACGAAAGTTCATCGAGAACTTTTTCTAAAATGGTGTGCAGGCGGCGCGCGCCGATATTTTCGGTTGCCTCGTTGACGCTGGTGGCAAAACGCGCGATCGCGGCCACCGCATCGTCTGTGAACACCAATTTCACGCCCTCGGTTTCAAGCAACGCGACGGACTGCTTGAGCAACGCGTTTTTAGGTTCAGTAAGGATGCGGATGAAATCTTCTTCCTTCAAGGACTGCAGTTCGACACGAATAGGCAAACGTCCCTGCAACTCTGGGATCAAATCCGATGGCTTGCTGACGTGAAATGCCCCGGCGGCGATGAAAAGAATATGGTCGGTACGAATCATTCCGTACCGAGTATTGACGGTCGTGCCTTCGATGATCGGCAGGATGTCGCGCTGCACCCCCTCGCGCGAAACATCCGGGCCATGTCCTGATTCGCGGCCGGCGACTTTATCGATCTCGTCGATGAAGATGATGCCCATCTGTTCGGCGCGTTCCACCGCAGTGCGAGTCACCTGATCCATATCGAGAAGCTTGTTTTCTTCTTCCTGGATCAGATACTCGAAGGCGTCGGCCACGGACATTTTGCGTTTCTTTTTCTGCTGGCCAAACATTCCCGAGAGGACGTCTTTAATATTGACATCCATTTCTTCAACGCCCTGATTGGAAATAATTTCGAAGGACGGCATGGACCGTTCGCGAACTTCAATATCGACCATCCGCTGATCGAGCTTGCCTTCGCGAAGCTGTATGCGCAATTTTTCGCGGGTACGGTCAGTTTGTTCGCGTTGCGCGGTGACATCCGATTCACTGGCGCCGGTCGCGGGTGAGGGCGACGGGGGAAGCAGTAAGTCCAGCACGCGCTCCTCGGCGGCTTGTTCGGCGCGATCAGCGACTTCATCGAGCTTTTCCTCGCGGATCATGTCGATGGAGGTTTCTACCAGGTCGCGAACCATGGATTCCACATCGCGTCCAACGTAACCAACCTCGGTGTACTTGGAGGCTTCGACCTTGACGAACGGGCAACCTGCGAGACGTGCGAGGCGGCGGGCAATTTCGGTTTTGCCCACGCCGGTGGGACCGATCATCAAAATATTTTTTGGCAGGATATCTTCAGCGATTTCAGGTGCGAGTTTTTGCCTGCGAACACGGTTGCGCAACGCTACGGCCACGGCACGCTTCGCAGCATTCTGGCCGACGATGTACTTATCGAGTTCGACGACAATCTCTCGCGGCGTCATGTCGTCGAGGGCAGGTAAGAGTTCTCCCTCTTCGGTAGGTGCGGTTCCATTGGCGCCGCTAGTCAGTACAATTTCTTTATCGGTTTTGGACGGCATCGAATCCTTCTAATGAGTTCCCATCTTAAGTACAGTCATTTCATTCGTCGCCATCTAATCTGCCCCGACTATAGGATGCATGGTCGAACCGTTGCGTTTGAAAAACCCTGCTAGATCTCCTCGACAGTAAAATTCGCATTGGTATAGATACAAATCTCGCTGGCGATGCGCATGGCTTCCATCGCCAGATCTTTTGCGTTTAACTTAGAGTGCTTTGTCAACGCGCGCGCTGCGGCTAAGGCATAGGAGCCACCGGAACCGATGGATACAATTCCGTCGTCGGGTTCAATGACGTCGCCATTGCCGGACAAAATGAAGGTGCCCTTGCTATCAGCAACGATCAGCAACGCTTCCAGATGGCGGAGGGCGCGATCCTTGCGCCATTCTTTGGCCAGCTCGACCGCGGACTTTTGCAAGTTGCCGGAATGTTCCTGCAGCTTGCTTTCGAAACGTTCGAACAAAGTAATGGCGTCAGCGGTCGATCCCGCGAAACCGGCAATAACTTTATCGTTGTAGAGTCGGCGCGTTTTGCGGGCAGTATGTTTCATGACGTGATCGCCCATGGTTACTTGGCCATCGGCGATGAGCACAACTTTGCTGTCCTTGCGCACGCACAGAACCGTAGTTCCGTGCATTAGTGCGTCTCCCTGGGTATAAGGCATCCAAATATTATACCGCTGACCACCTTCCGGTCCCTAAATTCATGTGCGTGCGACAGTTTTTTCGCTGCACTAGGGCCTCGCTCTAACCTTTATGTTCGCGCCGCGAGCGCCAACGCGTTGCGATGAGCGATAGCTTCGATGGTAATCATGGGGTTCACTCCAGAAGCACTCGGAAAACTGGAGCCATCCATCACGAAAAGATTACGCACCTCCCACGTTTCGCCATCGGGATTGGTCGCAGAAGTCTTTGGAGAGCTGCCAAGGCGAACCGTCCCCATGATATGGAAGGAAAAAAGCGCGAGGCGCCCAGAATCCCATCCCGCGGAATCCATAGCCTGCGTGAAAGATTCGATCGATCCATTACGGCCTGGCTCGTAAGCGCACCACCTTGCGTGGGGTGAAAAAACATGGCGGGCGCCCGCCGCTTCAAGGATGCGCGCCGCGGAAATAAATCCCCGCCGAAGGTGCGCACGGTCGAAAGGCGAAAGAGCGTAGTGCGCAACCGGATGGCCCTGGGGGTCAACCGTTACGCGGCCACCATCCTTATCGCGAAGAAGAACACCGATGCCTACGGTCTTCGCAAGCCGCTCAAGAAAAGAACGATGCTGCGCTGGATTGCGCCACGGTAGAGCGGCCATGGCGATCACCGGTTGCATGGCGGTGGTTTCATATTTCACACCAAAATTTCCAGTCATGGAGCGATGCTCGTCAGAGTAGATGGCCTGCATGGTTCCTTCCCAAGGACGGATTTCCTCGTCGAACACACCGTTAACATTGGAGACCGGGTGTAAATGCAGGTGCTTGCCGATATGTTCGTTGCGAAGGCCAGAACGGCACAGGAGTGCGGGAGTCTGAATGGCTCCGCAGGCTACCACTACGGTTTGGCAGGCGATGGAAACGCGATGCCCGCTTTTCGAGACGGCTTCGACACCCGTCGCGCGGGCGGCTTCCATACGAATTTGCTGAGCACGCGTTTCGGTTACAATCCGCGCATGATTTTTTTGTGCGGCTGCAATCCAGGTTTTGGTTACCGATTGTTTGGCGCCTAAGGCGCACCCGACTCCGCAGTAGCCACAGATTTCTCCCTGGTCGCAGCCGACCACGTTGCGCGGCATAGCGTCAACGTGCCAGCCCAGAGCGCGTAAACCACGATCAAGAATCTGCTCGCGAGCCGAAATGCGATTGTGGTTCTTGTTTACCGAAAGTCGAGCGCACACGGCATCGAGACTGCCGGAATATTCATTACTCATGAACCATGGAACGCCGCTAGCTGCCCATTCTTCGCGGATGTCATCTGGCGTTCGAAACGACGTCGTGTAATTCACGACCGTACCGCCGCCCAAACATTGCCCCGCCAATAATCCGACGCTGTGATCGGCCGTCGCCGCAGAGCCGCCCTCGGTATACAAGCGCTGGTAGCCGGCAAGTTCTGCGCCGTCGAAGTCGCCGTCGTCGTAATATCCGCCAGCTTCGAGAATGATTATGTCTTTCCCAGCGGCCGCTAGCACTGCCGCTGCGGTTCCACCACCGGCCCCGGAACCGATAATGCAAATCTCACAGGATAATTTCGTGTCTTGTTGAGGAACGAGGGTAGTCAACTCACGCGAAGCAAGAGAACGGTCGCCGAGGTCAGGCGGGCCCGGGTAACCGATTTTGTCCCACACTGGTGTGCGCATGCCTTTTAAGTTGGGCAACATCACGTAGAGGTAAGAGACTGCTTTGCGCAAAGCCTGAAACGCGGCGCGCCGGCGGCCAAATGAGCTTTCTGCCCATGAGAGCAGAACGCCAACGCGGGTTTCTTCCGGCAGCGCCGAGAAACGCGATGAGCGCTTCACCGAAATCATGCTATGCAAGTGCGAATCCCAGAAGTTGAGAAGCTGCAGGAATTGTTTATGATCGCCGCGGCGCGGATTGAAATCCATGGCATCCGCAATCGCTTGTGGGACGCCAAGTTCAGAAGCCGAAGGCCAGCCATCCGCCGCGGGAGCGAAAGTGTCGCAAATTAATTGCAAGGAATGCTGTTGGCGGGGAGTTAATTTCATCAGCACGCCAAGACTAGCAAAAGATCGTTGGCGGCGGAAGGAAAGGGGCGGGCCGGCTACTTCGGAGTGAAGCCGGTTCGAAAACTGAAAACCGTTTCAGATAATCAGTCTCGGGCGTTCCGGTATCTATCTTTGTCTTTCTTGTTTCCGACTTGCGCGTAGCGTTTTTCGAGCGCAGCCTTTGAGAACATGTCTTCGGGAAGATGCGGATCAAAAGTGCAGGCGTCGTAGAACGCCTGATAATAACGTTGGCCGTTGCGCTCGCGGGAGACTTGCAACGCGACCATCACGCCCCCTTTGCGCTGGTAGTTCGTATAGATAGTTGTTTCCTGGGTACGCTCTTGAGTGTTTTCGTCCACGGAGGTCATCACGCTGTGCAGCAATAAATGCGAGGTGCGGTCAACGCCTAGTCGCAAGGTGCGCTGATCATCGGAAATTTCGACCCAGTCGACCGGCCGCATGTCGACGATGCCTTGTCCCGCGTAATTCAGATTCAGATTTAAATTTTGATCTTTAAGTCCGAAGCGCAGCACGTTATCCACGTTGTATTTCACCGTCGCGGCAAAGTCAGAGACCGCTTGAGCGGTTTCTTCACTGACGCCGGCGCGATCCATGGTCCACCCCTGGTTGCCGTCAAACGCGTCGATAATGTTGCCCTTTTTTGAGTAGTCAATGCGATGCTTGTCGGGGTAACGCCAGTAATCCTTGAAGTCGATGAAGCCCATCAGTTCGCCGCTATGGCCGAATTGCGCCCGGCGGCCATCGCATTCGCGCTCACGCACTTCGAGATAAGCGGGGCCGCCCAGAGCCTCAGTCAATTGGTTGAGAATCTCGTGTGCCTTGGCGACGCGCTGTGCGGGCATCATGGCATCCGGATTTTGCTCTGATGGCGTCGCAGCCTCGCTGACGATGAACGCGGCGCTCGCAACAACGAGCGCGCACCACAGCCGCGTCCAGGCATTTGGAAACCTCAGCCACACAATACCGATCCTCCATTTACATTGATGACCTCGCCGGTCATGAAGTTGGCTAGATCGGAAGCCAGAAACAGAATGGGCCCGGCAATTTCTTCCGCGGTAGCGGCGCGGCCGAGCGGAATCGCTGCGGCCACCATTTTTTGGCCTGCTTTCGAATTAAGGACCTCGTTGGACATATCCGTCGCAACCCACCCGGGCGCAACGGAATTGACCAGAATATTATGACGAGCAAGTTCGGCGGCTAGCCCTTTGGTGAGGCTGATGATTCCGCCTTTGGATGCCCCGTAATGCGTATGTAACGATTCACCGCGCTGCCCTGCCGTCGAACTGATGGGAATGATCTTTCCCGATTTTTGCTTGATCATGTGCGGCACGGAAAAGTGAATGATGGAGTACACGCTGGTAAGATTCACGCGAATCATGTCGTCCCATTGCTTCTCGGTCATTTTGTCGATGGGTAAATCGTCGCTGTTCCAGACACCGGCGTTGGGAACCACGATGTCGAGGCGCCCCAGGCGGGATAGGGCGAAGTCCACCAACTTTTTGTTATCCACGTGGCGGCCAACGTCGGATTTGAAAGCTTCCACACGGGTGCCGTGCTTTGCCGCGTCCTGTTGCACCTGCGTGGCAGGCTCCTTGGATTTGTAATAATTGAACACCACGTCCGCTCCAGCTTGGGCGAAGAGTTTCACTGCCGCCGCGCCAATGCCTCTGGAACCTCCGGTAATCAGTGCCGCCTTGCCCGCCAATGAAATCATCTGTCCCCCAACGGTTCTTGAAGCGAATAAACTTTTTCAGCGGACCTGCACTCTGTCAATGCCGTTTTAGGGTGCAGGATCGTCGCAGCTAAACTTTTTGCGCGACCCGGCTATGGGCTTGACTGGCCGCCGCAATGAAATCCCGAAACAACCTTTCAGAAAAGGCATCTCCGAACATGCGTTCGGGATGCCATTGCACCCCGAGAATCCAGTTCGAATCGCCAGTCCACTCAACGGCCTCGATGGTGCCGTCTGGGGCATGCGCAGTGACCTGCAAGCCTTTCCCGACGCGCTCCACAGCCTGATGGTGTGAGCTATTCACCGGCGCTTCAATAGTCCCAGCAATTTTGGCCAGGCGGCTAGCCTCCTCAAAGCTTGCAGCATGAATCGGGTCATCCTTCGGCTCAGGAACTATGTCGTGCTTGGTATGCGCTATTGGCGTGTCCGTCTCCTCACGAAGATCCTGAATCAGTGTGCCGCCCAGATAAACATTTAGGAGTTGGCAGCCGTAGCAAATAGCTAAGACCGGTTTTTTCTCGCTGAACGCGTGCTTCAAAATAGCGCGATCGGTGTTTTCCCGCGCGCTGTCCGGGGGCTCGGACTTGCCGCGATTTACCTCCCCATATTCGGCGGGTGCTACGTCGGCAGGGCTCCCCGGTAGGACGAAAGCATCGAGGCTGGGTAACAGCTTCTGGAGCTCTTGAGGGCGTTGCAGCGACAGCAGCACAGGCTCACCGCCGGCTGCACGCACGGCGTCCTGATAATTCTTGGTCTTGGCCAGATTGACTGCGGTCTCTTCCGCAGAGGTCCGCCAAGGAATGCCGACGCGTGGGGGCTGTAATTTTTGGGGGGGCATGGAACTCATGAATCCTAGCATCCCAGCTGGAAGGGCAGCAACCCGGCGGGGCCGGCCACTGACGGCCAAACCCGCGCGATGCTTAAGCCTTAAGCGGGACGTGAGCGCTCATGGTTAACCACCGGATCGTACGGCTCATCGAGGCAAAACGACGGCTGGTGGAAAAACGAAGGTAGCGCGCGAAGACTTTCGGTAAGTTGCTCGAAGGAACTGGTCCAAAGGGTGATGTGTCCCAACTTGCGGCCTGGGCGCGGCGATTTCCCGTAGAGGTGCAGGTGGGCGCCGGGAGTCGCAAGAACCTCGGCGCTATCTGGCGTTTCGCCAATGAGATTCAGCATAGCCGCGGAGCCATAGACTTTGGTGGAGCCAAGGGGTAAATCCAGAACCGCTCGCAGATGATTCTCAAACTGACTGGTGACCGCGCCTTCGATCGTCCAATGGCCGGAATTGTGAACGCGCGGCGCCATTTCGTTGGCCACCAGGCGACCCTGATATTCAAAAAACTCAATGGCCAAAACGCCGGCATAGTCGAGCTCGGTAAGAATGCGGCGAGCGATATCCTCGGCTTCACGCTGAAGACCGGGCGCAAGCGACGGCGCGGGCGCGATGGAAAGCCGCAAAATCCCGCCGTGATGGCGATTCTGTACCAGCGGGTAGAAAACGATGTCCCCATTACGGCCACGAACGCCCAGAATGGAAAGCTCCCGCGTAAAAGAAATGAAGCGCTCCAGGATGAACGGGGCCAAGTCCTGTGAGGCTCGAGTTCCGTTCGTGTTCGAGGCGTTGCCAAATGAGCAGGCAATCTCACTTTTTAGCTTCTCTACATCGGCGGCGGTTCGCAGTGTCCACTGACCCTTGCCGTCATAACCGAAGCGAGAGGTTTTCAGCACCGCAGGCAAACCGATTGAGGCTACGGCGGCGTCCAGCGATTTGAGATGGTGGACTGGCGCAAACTCCGTAGTTGCGATTCCCAGTTTGCGAAAGAGCACTTTTTCTTTCAGGCGGTCTTGCGCGACCTCCAAAGCCGCAGGTGGAGGAAAGACCGGAACGCGTTCACTGAGAAATCTGGTGGCGGCAACGGGAACATTTTCGAATTCGTAGGTAATGAGTTCAAGCCCGCTGGCAAATTTTTCGAGCGCGGCTTCGTCGTCAAAATCGGCGGTGACGCGTTGCGCGATGCGGCCTACCGGCGCTTCCGGAGAGGGATCAAGGAAACGGAACCGGAGACCGAGCGGATAGCCTGCCAGCGCCAGCATGTAACCGAGTTGACCACCGCCGAGGATGCCGATGGTCACGACGACTTCCTTGACTTGTTTCGGCGTGGTTGGGGGCCGTCTTTTTCGAATTGCGACAATGAGGGATCTGGAGCTTCGAGGACGCGATTGGTTTGGGCCGCGCGAAATTTGCGCAGTGATTCTCGAATTGCAGGATATTTGTTGCCGAGTATCGCCGCAGCGAGCAGCGCGGAGTTGATGGCCCCCGACTTGCCGACGGCTAAGGTGCCGACCGGAATTCCGCCAGGCATCTGTGCGATGGAAAGCAGAGAATCGAGCCCTTTGAGGGCTTTGGATTCTACGGGCACTCCTAAAACGGGCAGCACTGTTTTTGACGCAGTCATGCCCGGAAGATGCGCGGCGCCGCCTGCTCCCGCGATGATCACTTCGATGCCGCGCGCTTCGGCGCCGGAAGCATATTCGAACAGCAAATCCGGAGTGCGGTGCGCGGAGACGACTTTTGTTTCGTGGGAGATGCCTAGTTCCGCCAAAGTTTTGGCGGCGGGCTGCAGGGTTTCCCAGTCAGACGAAGAGCCCATGATCACGCCGACGAGCGGTTTGGCGTGTATAGGAGGAGTGGTACTACCACGCGACGGTGATTTCTTGTCAGGCATCTCGGTGATGCGTTCCACTTAAAGCTATGCAGATGATGAGGCGGATATTCTACGGTGTTTTGCCGTTTGCGGCGACTCGCGTGCGATTTTTCCAATAGGCGCGCAGCTGGCCGACCAGATAAAGCGAGCCGCAGATGAAGATGGCGTCCTGAGGCTGAGCTTGGGCTAAGACATGGTCGAAGGCCTTTTCTGCGTCAGGGATAGTTTCGGAGTGGCGCGCATGATACCCGGCGATCTCGGCCAATTGGGAAGCGGAGATAGCCCGTGGCGTGCGAGGTTCGGTCAGAACTACTTCGGCGGCCAGCGGAAACAGCCACCCAGCTACTTCGTCCACGGATTTGTCGCGCAACGCCCCGTAGATAATCCAAATTTTCCTTGACCCAAAATTCTGGGCTAAAAATGCCACCAACTCACGAGCAGCGGCGGGGTTATGCGCTCCATCGAGATAGACATCCGGATGCGCTTGCAGTTTCTCCAGGCGTCCAGGCCACACGGTGTTGGAGATGCCGTTGGCGATCGCCTCGTCGGTGACCCGTAAACCACTACTGGCCAGGACACGCGCAGCTGCGACAGCGTTAAGCGCGTTTTGAACCTGGAAATGGCCCGGTAAAGACGGGGTGATATCAACGGACCAGCCGGATGAGACTTCCACAATGGTCGCTGCCACGGCTCCCGCTGGAAGGCTTTGGGACCTCGCCAGTGTCGCGTTGATCGATTTTTCATGAACGCGATAAGCCACGTTGGTTTCAACTACCGGGCAGCCTAACTCCCTGGCGCGTTTGAGTATTACTTCGCGGGCTTCAGGAAGTTGTGGAGCGACAACGCCTGGAGTATTCATCTTCAGGATGCCGGCTTTCTCCGCCGCAATTTCATGCAAGGAGTGCCCCAGAAAATTCTCGTGATCAAAATCGACGGGGGTAATAATAGTCACGGCCGGAGCGAGAATGTTTGTGGCGTCCAGACGGCCGCCTAGTCCCACTTCGAAGACCGCAAAATCTACTCGTTGCTGGGCGAAGAATTCCATGGCCATGGCCGTGACGCACTCAAAATACGTAGGGTGAGCGCGCAATTTCGCATCCGCAAGCAGTTGCTCGATGGTCTCGTATATTCGCGTAAATGCCGCGGCAAAATCCTCGTCGCTAATTTCTTGCCCATCGATTCGGATGCGTTCATTTATTTTTTCGAGATGAGGCGAGGTATTTAGTCCGGTCCGCAGGCCTGCGTGCCGCAAAACCGATTCCAGAAACGCAGCCGACGATCCCTTCCCATTCGTGCCTGCGATATGCGCGCTGGGATAGGCGCGGCTCGGATGACCGAGGCGTTCCTCAAGGACCGTTATATTTTCCAGATTGAATTTGGCCGCTGCAGCTTGCGTGGGTGCGGCCAATTCCCGGCCGAGAGACAGCAGGTAGGTTACCGCGGCGGCGTAATCCATTTTCTGCTGAAGTCAGTTCAACAAGAGATCGAGCGAAGTGCCGATGAAGGATTTCAGTTCTTTGCGAGGCACGATGGCGTCCAGGAATCCGTGTTCCAGCAAAAATTCTGAGCGTTGGAAGCCTTCCGGCAATTTCTGGCCGATGGTTTGTTCAATCACGCGTGGGCCAGCGAACCCGATCAGCGCGCCCGGCTCGGCGATGTTCAAGTCACCGAGCATGGCGAAGCTGGCGGTGACACCGCCGGTGGTTGGATCCGTGAGCAAAGAAATATAAGGCAGCCGGGCGTCATCGAGTTTGGCGAGAGCCGCGGAAACCTTTGCGAGCTGCATCAGGCTGATCGTTCCTTCCATCATGCGTGCTCCGCCGGAGCAGGACACGGCAATAAACGGCTGACGCGTTTCGATGGCCAGCTCAATACCGCGGGTCACTTTTTCTCCCACGACAGCACCCATCGAGCCGCCAATGAACCCAAACTCCATCGCGCAGCAAACCACGGGGCGGCCATTCAGTTGTCCCTCCGCGGTGATGATGGCGTCATTCATTCCCAATTTCTTGCGGGCTTCTTTCAGGCGCGTGGCGTATGGCTTGGTGTCCGTAAAATTCAGCGGATCGGAGGAAGTCATGCCCGTGTCGTGCTCTGTGTAACGCCCGTCCAGCAACATTTCGAGCCGCTTTTTGGCGTCCATTTTGAAATGGAATTGGCACTTGGGACAGACAAAAAGATTTTCTTCCAAATCTTTGCGGAAGACGATGGTGCGGCAGGAGTCGCACTTGACCCACAAACCTTCTGTGCGCACCCGGCGCTCTTCAGGCGGAGTGGACTGTTCAATGGCTTTTTTGTCGCGTTTAAACCAGGTCATAGATGCCAGTAGTGCAGACTAATAGTCGATACCCCGCTGCGCCAGTATACCCTTCGTATACGGGTGTTTCACCTCGCGCATCTCGGTGACCAGGTCCGCTAGCTCGGTTATCTGTGGGTGCGCATTTCGGCCGGTGCAGATCACGTGGACGCGCTCCGGCCGGCTCTTCAATGCTTCCGCAACTTCGCTTGGGTCGAGCATTTTGTAACTGATGGTGTAATTGATTTCGTCCAGAATAACCAGATCGTATTTCCCGCCGTAAATTGCTTCCCGGCCCGCCTGCCAGCAGTCCTGAGCCAGCTTAATATCTTCAGGATCGGTTTCCGCGCCCCCGATTTTTACGAAACCGCGCCCCATGGGCCGAATTTCAAATTTGTCGTCGCCCAGCATTTTGGCAGCGTCCAGTTCACCGTAATGCCAGGAGCCCTTGATAAATTGCACCATTAAAACGCGCATACCCTGGCCAACGGCACGAAAAGCCGTACCCAGCGCGCAAGTGGTTTTACCCTTGCCGGGTCCCGTGTAAACAATGAGCAATCCCTTTTCTTCCGGCATCGACGTCCGATCGATTGGTTTGGGTTATTCGCGAAACGCAAAGAAGTGTGCGGATTGGTCCCCGAAACGTCAAGAGCGATACGTCGAATAACGCCCGCAAGATATCTCCTATAGCAATTGCAGTCGCTTCACGAGTTCCCCAGCGATGCAATGGATGCGGTCTTGCGTGGCCGCCGGCATGGCAGTTTTTGTCTTTGCATGTGGGTCGGACAAGACGATCCACAAGCCGGGCCGGTAAACCTCGTCATCTCCAGGACAAATCGCGCCCGTCAATTGAACCAGTTCAAGCGCTGGAGGCTTGGAATGCGTGAAATCCAGTTTCGCGTTTTCGGGAGCGCCTGCCTGAAAAGGCGGGTGAACCAGCAGGTCCATCAACACGCCGCGCGCATCGTCCACAAGATCGCGAAAGCCCTGGGAAACCAGAATGGAGTCGACGTCGCGCGGCGTCGGTTGTTCCAGTTGATCTAGATCGTAATCCGGCAAAGGCTTGTCGAGCGGAATTTCGATCGTGGCTGACGGCTGATTTACATCGGCGATGATGCGAATGGACATAGTTGCTGCTTTCGAATGCACAAACTACTTTGGGTAGGCGCTGCCGGCGAGAATTGCAAAGGCACGGTAGAGCTGCTCTGCGAGCATAACACGCGCCAGTTCGTGCGAGTAGGTCATGGCGCTGAGCGATAACTGTTGCTGAGCCTGACGCCGAATGCCTTCCGGGTAACCCTCAGCTCCACCACACACGAAGGCCAATTGGCGGGTGCTTCGGTCGCGATGCTCGCCGAGCCATTTGGCAAAGTCTTTGGAATCCAGGCTTTTTCCCGCATCGTCCAGCAACACGATGGTCGACGACTGTTCGAAGGTAAACTTTTTCAGCGCCGCTTCCGATTCACGCAGCTCGGTTACTTCAATGGGCGCGTAACGGCTTATGCGTTTCACGTAATCGTCGATGATGACCCGAAGCTCCGGCCGGCGAGTCTTGCCAAGCATTACCAGCTTCACACGCATTTTCGTTTAGGCCATCAAGAAACTGCTTCGCCCGGGAAATGTTCGGAGTCTCCCGAACTGCGCCGGTGCACGCTATCGTGGCCCAGGCTTTCCGGTGAATCCGGGATTTCCAGTTTCGCTGCAGAGCGCCACAAGCGCTCAAGATCATAGTAGCGGCGCGCTTGTTCGCTGAACACGTGAACGACGAAGCCTCCAAAATCAAGAAGCGCCCATTCGGCGGACCGCTGCCCTTCGCGGTGCGCTGGCGAGCGCTGCGCGTGTTTGTACAATTGCTCTTCAACCTCGGTGCAAATAGCCTGCACCTGCGGCGTGCTGAAGCCGGTACAGATCACGAAGTATTCCGTGAACGCGCCCAAGCCGCTCAAATCGAGAACTGTAATTGCCCCGGCTTTTTTTTCCTGGGCCGCATGAACGGCCAGTTGCACACCTTTTGGAAAGGATTCTAGTTTCACTGGTATAACCTTTGTTTCAGAATGTATTCCTCTACACGGGCAGCCACAAGCCCGTGAATCGATTGTCCGCGATTTGCCCGCCGGCGAATATCTGTCGCGGAAATATCGCTGGTCACGTTTTCCAGAAGATACACCGTGCTGCGATGCAGGTGCGCCACTACCTGCGACGGATGAGCAGCTTCAGTTTCTTTTTTAACGTCTGGACGCGCAATCAAGTCCGGCGGAATCACCAGTCGCAGCGCTTCCGGGCGAATGCCCGGCCGATTGGCGACGATGAAATCGCACAACCCCAGAAGCGTTTCGTATTCCTTCCACATCGGAATATCCAGAAATGCGTCGGCGCCAATGATAAAAAAAACTCGGTCACCGGCGTGGTTGTAGCTGTGCCGAAAATAACGCACGGTGTCGACGGAATAGTGCAATTGAGTGCCGCTGAAGTCTTCTCCCGCTTCGGCCAGCGACGGAACGAAGTGAGGATGTTCCGTGCAAGCCAGAGAAACCATCGCAAAACGGTGCGGAAAAGGCGCGAGATGTTGTTTCAATTTGTGGGGAGGCCGGCTGGCCGCAATGAAATGAATTTCGTCAAAATTAAAGCGCCGGTCGGCCGCGCGAGCGATAGCCAAGTGACCATTGTGAATGGGATCAAATGAGCCGCCGAAAACAGCGATGCGTCGCGGATGATGTTTTGCAGCCGTACGGTGGGCTTGCGCGGTGGTCAATTCTTCTCCGAAAATAAAGTTGTCGCCCACACTGAGGTTTGGGCGTCATATCCCAATTCTCTCATGATTTTTCGTCGCGGCTTACCAGCGGCGCATTGGCTTCATGCACGCTGGTACGGACAGGAATGGTTGATGCGGCGTCAGCCATTTGACCAACTGCCGCATCAAGCGCATCGGCAGCATCGGGCGCGGGCTTAGGAATTTTGTCCAAAGCATCCGCGATAGAGCGAACCAGCTCCTTTACACCTTCGCCGGTAGCGGCCGAGATGGAATGAAATTCAAGGTGCTCCCGGCGGCAAAATTCGCGCAGAGCCTCCAAACGAGAGTGGTCAGTGGTAGCGTCGAGCTTGGTAGCCACCACGATCAAAGGCTTTTCCGTAAGAGTTTGGCTGAAAGCCGCTAGCTCCCCCGAAATAACTTCATAAGAGTGGACCGGGTCATCGTCGTTCGAATCGCTGGTGTCGATCAGGTGCACGAGTAGCCTTGTACGTTCCACGTGACGAAGAAAACGCATCCCCAAACCGGCGCCCTCATGCGCGCCCTCAATCAGTCCAGGAAGATCAGCGACTACGAACGTGCGCCCTAATTCGGTTCCGTGCGCTCCTGTTCCTCCATCCGCGTTCACCACACCTAGATTTGGCTCCAGCGTAGTGAAGGGATAATTCGCAATCTTTGGTCGCGCCGCAGAAATCACCGAAATCAAGGTGGACTTGCCCGCATTCGGGAATCCCACCAAACCCACGTCGGCAAGTAATTTCAATTCCAAACGGAGATGACGCTCTTCACCGTCCTGACCTTCCTCATGCTCGCGAGGAGCCTGGTGCCACGGTTTCGCGAAGTGCTGATTGCCACGGCCACCGCGGCCGCCGTGCGCGACAAGAACCCGCTGGCCAGGTGTAGCCAGGTCTGCGATGGTCTCATTCGTTTGCGCATCGAATACCACCGTGCCTACCGGGACCAGCAGCACCATGTCTTCGCCAGATTGCCCGCTGCAATTCGAACCTTCGCCATGACGGCCACGGTCGGCTTTGAACTCGCGGTTATAGCGGTAACGCAGCAAAGTGTTGTCATTGATGTTCGCTTCAAGATAAATACTCGCGCCATGGCCGCCATCGCCTCCGGAAGGGCCGCCACGCGGAACGTATTTTTCGCGACGAAACGCCACGCAGCCGTTGCCGCCATGGCCGCCCTTCACGAATATTTTTGCTTCATCAGCGAACACGGAACGTCCTTTGAGCGCTTAGCGGAGGAATTGTTGCAAAAACAAAACGGTCCCGGATGACCGGGACCGCAAAAATATCGCAGACCGAAGTCCGCTTGAATTCATAATGCCGATACCGTTCAGTTCGTCGCAGATTTCGCGGAAGATTTCGCTTCGTCGGCGGGCTGCACGCTAATAAAGCGCCCGTTGCGGCCCTTATCCTGGAACTGCACCGTCCCGGTGACCAGTGCGTAAAGCGTATCGTCCTTACCTTGTCCGACGTTGACGCCCGCCTGATGCTTGGTGCCGCGCTGGCGAATGAGAATAGTTCCGGCGTTGACAAATTCTCCGCCGAAGCGCTTCACTCCGAGCCTCTGACCGTGCGAATCGCGGCCGTTTGTAGAGGAGCCGCCGCCTTTCTTGTGTGCCATGATGAAATCCTTTTCGGGAAAGTTGCGTTAAATTCCACTGAATAAATTATTTGTGCTTGTTAACTAGAGCGAGATATCGCTGACCTGTACCGCCGTATAATTCTGGCGATGGCCGCGAGAAATCTTGTACTGATTGGTCTTCTTGAATTTCAGCACAGTGACTTTCTTGGAGCGTCCCTGTTGCACGATCTTTCCTGTGACTTTCGCCTTGGAAGCGTGCTCGCCCGAAAGTATTTTCTTCTCGTCCGTGTGCACCGCAAGAACAGATCCAAAATTCACGACTTCGCCGACATCACCGCTAACTCGTTCAATTCGAATAGTATCGCCCGGCGCGACACGGTACTGCTTGCCCCCGGTTTTGATTACCGCGTACATAAGCCTCCACCCTCTAAAGACAAACCACCATTATATGATTTGCGGCCCAATTCCGTCAACGCAGTAAAATAGCATGGCGTAGCAGATCGCCGATCTTGGATTTATCGGCGGGCATCAAAATAGCCTTAACTTGCATGCTGCAGTTATAATTCGCGCGTTTCTCACCGTTCGGCACACCCGGTAACATTAGTCGTCTCAAGTGCATCGCATAACTCCACGGACTCGGAGGTCCGGCCATGTACGACATGAAAAATCTCGCCAAGCTAAGACTTCTGGACGCTCAGAAGGCATGAAAGCCTTTTGGGCGTTTGACCAAGCAGCTATGACAGAGGGTGCCATTCCCGTTAAGTATAAGGAACTAATCGCGTTGGGAGTGGGCTTCACTACGCAATGCCCATATTGCATCGAAATCCATTCGAATAGGGCGCGTCAAGCGGGAGCCTCCGATCAGGAGACTGCCGAGACAGTGGTCGTCGCGGCGGCTTTGCCGAGCCGGCGGCGCAATCACCCATGGGTCGCACGCCATGAAGGCCCATGAATAGGATTTGATCGTCTGTATTTAAACGCGCCTAAGCGTGCGGGTGAGCCTTGTCGTAAATGTCCATTAGCTGGCGGATGGATGCATGGGTGTATTTTTGCGTGGTGGAAAGCGATTGGTGTCCCAGTAATTCCTGAATAGCGCGGAGGTCCGCACCATCGGCGAGCAGATGCGTGGCGAAGGCGTGCCGTAGAGAATGCGGGTGCAAGTCCCAGTTCATGTTTACCAGGCGTACATATTTTTTGACGATGCGGCCGACTGAGCGTTGGGTGAGGCGCCGGCCGGCGTAGTTTAAAAAGACTGCTTCGCTGTGCGGAGTCGCGGTGCTGCTGGCATAGCCGCCGGAAGTTTGTAGCAGCAGCTGTTCGCGTAGTGGCCAGTATTTATCAAGAGCCTCCTGCGCCTTATTGCCGTACGGCACAATGCGTTCCTTGTTGCCTTTGCCGGTTACCCGGAGCATCCGCTCCCTCTGTTCAATATCGACGAGATCCAAGCCGGTCAATTCGCTGACGCGCAGCCCTGCCGCGTAAAGAAGTTCCAACAAAGCGCGGTCGCGACGCAGCAATAAACGTTCTTCGCGAAGCTTAGGCTCGTTTCCCAATGTCAGAGCTGCCGCAGGCGACCATTTTCGGCCCAGCTTGCCCTTGGGGCGCGATCCGCCCATGTCCGCCAGGTGATTCAAAAAACTATTCATCTCTTCCGCCGAAAGAATCGAAGGTATGCGCTTCGGCAATTTCGGCGTGGGCACCAGACGCGCGGGACTCTCGTTTAGCATCCCTTCGCGTACACAGTATTTGAAAAAAGAACGCAACGCCGCGAGTTTGCGCGCAACGGAAGACTTCTTGAGCCCTTGTTGGTGTAAGTGAGCTACGAATTCACGAATAACGCCGTGGTTTATCGCGCGGAGCGCTGGGAGTGGCATCCCGGGCGGCGTTAGAAAAGCCACAAACTGGCGCAGATCTTTAGTGTAATTCGAGATGGTATGCGGAGAAGAGTTTTTAACCGAAACAAGATACTCGAGATAACTTTCGATCGCTTGTTTCATCGGTCAGGCTGAACTCCATGCAAAATCATACCTAAACATTAGGATGTGTATAGGAGTTCGGAACGCTGTATTGCCCAGATTGAAACTGATGGGGAGATTCAGACTTTTGCTGGCTCGGGAACAACCTCTTCAGCGGTCACAGCCGGCTGTGCTTCCGGTGCGAGCACCTCAAAGTCGCAGCCGTCCTTCAGACAGGTGCGCACGGTTCCGATCTTGCTCCGTTTTTCAACAATGAATGGAGCGCCACACTTGGGGCACGGCTCCGCGATGGGCATGTGTGGAGTAGTGAAATCACAATCGGGATAACGCGAACAGCCATAGAAAACGCGCGGGCGTCCTCGTCCGCCTTTTCCGGAGCTGCCGCGACGAACGAATTCCCCTTCGTTGCACTTTGGACATTTGATGCCCATGGTGATCGGCCGCGTGTATTTGCACTTCGGATAATTTGAGCAGCCGATGAATTCGCCAAAACGTCCGTGTTTTTTTACCAACCCGGAATCGCACAGAGTGCACTTTTCATCCAGCGGCTCATCAGGCTGGCGCGCGATGCGCGTGCCTTCCACCAGCCGTCGCGTAGTTTTGCAATCGGGATACCCGGTACAGGCCAGAAACACCCCAAAACGTCCGCGCTTTATAGCCATTTCCTTGCCACAGTTATCGCAGTATTCGATTTTGTTCTCGTCGCCCGGAGGAACTTCCGGCGACAGGTCCTCAATAAACTCGCAATCCGGATAACGCGAGCAGCCCAGAAAAAATCCATGACGGCTGATGCGTTCCAGCAATTCACCCTCACCGCACTTTTCACACTTTTTCCCTGTGGGAATGCCGGCTTTGTAGGAAAGCATCTCGTCGTCGGCTTTATCCAGATCGATTACGAACTTATCCCAGAATTCGCCGACCGCGGTGCGCCAGCCGAGCTTACCTTCTTCGATTTCGTCCAGCTCGTCTTCCAGGCGCGCAGTAAAGGTGACATCAAAAATATCTTCGAAGCTGCGAATCAATAACACGCTGACTCGCTCTCCCAGCATTGTCGGTGTAAAGCGTCCCTGATCTTTCTTCACGTATTCGCGCTCCACCAGCGTGGAAATGATGGAGGCGTACGTAGACGGGCGGCCAATACCCTTCTCTTCCAGATCCTTCACCAGCGTGGCGTCGTTGTATCGCGGTGGAGGTTCAGTGAAGTGCTGGTCCGGGCGAATCTTGTCCAGACGCAGGATTTGCCCTTCGGTGACGCGGGGCAAAGCATTGCCTTCGCCCTCGTCGGCTTTTTCGTCCTCTTCGCGGTCGGCGATGGCTGCCGGCGTTTGATAAACGCGCAAGTACCCGTCAAATTTCTGAACCGAACCGTTGGCGCGGAAGGTGTAATCTCCTGCTGTAATGTCAATCGTGGTCTGATCGAAAATCGCGGGCAGCATTTGTGACGCGACGAAACGCTGCCAGATCAATTGATAGAGCTTGAAAAGATCGTCTTCCAGATATTTGCGAACATCTTCCGGCGCGCGCATAGCGTCGGTTGGCCGAACCGCCTCGTGAGCTTCCTGCGCGTCCTTTTTCGATTTGTAGTAGTTGGGCTTTTCCGGCAAATAATTCGAACCGAAACGCTCAGGAATCAATTCCCGCACTTGCGCGAGAGCATCCGCCGAAACGTTTACGGAATCGGTGCGCATATAGGTGATCAGCGCGACCGATCCTTCTTCGCCAAGCTCGACTCCTTCGTAGAGCTTTTGAGCTAGCGACATGGTGCGTTTCGCGGTGTAGCGCAACCGGTTGTAAGCGGCCTGTTGGAGCTTGGAAGTCGTGAATGGAGGAGGCGGGTTGCGGCGCTTCTCTTTCTGCGTGACGTCGGCAACCTGCCACTGGGCGTCACTTACGGCCGCAACGATTTTCTCCGCGGTTTCTTGATTGGAAACTTCAACATCCTCGCCTTTATGCTTAAAAAGCTTGGCTTCAAAGAGCGGCGGCTCGCCCGCATCCAGCATCGCGTGGATGCTCCAATATTCCTGCGGCACGAATTCCCGAATCTGAACTTCCCGTTCGACGATCAGTCGCAGCGCCACTGTTTGTACCCGGCCGGCAGACAGTCCGCGGCGTACCTTATTCCACAGTATCGGAGAAATTTTGTAGCCCACCAAGCGGTCGAGAACGCGCCGTGCCTGTTGCGCGTCCACCAGATCGGCATTTACGTCGCCTGCCTTGGCGAAAGCGGCCTTGATAGCCTTAGGCGTAATTTCGTTGAACATTACGCGCCGATATTTAGCGCGATCCGATTTCTTGGTGGCCAGTGTATCGAGCAGGTGCTGCGAAATGGCTTCGCCTTCGCGGTCAGGGTCAGTGGCCAGGTAAATATTGGGTGCGTTTTCGGCGGCTTTGCGCAGGTCCGCAATTACCTTGACCTTCCCGGGAATGACTTCCAGGGTGGGCTCAAAAATGTTTTCGGCGGTGACCACCACGGGCTTCGGCGGCTTCTTCTCCTCAACGACCTTCTCGCCCTCTTTTGCCTTGGTCTTGCGCTTCTTCTTTTTCTTTTTTCCGGTTTCACTGCCAGGCAGAAGAATGCCCAGCGTCTTTTTAGGGAGATCCAAGACGTGACCCAAGGAGGCCTTAACGGTATATTCCCGCCCCAAATACTTATTAATAGTTTTCGCCTTTGCTGGCGATTCCACAATTACTAACGAACGAGCCATGTTGCCTTTGTAACTCCGTAATCTTCCGCAGGAAGGGTCGACCGCAGGGGAGTGTGTCCTTCTCGCTACCTTAGCAGATGCGGAGATTCCACATCCGGGTGCTTCTCTCGCAGCGACACGCGCCGATTTACTAACTTGATTTGATGCCTAAATCCAATTACAACATAACTTTACTGAATATTTTGCCAAGGCAATTGCAGGATCACGCCTTTCACTAGCGCGAGCCAGGAGAGGGAAGCGTCTAGCTCCATCGCGCCTTGAGCGTACGCGCGTGATTACCTATTTGGCAACTATCAATATATCATACTGGCTGGGCGGGATCCTCGGCTAACACCCTTCTGAAGACTTCCATGAAAACATCTACGTCCCGTTCGGAAACGATCAGCGGCGGTCGAAGCTTCATAACATTGTTAAAAGGTCCGTCCGTCCCGGTCAGGACACCGCACTCACGAAGCCGGTTGACCACGTACGCCGCCTGCGCGGTTGACGCCGAACGCGTGAGAGGATCCAAAACTAGGTCGACGCCCAGGAACAAACCCGAGCCGCGCACATCGCCGATGATCGGATGCTGCGTTTGCAGGGCGAGCAGCAATTCCTTCAGATAATTTCCCACTCGAAGCGCGCGTTCCTGTAAATTTTCTTCTTCCACTACTTTCAGGACCGCCAATCCCGCGGCGCAGGCCACCGGATTGCCGCCGAAGGTGCTGAAAAATTCCATGCCATTGTCGAAGGACCGCGCAATTTCTGGCGTAGTGATTACCGCTGCCAGCGGAAAGCCGTTGCCGATGGGCTTTCCCAGAACAACTATGTCGGGGACCACATTTTGCGTTTCGAAGCCCCAGAAGTGCGTACCCAAACGGCCGAATCCAACTTGCACTTCGTCCGCGATGCACAGGCCTCCGGCACCACGAACGCGGCGGTATACCTGCTCCAGATACTCTGGCGGGAAAACAATTTGGCCACCAACACTTGGAAGTGTCTCTGCGATGTATGCCCCCGGTGCGCGGCCTTGCTTGCCCATGTCGTCCAGAATTTCGCCGACGTGAGCCGCGTATTTCATTCCCGCGTTCCGATCCTCGCGGCGATATTTTCCGCGATAGTCATCCGGCATGCACGCTACATGAACCCACGGTGTCCGGCCACCGCCGCCCGGCCCACCAAATTTATAAGGACTGATGTCGATTAACGTCGAAGTATTCCCATGGTAAGCATGTTCCAGAACGATGATGTCCTCGCGGCCGGTATGCGTGCGCGCGAGCCTGAGCGCCAACTCGTTGGCTTCACTGCCGGAATTCACGAAGAAACACACACGTAACGGTTCGGGCAGATGTTGCGTGAGTCGCTCGGCATAGCGGTTAACAACATCGTGCACGTATCGCGTATTGGTATTGAGTAGCGCAATTTGCTTCTGGACCGCTTGCACCACTCGAGGATGACTGTGGCCTACGAGCGGCACATTGTTGTAAAAGTCTAAATAGGCGCGCCCGGTTTGATCGTAAAGATGTTGCATCCAGCCGCGCACGATTTTCAGCGGCTTATCGTAAGAGATGCTCAGGTTTTTGCCCAACAACTCCCGCCGCGCAGTCACTGTTTCCTGAGGGGGGGGATCCGGGGTCGGAAAGCGGTTCTTCGGAATACCTACCAACAGATTGGGATCAGGCGAAAGACTGGTCCAAAGCGCACGCTGCGAAGCGTAAGCGACACCGGGAAAATTTGCGCCTAATTCAAGGAAGTCGAGAATAATTTGGAAATGGAGATGAGGCGTCCAGCCGCCGTTTTCCTGAGACGCGCCGATGCGCGCGAATTTTTCTCCACGAGCGACGCGTTGGCCAATTTTCAATCGCGCGAGCGATTCTTTGTCGAGGTGCCCATACAAAGTAAAAAACACACCGGCATCGCCAGCGTCGTGCTGCAAAAGTACCAGCGGACCGTAATCAAGCGGCGCGGCATTGTTCGCCAACGTGTGAATTACACCGTCAAGCGGCGCATGGATCGCAGTCCCTGGCTCGGCGAATAGGTCCATTCCCAAATGAATGGTTCGCCTCTCTCCCAGCATGCTGGTATCCGCGCCGAACAACGGCGAGCTGTACAGCAAGCGTGCTTCGTCGTAGCGGCCGATGGCGATCGAGACTCTTGCTTCCTCCATGAGGCCGCGAATTTTTCTGGATAATGCGGAGGTTTCAGATTCGCGCGGATCGGCACCGAGAAATTCACTGCCAACACTCAAGTCCAGGACGATACTCGGAGCCGTTCGCAAATCCACATCGAATAACGAAGCTGCACCTGGCCCATTTTTTTCGAGCCATCGCTGCACCTTTTCATTTTGCGGATCGGTGCTAAGTCCGCAGGCATGACGGAATGCATAGTGCGCAAGCCGCCCATTAATTTCAGACAGCCGTTCGAGCGCTTCCCAAGCAGGCGCTTCACTGACCGTGACATAACTGTCATCCAACTTGATCGTTTTACGACGCGCGGAATTTGTAACGCTGACTGCCAGTCGCATGCCGATCAGGTTGTATAGAGCGGCTATCTCCACTTCCCGCAGCGGAAATACCGCGTGATATCCAGCCACAACCCATGTGGCGGCCCGCAGCACATCTTTCTTCCCCAACATGGCATAAGCCGCAGCGATGGCCACTTCGGAAACAGTTATCCCATAATGCATGTCGCCAAAATCGATCACACTCACGGCTTTGCGAGGCAGCCGCCACGGGTCGCTTACCAGCACGTTGTAGTCGTTGGCGTCCCCGTAAATTACGCTGCGCCGAAAGCTCCCAAGCGAAGGAACAATCTCCGAATCATAGAGTGTCAAAAATTTTTCGACGAGTAAGCGGCGCGACGGACTGACAATTTCGACCAAATGTTCTTTGATCCATCCGGCGGCGGACAAATCCCATTTCAATTCACGCTGCGCGGCCGGATGAGAAAAACTTTGCAGCCCAGAATCGATCGTAGCTAGTAGTTTCCCCAGGCTCGTGAGAAGTTCCTCTTCGTGTGGACAAACCTTGGCTAACACCGTGCCGGGCACGAACGTCAGCAGCCACACCAAGCGCTTCGTGCCATCGGCTGCCTTGATCTCCGCTTGCAGTTCCCCGCGCTGCGTTGGAATGACTCGCGGGAGAACCACGCCTTCTGCGTGCTTCGCCAGATGTACCAGCGCCTGGCACTGCAAATCGATAAACGAGCGCTCGCGCGCAGGATGCATCACCTTCAGCACAAACTGCGCCCCATCTGCCGCAATCAAGTGGAAATTATCGTCGTATTCGCCCGGCAAGGACGTCGCCGTGACATCCAGATCATAGAGCTCGCGTGGTAGGCTCGCGGCCTCCTCCACGGCAATGGGCTGGGCTACGCCAGATTCAAGAAGCATGCGACAAATTTTAGCGGTATAGGCGATGGACGTCTATGCGTCCTACGTTTATTCCACGACTTCAGAAAGAAGCTCTTACCGTCTCATCTCTATTTGTTTGACGGCAATCGGCCCGTTGACTGTCGATAGATGAATGATTGCCGGAGCGTTGCCAAACTCGATCCGTCGTCGGTCTTCATCCCAAGTTTTTCGGGCATCATCACAAAAACTGGCCTGGCAACTCATCGGAGAATGGCCATCGGATTCTACTAGCAGGCTGGATTGGTAATTTTTTGGCACGCGCAGGGTCAGTGGGCCATTCTGAGCGTCGGCCTCCAGCCCCGAACCCTTCCACGCATCGCCGCTTAGCGAGACCGATATAGGCCCATTATCAGTGTGAAGCCGAAGCTTGCCCGAATTGCCGGTAAGGTCAATTGGGCCATTCACCGCTGATATGTCCGCATCACCTGAGAAACCCTGCAAAGAAATTGGGCCATTTATGGCCCGCGCCACTAGCTTGCCTTCGAGGTCGTAGATGGAAAGAGGACCGTTATTGGCTCGAAGCTCGAGGTTTGCCGATCTCGGGGCTCGGACCAGAAGAAAAACCGTCCAATTATCATGTTCGGAAGGGCCGCTGACAGAGACTCTACCGTTTTCAACGGAAAGTTTGATCTGCGAAAAGATTTGCTCGACGTTATTCGTGGAAGCGTCGGCCGCTTTGCAAGCCGTCACGGAGTAAGTGTCTTTGTCCCAACCCTGCACTTGCACACCGCCATTCACTTCTGACTCGACGCTCAGCGGACCAGCGGGCCGCGCAATGGTTTGTTCTTCCGAACGCATTTCGGCCCGGCGGTCGTTCAAATGAATGTGCAGACCCGCGCAGTCGGCGAGTGGGCCGTGTTCGCCTCCGGACGTGCTCATGGAATGGTGATGGGACGACGATGGACCCGCGGTAATCGGCCCGCTCAAAACGCCGGCAAGAAATAAGCCGGTCACAGCGATTTTTAGAAACATACGCATCCCTCCAGCTGTATAGACGAAGGTTGAGCTTAAAAGTTCCGTTCATCTGGACGCCCACTTATAGGCGGTCAAGGCCGCCAAGAATAATCGTCGTCGCCAATCGGCGGCCCGTCTGGTGGCTGTGCTGGTGTAGGGGTGGGGATCAGTTTGGGATCTTTCTGAAATTGCGCGATCTGTGTGGCGGCGAAATAAAGATGAGCGCGCTCTTCGCCGTCTTTTGCTCCATTCTGCGCGCCCGTGCTCCATTTTTTCAGCTCTTCTAATTTTAGCGACGCAATGGCGCGCGCTTGCGTCGAGGCTCGCTCGTTGCCGGCCAGGGACATCAAATTGTAAAGAACTACGGTGTCTACAACCCGCGAGATTTCCCCTAGATATCCAGGATCTCGCGAAGCTTTCCACGTGGCACTCAGAACGGCGTCGAGCACTTCTTCCAAGCCCGGGTTTTTAGCATCGCGCGCGTGAAATTCAACCAACCGCGATGCGCGCTCGGCATTGAAAAGAAATTGGAGCGTCTGTTCAGCTGCCGCCTCTGCCGGCGCCAATGCGTCAAAAGCCGGACTAGTGCGAATTTTAAAGTGCTCTCGTCCTCGTTCGTAGCCCGGTACGCGAGGGGGAATAATGCTCAGCAGCGATTCCGGCAAAGCCAGGAGATCGGGCTTTAGGGTTGCGAGTACAGCAGTCAGAGCGCGCCGCTGCTCCGCGGGAGCTAGAATCTGTAAGGGGCTCTGCCCGTCGTCACGCAGCGAGAAGGTGTAGTCCATGGCTCCTATGGATTTGCTCGCCGCTTCCACTTGGTAGCGATGCAACATATAGATTGGAACCAAAACATCTTCAATAGTGCTCAGCGGCGCGTCGGCACGAATATTATTTTCGCCGAATCGGCGTAGCGCGACGGCGCGTACCTGCATGAGGCGGTTCAACTCGTCCACCGAATTTGGGCCTGAATCCCACAGATGCGCGACACTGCTGGAAGAGCCCCCCGGCCGGCCATCCTGGTCGGTCAGAAATCGCAAGCCGCGCCCGAACGCGTCAGAAAGGATTTTATTCAGCTCGGCGTGTTCGTCCGAACCCGGAGGAAATTCTCGATAGCCAAACGTGATGGACACCTTGTCCCATTCGCCGATGCCCACAGAATATGCATTCGAAACGTCCGGGACGCCGTCGCTGCCAAGCGTAACCAGCGGCGGTGGATAATCCATCACCGACGAGCGGTTTGCCGTGCTGGCGGAATAATTGTGTTCCAGCCCTAAGGTATGCCCGACCTCGTGAGCCGCAAGCTGTCGCAATCGCGCCAGGGCCATCTCCATCATTTTGGGTGAAACGGATTTCCCGTCTTCGTAGGGCGCCAGCAAACCCTCAGCGATTAAATAATCCTGACGCACCCGCAGTGATCCGAGCGTCACGTGGCCTTTAATGATTTCCCCGGTGCGGGGATCGGTGACGGTTGAGCCGTAAGACCAACCGCGTGTCGCGCGATGAACCCACTGAATCACGTTATAACGCAGATCCATGGGGTCGGCGTCCTCCGGCATTAGTTCCACGCGAAATGCATTTTTGTAACCAGCCGCTTCGAAGGCCTGGTTCCACCAGCGGGCGCCTTCCAGCAGTGCGGAGCGGATCGGTTCCGGAGCGCCGCGATCGAGGTAATAAATAATCGGCTGGACCGGTTCGCTAATGGCCGCAGAGGGATCTTTTTTCTCCAACCGGTGCCGCGCGATGAAACGCTTCACAATCGGCTCGCTTACCGGCGTCGCGTAATCCATATAGCTGATGCCGAAGAAACTCGCGCGTGGATCATAAACACGCGGTTTGTATCCTGGAGGCGGCAGTTGCACGAAAGAATGATGCTCGCGAACGGTAATGGATTCTGGAGAAGGAGTTACCTGCTTTACCCATTGACCCGGTTCGTCTCCCGCGAAGGTTAGAACCGATTCGACTTCGGTGTTCATGGGGAAGTTTTTGGTAAGCGGCAGATAAATCGCGCTGCGCGCCGGGTCGAGGCGGTACGTTCCTTGTTTCGTCTTTCGCAGGATGGCAGGGATGTCATGGGCGTCGCGCAGAAAAAAATCCGTGGCGTCCACTAATACGCGATCTTTTTCCTCAGCGCCCACGGTGAACCCCGCGATGATCGACTCCGCGAACGAGTCGTGTACCGCGCGACGCTCGGCCCGGTCATCGGTGACCGCGCGGTAATCCAGATTTTCCTGCACCAACAAAACTTTTGGCCCGCTGCGTTCAAAGCGCACGATGCAGGTCGCGCCCAGTTGTCCGCGATCAAGTCCGATGTCGTTGGAGCCTATTCCCGCCGATAAGCCGCTCTGGTACAGAAACTCCGAATTCCATTTGTCAATTTCGAGCCAAAGCTTGCCTTGCTTAGCATCCCAATAAAGATTGAAATAACCGGCGAGCTTCTGGGTGTTAACGGTCTTTTCGCTGATCGTGGCAGGCTGGGTATTATCAGGATGCGCGCCGGCGCCGCCCGTCGCGGCAATTTGCAAGGCCCCAATGAGGAGTGCGACGCGGCAATATTTCTTCATTTTCAAAACCTCCGGCGGTCCCGAAGGTTTTACACCAGAAGACCTCGGCACGGTGTGAATTTTCGCTGTTATACTAAAGCTACCGCGAGCGGTTGCCATTTTGAGTAAACTTCGCATCTCTGTCGTGAAATACCTGAACACCGCCCCATTGGTGCGTGGTTTCACTCACGGTCCACTTAGGGACAAATACGATCTTTCATTCACCGTCCCCTCGCAATGTGCCGATGATCTCCGTGATCGTCGTGCGGATGTGGCCATTATTCCCGCCATCGAGTATCAGCGCATCGACGATCTGGTAGTCCTGCCAGACCTGGCAATCGCCGCGAAAAAGCGCGTCCGCAGCCTGCTGATCGTATCGCGCCACCCTATTGCAGAAGTTCAACGGGTCGCGCTCGATGCCAGTTCCCGAAGCACCCAGGCTTTGACGCGAATTTTGTGCGCGGAACACTGGCAGATTAAGCCCGCTTTTTTCGAAGCCACGTTTAGCTCCGCGGCCTCTATACTCGAACGAGCCGACGCTGCGTTATTAATCGGAGATCCGGCGCTCCGGCTCGCGATCTCCATAGCAGGTAACGCCACGTTAGGTCCTGCCGGCGAATTAATGTGTAGTCCCGACAAGGCCGGAGTCAATGCGACAGAAACGCTGCGTGTGTACGACGTCGTGCAGGAGTGGCGTCACCTGACCGGCCTGCCAGCAGTCTTGGCAGTGTGGGCCGGGCGTCGTGAATCGGTCACGCCGGAAGTAATTGCCGATTTCGCGGCTTCCAAAGCGTATGGCATCGCGCACCTGACAGAGATCAGTGGTGCTGCAGGCGTGGAACAGGTTTTGCCACCGGCCGATTTACTGGTTTATCTACGGGAAAATATCGATTTCACGCTAGACGCCGAAAATCTCGCGGGGCTTGAGCTTTATTATTGCCTGGCCACCAAGCTAGGATTGATACCGAGGGCCAAAGCCATCGAATGGGCTAACATCAATTCCCCGGATATGCATAGCGATAGACTTTTTGAGAGTAAGGCAAACAAGACTCAGATTGCATAGAGTTGGTTCCATACAATAAATATACCCAAGGAATCACTTGAGCCTGACAAAACAAGAAGCTCTCGACATGCTGGAATCCGATGACCTGCTGGGCATCGGAATGGCCGCGCATCAAATGCGCCTTAAAAAGACTGATCCTCGCGTGGCCACCTACCAGATCGACCGCAACATTAATTACACAAATTTTTGCACCGAATATTGCTCTTTCTGCGCTTTCTATCGCCCCGTGGGCGCAAAAGATGGTTACCTTCTGTCTTTCGAATCGATCTACGAAAAAATCGACGAGATGCTCGAACTGGGAGGCACTGGCGTTCTTCTGCAGGGCGGTCTCCATCCCGACCTGCAGATCGGCTATTATGAGAATTTGCTGCGTTCTTTGAAACAACGTTATCCCCAAGTGCATTTGCATTGTTTTTCTGCGCCGGAAATTCTTTGCATTGCGGAAGTCAGCGAACTTAGCGTCCGCGAAACGATTCAGCGGCTGATGGACGCCGGCTTGCAATCCATACCTGGCGGCGGCGCGGAAATCCTGGACGACGAGATCAGGTCCAAAATCGCGCGCCTCAAATGCACCAGCGACGATTGGGAAGAAATGCACCGCGTCGCGCATTCGCTGGGTTTGCGTACCACCGCGACAATGATGTTTGGCTGCGGCGAAGAGTTGCGGCACCGCGTAAATCACTTGGAACGCCTGCGCAGGATTCAAGAAGATACTGGCGGGTTTACCGCTTTTATCCCCTGGATGTTCGCGCCGGACAATACCCCGCTCGGCAAAAAAATACCCGAAGCCACGGCGGTGGACTATTTGAAGACGCTCGCTGTTAGCCGGCTATATCTCGACAATTTTGATCACATTCAATCGAGTTGGCTGACTCCCGGGATTAAAGTCTGCCAGGTAGGTCTGCAGTTTGGCGCGGACGATGTCGGCAGTATCTTGATTGAAGAAAACGTCGTATTCGCCGCGGGCGTTAAAAATCGCACCAACGAAGGCGAACTACGCCGAATTATCTCCGACGCGGGGTTTGTGCCCGCGCAGCGCGATACCTTGTACCGCTCGTATTCTTTGAAGTAGTTGCGCGATTTAACTTTTAGGCGAAGGTCGCAGCAGGATTTCAACCACTGTATTTTCCGGCAAGTCCAACGGATCAAGAAGATGCAATCTCCCATCGCGTACTTGAGCGCGTAATTTGCGTGGAGCGCTCTGCATATCCTGAGGCAGCCTCGGCCGCGCTTCGCTATTGGTAGCACTGTGTAGCTTAGGCTTGCCGGATGTTTCATCCAGTGCTTCGTTCGCAAGTGCATCGGCTTCAGCATTCTGCTCACGATAAACGTGATCAATTCGAAAAGATTCAAAAGTCTGAGACATTTTTTTGGCGCGTTCGAACAACGGACGCAAATCCGGACTTTTTACTTTGTAATGCCCGCGCATCTGTTGCACCAACAGCTCGGAATCGCTTTCGATGCGCAATGCTCGCACGCCATTGGATTGCGCATAATCCAGTGCGGCAATCAGTCCATAGTATTCGGCGACATTGTTAGTCATGCGCCCGATGTACTTTTTCAACTTTGCGACAATCTCTCCACGCTCGTTGCGTACCACCACGCCATAGGAAGCCGGCCCTGGATTTCCCCGAGATCCTCCGTCGATGTTGGCTTGGAAGTCAGCGGCACGCGGTTTTACGTCAGGCTCGGAGCCAGCAAACAAACCGGTTTCACGTGAAGGGGCCGGGCGACGAATCATCAGGAATTTATAGCCGAGGCCGCCGAAGTTTTATCGCTACCTGAGCCGGAGCCGGAATTTGCCACGGGGATAGGATCTAGTGTGTACAAAATCAAGCCACACATTTCGCAGCGGTAGATTTCTTCGTTCGTTTCCTGGCGCAGCTCTTGAATAATGTGCGGGAGCACTCGCATCCCACATCCGCGGCATTGATCGTCGCGAACTTGGGCCATGGCCGTTCCGTTGTGCCGCTTTGCAATGCGCTCATACAGCTCCAGCAAATCTTTCGGCACTGGAGTCGTGATTCGCTCGCGTTCCGCTAAGGCCACCTTGAGCAATTTTTGTTTCTCATCGTAGCGAGCATGGATTTCCCTGCGATCGGCTGCCACGCTCGTTTCGGCTTCCTTAAGGTCGGCCTCCGCGTGGCGCACGCGCCGCTCAAACTCTTCACCGGACATCATCACATCGAGCTGGCGATCCTCGGCCTTGGCTACTTCCGCTTCGGCGTTGGCAATCTCATGCAGCAACGCCTTGTAGGCCTCATTAGTTTTGACCGCACCGCTCTGATCGCGATATTTGCGCGCCCGGTCTTTCCATTGATCGACGTCCAGCTCAAATTTTTTCCGCTCTTTGAGCGCGTTGGTATGTGCTTCTTTGGCCGCCGCAACAGCCGCGCGTGCGCCGCTCAGCTTGCTGTCGGCTTCCTGAATCCGTTTGGGATAGCTTTCGATTTCGGCTCGTAACGCGCCAATGTTGTGGTCAACCCGTTGCAGCTCGATAAGATGAGGTATTGCAGGATGCATTGAGGGCCAATTCTAACACGGCTGGTTCTCGTGGACCTCAAGCGCCTGAATGGTTAGCTCGAAACGCGAGCGTCGCGACGAATCAGCGTCCAGTCAACAAAAAATCCCAGGCCAAGAGCGAACGGAATAATCCCGAAAACCGCTGCAGTCCAGGCATCAGGTTCCGCGAAGCGAGCGATGATGCCGGTCGCCGCCATGTAACCCATCGCACCAGCAACCAGCAGAATGCCCCAACGCCGCGAACGCGCTCCTTGCGACAGTTCCGGCTCCATGGGAATTTCGACGCCCCGCGCCATGGCCGCCAAACGCTCCTGGCTGCGCAGTTTGCGCACACAGTAGTACGTGTACATGGCGCCTAGAGGAAATCCCAACGAGAGAATGACCGCGACTAGCCCAATTGTATTGTCCATACTGTCTCCTTTTCGGGAAGTCCACCGTCGAGAGTAGCCAGGCTCGAGGCTCGATTATCCGAAGCTCACTGAAAGGTACGGAGAGTTTGCGAGGAATGTTCCGCGAATATGTTCTGCGGTAGGCCGTACGTCAGACAGTTAGTTCACTTCATGAACCTGCATATTTTGGTCCACCGCCAGATTGGGGTAACGAATAGGCGAGCCGGCAGGCGCAGGTGCGTGCCGCGCAATGGCATTGAATTCCGAGCTGGAGCATTCCACGGAGTAACTGTAGCCGTCGCGTTCAGTCCTCGTCATCGTCAACATATTCGAGGAGATGAGATCCGCGAGCGCTGCGCAGGTGCCGTTGGAGGCAACGTTAACGCGCTCCGCTTGCGCAATTTGCAGCAGATCGCTGCGCACGCCGGTCAAGCTGATGGCTTGCGTAGCTGCGGTGCCGTTGTCGGTGGTAGGCAATTTTTTTAAATAAAAAAAATACGCGCCTAACAGCAGTGCCGAGAAAACCAGCAAGAGGGCCAGTGCTCGCATGCAATGATTTTCCTCCCGTCATCGGCGAGCGACAAGACTTGCTTGAATCAAATTGCCTAGGAAACAACGCATGTTTTAGTCGCAAGCGCGAACGCCAACTTTGCTAAGCTTCATTCACCCGCTCGAACCCCGTTCGCGGCGATTCACGTTTCAAATCTAGATGCTCACTATTTTGCCCGCAGTCGAAGCTCGTGCAATCGAAAGGCTCCGTCAGGAGGAGCTTGAAGAAGCGCGCGCAGTGCAAAGCTTGATGCTTCCCTCGGAAGCTCTTTGCGCCGGATCAGCAATCATCGCTCATGAGTTTCAGCCCGTGGACATCGTGGGCGGAGATTTCGTCGATTATTTTTCCATGGACAACGGTAACGTGGGATTTTACATCGGCGATGTTTCTGGCAAAGGCTTGCCCGCCGCTATGTACGCCGCCGTGGCGGTGGGAATTCTGCGTAGCGTGCACAAAACCGACCAGTCGCCTGGTGAAATCCTATCCGCGCTCAACAAACGTTTGATGAGCCGTGGTGGGTTACGACGCCACGCGGCGATCGTTTACGGCGTCTTCGATCCGCGGACCTGCGAAATGCACTTGGCCAGCGCTGGCATGCCTGGGCCACTTTACTTTTCCGCAAAGAGTTGCAGGGTCCTCGATCTATCAGGTATCCCGCCCGGTTTGTTTGCGGACGCGGAATACGAGACCTTAACCATGAAATTAGCGCCGGGTGATTCCATCCTCATTTGCTCAGACGGAATTATCGAAGCTCAAAACGCTCGCTACGATGTTTTGGCATTGCTCGCTTGATGACCGTTTGTAACGAGAACTCCACTGCATCCCCAACCGAACTGTTGGTGCGTATCTTCTCCGCGGTCCACGCTTTCACCGACGTAATTCGCCAGCACGACGATATGGCGGCGGTGATTTTTTACCTAGGTGGTTAGGGTCCGCCAATCTGCGAACGACAGTACAGACTGCACAACGCCAATCCCTTTTTAATTGACACTCTTGGTACTCTCCCGTAACAACGGTAGGTAATGTTTAGCCCAGGAGTGTCCTTAATGAAGACAACCTCTCCACCTACCTTTGCCTTGGCGCTGCTCCTTCCTTTTTGTATCGCTGTTCCCACCGACCTCTTTGCTGCTCCGCAAGCTGCCAACTCCCGCGCTGGCGAGGTCGCCCGCGTCATTCCGTCCGTGAGTATCGCTCGCGGTTCTAAAACTTTGACTGCGTCGGCGAAGTCCGTCGTCGATTGGCAGGACCTCGTGAACACCCAAATCAACGGCCGCGCGCGAATCGCGCTTGACGACGGCTCGGTACTGAACGTTGGCTCAAATTCCTCGATGCACGTTGTAAAACACGATGCCGGCGCGCAACAGACAGAGCTGGAGCTAACTTATGGCAAGCTCCGCAGCCAAGCGCAAAAAATTGCCAAACCAGATGGAAAATTCGAGGTGCATACGCCCGCGGGCGTCGCGGGTGTCGTTGGTACGGATTTTTATGTGGCCTACGACAACAGCACCATGAACGTAATAGTTTTCGAGGGCTTGGTGCGCGTTTGCAATCTTGCGGGTGTTTGCGTGGTAGTTAAAGCTGGACAGATGAGCAGCGTGCGCAGCGGTGACAACTCTGCGCCTCTGGCTCCGGCACAAGCAACTCTCGATATTCTCACCGAGGCAGTGCAGACTACCGACGTTGGCGGGCCTCCGGGCCCCGCGCAATCCGCGACGCACATCGGCAAAGGCACGATAATTACTTTGGGAGTGCTGGCGGGAATTCCCATCGTCGTTGTCCCCATCGTCACGCGCGGGAGCACCAAGACTACGCCAGTCACAACCAAATGCAATCCACAAACGAACCCGGCGGCCTGCGGTTAGACACCGTCAGTCTTGTGGCTGTAATCGATGCTCAATGGCCAGAAGCAATCCGCTTTCGTAGCTGTTTTAGATTACGGGCCTCGGTTAGCCGCGCTCAGCCAGTTACTGTGGGGGCGTCAACTTTTGTGAAGGAGTGCAACGGTCCGACGCTCCAGCCCATCCAATACATTGCAGCTCAGCTAACGGCGTTTGTATGGTTCGCGGACGCTCGGTTACACTGGATAGTTGGCGCTCCCGTCTAATCGCTTGTGAGGCTCCCTTTGATCTTATTTATGCGTAACAGATGGATTCACGTCCTTTGTGTGCTGACCGCTCTATCCGGCGTCGCACCTGTCGTATTTGCCGGTCCTCCCGACCCCGCGAAACGTTCGCCAGTGTTGGCGGCGTTGCAGGCGGAGATGGAGCGCTCCTTCAAAGCTTTGAAAGCGCAAGATCCGCCGGCCTATTTTCTTGGTTACACCGTCACGGATACGGAGCGCGCGGATGTCTCCGGTTCGAATGGCGCGCTGTTGAACAGCACCGAAAGCCGCAACCGCTGGCTGGAAGTTTCCGTGCGCACCGGCACGTACACGCTGGATAGCTCCCATAAAGTAGGCGAGCGCCAGCAAGCCAATGGCGGCCCAGGCACTCCTGTGCCCGTGGATGACGATGCCGAGGTGTTGCGGCGTGCCATCTGGCTCGAAACCAACAAGCAGTACGAGGCTTCTTCACAAGCGCTGATCAAGATTAAAACCGGCAAAGAAGTGAAAGTAGAAACGGCCGAAGGCAAAGCGCCCGATTTTTCTCGTGAAGAGCCGCACACCTTCGTCGGTTCGCAAGTTTCCATTAGTGTGGACCGCAAACCATGGGAAGAAAAAGTTCGCGCCTATACCAAAGCATTTCGGGATTCCACCGCGGTTATCAATTCCATCGTCACCTTCAGCGGGCAAGCTCAAAATGATTACCAGGTAAATAGCGAAGGCACTCAGTTGCAGTTCGGTCAGATTCGTTATCGCCTGGAATTATTTATCCAGGGCAAAGCTCCAGACGGCATGGACATCAACCGTTATTACAATTTTGACTGGGTGAATCCTTCCGAAGCTCCGGACGATAAAGCTGTCTATGCGGCGGAAGCCACGATGCGTAAGGAATTGGAAGGTTTGGTTGCGGCGCCCATTAACGATCCCACTGTCGGACCAGCCCTGCTTACTGGGCGGGCCGCGGCGGTTTTCTTCCATGAAGTATTCGGCCACCGCGACGAGGGGCATCGCCAGAAGGACGTAACCGAAGGCCAGACCTTCTCGAACAAAGTTGGCGAACAGATCTTACCGAGCTTTCTGAGCATCGTAGACGACACTACCAAGAAGCGTCTCGGCACCCAGGAATTGCTCGGCTTTTATCAGTTTGACGACGAGGGCGTCCCCGCGCAGCGCGTCACTTTGGTGGATCACGGCGTGCTGAAAAACTTTGAAATGTCTCGCTCGCCTCTCGCGGACTTTCCGCATTCGAATGGTCACGGTAGGCGTCAGCTAGGTGCCACTCCCGTTTCGCGCCAAGGCAACCTTATCGTCGAAAGCAACAAGATGGTCAGCAACACCGAACTCCGCGCCAAGCTCGTTGAGCTGATCAAAGCCCAGAACAAATCTTATGGGTTGTTGATTGACGATATAGCGGGCGGCTTCACATTCACCGGCCGAGGCCAGCCGCAGGCGTTTCAGGTTTTACCCCTCGTGGTTTACAAGGTATTTGCCGACGGACGTCCCGACGAATTGGTGCGTGGTGTCGACATTGTCGGCACACCCTTGGCTGCCCTGACAAAGATCGTCGCCACCGGAGACACCACAGAAGTTTTTAACGGCTACTGCGGCGCTGAGTCCGGTTCTGTGCCTGTTTCCGCCGCTTCTCCCGCGATTCTGACCTCCGAGCTGGAAGTGCAGAAGAAAGAAAGCTCCACAGACAGGCCTCCCATTCTGCCGGCTCCGGCGCACGACACGGCTTTTGCCAAGACGGGCGGTCAACTGTGAAATCGGCACGCCTGCTTTTCGCATTTTTCTTTTTCGCAGCAACCATCGCTTGTGGCTCGGCCGCATTCGCCTCCGCACCGCAAGATCAAAAAGACAATGACCAGACTTTGCGAGCCATGCATGACGAAATGGAGCGCTCCAAAACCCGTCTCGAGCTAAAAATTCCAGGCACCGATCAACCCGTTCGTCCCTACTATGTGGAATACCGTTTACTCGATCTGGATTTCCGCGAGATCAGTGGAGAGTTCGGAAGCTTACTGAGCAGCAATCACTCTCGCAGCCGTTTCATGGATGTGGAAGCCCGCGTTGGGAATTACAAGTTGGACAGCTCCAATTTTATAAGCGAAGACGGTTTCCGCGGCTTCATTGGTTCGACCGGCTCCGTAGGTATTGACCGCGACTACGATTCTCTTCGTCAGGATCTTTGGATTGCCACGGATCAGGCTTTCAAGGAAGCCGTAGAAACTTATTCTCGCAAACAGGCCTATCTCAGCAGCCTCGCCCGTCAATCCGACATCAATGATTTTTCCAAAGCCGAGCCAGTGCACCACGTTGAGCCCCTCATCATGGGCGACTGGACCAACCGCAATTGGGACCAGGAAGCCCGGGATACTTCAGCCGCATTGCGTGCTTTTCCGCAAATCTACGAAAGTCGCGTCACTTATTACCTGGTCTTCGCAACCGAATACCTGGTGACCAGTGAAGGTACCGAGATTCGCACCAACCGCAGCTTTGCCGCGATCGAATCCGGCATGAATGCTCTGGCTGACGACGGCACGCCAATCAATCATTTCTATGCTACCTACGCCGTGCATCCGGCTGATCTGCCCACGCCTGATGCGGTGCGCAAAAATCTCAATGTTACAGGCAGCGAATTGATGGCCCTGCGCTCTGCGCCTCCAGCGCCGGACTATACTGGCCCAGTGCTTCTTGAAGCGCGCGCCGCAGCTCCGTTGCTGGCCCAGATTTTCGGCCCAGCCGTAAATGGCGCGCGGCCTCCGGTTTCGTTCACTCCGGTTATGGAACAACTGTTGAGCGGACTCGGCGGAAAGAGTGACTGGATTACGCGCATTGGAGCACGTGTTCTACCGGCTTCCGTGACGGTAGTCGACGATCCCAGCGCCAAGGAATTTCAGGGCACTCCACTGCTCGGTTCCTACGCGGTCGACGATGAGGGAGTGCGGGCGCAAAAAGTGACCTTAGTGGAAAACGGCACGCTCAAGAGCGAACTGATGTCTCGCCGTCCCGGCCCTGACTTCGATCAATCCAACGGACATGGCCGTTCTGCCTTTCTGAGCGACGCCAGGCCAACCATGAGCAATTTGTTCTTTACTTCCAAAGAGACCATGTCTCCGGCGGACTTGAAAAAGAAATTTCTGAATGAATGTCGCGATCAAAAGCTGGCGTACTGCCTGATTGTCCGCGAGATGGATAACCCCACCATCAGCCTGCTGCACCAGGATGATTTTCAAAGCTTGCTCGCAAGCTACGGCGGCGGTGCCGGCACAGGTGATCGCCTGCCTCTAGTGGTTTATCGCGTATACCCGGAAGACGGCCGTGAAGAGATTATCCGCGGAGCGCGCCTGATCGGCATAAACTCCCGCGCGATTCGTAATATCGCGGGAATCGGCAACGACAATTATGTTTATAACTATATGCAGAGCCAGATAAACGGATTCGCTGGCACTGCTCTCGGCGCTTTTGGTTCCGCGCAAAACGGTTTGCCGGCATCGATTGTCGCGCCCTCGCTGCTCTTTGAAGAAGTGGAAGTCCGCGGAGCGCGTGGCGAGCCGAAGCGGTTGCCACTCGTGGCTCCGCCGCCGATGACCGCGTCAAAGTAAGCTTCATCGCCATTTTTCGCCGCGGAAGTGGAATTTTTGAGCCAGCATCCATGAGGGAATTTACCAGGCGCGGCTTCATATACGCAGCGGCAACGCTGGGCGGCTACGGCATGCTCACGGGCGTGCAACGGGTTTGTTCGTCCGCTTTTGCGGATGGCGTGGAACCAACTACCGGCGCCGGGCCGGTAAAAATCATAAAGTTTGCGGATGACGGTACTTCTCTGGGCGCCTCGACCGCCACAAAAGTACAAAAGACCTCCGCACAGTGGAAGTCTCAACTCACCCCCTTGCAATTTGATGTCACCCGCCGGGCCGCCACGGAATGGGCTTTCACCGGCGCGCTCGACAATGAGCACCGCACCGGCCTTTATCGTTGTATCGATTGCGACAATGCGCTGTTTGATTCCCTCGCCAAGTTCGACTCTGGCACCGGATGGCCCAGTTTTTTCCAGCCTATCGCCAAAGAAAACGTCCGCGAACAAAAAGATTTCTCCTACGGAGTATTACGTACCGCGATAAGGTGCACTCTCTGCGACGCCCATCTTGGTCACGTTTTTACCGACGGACCGCGCCCTACAGGCCTGCGCTATTGTATGAATTCCGCCGCCCTGCGATTCCTCCCGCGCAAAGGTTAGGCCCTCGATCCTTGGGCTTTTCTCATTCGTCCAAAGCACGCTCTCCTCAAGCTCTGCCCATAAACTGCTTGAACTTAGGATAGTCTAGGCAAACCTGATGGCCATTCTGCAAAACCTGGAAGTCCGGGAAAAAAAGCGTGCCGCGCTGTTAAGTGTGGGCTCGGCAGTGGTGTTGCTCTCGCTTAAAACCTTTTTGGTCGTTCGTACAGGCAGCCTCGGCGTTTTGTCCGAAGCGCTGCATTCTGGCCTCGACTTTCTAGCCGCCATCATCACCTACCTTTCTGTGCGTATGTCGGATCAGCCTGCGGACGAGGGCCATCCATACGGTCACGGGAAGTTTGAAAACTTCTCAGCCTTCGTCGAAACCGCGCTGCTTCTCATTACCGCAGTCTTCATCATCTACGAAGGCATCGACCGCTTGTTCTTCCACCATGTTCATATCCAGCCCAGCGTGATTGCCCTGCTGATTCTGCTCGTCGCGCTGTCGATCGATATCACCCGCGCGAAAGCGCTGGGTCACGTGGCCCGCAAGTACCACAGCGAGGCAATCGAAGCGGACGCTCTGCATTTTTCAACAGACGTCTGGAGCACCATCGTCGTCATCGCCGGCATTGGACTGGTGTGGGCTGGTGAAGCCTGGAATCTTCCCTGGCTGGAGTATGCCGACTCTATCGCCGGTTTGGCGGTCGCGGGCGTCATTCTGTGGGTTGGATCGCGACTTGGCAGACGCACCCTCGACGCGCTCGTGGATGCGGCGCCAGAAGGCCTCCGTCAAGAGATCGCTCGCGCAGTGGCCCGCATGGAAGGCGTCCTGGATGTCGATCGCGTCCGGGTACGCCGCGCTGGGAACCGTCATTTCGTCGATGCCACCGTGAGCGTCGCTCGCACCACCAGTCTCGAACAGGTCCATGCGCTCAGCGATGCCATCGAGAAACGTATCGGCGAAATTGTACCTTCCGATGTGATGGTGCACGCCGAGCCGCGCGCGCCCCAGGGCGAACATCTATTCGAATCCATCCGCGCGCTTGCGCAACGCCTGGGACTCGCCATTCACGATGTAACCGCTCTACAGCAAAGCGGCAAGCTCTTTATCGAATTGCATCTCGAAGTTGACGAGAATCTACATCTGCGCGAGGCCCACCGGCAGGCCACAAAACTCGAAGAAGGCATTCGCGCTTTGCGCGATGCCCCTACTGAAGTAAATATCCACATCGAGCCGTTGGGAACTCACATTGCCACGCCAGATGCCGGTCTGGGTGAAATGAAACTGCTGGCGGGAGCGGTTGAGCAGTTTTTGAATGCTCTGCCCTCCGAATACGATGAATTGGTTAATTGCCATGATGCGCGTGTGCGCCAGGTGGAACACCGCATCCTGGTTTCCTGCCATTGCACAATGAGAGGCGATTTGCCGATCAATAAGATCCATGATGTCACCGCCGCATTGGTCGACCGGGTGAAAGAAAAATTTCCGCAAATACATCGCGTCACCATCCACCCCGAGCCCGTCGAAGAACGCTAGCCCGCTTCCTAAAGACCATGTTCCTTCGTCTCGGAGAAATCCTCTTTTGCAGCGGCCTTGCCCGCAAACACTTGCGCCGCAATCGCCAACAGAGCAGGAAAACACACCAGCATGTAGCGCGGCTCTGGTGTTTCGAGCGTGGCCATAAACACTGTGCGCACCACGATGTAGCCTACGATTATCCCGACCGCGACCCTGGCCGGGGAGCGCCGCCACAAGACGACGGCGCCCCAAACCCCGAACAATGCGTATAACGCAATCAGCAATTCAAATCCCGCTGTAACCACTTGGTCCACCGGATCGTTTTCCCAGGCGTCCGCTAAAGGCAACACCTGCCCTGACAATGGCAACAACTCAATGCGCGGAGAAAACCACAACATAAAAGCTCGCGCCGCCGGTAGCCACACATAGGTTCGTAGCGGGTGTCGCGCGTTCCGCTCCCTGGCTAGTTGCGCGAAGCCGGCGTCCTCTTCCGGCGTGAGTGTCACTTCGTCGTTATACGGCTCGAGCAACGCGGCCACCCGTTCTTTTTCTTCCGGGGTATCAAACGCCCGCACGGGAACGTCGTCCAGATTTATCGGCTGATCATTCAGCTTCCAGGCCACCAGGTAAACGTCGCGAACCCGAAATAGCCACGTTTTCTCCCACGCCATGAAACCAAAGGGCACGAGCTCGCCAGGCAGGTTCGAATTCTTCGGCGCTAGAAGTTGTCCTTCACGCAAGGTAATCGCGTTGCGCACGGCCCAGGGAGTGAGTGGAAGTAAGCACCCAAACGCCATCAAGGCAATCATTCGAATAATTTGGCCCCAACGACCCTGCCACAGGCTTCCTCGAAGAAAATACCAGGCCAGCACCACGCACCCGGTCATAAGTAGCAAAGGCGTTTCTGGCCTGAAAAGTGTGCCGAAGCCGGCGGACACTCCTGCGAACGCCGCGAACCACCCCTCCTTAAAATGCAAATTGACAGAGTTGGTTTCCACCCACAAGATCTCGCCTCGACCTCGCAATAATAGGAGGCACAAAAACAAAATGGTCAGCGTGGTAAAAAATGTGGCCACCGCTTCAGTAAGCGGAACCGCTACATAGTTGGCCGTGAAGGGGCACAACGCCGTCAGCCACACCGTCACCAAAAAAACTCGCCACCGGTGCACCCTCCCGGTTGCTAAAGCCAACAACGTCGCCGCTAAGCAGGCGGTGACCACACACGTCAGCAAATCCACCCAGACCTGCGCGGTCATCACCCAGAAGCGCGCACTCGGCCCGGTCTTGCCGCTTAACCAATAAATCACAGCAAGAAATGCCGGATACCCAGGCACCCGAATATCCACCGGGGTAATCGCGCCACCCACGTTCATGGCGTAAACGTGATACTTCAGCCAATTCGCCGCGATTTGCTCGTAGAGTACGGAGTCCCCGGAGCCCGCCGGATATTTCAGCACGAAGAAAAAACGCAAGCACGCGCCAGCCGCTAGAGCGGCAATGGCACTGGAGAAATTTCGCCGCATGAATGAAACGCATCTTACAATAGTGCAGACGGAATCGAGCACTGCGCTCCAACATCGGAGCGCATAGATAACCCTACCGTGCCCCTGGGTCGAAAGGTTTCATGAAGGAACGCGGGCCTATATTTTACGACGCGGAGCGTGTGCGCTGGCGGCGCACCAGGCGCGTCATGGAAGTTTCCGCCGTGCTGCTTACTGTGGCGCTGACCTATTTCTTTGTGACTGTGGCTGTCAGCGTCGACCTGCCCGCCGGCTTGCTGCCGGATACCAAGCCAGCGTTTCATCCCCTGAAGCTGAAGCCCACCGCCAAATTGCTGCCAGTTCGTGAAGGACGCAAGCGCCGCGTGGCCTCCATCGGGTCCGTGCCCGCCAGTTACGATCCTCTTCACGCCGCGTTTTTTGTAAGTTGGGATCCCAATAGCATGGCCTCGCTAAAAGGCCATTACAAAGACATCGACCTTCTCATTCCTGAGCAACTTCATTCTGTAACTGCGGATGGCGCGATCACCATCGTCGACTATGAGAACGGACAGAACACCACCAGAGCTACTCCCGACCAGGCCATCGCCATTCTCAAAGAAGACAAGCTTCATCAATGGATGAAATCCGTAAACGTGGAAATCCCCATGATGGGCCTCGTCAATAACTACGACGGCGTCAATTGGCACACCAAGGAATTGGCCGAGATGCTCGCCAGCTCGAATGCCAGGCACAGTCTTGAGCGCGACATGGTCGAATACGCGACCAAAACCCACGAATCCGGAATCGTGGTCGACTTTGAGGAAGTGCCCGACGAAAGCCAGACGCAGTTCAAAAAGTTTGCCGCTGAACTTGCCGCCGCCTTACATTCCGCGAACCTCAAGCTGATGGTCGCCCTTCCCGCTCGCGACGACGCTTACGATTACGCCTTCTTTGGCAAACAATGCGACGCCCTAGTGTTGATGAATTACGATCAGCATTGGCTCACATCGCCGCCCGGAGCCATTGCCGGACAAGACTGGTATGTGGAAAATCTCAGGCAAATACTAAAAATCGTACCGGCGCAAAAAGTCATCTCCGCCATCGGTAACTATGCTTACGACTGGTCGTTGGCCCCGAAGAAAAAACAGGAAGCCGCGGAATCGTTGACAATTCAGGAAGCCTTGCTTCGCGCTTCCGAATCCGAAACCGCCGTGGAATTTGATCCGGTATCTCTCAACTCGCATTATTCCTACAATGACGAGCACGATCACGTCCACCAGGTGTGGATGCTTGATGCCCTAACGGCCTACAACGAACTGCGAGCTAATGAACGCATGGGAGTTCAGGGCACTGCGTTGTGGCGCCTCGGTTCCGCGGATCCTTCCATGTGGCCCATCTGGGATGCCACTCATCCGACCGAAGCCATTCGCAACAAGATCACCGATATTCCGCCGGGTCCCGACCTGATCCTTGAAGGAGACGGCGACGTGTGGCACTTCATCGATACGCCTAGACATGGCCGCCGCAGCTTTACCTACGATCCTTCCACCGATCTCTTCACCGGAGAAAAGTTCGAAATTTACCCTCTGCCCTATCACATCGATCAGCTCGGCGCGGCAAAAAAGAAATTGGCCGTCACTTTTGACGATGGCCCGGATACCCGCTGGACGCCCAAAATCCTTGATGTGCTTAAAGCAAAAAATGTGCCCGCTACATTTTTTATTGTCGGTGTCTCTGGGAGCCAGTGGCCTGAATTGCTCAAGCGCGAATATGCGGAAGGCCACGAGGTAGGCAACCATACCTATACCCATCCGAACTTCGACGATATTTCGCGCACCCAGCTGCGCTGGGAGCTGAATTTAACCCAGCGATTGATCGAGAGCACCCTCGGCGTCAAATCCATTCTCTTTCGCCCGCCCTACGGCATCGATCATGAACCGGAATACGCCGAGGAAGTTGCGCAACTGCCCCTGGCGCAGGATATGGGCTACGTCATCGTGGGCCAAAAAATTGATCCCCACGATTGGAAATCGCCCGGCGGCAAGCAAATTCCCGCTTCGGACATAGTCGATAACGTCCTGACCCAAGCCAGCGAAGGCAACATTATCCTTTTTCATGACGGCGGCGGTGACCGCACCCAAACTCTGGCGGCATTGCCCCAAGTGATCGATCGCCTTCGCGCTCAAGGCTACCAGTTTGTGTCTGTTCCGGATTTGCTGCACAAAACACGCGCGTCGATGATGCTACCCCTCTCTCCCCAGGAGCGCTTCGAAGCGCGTGCGGATGGATTCATTTTCAGTTTGTATCGCTGGTTCCGCGTAGGTTTCGCCACCATATTCATTGTGGGAATAATTTTGGTGAGCGGCCGCGCAGTGGTTATCGGCATTCTGGCGTTGATAGAAAAACTTCGAACTGATCATTACGTGATGTCTGATCCGCCTCCTGATGTGACTGTTTTGATCCCTGCTCATAACGAAGAAAACGTAATCGTGCAGACCGTTTCTTCCGTCCTGGCTACCAATACAAGAAATCTGCAAATCATTGTGGTCAACGACGGGTCCACGGATCGCACCGGCGAGCTGCTCGATGAGAACTTCGGCACGGATCCGCGCGTGCATATCATCCATCAAGTGAACCGCGGCAAGTCCGCTGCGTTGAGCCTGGCCATGTCACAAGCACAGACGAAAATTGTGGTGACCATCGACGCCGATACGGAGATAGAACCAGACGCCATCGCCAAATTACTCCGCCATTTTTCCGATCCGGGGGTCGGCGCCGTGGCCGGCAACGTAAAGGTTGGCAATCGCACTCGCTGGCTTACCCGCTGGCAGGCTCTGGAGTACATCACCAGTCAGAACATGGAGAAGCGTGCTTTCGATTTACTCAATTGCATCACGGTTGTGCCCGGTGCGCTTGGAGCGTGGCGCACCGAGGCCATTGAAGCCGCCGGCGGAATTACGTCCGATACCGTCGCGGAAGACGCGGACCTCACCATCGCCATCCGGCGCCTCGGCTGGCGTATCAGCTATGACGAAGAAGCCATCGCCTGGACCGAAGCTCCCGAGACTCCCAGCGCGCTAATCCGCCAGCGATTTCGCTGGACTTTCGGCACCCTGCAATCTTTCTGGAAGCATCGCGACACTTTGCTGAGGCCCAAATACGGCACCCTGGGTTGGATCGCATTGCCAAACATTTTTGTGTTTCAACTGGTGCTTCCCCTCATTTCGCCGATCATCGATTTGATGTTTCTAGGCTCGCTCGCACTGTGGGGCATTGGCCAACTTCATATCGCGCGATTGCCGCAGCTTTGGACCACCGCCGATGTGCAGCGGTCGTTATTTTTCTTCATCGGATTTTTGCTCATCGACGTGCTCACTTGCATGGTGGCCTTCGCGCTGGAGCGCAAGGAAGATTGGACCCTACTCATTCCTGTTCTCTTACAGCGCTTCTACTATCGCCAATTAATGTACGTGGTACTCTTCCGCTCCGTGAAAGAAGCGGTCAGCGGCCGCCCAGTGGGTTGGCGGGGTGTCGAGCCGGATGCTCCTCGTGCTCCGCGTGCGCCTGAAGCGCCCGCGAGAACGGTCCCCGCATAAAATTCCCACGAGAAAGACATGCACAGCAGTTTGCCGCTTGTAGTCTGTTCCACCCCTTATCCCCATTTGCACAGCCTGCGGGCCAATGTGACAATACTCCTATGGAAAAAATATTAACCATTGCTTTAAATTTGTTCTTAATCGGGCTGCTTACTAACAGCACCCTGCGTGCCCAAGATACTTCTGCGCCCGCGCCTAAAACTCAAACGACTCCCGTGCCTAAATCTCAAACCAGTCCGGGTACAAAAACCCCGGGGACTGCTCCGGCCAAGCCCCGCACCGCTACCGGCGCCAGAACCCCACTCGCACTGAAAACCGATAAAGATAAAGCCAGCTACGCGATTGGAGTGAACATCGGCAAGCAGATGCACAAGGATAGCGTGGACGTGGATCCCGCAATTATCAGTCGTGGAATGAAGGATGCGATCGCCGGCGGGAAATTGCTTCTCACCGACGACGAAATGAAAACGGTTCTGACCAAGTTTTCCGGCGAGTTGCGCGCCAAGCAGGAGGCCGCCATGCAGAAAGCCGGCGAACTTAACAAAAAGGCCGGCGATGATTTCCTGGCACAAAACAAAACCAAGGAAGGCGTTGTGGCCTTGCCCGATGGTCTGCAATATAAAATCCTCAAGGAAGGCACCGGGCCCAAACCCACCGCAACCGACCAGGTTGTTTGCAACTACCGTGGCACGCTGCTTGACGGAACCGAATTTGACAGTTCTTACAAGCACGGACAACCAGCGACTTTTAGCGTCAACACCGTGATTAAAGGATGGACAGAAGCTGTACAGCTCATGCCTGTCGGATCCAAATGGCAATTGTTCATTCCAGCTGATCTCGCCTACGGGAATCGCGCCCCCGTACCCGAGATCGGTCCTAACGCCACCCTCATATTCGAAGTGGAGCTGCTCTCCATCCAGAATAAAGCCGCCGCTCAGACCCCCAACCCGCAAGCGCCTCCCAAATAATTTAGCGTTTGGGTTTGCATCACCAAAACTGTTGTAGGATATTCCCGCTTCCGGCTTTCCAAACTTGTTTTGTTAGCAGTGGTATTTAGCATCGGGGGGACCATGGCTATCAGTTTTGTACTTAACGGCACGCCGCAAACCGTGGATGTTAGCCCCCAGATGCCGCTCCTCTGGGTATTGCGCGACGCGCTGAACATGACTGGCACAAAGTTTGGGTGCGGCATGGCGCTGTGCGGAGCCTGCACGGTACACATCGAGGGTGAAGCCGCCCGTTCTTGTGTAACCCCCATTTCCAACGTCGCGGGCAAAAAGATCACCACCATCGAAGGGCTTTCCACCGATGGCAGTCATCCCGTCCAACAAGCCTGGATGGAAATCAACGTTCCGCAGTGTGGATATTGTCAACCGGGACAAATCATGTCCGCAGTCGCGTTGCTTTCTAAAAAGGCATCGCCAAGCGACGCGGAGATTGACGACGCCATGAGCGGCAATATCTGTCGCTGCGGAACTTACCAGCGCATTCGCCAGGCCATCCATCGCGCGGCAGCGACGCAAAGCCAGAAGGCCTGATCCCAGAAACTGCTATAGGCCAGCGGTGCTGGTACTAACTGGCTAGCCACGCTTCTGGCGATTCACGCAATTTTTTGTTATTCTGCTCAAGTCATAGGTACAGGGCTGCATCCTGAATTTAAGGAGCGGCACCGGAGGCCCACATGAGTTTTACTTCCAATACCGGCAGCGCGAAGATCACCGTTCCGGACATCCAGCAGCGAAAATCCCAGGCAGGCTCCCCAACCAATAAGAAAATTGCGTGTCTGACCGCGTACGACTATCCGACCGCCCGCTTGCTCGATGAGGCTGGTGTGGACATCATACTTATCGGCGACTCGCTGGGTATGGTGGTGCTGGGCTATGACAGCACGCTTCCGGTGACCATCGAGGAGATGCTGCACCATACGCGCGCGGTTCGCCGCGGCGCCCGTCGCGCTCTTGTGGTCGCGGATATGCCGTATGGAAGTTACCACACCGACATGGCCGAATCTCTGCGCAACGCCATGCGCTTCATTAAAGATGCCGGCGCGGAAGCCGTAAAAGTGGAAGGCGGCGAGCGTCGCCTGGAACTCATCGCGCGATTCTCTGAAGCGGAAATCCCCGTGATGGCTCACGTGGGACTGACCCCGCAATCCGTAAATGCCTTGGGCGGTTACCACGTGCAAGGCAAAACACCAGTCGGCGCCGAACAATTGCTCCGAGATGCTCACGCAGTAGAAGCCGCAGGCGCCTTTGCGATTGTGTTGGAAGCCATACCCCGAGAATTGGCGGCCCAGATCACCAAAGAGGTCCGCATCCCCACTATTGGGATCGGCGCGGGGCCCGACTGCGACGGCCAGATTCTGGTATTGAGCGATATGTTGGGCTTAACCTTTGGCCAGACGCCAAAATTTTCCCGCCAGTATGCGAGCGTGGGAGAAATAATTTCGGGTGCAGTACGTGAATACTGCGAAGACGTTCGCAACGCCACATTTCCTACGGATGCCGAGTCTTACCACACACCGCAAAGCGGCAAAAACCGCAAACCTATTTCTATCGCCGGTTAAATCGGCCAAGTTCCAATGCACTGGAGGAAAAGATGTCGCCGGACGACATTCGTTTTCTTTACGATTACAATGCCTGGGCTAACCGGCGCTCGCTGGATGCCGTTGCCCCGCTGACCGTGGAACAATTTACCAGGCCCCTTGGCTCCAGCTTTTCTTCGGTGCGTGATACGCTTGCGCATATTTGGGGAGCGGAGTGGATCTGGATGGAACGCTTCGAAGGCCGCTCGCCTGCTTCCTTACCCGATGTTGGACAGTTCCATGAGATTTCCGCGCTACGAACACGTTGGCAAGAGGATGAGGCGCGTCTTAATAGGTTTGCCTCCCGCGTCACGCAAAACGATTTAAACGGCCCTCATAAATATCGCACGCTCAAATTCGGTCAATACACCAATCCCTTATGGCTGTCGATGCAACATCTAGTCAATCATGGAACCTATCATCGGGGACAAATCACTACCATGCTCAGGCAACTGAACGCCAAGCCGCTTGCCACCGATTTAATTCATTTTTATCGCGAGCGTGCCGGCGCCGCCAACGCCTGACCGCTCTCCCTTCTCGTGGAAATCATAAGAACAGTTTCCTGGATGAAAGAATTCGCGCGTAAACAACGCGAGGAAAATAGCATTGTCGGGCTGGTTCCCACTATGGGAGCTTTGCATCAAGGGCACCTGTCGCTGATCAAGCAAGCCGGGCAGCAGTGTTCGTCGGTGGTAGCGAGTATTTTCGTCAACCCCACGCAGTTCAGCCCCTCCGAGGATTTTGCAAAGTATCCGCGCACTCTGCCAGCCGATACTGAAAAACTAGAAAATGCTGCCGTACATTGCCTCTTTCTGCCGGAAGCGAAGGACATTTATCCCCAGAACTTTTCCACCTACATAAACGTCGAAGGCTTAAGCGATCGTTTGGAGGGCCGCGTGCGGCCCGGACACTTCCGTGGCGTCAGCACCGTGGTGATGAAATTGTTGCAAATCGTTCAGCCGCAATTTGCGTATTTTGGAAGAAAAGACGCGCAGCAGGCCGCCATCATTTCGCGGATGGCGGAAGATTTAAATCTCGACACTGAAATTGTAGTCTGCCCCATCGAGCGCGAAGCGGATGGATTGGCCATGTCGTCAAGGAATGTCTACTTACCGCAAAGCGATCGGCAGGCTGCCACCGTCTTGTATCGATCCTTGCAAGCTACACAAGCGCTCCTGCGAAACGGCAACCGGGATGCCCTTTCTCTGCAGTCCGCCATGCAGCGGGTCCTCAAAGAATCCCGAGCCAAAATCGATTATGTGGAAATTGTGGATGCCCAAACTTTCGAGCCATTAATGCACATCAACCGCAAGGCCTATGTCCTTCTTGCGGCAAAATTCGGCGAAACTCGCCTACTGGATAACATGCTCGTCGATTTTAATGACAAGGGACAACTTACCACCGAGCTGTAGTAATCCTCCTTTCAAGTCCCCTCGCGGTTTCATTCGGCGGCACACTCGTTCGCGGTCATTCGACGATATGAAAATAACCATCCTGCTGCACTATTCGCAACGAAATACCAAACAGCCCCGAGATACGCTCCGATGTAAGTACCCCACTCTTTCGCCCGTCCGCGATAATACGCCCGTCGCGAAGCAAAATTACCCGCTCTATCTCAGGAATAATCTCCGAGACGTGATGCGTCACCAGCAGAATCGCGATTCCTGATTGCGCCAGCTCGCGCATCGCCGCGCGCAACTGCAATTGCGCGGCGATATCCAGAGCATTGCTGGGTTCGTCAAATAGTAAAGCACGCGGATCATGAACCAGCGCCCGCGCGATCAGCGTTCGTTTGGCTTCGCCCGAAGACATTCGCGCCACCGCACGGTCTGCAAGGTGCGCAACCCCCATGCGTTCCAAAGCGCGATCGGCCAGCGCCAGTTGCCTCGGATCGGGGTGATGATGTGGGAATATGCGCGTGCTGCTGAAAAACCCTGATAACACCACATCTCGGCCCGTAGCGTCGGTGGTGCATGCCCCCAAAAGATCAGGTGACACGATGCCCAAGAGGGACCGCAATTCAAAAATATTCCAGCGTTCCCGCCCCAGGATAGAGATACACGAGCCCTCCCGCACCACCGGATAGCACTCCCGCGTGATGGCCTTGATTAACGTCGATTTCCCGCAGCCATTCGGGCCCAGGATGCACACGTGCTCGCCAGCTTCGATACGCAGGGAAATATCATCAAGCGCAGGACGTGCCATTTCAGCAGGCACCGTGTCGGCGACCGCGCTACCGTCTGCCGTCCCACGAAAAATCGTTACGTGCTGGAGATTAAGCAACGGAGGTGAGGAACTCATGCGCGAAAACTGAGCTTTGTGATCACTGAAGCCCCATTCTAGCCGACCGGGAATGCGCGCTCAAAACCTATCTGACTGACAAACAAGGGATTAGAAAGAGGCTCGGAACAAAAAGTAGGAGGTGAAAGCAACAGTTTCACCTCCCGGGGTGGGGTGATGCATGACAGCTTCTGGACGGGTTCAGTAGCTCGCCCTGCCAGGCAAGACTACAGCCTCATTCGCTTACCGCGGTAAACAGCGCGTCAGGAGCTCACCGTCCAAAGGCTTGTCGTTATTGCGTTTTTAGCATCTACGATGGCCTGTGTCAACTTTTAAGGGGTCGCTAATCTTGGGGCTTTGTTTGCTAGCAAACATGTAGAACAACAGTGAACCCCGGGCTCGCATGCCTTAGCCGCCGAAGATTTCGTTGATCTTCCCCGCCAGCTTGAAATCCAACTCGCTGATGCCGCCGACGCTGTGGGTATTCAGGTCGATCACCACCTTATTCCATACATTAAACCATTCCGGATGGTGGTTCATCGCTTCCGCCACCAGTGCCACGCGAGTCATGTTTCCAAAAGCAGCCACGAAATCCTTGCATTCGAACGCGCGGTGCAGCTTGCCGCCCTGCAATGTCCAGCCAGCCGCCTCACTCAGGCGCTCTTTGACTTCCATTTCAGTGAGTTTTTTTGCAGCCATTTAGGTTCTCCAATGTTGGCAGTATGCGGCGATCCAACACCCGCGGCAAGCGTCCTAAGCGGATTTATGGGCTTTAGCGTTGCCTGCTCTGGCGAATTCCTCTATCGTAAGGGTTTCGTTTTCTTACAAAATGCGCGGAGTGGCAGAGCCGCGCAAAAGGCCAACACATTGAAAAAGAAAATTCGCGCCATCCAATATGGTGTCGGTCCGATCGGCGTCTCCATCGCCAGGTTAATGCGGGAAAAGTTCGCCATCGAAATTATTGGCGCGATCGATACCGATCCGGCCAAGGTAGGCCGAGACCTTGGCGAAATTGTGGGTGCCTCCGATACTCCCTGGGGCGTCGAGATTTCGGACGACGCCTCTCAAGTGCTGGCCCAGGCCGCGGACGTGGTAATTCATTCCACTTCGTCGTCGCTACCGAACGTCATGGATCAACTGCTGGCCTGCCTGGAAGCCGAATCCTGCGTGGTGTCTACCTGCGAAGAGCTTTCCTATCCATATCGCACGTATCCCGAACTGGCCGCGCGTCTCGACAAGGCCGCGAAAGAGTGGGGTGTAGCTCTGGTCGGGACAGGCGTCAATCCAGGATTTGTACTGGACAAGCTGCTGGTCACACTTGCAGCCGTATCGCAACGTATTGAGCATGCCAGTGGACGCCGCGTGGTCGATGCGGCCAAGCGTCGTGAGCCGCTACAAAGGAAAATCGGCGCAGGAATGTCTCTGGACGAATTCCGTGAAAAAGTAGCCGCGGGAACTATTAAACATGTCGGCCTGCCGGAATCCGTCGCCATGGTGGCGGATAGCTTGAACCTCGACGTTAATGAAATTATCGAAACAATCGACCCGGTGGTCGCCGCCGAAAGAGTCCGGACTCAATATCTAACCGTTGAGGCTGGCCAGGCCGCAGGCGTTCATCAAATCGCACGCGGCCTTTCTAATGGAAAAGAATTGATTCATCTCGAATTGCAAATGTATGTGGGCGCTAAAGAACCCGGTGACACCGTGGCGTTGCAAGGGCATCCCAACATAAGCTTGACCATTCCGGGAGGATCGCCCGGAGACATCGCCACAGCCTCAGTAGTGGTAAATTCCATCCCCGTGATTCTCGATGCCCCGGCGGGATTACGCACCGCTCGCGACCTGCCGATTGGGTTTTTCTCGCCTGACGCGCGCCCATAATCGGCAGCGAAACACGCGCATTTCAATGTCTCGGTGCGCCAAACTCATTTCTTCCAGAACTTCATAACAGCGGAATAGTCCAGGTCTTCTTTAGCCGCTTCTTTCACCGTGGAATATGTTTTGAATGCAGCCTCCGTAGCTGGAAGCTCCACGTGCGTCTGTTGCGCAAGCTCCAACGCCAGCCTCATATCCTTGTGCATCAATCGCAGTGGAAAGCTTGGCGTGTAGTCGCCCTTCAACAGATTCTGCGACTTGATGTCCAGCACTCCTGACCGCGCCATGCTGGACTGCATGACCTCCACCAGCTTTGCTCCTTGCAAACCCGCAGCGGTCACGAGCGCAAGCGCTTCCGCAAGCGCGTCCACTTCCAATGCCAGAATCAGGTTCATAGCCAGCTTGATTGTTTGGCCCGCCCCGTTAGGCCCAAGATGAAACCATTTCTTCCCCAACACACGTAAGACCGGTTCAATCTCGCTCAGCGTCGTGGCATCGCCGCCCACCATGAAAACCAGCTCGCCCTTTTTCGCGCCCCAATCGCCCCCGGTGACCGGGGCGTCAAGAAAGCGCACCTCTCGTTCCTCGCAAGCGGTGGCCACCTTTCGCGCAAGAGTCGGAGACACTGTGCTCGAATCAACATAAATGCTGCCGCGTTGAAAGCCTTGCATAGCGCCGTTCTGCCCCCACAGCACTTCTTCCAGCGCCGCCGGATCGCTGACAATGGAAAGCACAATTTCAGAATTGGCAGCCAGCTCCCGCGGCGACGGCGCAAGTTCCGCTCCAGCGGCAACCAGTTCATCAGCGCGCGAAGCGGTGCGATTCCAAACCGTCAAGGGAAAGCCGGCTTTCAACAAATTCATGCCCATCGGCTTGCCCATCAACCCCAGGCCAATCAATCCCACCTTCGTTTTCGGTCCAATTACGGAATTCACAAAAGCCTCCGCTCAATCAAAAAAACATCTCAGCAATTTTATTCAAACAGCGAAATCGATTGTAGCGTATTCAATTTTTCGAAGGAGGGAAGATCCAGTGCAGACAACGCGAGACGAAAAAACCGAAACAATAAGGTTGGATGTTAAATGTTTGACCGTTGAGGGCGCGGGAAAATCATGGAAACATCTAGCCCGTCTACGGCCGATTTTCCCTGCTTCGCTTCGTCAGCTTCCTGGTTTGCGTTGGTAGACTGAGCCGTTTCTGACGCGACAAGTTGGGCAATTGGCGATTTCTCTGATGCTACAGGTTCCGGTTTCTCCGCTAAACGCACGATGCACGGGTACGGAATTTCCCAACGAAAGTGCCGGTGCTGGCCCTTCTGTTCGAGGTTCTGCTCCAGGAAAACGGAGCGCCCGGTGTCACCCACAAATGTTCCGGAGGCTGGCAGCAGGATATCGCCTGCGCGATATTGGACTTCCACCTGAAGGCCGAGAAAGGCGGAATAGCGGGCCATGGAGTACAGTTTCGAGTCCAGTAGATATATCGTCAATGGTACGTAAGTCCCAGTTATCGGCCAGCTGGCTTTTCGTGAATTCGTGCGGAAAACACTTGCGAATGAACTACCGCGCAAAATCTTCGATCACGGCCTCAGCGGCCCGCCGCCCGCTAAGCATGGCGCCGTTGATCGAGGCATTGTCCCGGTGATCTCCGCACACATAAATTCCCGGGCGAACACGCACCGAGCGCTCCGGAGGTTCCAGCGTGCCCGGGTATTGTCGCGGTTGAGCACGCGGTATTTTATAGCTCCTCAAAAGCTGCCACGAACGCGCCACCACGCCAAACCAATTTTTCATCTGTGCAATGACGAACCCGCTTAACTGTGCTTCAGTGAGTTCCTGCGTCCCAAGTACGGATACGGAGATGAGTTGCTTTCCAGCCGGCGCGTACGACGGCGCCACCTGGCTCATTACCGCAAAGTTATTCACGGGGCCGGCGCCATCGCCGTTCAGCGTGAGCAGAGGTCGCGGTATGGGAGGCTCTTCCGCGGCGTAATAAAAACAACTGACGCTTCGCGACGCCGGTTCCGCCTCTCCGACCAGATGCGCCGCTGACGGCCCGTCGGTGGCCACCACAATTGCGCGAGCTCGCATGCTTTCCCCGCCTGCCAGCGTAATTTCATTTTCGTGCAGGGATTCAACTCGCGAGTTCAAGCGCATCGAATCTCCGCTGACTTTCTCTGCAATCTGCGCCGGAATCGCGCCCATGCCCAGCGCGGGGACGCTGGTCGATCCTTCAGACAACATCTTGAACACAAACTCAAACATCCGGCTCGTCGTTTTCAATTCACCGTCCAACAAGATCCCGCCCAAAAATGGCCTGAAAAAACGGTGAATGATTCCCTGGCTGAATCCTTCTGATTTAAGAGCATCTTTCGTCGAACGCTCGGGCCGCTTGAAAATCTCCCCAATGGAAGTGTGTTTCAGTCGGCTGCGCAGCCGCGCCATGCGCAACTTGTCCCCCAGCGTGCCAAATTCCGACCTCAGCGCCTGTCGCCACATACCAGGCATGCGCCACGGATCAACGATCGGGTTCATGCGCCCCGCAAACCACGACAATGCCCCTGGAGAAAAAGATTTAAGATCAAGTCGCGAGTAATCCAGAACCTTGCTCGCTTCAGGATACGCGGTAAGTAACACTTGAAATCCGCGGTCCAACAAAAATCCATCTACTTCGTCGGTGCGCACCCGCCCACCAATGCCATCCGATGCTTCCACAATTTGAAATGTGATGCCCGCTTCGGTAAGGCGCTTCGCGCAGCATAATCCAGCCAGGCCCGCGCCAATAATCAAAACGTCCGCACTCGGCGACATGCTCTCGGATTCCTTCTAGAGCCGAATCGTAATCAAATTGACAAAAATTGAACCCTCATCCTGAGGCATCGGCGCGATATCGCGCAAGTCGAGTTTCAAACGTTCAGCAGATCGATGCGGTCGTTGCAAAGTTTGTCGGAAGAACTGTGTTGGGTTCGGGCGACGAGACAGAAGGCAGGGAGTGCTAACGAGATATGGCAGGACCACGCCGCGTGCTTTGTTCGCTTGCCTTTGGAGCGAACAACGATTGCCTACGGCTGACCTACGGGCTTCACAACCGCATCTGAGCTCCCGCCATCCGGCAGTTTACCCGCCGTCTCAATCACCTGCTGCGCTAGGTAATTCGTAGAGCGTGCTTCATCTCGCGCAATTGCCAGGTACGCCGCTCGCAACAACTGTTCTTTGCGATTTCGCAATGTATCCCGGATCGTTTGCTGCACTTGCGGTTCAGAAAGTCCTCGCAACCCTGGAGACTCCCGAGTGATCAACTTCAAAATCCTGTATCCTTCTTTTAACTGAATCGGTTGGCTCACCTGTCCCGGCTTCATGCCCAGCACCAGCTTCTTAAGCGCAGGATCGGACTGGTTCAGTGCAGACTCCGGAACATACCCCATGTCCCCGCCGGTCGCCGCCGAATTCATGTCTTCCGAATAATCCATGGCCAGTTGCGCGAAATCCGCACCGCTGTTCAGCCGGTCCATCAGCATCTTCACTTTGCGCTGCGCTTCCGCCTCATTCGTCGCATCATCATTCTTGCGGTTGCGGATTTGCGGTTCTTTTCGGGGAGTAACAACAATCTGCGCGATGCGGAATTGTGGCTCCGCCACATTAAACTGCGCTTTGTTGGCGTTGTAAAAATCCGCTACATCCTGGTCGGTGATCGAAATTTTGGCCACTACTTCGCGGTTCAAAAGTTTCTGTATCGAAAGTTGCCGCCGCAGATCCCGCTTCAAATCATCCACGGACACGCCGCGCTCTTTCAATTGCCGCTGGAATTCATCTTCCGTAAACGGGCTCTTCAGCTCCGTAAACTTATCCTCCACCTCACCATCACTGGCTTCCAGGTTCAATTTCTTGGCGCGCTCAATCAGAATTTCGTTGTTGATCAGCTCATCCAGCACATTAAGCTTCAGCGATAAAGCTTCCTCTTGCGAGGGCACCTGTCCTTCCGGATTTATCCGCGTCCGGTAATATTTCTCCACTTCATCTTTGCGGATCTCTTTTCCATTCACTACCGCCCACACATCCGGCGAATGCTGAACCTGCCGATTGCAGCCCGCCATACAAGCAACAACCAGTATTCCTACGAGAGCGATCGGTTTTGACACGGGGACACGCACACGCCCTAGAGCAGCGCACTTCGCGCGCACATAAAAAACGCATCGCAACGGATTAGCAACCAAGTGATTGCTCAGGCAGCTTTCTTTACTTTGCCCGCGCGAATGCAGGCCGTGCACACGCGCATCTGCTTTCGACCTCCCGACACCAGTGCGTGCACCCGCTTCAGATTGGGGTTCCAGCGCCGCCTCCGCGTATTATTCGCGTGGCTGATCACATTACCGTAATGCGGCCCTTTGCCGCAAAGTTCACACTTCATCGCCATTTTTAGACCTGCTTCTTCGGATTATTCGAAAACCGATAGCCCTTAGTCTAGCAGACCCGCACCCTGCCGTGAAAGCCAAGCCCCTCCTGTGTTTGTCGGGCACGCCAGCCCTCAAAACCCCGTCCGTCTGCTCCTGAATACACCGTTTCACCGATGGACTTGATTGACGCCACTTGCAAACATCCCGCTACAACGAGGCGCTGCTTTTTTTCTTGGCTCGTCTTGTTAAACTTTGAATTTTTCCCCCGGAGCTGTGCTACACGAAATCAGACAGTCTCTTAGGTACTCCGCTGGATGGTTACCAACTGGGCTGCCCCGTAGTTTGAATTTGCTGCTCAAATTTATGGAGGAAATATTATGGAACACCAGGCTCTTAAAGAACTTTATATCGACGAACTGAAGGACATTTATAACGCAGAAAATCAGTTGGTGAAAGCTCTTCCGAAAATGGCCAAGGCTGCCAATTCCGAAGAACTCCGCACCGGCTTTGAAGAGCATCTTGATCAGACCCGCGGTCACGTGCAGCGCCTTGAGCAGATCTTCAAGGAACTGGGCGAGAAGCCGTCCGGCAAGAAGTGTAAGGCGATGGAAGGCCTAGTCGCTGAAGGCGCGGAAACAATGGGCCAAGATTACGAAGATGACGTTATGGACGCGGCTTTGATTGCCGCTGCGCAACGTGTCGAGCACTACGAGATCGCCGCCTACGGCACCGTCCGAACCTACGCCGAATTGCTGGGCGAGGACACCGCCGTGCAGCTCCTCGAACAAACCCTCGAAGAAGAAAAGGAAACCGACCAGAAGCTCACCGATATGGCCGGCGAAATTAATGTGAGAGCCATGGGCGAAGACTCCCAAGCAGGCTCGGAAGACGAAGAAGAGGTACCAGCGCGCAAGAAGGCTAAGACAGCCAAGGCATAATTTTTTATGACCTCACAAAACGGGCCTGACCAGAAGCGTCGCTTAAAGGAAACGGACATCGACCCGAGCGGCGAACTTACTTCCGATCGCACCGGCGAAACCGAAGGTACCGGTTCCGGAACCGACAACCGCACCGACAACCAACCGGCTGAAAATCGGGAGAATCCCACTCGATCCGAAAACCGCGAAAGTGGAAACCGGGACAGCGAAAACGCTCCGGCGTCAGGCCACGAAGAATAGTTAGTCAACCGAGTCACGTGAGTCGGGCTCGCATGGAAATCGCAAATGCGGGCCCGACTTTACTTTTTCTCGCAATCACTTTTACCTGTAGAATTTCGAAAATGCCGCTAAACGAATATCGCAAAAAACGTGACTTCAAAATCTCCCCGGAACCTTCCGGAGACAATGCCGCGCCCAAAGCGCCGAAATCATCTTTAATTTACGTCATACAGAAACATCGCGCTTCTCAACTCCATTACGATTTCCGTTTGGAGTTTCGCGGCACGCTTCTGTCTTGGGCAGTTCCGAAAGGCCCCTCGCTTGACCCGTCTGTAAAGCGTCTCGCTATGCAGGTTGAAGATCATCCCGTCGAATACGCCAGTTTTGAAGGCGTAATTCCCGAAGGCGAATACGGCGGTGGCACTGTAATGATTTGGGATCAAGGCACCTGGACTCCCGAAAGCCCAGACGTCCCTGCAGCGCTTGAAAAAGGCGACTTGAAATTTACTTTGCACGGGAAAAAACTCAAAGGCTCTTGGGTTCTCGTTCGAACCCGCGGTTATGGGAGCAGTTCCAAAACTTCGTGGCTGTTAATCAAACATCTCGACGGCTGCGCTTCCTCGAACGTAGATGTAGCCGAGGAAATGCCACGCTCAGCCGTTTCGAATCGTCTCCTGGCGGAAATTGCGCGCGACGGTGGCGGCGACATCGAGAAAGCCACAACCGGCGACCCAACCATTAAGGCCTCCGCCAAAGCCCCAAAAACTTCACGAACCAGTTCTGCGAAAAGCGCGCCCCAGCCATCCGCCGCAAAAACAACCACCCCACGCACCCCAAAGCGCCGAAAAACTTCCTCCTGAGGTGGAGCTCTCGCTCCCCGTCCTTTGCCCGATCAAATTCCATTCCGTGTTCAACCAATGCTCGCAACTCTCGTGCGCGAGCCATTCCACAAGGCCGGTTGGGTCTACGAAGAAAAGTACGATGGCTATCGCGTCCTGGCGTACAAGGAAGGTCCACGCGTACGCCTCTATTCGCGTAACGCCATCGATCGCACCGATCGCTTTTCCGACATTGCCGCTGCCATGATCGCGCTCCGGTCCTCCACGCTCTTGCTCGACGGGGAAGTCTCGGTCTTCGATCGCGAAGGTGTCTCCCGCTTTCAGTTGCTGCAAAATTTGGGAGCGGGCAAATCTGTCTTTGCCGTATTTGATTGCCTCTATAGAGATGGCCAGGATTTGCGCCACCGTCCGCTATCCGAGCGTCGCGTGGCCTTGGAAGAAGCCCTCGCGCCAAACAAGCTCTCGACCAAGAAACGGACCGTGGAAAGCCAGAAAAAGGGGTTACAGAATAAAGTAATCGTCCCCTCTGCCCGGCTGGCTTCCGATGGTCTTGAAGCCTACCGTGTTGCGATCCAACGGAAATTCGAAGGCCTGGTCGCCAAGGACCTTTCTTCGCCTTACGTCGAAGGCCGTTCCAGTTTCTGGCTCAAAGTGAAAGTCCATCAGGAAGACGAATTTGTGATCGGCGGATTCACCGCGCCCGCCGGCTCGCGCAGCCATTTCGGGGCGCTTCTTCTTGGCGCATACGATCGCGGCAAGCTTCACTTCGTGGGAAAAGTCGGCACCGGATTCAACGAACAAACTCTCGCCATGCTGTTTAAAAAATTCAAACCACTGGTTCGGCAGCAAAGCCCATTCGTTGATCCTTCGCGAGATCGCGACGCCACCTTTCTGGCCCCTAAACTCGTCGCCCAAATCTCCTACCAGGAATGGACCAGCGACAAGAAACTTCGCCAGCCTGTTTTTCTCGGTCTCCGTGACGATAAAAGCCCGCAGGATGTCCGCATGCCGGAGTTTGCCGCATGAAAACGAAACAAACCAAATCGACAAAATCTGTTCAATCTCCCAGGCCGGCGAAAAATACCAAGTCTGCCGACACAACGCGCGCGAAAAGAGAAATAACCCCCCGCGCAGCTCCGCCATCGTCCAAATTCCCAATCACCGTTTCCAATCCCAATAAAGTTTTCTGGCCCGACGAAGGCTACACCAAGCTCCAGCTCATCGAGTTTTACGCCGACATTTTTCCCAAGCTTCAACCATACGTAAAAGATCGCATTCTCTCTCTCGAGCGCTGCCCCGACGGCATGCGTGGCGGCTGCTTCTATCAAAAAGAAGCTCCAACGAGCCTGCCGCCCGGCACACCGACCAAACAGATCGCCCACGTGGGCAAATCCGGTAAATCCACGAACTACGTCGTCGGCGGCTTACTCGCCACGCAACTTGCGCTGGCGAATCTCGGTTGTATCGCCGTTCACGTATCCGGGAGCCGCGCTTCTTCCTTGCGTAAACCAGACTGGGTTTGCTTCGACATGGACCCGCAATCAGGTAAATTCGGCGACGCCGCGCTCGCCGGCTTGCGACTCAAAGAAGTTCTTGAGGTGTTGAAGCTCGAGTCGTTTCCCAAAACTTCCGGCAGCCGGGGCCTCCACGTTTTTGTTCCCATTAAGCCGGAGACTGACGTGGACGAAGTTTTGTCTTTCGCGGAATCGCTGGTCACGCGTCTCGCTGCGCAGTTCCCCAAAGAGCTCACCGTCGAACACTCCATCGCCGCGCGCCAGCAACGCGTCTATCTCGACCCTTACCGCAACGGTTTTGGCCAGACGGTAGTAGCACCGTATTCGGTGCGGCGCCGTCCCAAAGCTCCGTTTTCAACGCCGCTTTCGTGGTCGGAAGTAACCCCGTCGCTCGATCCTTCCGACTTCAACCTCAGTAACTACGCAAAGCGCTGGAGCGCTCCTGACCCCTGGCAGGACTTTTTCAAGAATCGCCATTCTCTAACCCCGGCAATAAATGCCCTGAAAAAAGTCTGATGGTTTTTCTTACTGTTTTGAAATTGTTGATTGAAGAAAACGATGCCTATGAAAAAGGAATCTAACGCGAACGATACTACGCCACGCCGGCCCGTCCCGCTGCCTCCCATGCTTTTTGATCTTGATGGCACGCTGGTCGACAGCGCCTATCAGCACGTCCTGGCCTGGCACGAAAGCTTCTCGGACTTCCGCATGGACATCCCCAACTGGAAAATCCATCGCCGCATCGGGATGAGCGGTTCTTTTTTCCTGCCACCACTTCTTCGAGAAATAGGTCGCTCCGCGAATCCTGCGACCATCAGGCGCCTTGAAAAACGCCACGCCAAATATTTCACGCGCAGAATAAAAACCGTGCGCGTCGTGCCTGGCACTCGCGAGCTTTTGCAGCATCTTTCAAAAATCGGCTTGCCTTGGACCATCGCCACCAGCGGTGAGCGCGCCCAAACCGAAAAGCTTGTAAAAGGTCTGCACCTCCCTAAATCTCTGCCGGTAGTCACTGGCGACGACGTCAAAAACGCCAAACCCGCTCCCGACGTTTTTCTCTTCGCTGCAGAAAAGCTGGGCGTATCGATAAGTGACTGCATCATCGTTGGCGACAGCCCCTGGGACTTATTAGCCGGCCGCCGCATGAAAGCCCTTGGCGTCGGTCTACTCTCCGGCGGTTACGCCAAAGAAGAGCTCCAACGCGCAGGTGCCCATCTCGTCTACGACGATCCCGCTGAGCTCCTCGAAAATTTAGCCGAATTGGGAATCAAGGAAGGGAAGTAGCAAGCATCTCGAAATTTCAACAATCATCGGAGGGAAATCATGTCAGCTAGACAAACCGCCGCAGCGCGCAAAAACATCAAGAAAGCCGCCAACGCCGCCAGAAAAAAACGCACTATCGCGCATCTTCCAAAATCCGTGCGTACCGCACTGGGCAAAAAAGGCGCCGCAGTAGCAAAACGCAACCGCTCTAAGGGCTGACTCGGGCTTATTTAATTGTCAGCGTTAAATAAGCTCAGCTGTTTCTCTGGTGCAACCGGCCCACGCGCCGTCACGCGCGGCGCTTTCTTACGGTCGTCAAACACGCTCCGTCCGTGGAACGAAGCTGAGATTCTGTGCTCGTGCCCCACTACCTCTGCAAAATGCGCCACCGGCTGGTACGTTTTCTCTACGTTCCGCACAAATCGTTCCAGCCGCTTGAACCCCTCCACCTTCTCAGTATGCCCCAACTTCGCGTTATCCAATCCTCTACGCAAGATCGCGATCGATTCGTCGTAAGTTTTCAACGGAACAGGAAACGGATGCCCATCCTTCCCGCCCAACGCAAACGAAAAACGCGCCGGATCAGAAAAACGGCTGGGCGCCCCGTGCACCACTTCCGCAATTAGCGCCAGCGATTGCAACGTCCTCGGCCCAAGGTTTTCCAGCAACAACAAAGAAGCGAAGTCCTTCAGCTCACGTTCATAGGCAACCGCCAACACCGCCCCAAGCCGCTTTAAATCCACATCCTTCGCGCCCACATCGTGATGCCGCGGAACGATCAATTTCGCCGCTTCACTCAAGGTCTTTTGTGGCTCTTCGCGCAACATCCCCAGCATCGCCTTCTGTGCCGACGCAGCCTGCGCATCCACCAGGTTCATGATCGTACCCTGGTGCTGCCCCACAATCGCCGTGTGCGGCTCACACGTAAAGTCTCGCACCGACGCCGAATGCCAGTGATATCGCCGCGCCAAGCCATTCGCCGGATTCATTCCTTGCTGCACCACGGCCCAGTCCCCCGCGTCGCTAACAATAAATGTGTGCAGGTACAGTTGAAAGCCATCCGCAATCGCATTGTTATCGATTTTCGCCGTCAGCCGGCTGGTGCGCACCAGCACATCGCCCGCCAACCCCGCAGCATTCGCAACCACAGTCAGCTCCGCCGGCGTCTTGCGCGATTGCCTGCCTCTTCCGCCGCAAACGTGCAGCCCGAGCTCATGCGCCCGTGGATTCAGTCCACGTTTCAATGCGCCCACCACCGAAGTGGTAATCCCCGACGAATGCCAATCCATCCCCATCACGCTGCCAAAGGCCTGAAACCATAATGGATCGCTTAACCGCGAGAGAAATTCCCCGCTCCCGTAGTTATAAATTATGTTTTCCGCAATCGCCGACCCCAGTTTGGTCATGCGTTCGGAAAGCCACGGCGGCACCCGTCCGCCATGCAAAGGCAAATCAGCAAACCCAGATCGTTTCATGTCTACTCCATTTTACTCCCCCGCACGAAAAGCGCATTTCCCGCAACCAGAGGATTCCAAACGCATTCAACAAAGGGCTTGACTATTATTCGATAATTCCAGTATTATCGAAACATGGCAAACGCCACACCTGCTCAAATCGCCCGCTTCGCCGACATGTTCTCGGCCATGGGCACTGAAGCACGACTGCGCATTATGCAACTTTTGATGACCGCGGAACCGAAGGGCATGGTTGTAGGCGATATCCAGTCAGAGATCGACATCCCCAATTCCACGCTCTCACACCACCTCGATAAGCTCAAAAACGAAAGCCTAGTCGCCGTGCGGCGTGAAGGAACCTATCTCTGGTATCGCGCCAATATTGACGCTCTTAAGGATCTCCTCGGCTTCCTCTATGCCGAATGCTGCACGCGTAACCATGTGGTCGCGCCAAGAGATTTAGTTTCGATTTCCAAGTAGAAAGGCTGACACAAAATGAGTTCACAAAATATAAAATCCATAGTGCAGGAAAAGTACGGCGAGGCAGCCAAACGCGCCGCTTCGGGTCAGGCCTCAGCCTGTTGCGGCTCGAGCCCCTCATCCGCTATCGACGGATGCGATCCCATCACCGCGAATCTCTATGGTGAAAGCGAGGTCGGCTCCGTCCCGGAAGCCGCTCTGCGCGCCTCACTCGGCTGCGGCAATCCCACCGCTCTCGCGAAGCTCGCCCCCGGCGAAATCGTTCTCGATCTGGGATCGGGCGGAGGTATCGACGTCCTTCTCTCCGCGCGACGTGTCGGCTTTACAGGAAAAGCCTATGGCCTGGATATGACCGACGAAATGCTCCTATTAGCCGAAGAAAACAAACGCAAATCCGGGCTAACCAATGTGGAATTTCTAAAAGGTGAAATCGAAAACATCCCGCTCACGGACAACTCTGTGGACGTCATCGTGTCCAACTGTGTCGTCAACCTCTCCGGCGACAAAGACCGCGTTCTGCGCGAAGCATTTCGCGTACTAAAGCCCGGCGGCCGTTTCGCAATTTCCGACGTGGTCGTTACAGGAGAAGTCCCGCAACAGATTCGCAAGAGCATGGAGCTATGGGTAGGCTGCGTTGCCGGCGCCCTGACAGATACCGAATACCAACAAAAACTCGCTGCCGCAGGCTTCGAATCCATCGACATCAAACCCACGCGCATCTACAGTATCGACGACGCCAAAGAATTCCTGAACACCGCGGGCATCGATGCCGACGCCGTTGCCCCTCAAATCCGCGACAAATTCATCAGCGCCTTTATCCGCGCCCAAAAACCCGCCGCCAAAACCTTCTGCCCGCAAGTGACCGAGCCCGAGCTGTCCTAATTGCCAGATGCTCAGACCCTTCTCACAATCGCGACAACTAAAAAATCAGCTTTAGTCCAAGTTGCATGGTCCGGTTGCCGCCTGTGAATTGGTGAAAATTTAAAAAGCTTTGCGGCGCAGTAATTAGCACAAGCCCCCCGGCAAAGGGGTTCGGATTGGTAGTGGAATCCAAAGCTCCGTTATTGGAGGGAAGCCCGATGCTGAAGTTTCGGTGATTGAAAGTGTTGTAGGTTTCGGCCCGGAATTGAACGTTCAGACGTTCCCCGAATTTCGTGCTTTTCAGCAACGCGATGTTCCAAAGGTTGAGTGCGGGTGTGTTGATGGTATCGCGGCCGATAATGTTGTTATTGGTTCCGAGTCCGGCTCTTATGTATTTGGATGCCGGGTTGGCCGCTACATACCCCGCCACATTTCCTGCGCCTCCGCAACCGGCCGCTGATCCCGCTTCACTGGTGTTCCCGGCTGCATCCACGCACACGAAGTTAATTCCCGAAGGCACATCCGATGTTCCCGTAGGGTTAAATACCGGGCGATCCGCCGTGCCGCTTCCATTGGCGTTCGCATCAGTACCGTTTAAAAGCGTCACCGGTTGCCCGCTCTCAAAAAGATAGCTTCCACTGACTTCCCATCCATGTATAAAGCCACCTACAAACCTGTTATCAACTCGCATATTCGGCAGGTCGTAGACCCAAGAGACCGCGACCTTGTGTGTAAAGTCGAGTGCAGAACGTCCGCGATCTGCTGAGATATTTCGTGCATCCAGCGGCCGCCGAGGGTTGATGGTGCTTGAATTCAGCTCGTTTGTAGCATCATCTATTGTCTTCGAGAAGGTGTAATTACCGCGCAAATACAATCCATGTGCAAAGCGATGGATGGTATCAACCGACCCTGCGTGGTAGATGGACTGCCCCCACGGCGCTTCGTCAGTCAAGACTCCGAAAAACCCATCCGCGGCATATGGTTGAAAAAGTCCCTGTGCCAGAAAGTTTTGAAAGTCTGACAGGCGCTGAGAAGCTACCGGCAACGTCGCTGGTATTTGCGACGTCGAGAGATATGTCGGCAACGGTTTCAGTCCTCCGCCTGGAAATCTCGGATCGAACGCAGAAACTTCGTTGAGCCTTATTTGCACTGGCAGAGAGACGGCATGCGTTCCCAAATATCGCACTTCAATACTGGTGTCTTTCTGTAATTGATGTTGAACGCTCAAGCTCCAACTAAGAATTTTTGGTGCAACCAGGTCCGGAACAATTCCCGCCGTGAGCGCCCGGGCGAGAGTTTGCGTATTGGGAGTGATAAACGGCGAGAGGCCCCCTCCAGCGAGAAATCCTTTTCCGGTCCCGTCGGCGGGATTCAAGAAACTCGCGCACCACGGAGTGCTCGGTGCGATCTGGCAAGTGAGTCCTGGATTATTTTCAAACTGACGTTGCGGCGGCTGGTTGTTGGTTTCAAAGTTAGTGGGATAGATGTCATAGAAATATCCCGCGCCGCCGCGAACCGACCATTTGCCGTTGCCGAAGACATCCCACGCAAAACCGATGCGCGGTCCGAAATTATTGGTATCCGGTTTTGGAGCGGTAAACAATAAGCCTAACGCAGGATCATTGGCGACCGCGTTGAATGCCTGGTTATTCGCATCGCGCGGGGTGCCGAAATATTCATAGCGCAGGCCCAAATTGAGGGTCAGCCGGGAAGTTACTTTCAAATCGTCCTCTAAAAAACCGGCGAAGGCGTTGTCGTTGCCGACAAAGGTTCCATTCCCCACATTTTGCAGAGCGCCGTTGCCGCCGTCTGGCACGAAATCATTGAGGAAGGAGTTCAGTGTTGCCCAGTCCCATTCCCCCCGTGCTCGCGGTAGAAAAATCGTCTTATCGATGTATTTGCGGATCTCAATTCCGCCGCGCAAAGTATGTCTCCCACGCACGTAGGTAAGACTTTCCTGAAGTTGATACGTATTTTGCGTGTAACCCTGGGGAGATCCCGGAAATGGCCCCGTGTTTATACTGAGTTCGTCCACTTCCGCATTGGGAAATGTTGCAAAGTTTCCGGGTAATACAAAGTTAGGCCCATTTACCCGTGAATAGGACAATCTGAAGTCGTTAACCAGGCGCGAATTTATTGTCCACGCATCGGTAAAAATTATTTTGCGCGAGTCCGAAGCCGACGCGCCGTTAAATTGGGTCTGAGGCTGAGCTGGATTAGGCAGTGGGCCGCGGATGCGGTCGAATAGAAATCGCCCTCGCAATTGGTGACTTCCCAGGTTCAAGTCAGCATTAGTGATGAAATCGTTTTCATTCACGAAATTGGGAGCTATAGCCTGTAACGTTCCGACTTGAATTGGTACTCTGCCGGAAGCTGTAGTTACGCAGGCGAAATCTGGAGTGACGTCTGCAGTGCCCGAATTGCAATGACTAGGGAAATTATTGGCAGGTGCCACAGGCGTTTGCGCAAGAACGCCCCGAATCGCAGCGTCGGGCTGCACCAGGGTCATAATCTGTTGTAAACCCGCTGCCGTCGGGGCCGTTATGACGGGGCTTCCCGCTGCGAGCCCATTATTCTGGAACTCGTAAGCGCCAAAAATGAACAGCTTATCTTTTTTGATGGGTCCGCCGATGCTCCCGCCTGCACGGTTATAATCAAAACGGTTCTTCACGCCATTTTCTTTTTGCAGATTGTCTTCCGCAAAGTAATTTCTATTCTGGTTATATTCGTGAGCTTCGCCGTGCCAATTGTTCGTGCCGGACTTGGTCGTGATAATGAATTGTCCGCCAGCCGAATGGCCGTATTCCGCGCTGAACTGATTGGTCAGCAAAGTGAATTCTGCGACGGAATCCTGAATCACCGGTTGAGTAGGGCCATTCACGCCTTGATTGTTGTCGTCAGCTCCGTCGATCGTGAAACTGTTAAATCGCGGCCGCAAACCACCAATTGCTCCTCCAGATCCACCCGATGCGCCTCCCGGCTGTGTGGTGCTGTTGGGCATCAGTGTGGCATATTCCAGCACCGACCCCCCAGGCACGGTAATCGGGATCTCGTTAACAACTCGCCCGTCAAGGCTGGAGCCTAACTCCGACGAAGTAGTCTTGATCAAGTCACCAGCCGAATTTACCTCAACGACTAAGCTTGCCGCTCCCAGTTCTAGCTTCACAGTGACGTCCGCGACCTGACTCGCCGCCACACGCACACCTTTGCCGACGTATTTTTTGAAACCTTCTTTTTCCACGGCGACAGTGTAGGAACCAATCAATAAATTCGGAAATTCGTAAGTACCGTCGCTCGATGCGGTGGTTGACTGTGAAACATTTGTACCTTCGTTGGCAACGGTCACCCTGGCATCCGTAACGCTGGCCCCGGACACGTCCGACACCACCACGCGTAACGTGCCGTCCAGCCTTTGTCCCATAACGCCGGACGCAAAGCTCAGCGTCAGAAGTACGAATACGACTGCCAATATGATTGTAGAATTGAGCTGAATATAAACTTGATGCGCGTCTGTACCTTTGGAACTTTCACAATTCATAAAAACTCCTCCGTCCGTTTAGCAGTTCCGTTTATTTTCATCGCTGTTGACTGCTGACCTGTCACTTGGCGTGATTGAACCGTGACGAAGACATTGCATCTTCGGGACCAACTTTGCCTCTGAGCTAAGTTGTTTTGCCGCCGTCGATTAAGGAATTAAAGAGAGGAACCGTGGAATAAACTATCGATAGTTATAAATTTCTTTAGCTGAATCAGTTTGGGTTCTCATAGATTAGCGGGGAGATACTAATTAAATTGGCCATCTTCAAACCAACAACGCGACTTGGGGAGGGGTGGTGATATCTCAATGAGCATAAGTACTTGCCCCATCGTCACCGTGGAAGCGTCCGTCGAGCGGGTCTGGCAACTCTTGGCTGATCCCTACAATTATGGGTTGTGGTGGGATGCGGAAGCGTACAGCGGGTAAGTGAGCATAGCTCAAAAACTTCTTCATTTAGATCTTCGCGCTAGTGTTTCAAATGGCGGCGATTTTTCTTGAGTTGTCTAGTAACCCCGGTGGGCAAACAACACTACAGCAGCGCCAAATAACATCGCGCCAACAAACAATGAAATCGCTCCCGCGGTGAACCACCGCGATGGCTCGATAGTCTCGAAAAATACTTTTACGACTGGTAACGCCAGGCCTTCGGACAACCCCGCAGCCGGAGCGCTTTTTTCTTGCGAGGCGCATGGCAGTTGTTCTACGAATTGCGCATCCGCGATAAACGTATATCCCCGTCGCGGAATCGTTTCCACATAAAAAGGACGGTCGTGCGAATCGCCAAGAGCATGTCGTAACTTGTTCACCGTAGTGTTGACGTTGGCGTCGTAATTCATCTGTGTGTCGTCAGGCCAAAGCCGCGTCCGAAGAATCTCACGCGTGATGATCTGACCGGGATTCTCAACCAGGATAAGCAGAGCTTCAATAACTTTGCTCTGCACTTTTAGGCGCAATCCATCTTTAAATAATTCTCGTCGTTCTACATCTAGATGAAACGCCCCAAACTGGAGATAGTGCCGGCCCTTCGAACTTGCCGGCGGAGAAACTACATCGTTGTATTGCTGGGACGTAACGGAGCTGTATAAGTCCATGGCTCACCCCTATCGAGGATCACAAAATCAACTTCTTGACATCTTATAATCTATGCTATACATATGTGCATATACAAGTCAAGTCAAAGGTGCTTTTCATGACCGATTTACTTTCCAATTTGGACTTAACCGGTACTGGTTATTGTGCCAGTCTCAACTTCCGCAGGACCTCCCGAATCGTCACACGTATGTACGACATCGCCATGCAAGAGTCCGGCGTTCGTTCTACGCAGTTCGCCCTTTTGGTCGGCATCGCCAAACTTCAGCCAGTCGCCATGGGCACTCTGGCGAAAGTACTTATGCTCGATAGCAGCACCCTCACCCGCAGTCTCCAGTTGTTGCGCAAAGAAGGAATGATTGTAATCTCAAAGCGCGCGGACATGCGCCAGCGGTACCTGAAATTGACGCACGCTGGTCAGAAAGCTTTGCAGCGGAGTCTGCCTTTGTGGCGAGCAGCACATGCGCGATTTGTCGCCATAGTAGGTGAGGATTATTGGCTTAACTTGAGGAATGAACTTGAAACGATAGCGAAATCCCAGATGATGGCCGACCTTTCGGAAGCGCGAGAATCGCTTAGCAGTCAGATGTAGTTCAGCAATCGAAGAAAACGGTTTCCTCGGCGCCCTGCAGCACCACGTTCCATTCCAGTCGACTGTCTCGCACTTTTTTGGCAATAAGTGTGTGACGCCGCCCCTCCTCAATTAATTCAAGAGCGAAGTCTTCGGCATTGCTGGGTTCGCCCGGAAAATAAATGCGCGTCACCAAGCGGCGCAATAATCCACGCGTAAATATGGAAACGGCAATGTGCGGAGCTTGCAACGTTCCATCCGGTGCGGGAACACGGCCAGGCTTGATCGTTTTGAATCGGAATGTTCCGTCGGCCTCCGTGGGAACACGCCCGAAACCCAGAAATGCGCCTTGCCCGCCCTGCGCCTGCATGAGTTCGGTAACAGGCAGGCCACTCTTACCAATACTTTCGAGTGCCCGCGAACATTCCGGATCGGCATATTTGCCTTCCGCATCGGCTTGCCAGATTTCGATCACACCGTCCGGCACCGGTTGACCGTCACCGTCGAAAACCTGCCCAGCAATCTCGATCGTTTCTCCAGATATGCCCGGACCGGTTAAGTCGTCAATATAAAATCTCGCCAGCCCAATCTGAAAATATGGGCCCACGGTTTGTGAAGTTGTAGCCCGCTGCCTCATTATTTTTCCCAAGGCGTGGAATCGCGCCCGCTAAGTACAATGTCGAACCTGTACCCCAGCGCTTGCTCGCACACAGTAGTTTCCCAATCAAAGCGCGAGATCAAGCAGTTGCGGGCCTTTTCGTCCGCGACACAATTAAAGATAGGATCAAACGGCAGCAGCGCGTCTCCAGGAAAATACATCTGGGTAATCAATCGTGTGGCAAATGCCGGACCGAATACCGAGAAATGAATGTGCGCCGGACGCCAAGCGTTGTAATGATTTCTCCACGGGTAAGCGCCCGGGCGAATCGTAATAAATCTAAAATTCCCGTGCTCATCTGTAAGCGTGTGACCGCTGCCTTCGAAATTGGGATCCAACGGAGCATTATGCTGGTCTACATTGTGCCGGTAGCGTCCCGCCGCATTGGCTTGCCAGACCTCAATAAGCGTGCGCGCAACTGGCCGTCCATCTTCATCCAACACCCGCCCGCTCACGATGATGCGCTCGCCAAGTGGTTCGCCATGGCCCTGTCGAGTGAGATCGCTGGCCTTCACATCGATCGCGGAAGAAGAATCGAAACTAGGTCCGGTCACTTCCGAAAGAGTGTGTGGCAAGTACACCAGCGGTTTCGACGGCGCCCGCTTGATAGAGGAAACGTAAGCGGGATGAAGGTGATTCGGCTGCGTACCAGGTTCAGCCCGACGATACCCGTGACATTTCGCCATATGTTGCATCATAGCGCGGTCGGGAAATCACTCCGCATTGCTCACGGTGTTACCGTTGCGGCTCCGGCAATCACCGGTAGCAACAGCGCCGAGGGATGCTCCGCATCGTGCAGAATCGTGTTTGTCGCTGAAATGAAGTCGCGGCTCGTCGCTTGCTCTGCCCCGGTATTCAGGTTGCGGTCGAAGCGTGGAAAATTGCTGCTGGAAACTTCCAGCCGCAGCACGTGTCCCTTCTTAAAAACATTGCTGGTAGCCCACAAGTCCACCGTAATTTTGTAAATCTGCCCCGGATTCATCAACGTGGGTTTCTCCGGCGACTCCCGATAGCGCATCCGTAAAATTCCGTCCGTGAGATTCATAGCAAACCCGTCCGATGAGACGTCCACTAGCTTTGCCGTGAAGTCTGTGTCCACCGCGGAAGATTTAACCCACAATTCCGCCGTGACCGGACCGGTAACTTCCATATCCTCCGCAACTGGCTTGGTGGAATAGACCAGCACATCATTGCGATTTTCATCCGCGCGCTGATCGCGTGGCCCAGGTTCGTAGTGTGCCGCATCGCAGCACAATGACCCACCGATTGTCGTCACCGGATTCGCCGGATCATAAGTGAATTTATCAGCCGCTTCTTTCTTTGGCGGCGCGGTCGAAAGTCCGCCATCGCCGACTAGCGAATTAGCCGAACCTCCCGAATGCAGAAAATACCGAGTAGTTTTGGCCTGAGGAGGTGGCCAATCCGCCTCCTCCTGATACTTATTCGCACCCATTACAAAAATGTGTACCGGCTTGCCCGCCTCGGCAGGCTTTTCCGCCCCGGGCCCTGCATTCGAAAATTCGTTCTGAACGCCCTTAAAGAGATAGTCATACCAGTCCAGCACTACCTGCGTCGAAGAAAACTTCAGCGCTTCATCGCCAAATTCCACATCGCCAATCCGCCGCCCGAATCCCGCGTGCCCTCCAATTTGTATCAATAGCCGCTGGCCGTTGCGTGCCTCTTCCGATCCGCCGTGCGCCTTGATTCCCCTGTAATTCCTCAGCGTGCCGCCTAAAAAAATGTCATACCACCCGCCGATGTGCAGCCCGGGCACGCGAATATCCGCAAAATGCTCCTCGATCGACCACTGCTTCCAATATTCGTCATAGGACGGGTGCGCCAGCCAATCCAGATAATATGGTGCGATCTCGGCGGTAGCATCGGCCCCCGCGGGAAGCGCGGCGTAATTGAACGCCGGATACTGGGTCAGTGGCAGCACGCGCACGCCCTGCAGCGCGTTTGTATTCTTCGCAATCAGTCGCCATATGGTGTTGGTGGCCAGCTGCGTGGACCAATTTTGGTCGAACCACTGTTCAAGCGCTCCGCTCTGGTACGTCCAACCGTCGTGATAGTTGCTGGCGGTAACCACCGGGCAGATACCCGCGAGATGCGGGGGATGCGCAATCGCAGAAAGCATCTGCGTTGCGCCCACATAAGAACCGCCCGTCATGCCCACTTTGCCGTTCGAAAACGGCAGCGCGGCCGCCCACTCAATCGTGTCATAGCCATCTTCCGATTCATGGCGGAATGGGTACCACTCGCCTTCAGAGGTATAACGCCCGCGAACATCTTGCACGATGACTACGTATCCGTGCGTGGCCATCTCATAGGCAGGCCCCACCGCCCAGCCCGTGCTTTTATCGTACGGCGTGCGCATCAGGATTATCGGAAATTTCCCATCAGCCTTCGGCCGGTAAATGTCCGCATAAAGTTTCACTCCGTCGCGCGTTTTCATCCCTACGCCATTCTGCGTGATCACCGCATAACTTTGCTGCGCACGAACACCACTCGCCGCCAATAAAGCTACCGCACAGATCGTGAGTATTACGTGTAAGATTTTCCGCTGGAACAAAACCGCCTCCCTCGAAATTGAAGTGGGGCACTGCATCCTGAAATTAATCGCCAATACTTTGCCATTAATGGGAGCCGGAAAGATAGCGTTCAAAATCAAGTTCTGCTCGTAAAACCGGTGCGCAGGTGGCCGCGCTAGAAGCCGTTCTGCCAGGGAAAAAGAGGCCTTGAGATTATGTGTACGCCAGCCGGAAATCCGCCGTTTGTTTGGAAAGGTTTCGCGTCACTACTACTCATCATATTTATTTTCGTACCTGGATCTGCAGCGCAAAGTAATCAAATCTCCGCCAATACTCACGAACCTTGCAAAATCCAATCCATCACCTACGAAGGCTGGCCAGCTCAGCAACTTTCAAACCAGTGGCTAAAATTGATCATCGTGCCGCAACTCGGCGGCCGCCTAATGCAAGTCACCTTCGCAGGTCATCCCTACCTCTTTGTAAATCCCCAACTCAAAGGAAAACATTTCCCCCCACTAACTCCTGCCGACAAGCCCACCTGGTATAACTACGGCGGCGACAAAATCTGGCCCATGCCGGAAGGCGCCCAGGACGACCAGCATTGGCCCGGGCCCATTTCCGATGGACTCGACGACGGCGATTACGCCTTTCGAATCCTCTCGCAAGATTCCAGTTGTGCCGCCAGACTCGAAGGCCCACCCGAACCAAAAACCGGCCTGCAATACACGCGTGACATCCTCATCGATAGTGATTCGCCCCAAATCTCTTTCCATGCCGTAATGAAAAACATCTCCACGCACGACATTCGCTGGTCCATGCAATCTGTAACTCAGTACGACACCGCCGAGCCACAAAATCCCAACGACTTCAATCGCGACTTCTGGGCCTTTACCTCGGTGCATCCACAGAGCGCCTACCTCGATGGCTTCCACGTCCGCTCCGGCCTCGCCGACGATCCTTCCTTCGCCCTGAAAAATCAATTGTTCAGGCTGCACTGGCTCTATTTGCAAAACGAAGTTTGGCTGGACTCTCCCGCTGGCTGGCTCGCCGTTGTCGACGCACACGCAGGTTTTGCCATGGTCGAGCGCTTCACTTTTCAAACAAACGTTGAATACCCCGGCAAAGCCACAGTCATTTTTTACAAGAACGGCCCGTCAGTAGAGATGAATAAGGACGGAATGCCATTCATCAACGCTGCAAATGCCGAAGATCGTTTGCATTATATGGAGGCAGAAATTAACAGCCCGATCGTGAATCTCAAGCCGTCAGAAACCTATGCGTTCGACACCAAATGGTTCCCGACGCGAACCGAAAAAGAATTCTCGACGGTCAGCGATGCCGGAATTATTGAAAGGGAGTTGAGCGCTTCTCGAAAACCGCAGTCCATTGTTCTTACCGGCAAGTTTGGAATCTTTGTTCCATGCCATCTGGTCGCGCTCCTTTATGACCAGAATAATTCCCCGACCAGGACTATTTCTTTACAAGCCGCGGACCCCACAAAAGTCGTCGATCTGCACCAGGAAATCTCCATCACAAAATCCGACACCCGCGTTTCCATTCATGTCATCGATGAAAAGGGTACAGATCGCGGAGCACTTGGAGACCTCTCAATCCCGCAAGCTGGTCAGTGACTGGGTCACTGACTAGAGCTATTCAATTCTTGCCGCCGGTGCTCGCAGAAACTCCAGTCCTTCCCCGAATTTGTTGCAATCTGATTTCCACTCGCCCTTCCTCAATCAAATAAAATTGATCCGCCTTTACATCATGGAATACCTGGTGCCCTCCGCTAGGCCATGCCACTTCGACAGTCGACGCAACCGCAGCTTCTCCCAAACCAAAATTAGCTCGCAGATCACTCTGCGAAAGATAACTCCCACCTCCAGCGATCTCCCGGAGCTGCGAAATCTTTCCCGAGCTCACCCGGATCCTCGCTCCCAGAGCATCTCGATTGCTTTTCGTCCCCACAAGTTTGAAATTTGCAAAATGATTTCCATGCTTCCCTGAATTCCTGAGCAACGTCGGCGGATCTCCATTATTCGCAACAATCACGTCCACGTACCCATCGTTGTCAAAATCCGCAAATGCCACACCTCGCCCGGCCCGCGCAGCCAGTCGCATTAATCCGCCCGCTTCGGCAACCTCCTTGAATCTTCCGTTGTGTTCATTGTGAAAAAGGGAATTATGTTGCTTGTAGTGCGTCTCCGGAGAAATTTGCTCAACCTCGGGATACACATGACCGTTAGCAATAAAAATATCCAGCCAGCCGTCGTTGTCATAATCAATAAATCCCCCACCAAAACTCAGCACCTCACGCGTCGGAACCGTGATCCCCGCCTCATCGCTCACTTCATCAAAATATCCTTTACCCGAGTTATGCCACAAATGGTCCGAACTTTTCTGAAAGTCAGAAATATACAAATCCAAAAACCCATCGTTATCGTAGTCGCCTAACGAAATACACATCGCGGCCATGGCTTGCCCGCGCGCCGTATACGCCATTCCCGCCACCTGACCTGTCTCTTGAAACTTTCCATTGTGCAAATTTTTGTAGAGGTACGCGGGCAGCCCATCATTGGCAACAAACAAATCCGGCCACCCGTTATTGTCATAATCCCCCGCGCCGACAGACAAATTCTTTCCCTCCGGCTGCAGGATATTTGCCTTGGCCGACACATTCGTAAACGTGCCGTCCCCATTGTTGTGATACAGCGCATTCGGACTTCCTCGGTACGCACTCGGGGGGCAACTCGACATCACCCCGCCGATGTCGCAATAGCGCCTGGCATTTGCGCCGAAAGCCACATAACTCCCCACATAAAGGTCCAGCCGTCCGTCGCGATCGTAGTCCACAAAAACCGCGCCGCTATGAATCGGCCCGGACTCCAGACCAGCCACGCCCGCCTTGGCGGTTACATCCGTGAACGTTCCATCCCCATTGTTGTGATAAAGCACATCACTCCCGTATTGCGTCACGATAAGATCCGGGAAGCCATCATTGTCGTAATCGCCCCACGCGCAACCAAGGCCGTAGCCCGTGCCTGGCACACCCGCGCGATCAGTCACATCCGTAAAAGTGTTATCTCCGTTGTTTCGATACAACGCATTCTTCACCGCAATCCCGCGATCGTAGCGGTCCCGCCCGTTTACGAAATAAATATCTTGCCAACCATCCTGATCAAAATCAGACACGCACACACCCGGCCCGAACTCTTCTAGGTTGATGGAAACTCCCTGGTTCCCCTTGAAGTGCACAAATTTGATTCCGGCTGACTTGGTAACGTCGGTAAAATCGCGGGAAGGTGCGCTGTTAGTTTGCCCGCTCATTCGCACACCGCATAAAATCAGAACGGTTGTAACCACCAACAAAATAATTCGCGCTGAAATTGACTTGTCTGGCGAGCACGCGGCAACTTTCAGTTTGTCTCCTCTATTTTGTTGCGAGGGAACTGCAGCGATGATCGCTGCAGAAAACCTTATTCACCGGCACTCTGGCGTCCTTATAAATTACTGCGGCCGTAATTCCTCGGAAACTTTGGCGGATCTACGTTCGTAATTCCCCGCACCTGCGGTTTGTCCTGCAAGCGCCCGCGGCGCTACATCCGCGTCAACCAACGCGACGGCCCATTTGATAGCCCCCACATACATCTGTTGCAACCTCGGATCGTCCCAATTCTGCTCCACATGTCCCAGCGTCGAATAGTACACGCGTCCCTTCCCATACCTTTTGGCCCAGGCCACAGCAAAATCACCATCCTTGCGGTGCACCTGCGGATTTTTCAGGTCAATTTTGGCGCTATCCAGTCTCATCAGCACCCGCACATTTTCTCGCGACCAATCTTTCATCTGGTAAATCTCATCCTTCAACACAAACTCCGTCGGCCACTGCTCCATGCCCGGAAAGTTCGCGTCTTCCACCACAATAGGCGCGTCAAAAGTCACCCAAGGATGCTCATCATAAAATCCGCCGATCATTTCGCGATATTCCGGCCAATCCGCAAAAGTTATAGCCGCGCTGTGCACACCAATAAAACCCTTGCCGTCGTCGAGCACAAACGACAGCAGTGCGGCTTTTTGTTCGCCGTTCATTTCCAGTTCGCCGCCAGTGTAAAAGAGCACCGCGTCAAAATCGTTAAGGTTCTTCGCGTTGTACTCCAGTTTTTTCTTTGTCAGCACCTCGGTGTCCGTGCGGATCGTCGTGCTCCATAAACCTGATTCGCGGCCCAGGCGCTCGATCGTGGCCGCCGCATGTGAAACGGCCCCGTGCCGGTATCCTTTTTCCTCCCCAATAATCAGCAGCCGCTTCATAGCCGGAGCGCCGGACAGCGCAACGCACCGCGCGCTGCACGCCACAAGCAGAATCGCCAACGCCAGTCGAAATATTCGCACCGATGCTCCTCGATCTTTCCACCGGACCGCGATTTCGCTCTCCAGGCCTCAGCGCGAAATCATCTCCACTTGTTCTCGCCTTCGACGATCGTTATGTAGCGATCCACCGGAGGATTTACGAATCGCTGCGTGCGCCCGCCTGGCATCGGCCACGCCACTTCCACCCAATCCATCTTGTCGCGGGTTCCCAGGCCCAAAACCATGCGCGGATCGTGAGACGAAAGATAACTGCCGCCCCCCACCTTCATGCGACTGCGCTGCAAATCTCCGGCCTGGAATGTAACCCTGGCTCCGACCGCATCCGCATTGCACTTTGTCCCGATGAGACGAATACCCAGCCAGTGATTATGCCGACCGGCGTTATTGCGCAGCAGCAGCGGAGCCCCGTTATTCACCGAGATCAGCACATCCACCGATCCATCATTATTAAAATCCCCGAGCGCCAAACCACGCGACGACATTGGCGTCGCAAAAATCGCCCCACTCTCTGCGGTCACGTCTTCAAACGATTTTCCAGTTCCGTGAAACAACATCAGCGGCTCTTCATAAGCGCTCTCCCCGTGCAGCGCCTTAATCAAGTCGTCAGGATTGCCATTCGCAAGCAGTAGATCAAGATTCCCGTCGTTGTCGTAATCAAAAAACTTCAACCCCCACCCGCTCATGGCGCGCGTAGCTTTAGCGATGCCCGTCGGAATAGCGAGATCGTCAAACGTACCATCGTGATTGTTGCGGTAAATCGCAAAATCCTCGCGGTCGAGATTGGCCACAAACAAATCCTGCCAACCATCATTATTGAAATCAGCTGCGTCTACACCCATCCCGGATCGCGGCTTGCCGTTAGCGCTGTAGGCCACGCCCGCCTCGGTTCCTGTCTCCGTGAATTTCCCTTTCCCATTATTTACAAACAAAAAATTCGCGACTGTATCGTTGGTGACAAAAAGATCCATCCAGCCATCATTATTAATGTCCGCCGCCACCACGCCCCAGCCTTTCCCTAGATGCGCAGCAATTCCCGACGCTTTGGAAACGTCAGTGAATGTCCCGTCGCCATTGTTGTGAAACAACCAATTCGGCATCGGCTGATAAATTTGTGGAATGCAATAATGCCTTCTACCATCCTCATGAATCCCGCACGGTTTGTTCTTCTCCTTGCTGAAATCCACAAACTGGCACACAAACAAATCCAATAATCCATCATTGTCGTAATCGAACCACACCGCGCTGGAAGCCCACCCGGGCGCCGCCACTCCGGCCTTTTCCGTTACATCGCTAAACGTCCCATCTCCGTTGTTGTGATACAAAATGCTCCGGCCGTACTGCGTGACATACAGATCTGCGAATCCGTCGCCGTCGTAATCCCCCGCAGCCACACCTTGCCCAAATCCCCCGGCCCCCACGCCCGCTTTTTCCGTCACATCGCTAAAGGTTCCGTCGCGGTTGTTGTGGTATAGCCCATTGCGCGGCCGAGGATCAGGCGTGTAGAAGTCGCACTTACCGCTATTCACCAGATAAATGTCCATCCACCCGTCATTGTCGTAATCCAGAAACGCGCAGCCCGCCCCAGTCGTCTCCGGCAAATACTTTTCCGCTGATTTTCCGCTGGAATGCCGCCAGGAAATACCGCTGGCCGAAGCCGAAACTTGTTCGAAAGGGAATTCGCCGGACGGAAAAGCCCCCACCAACCGCGGACAAACCCCGGCCACCGTCCACGCCGCAATTCCCCTAAGCAAATCGCGCCGGGTTGGATTCAGCGGCTCCAGCGATATGGGAATTCTTGCCAAAAAATGCGCTCCGCAGTCTTATTCCTGTTTCGTTTCGCCCGGCGCGGAGTTCTGCGTCAACTGGCGTTGAATCGCAAATTCTTTCTCTGCTTCTTCTTTCTTCCCGGTACGGCTCAACGCCACCGCCAGGTTGTAGTGCGCCGAGGGATTGCCTTGCTGCATGCGCACTGCAACTTCCAGCGGCGGTATCGCCTCTTCATACCGTTTTACGGACACCAGGCAAAAACCCAGGCTCATGTAAGCGTCCCCAAAACTCGCATCCAGCTTCGTTGCTCGCCTAAAATGTGCGATGGCATCATCCCACTGTGTTTCCTGTCGCGCCATTTCCCCCAAAATATATTCCGCCCCGGCATTTTGTGGATCGATCTGCAGTTCCTTCTTAAATTCCTGCTTCGCGCGTTCAGCACTCTGCGCATTCCCATCCGGACGAGACAGCAGCAGCCTCCCGAGCAAATAATGAATGCTCGGTGCATCGGGACGCTCTTCGAGGATCGTTTCGTATTCGCGCTGCGCGTCGTCCCATTTGCCTTGCATCTCCAGCGCTTCCGCATTGAGCTTGTGCGCCGGCATCGATCGTGGAGCATTGCGGCCCAGGTCCTGTGCAGTCCGCGAAGAAAGATCGGAGTACGCATGCACAAGGATAAAAAGAATCTCCGGATCCTGCGGGAATTGATGTCCCAGCGCTCGAGCAAAATCCACAGCCGCGTCGCGACTGTCCATCGTCAACGAGCACCGCAATCCAAGCACCCCGGCTTTTTTCCGTTGTTCCGAAGGTCCTTGTGAATTTACCGCACGCTTCAGCCCCGGAATCGCTTCCTTACAGCGCCCCTGTTCAGCCAGTCCAATCGCCTTCTCCATTGTCAGGGATGAATCGCTACCCGGCCCGGTTGTGTTTTTTGGAGTCTGAGCGCTGACCTGCGAAGGAAGCCAGGCTATTACAGCTAATGACAGAATTCTGATCGTACACAGGTTTCTGCACATTTCGTTTTGGCGCCGTTGTCCTCGAACGAAGTTTCACCAAAAAAGCTTGTATAAAATAAAAGTGAGGCAGGCGCTCTCACGCCTGCCTCATCATACGCGGTTCGCGTTTAGTAGTAGAGCTTCAGCGCAAACTGGATATTCCTCGCAGGTTGCGATGCCTGAATGACTCCGGTCGTCGACGTGTTTACCGTCGTGTTGGGAACCGCCAGGTTCACGCGGTTGAACGCGTTCAGGAAGTCCGAGCGGAATTGCAGCCTGAATCGCTCTGTAAGCAGGATGTCTTTCTGCAAGCTGATATCCCAGTTGTAATATCCGGGTCCGCGCAATCCGCCGATTTGGGGAGCACACGTTCCAAACGTCGTTGTCGGGTCCGAATAGTTGCTAGGGTCAAACCACAGGAAACCACCACCTTGCTTGGCTGTCGCGTCTTGCCGTCCGAGGATGGTATTGGTGCCGTTGCAATTGGGGCGCAAACCACGTGAACCCGTCGCTGTGGGATCGCTGGCGTTGGTATAGAGCGCCAACGGGAATCCCGTGTGCAGAAAAAGAATCGGGCTCACTGACCACCCGCCGACGACGTTGTTAACTACCGCATTCGCGTCATGTGCAAATTGCTTGCCCTTACCCACTGGCAGTTCGTAGATGGCATAACTGGTGAGCGTGTGCGTGGAATCGTAATAGCACGGCGCCCATTCCGCCTTCGGATCATAAACGTTTTGCCAGTACGGCGACGCCGTCGAGGATGCTCTCGCAGTCGACCACGTACCGTAATAGCCGGTGTTGTTGGACATACACTTTGAGAACGTATACGACACCTGATATTGCAAGCCGTGCCCCATGTTCTTCTGCAATACCGCCTGCAACGCGTTGTACATCATCGTTCCGTTTGACTGCGTGCCGGATACCGACGAGTCACCAATTGTGGTACCTAGGGTTGGGTTCTTATCGAAAAATGGGCTGGGCGCCGTACACGGTGGTTTGCCGCACGCACTGTTGGGCTCCGCCACCAGCTGCCCATAACTGAAGGGCACCATCAAATGCACGCCACGTTGCCACACATACCCGACCTGCAGTGTTGTTTTGTCTCCGAACTCATGTTGGACCGTCAAGTTGGCCTGATCAGAGATCGCCGGCTGTACATTCGGGTCCCACAGCCGGAAGATCACTCCCGCAAAGCAACTGAAGTTTGGACACGAAAGTCCCGTGTTCGGCGGCGCAATAATTCCTTGCTGCGCGGTGGTGCCCGGCAACGGTTGCAGTAAATATTGGGTCTGGAATTCTGGACTGCCTGGTGAACCACCGTCGAACGGTGCGTTCAGCGGCAGGCGCAGGTTCGTGCCAGTCCCCTCCAGATAAGAGGAGATGGTGAACGCGCCACGGAAAACCGTGCGTCCGCCTGCCCATCCAGGCGTATATGCGAAACCCAGCCGCGGCTCGAAATCCTTCCCGCCATAAACTCCGTTGTACAGCGCGCGGCTAGCGCCATTCTTCCCGGCGAAATCAACGTTGCCGGTCTGCATATTGTAGTTGTCCTGCAGATTGTTTTGTTCCACCCACGGCGTGTGCGCTTCGTATCTTAATCCGGCATTGACTGTCAGATGGTCCGACACTCGCCAGGTATCTTGGGCATATCCGGCGATAATGTTCGAGGTTTGTGCCCAGCTCCCGCCCGTAAGTCCGCGGCCGAATGAAGTTGGTAAGCCAAGGAAGAAATCTCCCATCCCTTCACCGGTGTTCTGTGCCGGCTTCACAGCAGCCGAGGCCGTAAAATTAGGCCCAAAAGTGATGCCGCCTAAGGATCCGCTATTGCCGGAATAAAACGCGGTGATCTTGTCGAACCAATACTGTGCCCCAATTTTTAGCGTGTGACGCCCGTGCGTCCACGTCACCCCCTCGTCAAACTGATACACCTTGCTGTCGAAATTCTGGGTGACCATGCTGTTTCCGATGTTCGTTAACGTCCCGGTGCCAGGGCTCGTAGGCGTGCCTCCGCCAAAATCAACACCGAGAAGGCCCACAATGCTTGCGGGGTTCGAATTCGCTATACCGATGGCCTGACCAAAGGCCCCCACCTTCGGATCCCAGGCCGTCCCGCTGTTAAGAGTGACGTGGTTCCAGCCAAAGCGAGCGTCGTTCACAATGTTCGTCGAAAGGGTATGAGTCCAATCGCCGACAACGCTCCAGATCGGAGCGACAACCTGCCCATTCCCAAGCAGTAGAACCGAGTTTGTGGACGGGTCAACTTGTTCAGCTCGCGTGAAACGTCCGGAGATTTGGTCCTTCTCCGACAATCTGTAATCTACTTTTGCGTCTCCCTGATCGCTGTTGTACGCATTACCCTTCAGATTGATAGCGTTATTCGTCAATGCGCTGTTAATGGCTTTTGGATATAACGGCGACGCGAACAGCGCTGCTGCCACGGGACTGATCATGCTAATTGGTATCTGGTTATTCGGAAATGGCGTTCGCACCGTCGCCGCCACACACGGCGAACCGCTCACACCTGTTCCCGCCTGGCACGGGTTGTAGAGTTGCACTGGCGTTGCTTGGTTTAACAGCGCTGAAAAATCGCCGCCTTGCTCGGCAGGTGTGAACACCGATATACGATTGCCCGCCGGCGGATGGTCAAAGCGCTGCCCCTGATAGTCCACAAAGAAAAATAGCTTGTTCTTGAGAACCGGACCACCCAGGGTCCCGCCAAACATATTCCATCGCAGCGGCGACACAGGAATGGCCGGCGAGTTCGGATTAATCTTGTTTTCCCATTGATTGGCATTTAGCTTGTCATTCCGGAAAAATTCCCAAATATCCCCGTGAAAACTGTTCGTCCCAGACTTGATGGTTGCGCTTACGATTCCGCCCTGGAAATTCCCGAATTCAGCGGGAGCGTTATTGGAAATGAGATTGAATTCCTGAATTGCATCCGGTGACGGTGTGTAACCCAGAAGGTTATCCGACACCTCGTTGTTATCCACGCCGTCCAGCAGAAAGTTGTTGGATTGCTCACGGTTGCCATTGATAAAAGGCCGCGCACCGGCGTTTACGTTATCCCCGTTATTAAAACTGCTGGGGTCCGGATGGATGGCTCCGGGCGATAGCAGCGTCAATTCCACATAATTCCGCGTGGCCAGCGGCAGCTTATCGTTGGTGGCCGCATCGATGACCGTATCCACCTGCGTTGACTCGGTCTTCAGAATCGGTGCCGCGCCGCTCACTTCCACCGTCTGGGTGACCTGCCCCACGCTCATTTGCACATCGATACGCCCGGCCTGGTTTAGCACCAGTTCAAACGCCGGGTACACCGAGGTTTGAAATCCCTGCTTCTCCACACGCAATTCGTAATGGCCCACCGGCAACTGCGAGAGGCGATAGAGTCCCAAGTCGCCTGTCGTGGCTGTATAGGTCTCCCCGCGTTCGACCGACTTCGCCGTGACCGTCGCGCCTGCTACTGCTCCACCGCTTGCATCGGTAACTGTTCCGGTAATCGTCGCCGTCACGTCTTGCGCCCAAGCGCTGTGCGTTCCGCAAATCATCAAAAGCAGCGCCACGCTCCCCATCACCCAACAAACCACTCGCAGTCTCTTCATAAAATCTCCCCGGAGTTTGCCGCCATTCGCACGGCAGACTCTCTTCCCGGAATTTAGTCGGATCTAAACAAACGCAAAACACCCCGATTGCCGCCTAGCTATATAGCGGACGTTTATTCTTGTCAACAGAAAAATATTACTTTATAAGAGAAACAGATTGTTTTATAAGGGTCTCACCGCGGTGCCCTATAGCATCACCGCCATATAGCACTACTGGTGTGGGGATTTTTAATCCTCTTCGCTTCCATGCGCTTGATTCGTGTGGACGGAGATTTCCCCGAGCAGACAACAAGTTCGTGGAATTGAGTCAGAGCAACTAACGGTTGAACTTTTCTGCCGTCTCTATCGTTATGAATTTGTGACGCTTGTAGCTCGGTCCGGGACACGTCGAGGAAATCGAGAATGCTAGCCAAGAAGACCAATGGAATCCCTGCCTATAAAAGGATCCAGGAAGAGATTCGAAGCGGCATTGACGCTGGCCAGCTCCGCGCGGGACACGTGGTGCCCTCCGAAAGAGAACTTGCCAGAGTTCACGATGTCAGCCTGATGACCGCCCGACACGCCCTCGCCTCTCTCGAGCGCGAAGGCTTGGTGGAACGCCGCCGCGGAGTCGGCACCTTCGTCGCCGCCCCAAAAATTCATTTCAATAAATTGATGAGTTATACCGAACAAATGGGCAGCCGAGGCTTGACTCCCATTTCAAAAGTGCTCTTTACAAAAATCATCGACAATGAAGAGGAAGCGACCGCCCGGTTAGCCCTTCCTCCCAGAAGCCGCGTCTTTAAATTAGAGCGCTTAAGGCACGCTGCTGGCGGCGAGCCTTTCGCTTTGGAAACTTGCTATCTTTCCGCTGAACAGTTTTCCGGATTGCAATCCGCCCCGTTACAGAAAGAATCTCTGTTCTCCACCTTGCAGCGCGACTATCACGTCGAACTCAGCTATTCCGACGAAGAAGTCGACGCCACCGCCGCCGATCCACGCACCGCCGAACTTCTGGGTCTGCCAAAACGCGCCCCGCTGCTGCGCATCCGCCAGGTAATTTATTCCACCAAAGGCGTTGTCATCCTCTATGTCCTCGGACTTTATCGTTCTGATCGGCACAACCTGGTCATCCGCAGATATCGATAGCTGAAACGCCTCTTCTCCGCATCTCGCTCTTGCGACTATTTTTTATTCCCCAGTAGGCGTCCGCAAAAAGTACTGCCTCATTTGTGTACCAATCTGCTTTTGCAAAAAATTCGGCCTCACCTCAAACTCCGCTGCAAGTCCCGCCGCAGCGCATCCTTCATCTGCTCCGTCAATTTCTTTCCGCGGGATGTCAGGTAAAACACATCAATCGCCTTTTGCCCTTCGGTATCAATCAGCGCCACTTCAATATTGCATTCTTGTTTGGCCATCGCCGAGCCCATCTCATAAAGCAATCCCGGCCGGTCCTGCGCCACGATTTCCAGCAATGTGCTGTGCAGCGATGAGGCATCGTCAAAAGTAATTTGCGTATCCACCGCGACCTTCGGAGCCTTGGCCCTCATCGCGCTGTCCCTGCTGTGCAACAACGGCTCCAGTGCCGCCTTTCCATTCACCACATCCGCCAAGTTTCGGCGGAAACGCTCAATTTCCCCGGGATTCAATTCGAGCGTACGGTGCAAGTCGATAAATTGAAATGTATCCAGCACCACGCCCGCCGCGTTCGCAAACGCATCAGCCTTCACAATGTTCATGCCCCAACCCGCCAACACGCCTGCAATCTTGGCAAACAGCGCCGGCCGGTCCGCGGTAATCACCGAAAGCGAGAACCCGTGCCGCGTCCTCTTGATTTCCGTTTGCATCGGCTCGCCCTTCAATTTCTGGTACAGCGCGAAGTGTTCCCCAATTTCGGCCGCCGAGTGCACTGCAAGATATCGCCGTGGGAAGCCCTCCAGGAATCGCTCGATTTCCCCTTCCTTCGCGCCGCGCGTTTGCGAACGCACCTGCGCCAGCAACGAGACTTCCGTGGAAGCGTGCAGCCGGTCGCGATCCAGCGTTCTACTGAAGTGATTGGAAGTCGCCGCGAACAATTGCCACAACATTTCCGCTTTCCAGGGAGTTAATGCCTCGGGATTCACCGCGTGAATGTCCGCGTACGTAAGCAACGTCAGCCGCTGCAATCGTTCCTGCGTGCCCACCGTCCTCGCAAACATCGTCACCGTGCCCGCATCGAAAATGTCCCGCCGCTGCATCGTCTCGGACATGTCGAGATGGTGCGCAATCAAAAAGTACACTTCTGCCTTTTCTTCCGCCGTTAGCCCCAACCTCGTTGCCGCGCTCTCCAGCGCTTCCAGGCTTCCCGTCACGTGATTTTCCACCGCCATGCCCTTGCCCACGTCGTGCAGTAGCATCGTCAGTATCAACAGGTCCCGTCGCTCCAGTGTCTTCCACAGTGGGGCGAAATTTTTGCCCAGTGGATCGCTACCGTCCCCCAATTCCTGCAGGTGTTCAATCGTCCGCAGCGAATGTTCATCCACCGTGTATCGATGATAGTAATCGCGCACCACCAGCGAATCGATGTGTCCGAATTCCGGCAGCACTTCCGTCAACAATCCCAATCGCTGCATCGGTCGCAGCGCTACTCCAGGATAATCCGCGCTCAGAATTTCCCGAAATGTCGCCCACGGTACTTCCGTATTCTGCGCCGGCACCTCCGGATGCGTTTGGATATACGCGATGGTACGTTCTGCCTCCCGGCTTAGCGGCACTCCTGTACTGGCCGCCGCCAAAAAAAGCGCAAACGTAATCGCGCGATCCGATAGCGCTCCGGGAGCCACAATCTCAAGCAATCCATCGCGCTCGATGAAAGGCCTTACCGTGCTCGTTTCCAATTTCGGCACACGCGTTGCGTTAAAAATTCGTTCTCGCAGCGACAACGTAGTCAGCTGTGTTTTTTGTTCCATGTGCCGAAGCAATCGCCGGTTCAATGTCCGCGCGTGCCGGAAATACATGCGCATCCATTCCGCGGCCCCATCTTCCGCCGACCCTTTTCCTGTAACCGCGGCAATCTTATTCCTGGCCGCCGTACCTGAAATAGCTTCTGAAATAGTTCCTGAAATTGCTCCCGGAGAAATTCCCAACGACCGCGCCGCCGCGCCCGCTTGCAACTCGTACGTCAGCGTGTTGTCGTTTCGTCCATTGCTGTAATGCAAAAAACACCGAATCTCGCTCATGAAATCGACCGCTCTTCGCGCGAGGTCGTCTTCCGCCGTCATCGTCGGCCGTGTATCCTTTTTTTCCCCGTTGATTTGTTGCATCCACACCGTCGCTTGATAATCACGCAAGCCGCCCGGCGACTCTTTCACGTTAGGCTCAAGATGAAAAATAGTATTCCCATAGCGCGTCAGCCGGTCTTTCGTCAATTTTTGCAGTTGTGCAATCAAAAATGGCCGCGCCTGCTTTTCCGAACCGGGCAGCACCTTGCTGTCCAGCTTCTCAAATAGTGTTTTGTCCCCGGCCAGGAATCGCCGGTCCAGCAAGGCCAGGTGAAATTCTGCGTTATCTTCTTCTATGTGTTTGCATTCATCGATGGTGCGCCCTGCGGAGCTCACCCGAAAGCCAATGTCCCACAGCACCCGTGAAAATTCTCCGATCAACGGTCTGAATTCCGCTTCCGCCTTCTCATTGCCAAATAAAAATAAAATGTCCAGATCGGAGTAAGGAAAAAGCCACCGTCGCCCGAATCCCCCCAGCGCCAGCAAAGAGAGTCCCAGCGTGTCGTTCCCATGGGCTCGCAGTACCTCGTCAAAAATTCGCTGTATATTTCGGTCCGCCAGCTCGCACAAAGCCGCCAGAGTTTCTCGCGCGCCCGCACCTGCTTCGAATTTCTCGCGTATTCGTTGCCGCTCGTCGTCCGCTTCTGGTCCGAGCGTGGAAAGAGGAGTTATAGATCCTTGCATCGATTTTTTAGCTTGGCCGATCAATTCTTGATAGAACTATAGCGGGCAATTTTGCTTCTGTAGAGCTTCTTTTCTTCCCGCTTTTCATTCCCTCACAGGACGACGGCTCGGGCAGTCTTCGTCGGCAGATTTAACGTTTTGTTATCAGGGCAGCACAAATACTCACTAAATAAATCCACGGCATTACTTACAGCGCGTTCTCCCCGCGCTCATCATTCCGGATGCGAATCGCCTCGTCGATCTTTGACAAGAAAATTTTCCCGTCGCCGATCATTCCCGTTTTAGCCGTCTTCTTAATTGCCTCCAGCGCCTTTTCCACCAACGCATCTGGCAATACCATTTCTATTTTCATTTTTGGCAGCAAGTCCACGGTATATTCCCGCCCGCGATAAATCTCCGTGTGTCCCTTTTGCCGACCGTGACCGCGCACTTCCGTCACGGTCATCCCTTCGATCCCAATTTCGTGCAGCGCTTCTTTCACGGAAACAAATCGCGATGGTTGAATGATCGCTTCAATTTTCATCATGGAGGTGATTTCCAATACTCCGCAATGCGTTCCTCGGCGCGAACGCTATAAGTAAAATCCGCGTATCACGCTTCCAGGTTATAGGCCTCTTCTCCGTGTTGCGTAATATCCAGCCCTGCTTCTTCCTCTTCCGTGCTCACTCGCAGCCCCGTGATCATATCAACGATCTTCAGCAGGACAATCGTTCCCACCAGCGCGAATCCCCATGCGATCAGCACGCCTACCAGCTGATCTCCAACTTGCGCCCAGTGTCCATCTAATCCGCCCACCGCTTTTCCCGCGCCAAAAATCGGATTGATCGCTTGCTGCGCAAATACACCGGTAAGCAGCGCTCCGATCGTCCCTCCTGCCCCGTGAACGCCAAACGCATCTAGCGCGTCATCATACTTAAAAATTGCCTTAACCTTCGTCACCATCCAGTAGCAAAACGCGCCCGCGCAAACTCCGATCACCAGCGCCGGCATTGGCCCGACAAATCCAGCCGCTGGCGTGATCGCCACCAGTCCCGCCACCGCGCCCGAAATAGCACCCAACGCGCTTGCCCGTCCATTCTTCAACCACTCCGCCGCACTCCACGCCAAAGCTGCGCTGGCGGCGGCGAAATGTGTAGCTACGAACGCGCTCGACGCTAATCCGTTCGAAGCCAGCGCGCTTCCCGCATTAAATCCAAACCATCCCACCCACAACAAGCAAGCCCCCATAAAACTCAACACCAAACTATGTGGCGGCATCGGCTGCTGCGGGTAGCCCGTCCGCTTCCTTAAATAAAGCGCGCACACCAGTGCCGAGACTCCCGAAGAAATATGCACCACCGTCCCGCCCGCGAAGTCCAGTGTCGGAAATCTTCCCCCCAGCGACGCATTCAGAAAACCGCCTTTGCCCCAAACCATGTGCGCCAGCGGCGCGTAAACAAAAACAAACCACAGCACCATGAACAATGCCGACCCGCTGAATTTCATCCGTTCCGCCGTCGCCCCGGTAATCAACGCCGGCGTGATGATTGCAAACATCAACTGATAAACCATAAAAGTAGTCTGCGGTATCGTCCCCGAATAATCGGGATTCGGATCCGCGCCCACGCCGCGCAAAAATGCGTGTTCAAACCCGCCAATCACCGGTCCATTTCCACCGAAACACAAACTGTAGCCCACCAGCGCCCACATCACTGTAATCAACGCCATCAAGGCGAAACTTTGCATCATGATCGCCAGCGTATTTTTACGCCGCACCAGCCCGCCATAAAATAGCGCCAACCCGGGCCCGGTCATCATCAACACCAGCGCCGCACTAACCAGCATCCACGCGTTATCCGCGGACGATTGCGCCGCCGTCACCCGCTGGTCAAGCTGCGTAAGCTTCTCGCTGGTACTCCCTTTGGAAAAATCCGTGGGAGCCGCTGCCTGTGCGAACGCGCCTGAAGCGCCCCACAAAATCATCGCCAGCAGCAAACAATAACGCCACGCCCCTGACCTGCGGCGCGCCCTCTCGCAATAGTATTGAGACAAATATAGGAACTTCGGAATGGTCATCAGTTAATCAAAAACAAGAATTCCCTCTCAGCCAGTCACAGCCCGGGATGGCCTTAGATGGACTTTATTCGCGCCCGATTATAAGCACCAGCCTCCCCCTTGTCATATAAATAGAATTGATTCATCCCACAAAAAAATTAACTAGCCCGCCTTCCACCCACCACTCAATCCGACCCACCGGGTGCCCCGGGTTCGCAGTTGAGTTTGAACCCGGGTCTTGGGATTGACGTTAGTTTTGAAGCTCAGACGTAGAGTGTCCCACCCCTCGATTTCAGGGTGAGTCTTTCTGTTGACGTTAGGTTTTGATGTTGGCCGTAGGTTTTTGAATTTGACTCTACCTTCTTGAAGTCGAAGCCGAGGTTGAGCACAACCCTTAACGGAGTCGCTATTCTGTTCCGCGATTTGACCAACCATCCAAATTGCCCCGCACAAATTCCACCCACTAATCGCATGTCATCTTTCTTCGTCGTATAATGCACGCCAATGGAAAGCCGCCCTAACCAGCGCCGCTTTTCCACTCGGACGGAGAATCACCAGATGGCCGATCACGCCCCCATGGAAATCAACGTTCGCGCCAGCGGTCCCGTCTCGGTTTTAGACGTCCACGGCCGCCTCACCATTGGCGAATCCAGCGAACAGCTTCACGAAGCGCTGCAATCCGTAATCGACCACGGCGCCCGCAAAGTCGTCGTCATCCTCAACGACGTCCCCCAGATCGACAGCTCCGGCATCTCCACCCTGGTGCGCATCTCCATCCAGCTAGCTCGCGAAGGCGGCGTTCTTCGCCTGGTCTGCGGCCCCGGCCGCGTCCGTGACGCCCTCACCGTCACCCGCCTCATCGAAGCCATCCCCGCCTTCGAATCCGAATCCGCCGCCCTCGCCAACTTCGCCTAAAACGGAGCAGTACTCTCAAATTGTCGGTGCATATGCGGGTGCCGCTCCCTTCGGTTTTAAGGGTGCGGGTTTTGACTTGGCGGTTGGCGTGGAAGAAGCGAAACGCAACGCCCTACGTCGATTTTATGGATCGGGTGACCTCCACTTCGTCACTTTCAGTTGTTAAAATGAGCTGCAGCACCTGGCGATGAATCGAGGCATCACCAGGAAAGGCAAGCTGTGGAGCAAGCCGGGTGAGCAGGTGCTCCGCGAGCTAGCGCTGAAGCCGTGGGCCAGTGGCCGGCGAGAGGACCTGTTCAAGGTAAGAGAGATGTTGAATGGGCAGATTGAGCTGCTCGACCGAGCGGAGGTGGAAGTTGCCGAGAAGCATGAAAAGCACGGTTGCTGATGACCCAGCCAGGCGTGGGACCAAACCTGGGGACAGACGGAACGTTTTCAGTTTCTCTCGCGGGTGTCCCCGAGATTGATCGTGGAAGCGAGGTGCGGCTTTCTCCCTACGGGCACAGTTTCTAAATTCCTTTAGTGGATCTTTCTATCCGGCAAAATGCGGGAGCCGAACTAACCATTCTTCTTCAACTCCGCCAAAACCAACTTCGCCACTTCCTTCAACGTCTCAAACACACCCTGTCCATTCACCGCCACGCCCTCAATCACCGGCTCGCCTTTTTTCTGTAATTGCTTCGTCAGGTCCGCCACGCTCATTACATTCGGCAAATCGCGCTTGTTCAATTGCAGCACATACGGAATCGAATCGAATTTCAGGTTGTGCTCTTTCAAATGCTCCTGCAAATTCTCCATGGTTTCAAAATTCGCATCCAGCCGTTCTTCCTGCGAATCAGCCACAAACACCACGCCATCCGCGCCTTTCAAAATCAGCTTGCGGCTGGCCTCATAAAACACCTGCCCAGGCACGGTATATAAATGAAAGCGCGTTTTAAATCCTCGCACCGTCCCCAGATCCAGCGGCAGAAAATCAAAGAACAGCGTGCGGTCCGTCTCCGTTGCCAGCGACACCATCTTGCCCTTCTGATTCTGCCCGGTATGGTCATACACCCATTGCAGGTTGGCGGTTTTTCCGCCCAGACCTGGACCGTAATACACCAGCTTGCAGTTAATTTCGCGCGCAGGAAAATTAATGAACGGCACTAGTCCTAATTTCGAACCCGGCTAAAATCTCACCACACACACTAAACCCAGCCGGTATTCGCCCCCATCCTTATCGATTCTATTCCGGCCCCTCGTTGATTCCTTACAGGCACGTTCATCTTAGCGATTTTCACGCCATGTTGTATCGTGTCTTCGAATCCCGAATTTTGAATCGCCCGCCCTCGGGCGGTGCCTCTTGTTCGAACCTCGAACTTCGAACCTCCTGCCTCTAAACAGTGTCCGCGAATTTCCCTCGATTCTCATACTGTATTTTCTACCCATGCCTCCGGTAGGTAACGTCACCGATAAGAGTCACCCTCAGAATTGCTGCCCAATCCCGAACAGATATTCACACCGCCTGCGGCAATCAACGCAAGAATTTCCACTTGGTCCTCGCCGTGGTTGAAATCTAGATTAGTTGTGTAAGACTTATCTAAATGGTAAAATCAAGCATCTAATGCCACCTTCGGTCCTCGGCGACCTCCCTAAGCAACATACGTCCTCCCCGCATCGACCTTCATTTGTCAATTATTATGTTAACTTGCTGCGTGTTTGTTTTTGAGTAAGTTGTGGACTCTTTGCACTTTTGGCGTTCTTTTTGCAACTTATATCCTTTGGTTTCAATGTTTTACACACTCTTTCGCAACAAATACGGGGGCGGGTACCTTTGATTGCCAAGATGGCGGCAAACTCGCCTCTCGGGAACGCATCATCGAGCTGAGAATAGGCGTAGACCACTGGAATTTACAGCTTACGCACGGCGCGAACATTGACGCGCCATATCACCCTCTGTTAGCATGCGCTTCATGGCAAAAGTACGTAAGCCAACTCGGGCATCTTCCTCTCACGCCAAGAGCTCGTCTCCTTCTCGTGCCAAATTGCAGAAAAAAAAGCCCTTACCTGCGACGCATCCTCATCAACGCGGCGGCGTCGAACTTATCGATCCACGTGTCCAGGCTCAACTGAAAATCTACGACGAGGCCCTGGCATTATTTCGGCAGCAGAAATTTGCGCGCGCCAAGCAGGAACTTGAAAAAGTTGTAGAAGGCCCCAGCAAAGAACTCGCCGATCGCGCCCGCATGCACGTAAAAATTGCCGAGCAGCGCATGAAGCCGCTGCACGATCAAAATCCGCGCACCGCCGACGAACATTATCAACGCGGCGTCGCCATGATGAACGTGGGCCGTTGGGATGACGCTCGCGAAAGTCTCGACAAAGCCCGCCGCGCCTCGCCTAAAGCCGATCACATTCATTACGCCCTCGCCGCTCTCGACTGCCTCACCGGCGAAGCGGACTCCGCGATGGCCAATCTGAAAGTCGCCATTCAACTCAAATCCGAAAATCGCTATCACGCGCGTAACGATGAAGACTTCGCCTTCCTCCAGGAAGATCCGCGCTTCACCGAACTGCTGTATCCTGAGAAAGACGGCACCGCCGGCTGATCGCTAGAAAAACCTGCCGCTGTTTGATCGCCCGCTATTTGATCGAAAATTAATTCGGCCGCGTTTGCTCGTGAAAAAAAACACCGCCAATCCAAAAAAAAATTCGCGCGGATTCCGCATCGTCGCTCTCGGCGGCGGCACCGGCCTATCCGCGTTGCTCCGCGGACTGAAACAGCACGTGGTCCGCGGCGACGACAAAAATCCCAATCCCGAGCGCCCCATTTCCGATCTCGCTGCCATCGTCACGGTGACAGACGACGGCGGCAGCTCCGGCCGCCTGCGGCGTGAAAATCGCATTCTGCCGCCGGGCGATATTCGCAACTGCATGGTCGCGCTCTCCAAAGACGAAGCGCTGCTCGCCCGTCTTTTCCAATATCGTTTTCATGCCGGCCGCGGACTGATCGGCCACAATTTTGGCAATCTTTTTCTCGCCGCACTCACCCACATCACCGGAGACTTCACCGAGGCCATTCGCGAAAGCAGCAAAGTCCTCGCCATCCGTGGGCGGATTTTTCCATCCACGCTTGCGAATGTGCACCTTGTCGCCACGCTCACGAATGGCCGCCGTGTGCGAGGCGAAACGCGCATTACTGCCAGTCGCGTGCCCATAAAAAAATTGGAGCTGTCGCCAAAAAACGTGCGCCCGCTTCCTCTCGCTATCGAAGCCATTCGCAAAGCGGACCTGATTCTTCTCGGCCCTGGCTCGCTGTACACCAGCGTCCTGCCCAATCTTTTGATTCCTGAAGTCGCGGCGGCAATCGCGAGCTCCAGAGCGCCGCGCGTTTACATTGCCAATCTTATGACCCAGCCCGGCGAAACCGCAGGATACGCGCTGGCCGATCATCTTCGCGCCATTCAAATCCACGCCTCGCGTAAGCTGGTTGACTACGTGGTCGCTAATCGGCAACCTGTCTCCCTGAAAGTTGCGCGGCGCTATCGTGCGCAAGGCGCGGAACCTGTGGTCATCGATTTGCCGGAGCTTCAGAAATTGGGTTGTCGCGTTGTCCTGGATAATTTGCTGGATGAACGCGACGTCATTCGCCACAATCACAAACGGCTGGCGAAGTTGCTGCTCGACAAATTCTGCTGGCCCACTCCCAAACGTTCAAAGCGCGTCATTTCCAGCCGCGCCATTTCCAAGTTTCAAATTGCGTAACGTTCCTGCTAACGTTTTACCAGCTCATTTCTTGAATATTCTCTGGAGAAATCATGGCCACCTTCGCATTGATTGAATATAAAGACGCCAGCCCGGAAGTTCGCGCCGTATACGACGACATCATGGCCACGCGAAAGATCGACTGGATCAATAATTTCTGGAAAGCCATCGCACACGACCCCGCCACTTTGAAGCGTACCTGGGAATCGCTGAAGCAAATTATGGCGCCAGGCGCTCTAGACCCTTTGACCAAAGAATTGCTGTACGTCGCAGTCAGCGTCACGAACAATTGTACTTATTGCATCGCATCGCACACCGCGTCGGCGCGCAAACAAGGCATGACCGATCAAATGTTTCACGAGTTGCAAGCGGTGATCGGGATGGCCAATGAGACGAACAAAATGGTTACTGGCTACCAAGTGGAGCTCGACGAACAGTTCAAAGGTCCGCTGTCGCCACCTGTCCGTTAGTACAGGTCGTTTCTACCCTGTGACCGGGGTACCTATCTGTACAATTTTTCCGAACATAGTACCTCCGTACTATAGCTAGTCCCCCGCGCGGCCTAGACCATAGGGTGATTCCGCGCGAACACTCTGTTGTGTGTGCCGGAGAAATTGTTCTCGCGAGTGCGCTCATGTCCCCGACTGCGAAAGAAAACGAAATATTAACGTCCATTCCGGAAAATGCCACCGCCACCACGGGCCGCGCGGTCGCCGGTTCTAATGGGACCTCGCCTGCGGACTCAACATCGCGTACCCAACCTGTGGCACTGGAGGTTCCCGTCACGGTGAACGGTGCCCGCGCAGTTGCGGGTAGCGAAAAGCGCGAGCCTTTTTCTGAATCCACAACGACGGTTTTGATATTCGGGCACGGCGCCGTTGTGCGTTTGTCTTCTTCGGTAGCTCCCGGCCAATTGTTGTTCCTGACCAACGAGAAAACAAAAAAGGAAGTTGTCTGCCAGGTAGTGAGTTCCAAAAATTATCGCGGCGTGAGTGGCTACGTGGAGTTGGAGTTCACCGAGCCGGTCTCGGGCTTCTGGGGAATGCGCTTTCCCGCATCGCCGCAGGGTCATAGTTCCGAAGCCACACCGACGTCTTCCACGGCGACCCGGAATTTCACCGGCGCCTCAGGCGCCGAGTCAAAGGCGGCCGTAACGACTCCGGCGATTCAGCCTCAGACGAAACCGACAATTTCAAGTTCCCCGCGCGTCCCCCAATCTGTCCCGTCAAGCCCGGCTGTTGCTCCGAACCAGATGCCAGCATCGCAACTCGACTCAACAAATTCCCCACCCGCTTCGCTGGACGCCACGCCATCATCTTCGCCTGGCGTTGCGAGTGTTGAAGTTTTTGAAACCGCAAAACCGGTAAAGGCGATACTGCCAGCGCCCGTCTTCACATCTAAGACTTCTGCTGCGCCGTCGAAATCCATCCTGGATTCAGACGAAATCAAAATACCTTCCTGGCTGGAACCTTTAGCGCGCAATGCGGCTGCCGCTTCAGCGGCGTTGCCTGAGATCGGAACTCATAATGCTGCCGAAGAGTTCGGCGATATTCCGATAGTCGACGATCTGTCGGTTACCGAAATTACAGACACACCACAAAGCGCCAATCGAGAGTTGCCGGCCTCATCGTTTGGTACGCACTTCCTGGCGGATGAGCAGGACGGTTTGTCAGAGACACATGAAGCGTCAAGGAAATCCGGCAAGAAGTTCTTGTTGGGGGCCATCGCAGCTGGGGTTCTGTTGTTGATCGGCGCGGGAGGTTGGTACGCGCGCCAATCGTCGGACAATGCTCCAGCGGACGCTGCTTCAACCAATACGGCAGCCGTCAGCACGCCAGCGAATGTCGCCAACACCAGCGGCAGCAACAATGAGCGTACGCAATCACAGCCGCAGATACGGGCCTCGGTTGCCGAGAAACCCTCCGCTAAATTCACCGCCGTTTCCACCCCTGCGGCAATGGAACCGAGTGCGTCGTCAGAATCGAAGTCGACTAAATTCGTGGACGCCACCAGGGCAAGCGTGAAAGTCAACAAGAACATCGCCACCGTGGATTCCGCATCGGACGTGAACGCAACTCCAGATGTTGCTGCGACGGCAGACATAGCAGTACCTTCACCGCCGAAAAAACAAAGCCTCGGATCCGTTAAGCTTTCAGCTCCAATCGTAAATAAACCTGCCGGTGCGGGTGCTACTGAAGAAGCCTTGAATCTTGAGCCAAGTCAGCCTGAAGCGGGATTGGCATCCGGTTTCGTGGGTTCCGCTTCCAGACAGCCGGTCGCGCCAAGTAGCGGATCAGACATAAAATCCGCGACGTTAATTTCTTCTGTGCCTCCTGTATATCCGCAAATGGCAAAGACACAGCGAATAACCGGCGCAGTGACGATTGACGCCCTGATTGATGCCACTGGGCGCGTTGCCAGCATGGCGATTGTGTCCGGCCCAGCGCTTTTGCAGGAGTCCGCAAAAGACGCCCTGAGTCACTGGAAGTACGCACCAGCGCAACTGCATGGCAAACCCGTGCCAATGCACGTCAAGGTAACTATTCAATTCAAGTTGCAATAAATTTGATTTCGCGTCAGTGCTTGCCAAAGCGCTATGGAAGATCGCGCAGACATACGATGTACGGCTATCTTCAATCGCAAAACCTGAATAATAAAATCAACCAAGGTTTCAGCAACCAACAATTTAATGAAGAATCTTATCGTCAGCGTGGGCCTGGGAATTTGCAGGTAACGACGCGAGCGGAAGAATTTCGCGCCGGCATGCCGTTAAAATGAACGCGGCGGCCGAAGTGCTAAGTTTTAAGCACTGGCCGCCGCGAGGGGTCTACACGCGATGGCGTCCCCGGAAGCGCTTTTGCTCCGGCATCGTATGTATACCACCGACATCTGAAAGAAAGTTATCCGCTCTCCGCTTTGCCGTCTGTTCAATATTGTACATTGCGCGTCTATTTTTTTGTTATTTTCCAGAACGCCACTCCGCCGTCGCGGCCAAGTAAGCCCATATACACCAAGCAGTTCCAAAACGGGACTCGAGCCCAGCGCTCTGCCGGCGTTCACCATATGGCCACCCCCGCGAGGGTTCGGTTTCCGCTTAGCCAATCCCTTCCAACTGCTCGGCGGGCACCGCAAACCGAGCAAGAGGCCTCACCGCCGGTCCGAGCGATCTTTGGTCTTGTCCCAAGTGTGGTGGGCCGATGATAGTCGTCGAAAGACTCACCGCTGCTGAAATCCAACTTCGTACTCCACCGCTGGTCGCGGCTGCGGCATGAAGCGACGCTCTCCAACTCGAAAGTGTTTTCCCACGCACTCCGTACCTCTGTGCCCTCCCTCGGAACGGCTGTCCTTTTCCAGCTCTTTGCCCACGCTACTCACGACCCTTTTTCGCATTCGGCCAACTTCCGGCCTCATAATGTCACCTGTCGCGCTCTGCAGCACAGCCTCAGCGCAATCCGACGCCGCTCCTTCCCACCACTGAATTTGCATAGGGCTCGCGTCCGCCGCAAATCGCGTGCGGCTTCCTTCAAGTCGTTCTATCGAAAGCGCGCGAACACACCGTGCTCGTGCAGGCGCCTTGCCTTCGCGCTTCCGATACAACCCTAAGACTTCACAGGACTAACTCCCGCAGCGGCGGGACCTACCGTTTTCACTCCTTTCGCGCCGAGGAAGCCGTGAGAACAGAAATGCTCATCCGCAAATTATTCTCCTATGAACGTTGCAGGAGCGCGCACTTTCGTCGGTATTCCCTGGGCGTTACGCCCATCTCTCGCCTAAATACGCGACTGAAAGAACTTTCCGATCCGTACCCAATGGCTGACGCCACCTCAGAGAAGGACATATGGTTCGAGCGAATCATCGCGCCTGCTTTGTACATCCGCCAGCGGGTAAGGTATGCGAGCGGCGTCCGGCCCACAACAGTCTTAAATTTTAAGGCAAAGGCAGACCTCGACATGCGCGCTTCGCGGGCGAGTGACTCAACCGACCAGCTCCTGTCAAGACCAGCATGCATTGCCTGTATCGCTTTGCCGAGATGCTGGTCGGACATGGCTGCCAACCACCCTTTCGGCGGAGCTTCGGAGCTACTTGCGTAAGCTCGAATGGCGTAGACAAATAGCGACTCATAAAGACAGCTGATCAAGCGCGAGGAAGCTATACCGGGCTGAGCCGTTTCTGCCGCCAGAAGATCCAGTACGGATTGGAAGGCGTGGCTTCGATTTTGGTCGAGCCGCAGGTGCAGATAACGAGGCAGAATCGCAGAAATGAGCGGGGCCTCGAAGGCATTCATGCCAAACGACCCGTTCACCAAAGTTGTGGGCGCGCCGCCTCCTCCGTAATGAATCACACTATCCACTTCCAATTTTCTTAATTCGCGGTAGTCGGCGACTGGGGAACGCGGATGATCCACCAATGTAAAAGGCTCATCGCTGAGAATGGAAATGAAAACATCGCCAGCGGAAAGCGGGATAGCTTGCCGCTGATTTTTGAATTTCAGAAGCGCCGATCCGCGAACCAATAACCCGAAGCGTATCCGCGGATCTCTATTCTCCGGGTAGTGAAAACCCCACGGCGCTGTCGCCTCCAGACGCGTATAGATCGTGTCCTGAATTCCTAACGATCCAAAGACTTCAGACAGCGGGTCCACGCGGCGTTCGAATACTGGACGGTCGGTCATGTTTCTTGGACGGATGGCACCCTCTAGTCCCAATTTTATCGCATCTATCCTCCGTGCGCCAAATTGCGGCTGAGCGCATACGCGTGAGCGTGACTGCAGCCAAATTCAAGGAGAACAACGAAGATGTTCATGAAGAATCGTGAAGTGTCAAACATTAAACGTAGACTTGTATTGATTTTGCTCTTTCATTCAGTGTGGGGCCTTAGTGGCATCTCAGTGCGCGCACAAGATACCAGGTCCGAAGAGAAAGCTTTAGTTGTAGAGCCCGGCAACGATTTCCGCGCGGCGCTCGACAAAGGAGTACGTCTCAAAGCTGTAGGGCAGCCCGTTACTGCGAAGTTGCTCGAGCCGGTCTACGCCGGAGAAGATCTCGCGCTTCCCGCAGGCTCAACCATCAAGGGACATGTTTCCTCAATCACCACGGTTCCGATGCGCAAGCGTGCCGGAAGGCTGCTGGCTGGCGACTTTACCCCTCCTAAGACGGCGCACGTGACGTTCGATCAACTGGTGCTTTCCGATGGCACGACGGTGCCCATTCACAGTGATACCGCTGTCGCCCTTGGTCCCGTGGCGAATTCAAGATATCTTCCGAAGGCGCAGCGTCCTGGAATGGGCCAAAGACTCAAGGGCGCCATGGCACCCCTGCGAGAACCGAATAAGCTGCAGCGATTGGGCGAAGCCGTCGTAACCAGCTTGCCATACCACCCGGAATACTTGGATCAGGGAACCGTTTTTGACGCCACCCTGCTCGAGCCGGTGACGCTACTCGCACCGGTTCAACCAGATACGGCGTCTCTGCAATCGAGCGACTATCTTCACCTTCGCCTCTTGACCCCAATCAACTCAAGCACCTCAAGAGCGGGCACGCAAATCGAGGCCGTTGTGTCACAGCCGTACTACCAGGGGGATCATCAAGTGGTTTATTCCGCCGGGACCAAGATCACTGGAACTGTCCGGAAAGCGTCCTCCGCGGGGTGGATGAAGAGAAATGGGAGTATCGTGTTTGCATTCCGCTCAGTCCAGATGCTGGACGGCACGACAAGAGATCTGCATTCAACTGTCGGAGGCATTCAAGCGGAGCGCTCAGAAGGATTGGACGTCGGTAAAGAGGGCGAAATTAGAGCGACCAGTTCGACTTTCGCGCGGATTCTCGCTCCGGTTTCCCTGGTGGGTCCATCGAGAGGAGTTGCGGACATGACTACGCAGAAGACGGCATGGTCCAGGGCGGGCCAAGGCCAGAAAGGCTTTGGCTTGCTCGGTGCCGGCGCAGCACAGGCATCTGCGGGCACGGCAATTGGGTTCGGATACTTTGGCGCCGCAAAGAGACTTTGCGATGCATTCATCACTAAAGGTTCAAACGTCGAACTGCCGGTAAATACTCCGATTTTCCTGCGAGTGGATTCCAGTGACCCCTCGGTAGCGCTCACAATGCGATAGTCGCCATGCTTTTAGCGTATCTGCCGCATGGGGTACAACGATCTTACCCACGCAGAACAAACAATGGCTGCCCAGTTCATGGGCATTGCCATCAAAATATAGCCGCCGAATTTCAGCCAAGGGGGGGACCCCTTGTGCGAAAACTACGCATCCAGAAAATCCTGAACGCGTTACGTCAGGGTGGTCCGTTCAGGTTCGAAGTAACCCCCGCGTTCAAGGTCGGCAATAATTCCCGGCTGCTTCGGCTGCCATCCCAGTTTTTCCTCAGTTAGCTTGCTTGACGCCGGGCAGTCGACACCAACGAAGTGCGCGAGCCAACCAAAGTGATGGGGGGCCTGCTCAGGAGACTTGCTGACAACCGGTACGTGCAGGCGGCGGCCGATCAAGCCAGCGATGTCCCGGAAGGGCACGCCCTCATCGCCAATGGCGTGGTAGCTCGCTCCTGCGGAACCGTTCTCCAGTACAAGCCGGTAGAGACGAGCAGCGTCGAGCCGGTGCACGGCGGGCCAGCGGTTAAGACCGTCGCCCACGTACGCTGATTCCCCCTTCTCACGCGCGAGCTTGATAAGAGCGGGAACGAAGCCATGATCTCCGTCCCCATGGACCGATGGAGGAAGACGCAGCACGGAAACGCGCACGCCTTGCGAGGCCATCGCTGCTGCCTGTTCCGACTTGCGCGGAAAACTGGGAATGGGCGCATCCTGCTCCGTTGCGAGCGGGCCTTGGCGCTGAATGAGCAGGGTTCCGGAAGTGACGACCAACGGACGGTTAGAACCCGC
>Ga0185299_10000422_pt1 | contig 117267 bp, 103 predicted proteins | sample PaiPotPPA55metaG_FD_128002 | JGI IMG/M metagenome (GOLD analysis project Ga0185299, IMG submission 128002) | Iron sulfur acid spring bacterial and archeal communities from Banff, Canada, to study Microbial Dark Matter (Phase II) - Paint Pots PPA... ... | reverse complement strand
AAGAGATTCAGCCGCCGTTCCGCAAAGCTTAAGAGATTGCTGATGGAATCTCGCGCATGGATAGGTTGGCGGCCTCGCTGTTTGTTGTCCTCTTACACTTCCAACTAACAATCTCAGCCGGATTTGATCGGTCAAGCCAATGCCTGGCTTCAGGAAAAGGCGCGAACCTCAACAGTAATCGTCGGGTAGTCGTTCGAATATTTCAAGAGATCCGCGGAACTGTTGCGACCGCGGCGCCGACGGGCGTGTCATAGACGCATCTGGTTTTTGTGCGTTTTACGTGGTCGTAAGGGAGTGTGAGTTGACATGCGCGCACCGACTCGAGTTGTAAGCCGGGATTCTCTCGATCCAGGAGCCAGCCCAGGCCCCACGACCACCCCTTCGGAGCTGGTAGATACTGCCCTCGCCGATACGACGATCGATAACCAGCGCGATCACACTGAATCGATCACCAGCCGTGTGGATTGGCAGGAGCTGGTGACGCGAATTCAAAGTGGAGACAATTCCGGACTGGAAGACCTGTATGGGCTCTTTGCGCGCGGCATTCGCTTTTATCTGTGCCGCCAGCTCGGTCCTCAGGAACTGGACGATAAAGTGCACGATGCTTTCCTCATCGTAGTGCAAGCCATCAAGCGCGGCGACTTACGCGAGCCGGAGCGCCTGATGGGCTTTGTCCGTACGGTTGTCCGCAGGCAGGTTGCCGCCTATATCGATGACGTCGTTCACAGCCGCCGGGAGGAACTGCATCTGGACGTCGGAGTCCGAGTGGCCGACGGGCGCAATAATCCGGAGCAGGATGCTGCCTTCCAACAAAAGGTCGAATTCATGACCAGCATTCTGCAGAACTTGTCGGACCGCGACCGGGAGGTCCTGACGCGCTTCTACCTGGATGAGCAGACCCAGGAGCAGATCTGCGAGGAGATGGATCTGACGGAGACGCAGTTTCGCCTCTTGAAATCCCGAGCGAAGGCCCGGTTTGGCGAACTGGGTAAGCGGAAACTCCAACAAAAGCCGTTGGGTTCACTTTTTTTGAGAACTTCCGCCGACTCCTCCCACTAAAGCCACAGAAGAGCCGTTCTGGGGCTAACTAACGTCCCACGGCCAAGCTGGGCGACCTTGGATCAGGTCCCCTGGGAGGGTTCTGTCATGAACACTGGCTTTCTTACTCACCTTTCAGATGACACGCTGGAAGGTTACGCCTTGCAGCGAATTCCTGAACTGCACCTCGCGGGGGTGGAAGAACATCTGCTGAGCTGTCTCCCCTGTCAGATCCGTCTGGAAGATATGGATGAGTACATCAAGGTCATGCAGGCCGCTATTGCAGAGGTCTCATGCGTAGTTGGCACGTCTTAAGATTCTACCGGAATGCCCCGCCGTCTTAGATACTCACGGTAATACTGATAGGCCAAGTAAAGGAATGGGGTGATGAAGAGCCCCGCCTGCCAACCTCCGATCCGGTTCGCGACGATGATCAAAGTCGCAAGCACCCCACCAGCTATGTAATACCAAATCAGATATTGGGTCATGTTTCGCCAAACAGCGCGGAAGGCTTCTTGCTCCATCAATGCGATCATGCCGGATACGAGTCCGGTGTTGACGATGAAGAACACTAGGGCGGCCAGAGGCAGCATTCGCGGCGCATGATCCAGACCTTCGCTGAGGACGAAGTGGGAAGGGTTATAGGCAATCGTGACCGCGATCGCTACCGCCGAAACGTTGAACATGATCTTTCGGGCTTCGCGTTTCTCGCCGGGCCTCCACATGCATTGCACTAACGTCGAGCCGCACGCGATTATGAGAGCTTCACCCAGCGAGTAGTTCGCAATGCCAATCAAAACAAAAGCGAACACCGGAGAAACGTTAACCGAAATTCCCGGCATCTTCACTCGCCAAGTCGCGCTGAGCATGCCCAGGGCGAAGTAGGCAAAAAACTGCTGAAAATCAGTGGGAGTAAATTGGCTGAGTCCGTTAGAAAACAGGAAGAGCCCAATACCGACAACACAGTAAAAATAGGCTCTGGAGCGCGAAGACATTTGTAAAACGTAGGGCAATTGCCAGACCAGTCAGACTATATAGGAATCAGCCGGTTACAGTCCTATAGCCCACCGGGCTAACAGTCAGATTGTCCCGGTCGGGCCAAACTGTCGTTGCACTGAACCTACTCCCAACGCAGTACTATGCTCAGAATACGCGCCGGCTTAACCTATCTATGGTGAACTTGGCAGTATCTGCAACCGCCATCACCGCCATCACACCCGCCTGCACCGGATCGGTGACCACCAGGTCCGCAGCTTCCGGAACACTGCCGGCCATATTCAAGCTGATGACCAGCAGGCCCTGCGCACGGACTTCCCGCACAGCCTTCTCGATCTCGCCGCCCATGAGCGCACCAGCCAGCACTAAGGCTTTGGCGCGGGGCAAACGCGCGACTGCGCGAACGGCGTCGGCCAGCGGTTGCTCGCCCACTAGAGGAATCGTATCGACAGAGATGTGCTCCCCGCGGATATTGTGCCGGTCTGCCTCGGAGATAGCTCCGATAGCCACCTGACCGACCTGCGCGCCGCCGCCGACGATGATGATCCGCTTACCGTAAATCTTTTGCAGGGTCTTGACCACCGTGACCTGCCGGACAATCTCCAGTTTCTCGAGATCAGATTGCAAAACCGAAGGCTCGACCGGCAGATCGATCTCAAAATAGATGCGCGATTCGGGCGGCCGCTCCTCAATGATCTCCACCGAAGCGATATTGCCGCGGTGGCGGGCGATGACGCCGGTCAGCTCGTGCAAGACACCGAGCCCCGATCGCGCGGCAATGACAATGCCAATCCTTTCTTCTCTCATTTTCGCTGCGCTCATCTTCTCGCCCATGTTCTCTTCGCTCATCTAGCCTCGTATTTCCGCAAAAGATCGTCCCAATGGCCTTGCGCCTTCAGCAGGATCTCGGCTACTTCTCGGACCGCGCCCTGTCCGCCGGCGCTTTGCGTGACATGCCTGGCGGAACGTTTTACCTCGGGACGCGCATTGGCGGTGGCGATTCCCAATCCCACGCGATTCATGATCACGACGTCCGTCAGGTCGTCGCCGATGTAGGCCACTTGGGCGGCGGGAATGCCGGAGCGGCTGAGAATCTCTTCCAGGATCGGGATTTTTTCGATGTGTCCCTGGTAGACGTAGGTCATGTTGCATTGCTTGGCGCGCGCCTCGGTGGCCGGTGAGACACGCCCGCTGATGACGCCGGTTACGAATCCCTTCCAGGACAGCCATTGCAGCGCGATGCCATCTTGTGTGTCGAATCCTTTAGTCTCAACGACGTTGCCGGCGGAATCGGGGACACCGTATACTTTGCCGTCGGTGAGCACACCGTCTACGTCCATCAGGAGCAGGCGAACCTGCGCGGCCAGTTCGGTCACGGTAGCGGGCACGATATCAATTCTCCTGGAAAAGTTTTTGGAACAGCCGGCGCTGGCACTCCAGCAGATCAGTATAGACGGCGCGATACTCGGCTCGCGGCTGATGCACCGCGCCCAATCGCGGAGTCACATCAGCTACGTTCTTGATGACCCCGAGCCGCTCTAGCGCTAGGAGCGCAGCGCCGCGGCTGGTTGCCTCGGGCTCCAGACAAGTCGTAACCGGCAGGCCCAGCGCGTCGGCCATCATCTGGGTCCAGGCCGCCGATCGCAGCAACCCGCCGCCAGAAGCGATCAGGGCTCGGGGCTGGCCCAGGCTCTTCGCCATGAGCTGGTAGACCTCCAGAAAGCGCAGCGCTACCGATTCAAGAGCAGCTTCGAGTACATCGATGGGCTTAGTCGAAAGACTTAGGCCGGTGATGGCGGCACGCAGCTCTGACCGCCAATAGGGCGACCGTTCGCCCGCCAGAAAGGGCAGCAACAGCAAGCCATGCGTCCCGGGCGCCATTGCGGCTAGTTGTTTCTCGGTCTCGGCGGAATCCGGCAATGCGAAAGTACGATGCATCCAGTCATATACCTCGCCGCCGTTGGAAAGCGAGCCTCCGATAACAAAGCGGCTGCGGTCCACTCGATAACACCACAGTCCGTACGGCAATTCCACCGCCGGCTGGCAAATAGCGCGCAATGCTCCGCTGGAGCCAATCATGAGCGCAAAACGGTCCGGAGTCACACAGCCGCTGCCAACACTGTCGCAAGCCCCGTCGCCTGAAGCTGGAAACCATGGAATGCCGTCGAAAGCAGGCAACTGGGTCCGGTAGGAATCGAGCAATGCCGATAGTGCGTGATCCATTTCTCCCAAGGGACAAAGATGCGACTCATCCAGCGGCAATGCAGCCAGAACTTCATGGTCGTAATCGTTGGCAGTCTGGTTCCAAAGCCCGGTTGCTGAAAGCATGGACGTGGATGCAGTGGCCACGCCAAATAAGTTCAGAAACAGGTATTCGCCGAACGAGATCCAACGATCCGTGGCGCGGAATACATCCGGGCGGGTTTGGCATAGCCACAGAAGCTTAGCCGGCCAATAGCTCGAATGTAGGACGCAGCCGGTTCGCGCGTGCACGCGTTTGGGATCGAGCCGCTGCTCGAGTTCCTTCACTTGGTTTCTGCTGCGCGTATCGAACAAATGCAGCAGCGGCGTGGTCGGCTTCCCTGCCCGATCCACGCCCAACAGGCTGTACCAAAATGTGGAAACTCCTACTGCCGCTGGTTTGATCCCGGCCTTCCGCAGCTGGTCATGCATGGTGGAGAGCGAGCGGAGGGTCACATCCAAGAGCCCATCGGCCTCCAATTCCACGCCGCCATCGGGCGTGGCCGTAAACTGATAGTGGATCTGCTCGCCGAAGCCGTCCTGCTGACGCGCTTGGGCGTCGAACAGCAATGTGCGTACGCTGGACGTCCCGACATCGAGCGTGACGACCAGTGCCTCCGCGGACATGCCATTCATGGTAACCCGGACCCTGGCGGTTTTCGGTAGCTAGTCGGCGTTGGTAAGAGTAATCGGCCAGCGATCCACAATCAGCAAATAGCGTTTTTCAGGCACAATCCACCGAGCCCTGTTTCACGATCGGGTAAAATGACGCACTCCGGTTTTCCGCACGCGGAGGAGGCGGGACTGTCACCTCCGTGGGCCACGGGAGTCGCTCGGGATGGAAAACCACAAAAAGGCCCCACTGGGCGGTCAGATGTATAATCGAGGCGACTTGGAAATAAAAACGGAAATTCCGGCTGATGGGACACCTGGTGGGCCATTGATCAGAGACATTGAAAGAACTCTACACGGCGTTGTCGCCGATTCGTAGAATTGGAAACTTGGGCTGCATGGCGTGGCGGGCTTTCCGCGAGACAATCGCTTTCGTATTGAGGGTATCATTGGCGGAAAACGGTAGATGGAGAGGTCGCGAACCACGCCCAAACCGCTGAACCTTTTGTGCGTGTGGAGCGCCTGGAAAAATGCCAACTGGCGTCTCTCGGCCGTGCCTCCACGAATGAGGACGACGGGCCGCGCTGACCGGTCGTCGGAACAGGAACGGAACAGGGGGCTCATGCCGAGCGAAGAGCACGATGAACTCGTGATGTCGCTGGTGGAATCCGTGATGAAACACCCTCCGGAAGAGCGTCCAGCACGCCTCCAGGCTCTCTGCCGCGACCCCGCGCTCCATGAAGAAGTGCGGGTGTGCATTGAGTGGCAAGAGCGCATGGGCGGGTTTTTGCTCGATCCACTTCTCAAACGGCCCGCTGGTGAGCACATCTTCCCCGAAGATTACTGCCTAGGGGAGCGCTTTCGCATCATCCGCAAGGTAGGGCAGGGCGGGATGGGGATTGTGTATGAAGCCATGGACCGGGAATTGGACCGGCGTGTGGCCTTGAAGTGTGCCAAGCCCGGCCATCGCAGTCACCTGCCGCCGGAAGCGCGCGCCGCTCGCGAAGTGAGCCACTTCCACGTCTGCAAGGTGTACGATCTGCACAAGGCTTCTACCGACTTTGGCGAAATGGACTTTCTCTCGATGGAGTTCATAGAGGGAGAAACCCTATCTCAACGGATTGATCGGGACGGGCCGCTGTCGAAGCGGGAAGCCCGGGAAATTGCCTCCCAGATCTGCTCGGGTCTGGAGCAAGCGCACCGCCAGGGCGTCATTCACGGTGATCTCAAGTCCAGCAATATTATCCTCGCGCGTGCGCCCGAGGGGGGTATGCGAGCGGTCATTACCGATTTCGGTCTGGCCAAGCTGAAGTTCGCCGAGGGAAGCAATTTAATGAGCGTCCGCGGCGGCACGTTCGACTACATGGCCCCGGAACTGTTCCGCGGCGCACCGGCCACGGCGGCCTCCGATCTCTACGCCCTGGGTGTGCTCTTTCACGCCATGTTGACCGGAGATACTCCGAGAATGCTTCGTCCGTCGCTGGCGCGAGAACTCATCCAGTCCTGGAATTGGAAAGCCGGCTCGCAAACCAGCACCGCAGCGCTTGACCCGGCAATCAGCGATGCGGACTGGCAGCGCCAGATTGAGGAACTCCCGTCGCCGTGGAAAAAGGTCGTCTCGCGCTGTCTGGCGCCTCAGTCGAAGGACCGCTTCGCTTCCGCCGAAGCCGTGAACCAGGTTCTAGTGCGCCGATCGACATGGTTCCGCTGGGCCGCCGCTGCTGCGGCTGTTGTAGCTCTGGCGGCCGGATGGCTCGTGTCGTCCGGAAATCAGGCGAGCCCTTTGCAGGACCTGGTGCAACTCACTTCCGCCACCGATTTGTCGGGCTCCCCGAACCTCTCCCGCGATGGGAGAGTGATTGTTTATGCGTCGGACCGGGCTGAACCCGGAAACCTCGATATCTGGATTCAGCAGCTGCCTGCAGGAGAAGCCAGGCGGCTCACCACCGACCCATCCGAGGATAACGACCCCAGCGTTTCGCCGGATGGGCGAACCGTCGCTTTTCGCTCTGAACGGAATGGCGGCGGAATCTATATGGTGGATACGTCCGGAGGGGCCGAGCGGTTATTGGCCGCTGGAGGCAGAAATCCTCAATTTTCCCGCGACGGCCAGCGCATCGCCTATTGGACAGGCGATATGAACGAAAGCATCCCATCGGCACGTATCTATTCGATTCCAGTGCGGGGAGGTCCTGCAACACTATTGGCGGCAGACTTCAAAGATGCGCGCCTGCCGATTTGGAGCTCGGACGGCCGCTTTCTACTCTTCAGCGGATGCCGCGCTCCAGGACAGCCGCTCAGCGCGTGCTCGGACTGGTGGGTGATGAGCGCCGATGGCGCAAGTTTTTCCAAGACCGGTGCCATGGCACTCTTGCGCCAGCGACAAGTCGTTCTCACCCAGACCCTGGGCGCCTGGCACGGCGAACAAGTCGTTTTCGGCGGAAGGCATGGAGACGTAGATAGTTTGTGGGAACTCACCATTTCGCGGCGGGACTTGCGTGCAGTGGGCCGCCCCAGACAGCTTACCTCAGGCGATGCGAGCGAGACGGAAGTAACGGCTGCCGAGAATGGCTCCATCGCAATTGGCCGGCTTTCCGCGGCGCTCCACGTATGGCGTATCGACCACGCTGCTATTTCTCTGGACATTTCTCCGGCTAAAGTGACGGCCGAAGCCGGGGTCGATATATGTCCGAATGTAAGTCGCAATGGCCACTGGTTGGTATTCGGCCGCGGTTCCCGAAGCCACAGAGACATTTGGGTAAAGGACCTTCGATCGGGGATAGAAACTGCATCCGTGATCTCGAAATTCGACAAAGCTTCGCCCCTCATCGACGACTGGGGTACGACGATCGTTTATGAGCAGCGCGAACCGGAAGCATCGACTATCTGGATCTCTCGCGATCAATCTCACAGGAAGTTATGCACGGGGTGCGGCAATCCGACAACTTGGTTTGGCGAGAGTGAGGCATTTTTCTATTCGGGAAACGTGCCATCCAGAATCATGATCGCTGATCTCAGAACTGGGGCTTCCAGGACCGCCCTCGACGGTCATTCCGGATCGGTTGGAAATGCCGATTGGTCGCCCGCGAACCAGTATCTGCTTTTCACAGCCTCGCCGGATGGCAGCCGCAATCAGACCTTCGCGGTACGTTTTCCTCGCACCGTCGGCCAACCGGCGGGGGATTGGATTCCGGTCACCAGCAAATCGGAGTGGAGTGACTGGCCGCGTTGGTCGGGAGACGGAAAAACGGTTTTCTATCTGTCAAGCCGCGACGGGTTTTATTGCGTTTGGGGACAACACTTCGATCCTGTTCTAGGCAGAATAACGGGATTTCCATTTGCCGTAGCGCACTATCATAATCCGCGAATCTCTCCCAACCGCGTAAGGCAGAGCTCCTTCGCGATGGCAGTCTCCGGGGATTCCGTCTTTTTCAATTTGGGTGACGTAACCGAAAGCATCTGGACTGGAAAGCTGAGAGCGGGCAACCTATTTCGCCTGAGCAGTTTGTTTAGATTTTAGTCTTCAGATTTTAGTTGCGTTTGGCAGATAGTTTGAGTATAGTAGCCACGATTGGAGCTTAGATGGCTAAGAAACCAAAAGGACTTAGACCGGCAATCGAAATCACTGTAGAGATCCCGGCCGGCACGAAGAAGCGGGAAGTTGCTAAGAGAATCCAGGAGGCGCTGCAGCAGGTGCCCACGGACGTCTTCGAAAATGGCGAGACAATCGTCGTCCGCAGCCAAGTTTTTGGACCACCACTGAAGCCGCGGAAGACGAAGGGTTGAAGTTTGTCCCATGCACGTATGCCTGATTACGGCACCCACAGCGGCCGAATTCCAAGAACCTGAGGAATTCACCAGTGTGTCGGTTCAGGATGTTTCAGGCGACCCCCAACTGGGCATTCTGAGCCTTGCGGCTGTTCTGGAACAGCGCGGCGATCTGTGCCGGATTGTCAACTTAAATCGTTTTTTCTTGGAGTATGCAAATGCCGGGGGAGCTCACAGGGTTCGGGACTTTGCCTCGGCGGCCGCTGAGTTAATCTCGGGAGCCGAGGCGGAAATCTATGGATTCGGAAGTATCTGCAGCAGCTTTCCGCTCACCATTCGTATTGCCCAAGCGGTGAAGGCTGTCCGGCCGCGGTCCACCATTCTGCTCGGCGGCCCTCAAGCGTCGGTGGTCGACGTCCACTCGCTGGCTGCGTTTCCATTTGTCGACTTAGTACTTCGCGGCGAGGCAGAACTAACGTTACCAATTCTCCTAGATCAGCTAGCCCGTGAGCGCCGTTTTGAGCAGGTGCAGGGGTTGACATATCGCGATCACGGCCAAATCCGCCGTAACCCAAACGCACCGGTAATTTCCGATCTGGACTCGCTCCCTTCGCCAGCCTATCACCTGACAGATGAACTCACCGGAGCTCAATCGGCAGCGCTGGAAGTGGGGCGCGGATGCCCCTTCGCATGTACCTTCTGCTCCACAAATGACTTCTTTCGCCGGAAATTCCGGCTGCGCTCCCCCGAGCGCGTTCTCGGTGACATGCGGGACATTGCTTCTCGCTACGGAATCCGCGAATTCGGGCTCGTGCACGATATGTTCACGGTGGATCGGCGCCGCGTGGAGGCGTTTTGCGATGCTATGTTGGCGTCCGGTGATGGGTTCAAGTGGTCATGCAGCGCCCGTACGGACTGCGTAGACGAGGCGTTACTCGAACACTTGCACCGCAGCGGCTGCCATGCGATCTTCTTCGGAGTGGAAACCGGTTCGGCGCGGATGCAAGAGATTATCGATAAGCACTTGGACCCACGGCGTGCCGAGAAAATCATCGACGCGGCCGAACAGCTTGGCATTGACACCACCGTTTCGCTCATCACAGGATTCCCGGAAGAGACCCCCGATGACTTGCGGCAGACCCTCCGCATGTTCGTCCATTCTGCACGCTGTCCCCGGTCGGCTCCGCAGTTGAACCTGCTGGCCCCGTTAGCCGAGACTCCGGTTTACTGGAAGCACAGGCACGAGCTGGTGCTCGATGAGCTCTGCTCGGACGTGTCGCATCAAGGCCGAAATCAGGACGAAGCTGACCTGGAACTGATCCGCCGTTACCCCGAGATTTTCCCGAACTTCTATCTTCTCCCAGCGCCGCAACTGGACCGCAAGAGCCTCATCGAGTTGCGAGAGTTTATCTTAATGGCTACGGTTCGGTTCCGCTGGCTATTGTGCGCCCTTGATCAGACGACGCCGGATTTCTTGGATTTCTTTGAACAATGGCGCGAGCATCGGCTGGCCTTGCGTCCTGCGTTGAACGGCCCGGACCTGCGGCACTATTACCGTACCGAGCAATTTCGCGGGGACTTTCTGGCGTTCGTGCGCGGCCATCCGGTGGGTGGAGCTGCGGTAGTGGCGGCGTTGCTCGATTATCACCAGGCACTAATGCTGAGCAGCCGGCAGAATCCAGTCGAACTACCCCATGCTGACGTAGTAAAGAGACGTGCCAGGTTGCGTTGGACTGATATCCCGGTCAGGGAAAAAAACACACGCGTGCTCGAACTCGCTTGTGATCTCCAGCTTGTTGTCGAAGCTTTGAAAAAACAGGACGTCCCCTGTTGGAAACGGGGACAGCACTTCTATACTACTCGTGAGTTCTCTCCCGGCGTGGGGCGGTTGCATCGGGTTTCGAACTGGGTCGGTTGGCTGCTTATGGCCTGTGATGGGAATCGGACCATCCAACAGGTGGTAGAGTACCTGTCGTCGCGGATCGTCGAAGTTGATGAATCCGAGCGAGAGTACGTGCTTGTCCGGCTGGTGGATGGCGCTCACGCCCAAGGGTTCATAGACATATACCGACTTAAGTCGGGATCGTACCGAAGTGTAAGTCGTCTTCAGCGTGTGGGATAGCCGTCAGTTTACGGCCGGCCGGCGCATCGGCCATCCGACTTCGCCCAGCGAGAAGTACGTCAGATGATCCCAAGCCTCGAAAGTCGGGATCTCGTCATGTGGGTTGACGATCGAGTTTCCCGACTGGAATTCCTGCGACGGGAGCAACGACCAGCACCCGACCAACCGGCGTTCCATCATTCACACCGCAATGCATCCAGCGGGTCGACGCGTGACGCTCGGCGGCCGGGCCAATAGGCCGCGGCGGAAGCTGTAATTACTAGTAGCAACGTCGCGCACGCGACGACGACCGCATCTTTTCTCTGCACGCCGGAAGAGCCGGCTCTCGACCAATCGCGTGGATGCAAGAGCGGCCGGGATTCCAATGCCCAATCCGAAAGCGAGAATCCAAACTAACTCGCGCATCACCATAGCGCGGATTCTGGCCGGAGCGGCGCCGAGCGCCATGCGGATGCCGATCTCGCGCGTGCGCTGGGCGACGCCCTGCGCCATGACGCCATACAAGCCCAGCATCGCCAGTATGGTCGCCAGCAGCGCGAACGCCGCGGCCAGCCGCATGATTAGCTCGTCGGATCGAAGATTAGAATGGACCTGCTCTTCCAGCGTGCGCACGTCCTCGAGAGGGAGGTTCGGGTCGATGGAACGCATGACGCTACGGATCTGGGGGATGATCTGTTTGGGCGGCAATTCCGACCTTACGTAAAAAGAGATAGATCCGAGGTTTTCATCTTGCCGCCAAGGGCGGAAAAATAATGGCGGAGGCTGCTGTCGAACACTGGAGTAGTGGCTATCCTTCACTACCCCGACGATCTCCGTGTCCAGATTGCCGCCCTTAACGAATCCGATGCGATGGCCAATGGGATTGCGGCCGCCGAAGAACTCCTTGACGAACGCTTCATTCACGACGACAATTTTCGGCGCCGTGGCGGTGTCGGTCTCGCGAATCTCGCGCCCCGCGATTAGCGGAATCCCAGCTTTGCTGAAGAATTCCGGCCCCACCCCATTGAATTTAGAATTGGGCCGGCGTGCATCGGAGACCTTACCCTCCATGCTGAAGCTGGTACCCCAGTTGTTATTCCCGAGGAGCGGCACCAGAGAGCCAACCGCGCTGCGCACGCCTGGGATCGCGGCCAGCTCGGCCTCCGCGCGTTCAAAAATTGCACTGCTTTGCGTAGGCGTGTAGCCGTTCGACTGGGTTGCGATCCGGAAGCCAATCACGTTGGCCGTGCGAATTCCAAGGTCCACATGCAACAAATTCACTAGGCTCTTGAGGAACAGGCCAGTCGGAACCAACAGGACGATCGAAATGGTGACTTGTGCGCAGACCAGACCCTTGCGCATCCGCACTGCGCCTCGCGAAGAAGATGTCTTGGCCGATTCATCGTTTAACGTGGTGGCCAACGAAGTACGCGCGGCGTCCCAGGCCGGATAGAGCCCAACCAGAAGGCCCGTGGCCAGCGAGAGCCCCAAACTGAACCACAGCACCGGCCAGTCCAGGCCCGTGCTGGCGAAGGATTCGTAGGCTTCTGCTCCCCACGAGATGAGCAGAAGCTTCAGCGTCGTACCGGCGATCGCAAGACCCGCTGCAGCACCAGCCGTCGCCAGGAGCAGCGCTTCGGTAAGAAACTGGCCCATTAATTCTCCGCGGCTGGCGCCCATGGCGGCGCGGATTGCCAATTCTTTCCGCCGTTCCGCCGAGCGTACCAACAACAGGTTCGCAGCATTGGCCATGGCGATCAGCAGCACCAAGCCCGTGGCCAGCATGAGGATCGTCAGCGCCGATCGATAATCGTCGCGAAAGCCGCTGTTACCCTGGCTGCCATTCCGCAATGATAACTTCTGTTGACGGAAGCGCGGCGATCTCTCCACCGGCATCGGGATGGTCGCGGCCATTTCGTCGACGATGCCCTGATATGGGCCACTCAGCGCCGCTTCAGCCTGTTGCCGTGTGACCTCCGGCTTCAACCGCGCAATCAGGTACACCCAGTAGTCCGCCAGTTTATCCGTTCCGTCCCAGGTCGGGGTCAGGCGCGGTTTGAAGGAAATCGGCAAGAAAACACTCGCTTCGTTGCCCACCGTAGTTCCGATGAAGCTTGGGGGCGCGATGCCGACGACCGTGAATGGTTGCCCGTTCACCTTGATGGTCTGGTTGAGAATAGCTATGTCGCCGCCGAGTTTGTCGCGCCAGAAACGATAATCGAGCACAGCGATTGGATTGCCAGCGCCTGGAGTGTCGTCTTCCGGCCCGATGAGCCGGCCGATGAATGGTTGTACGTCCACGACCGAGAAATACCGGCCCGAGATCAACATCATCGATCCGCTAACTGTCTGGCGTGAGAAGCCTATGTTGCTACTAAACGTCCGGAAGCCTGCCACTGTCGCAGCTTCCGTGTGTTTTTCGAGTTCCCGGAGGGTCCGCCAGTTGAAAATGTAGTCCATACCGCCGGAATCGTTGTCCGAGGTCCGACCATTTTTGAACTCACCGGGCGCCGTGAGCAGCACCAGTTGCTCCGGATGTGGAATCGGGAGTGCGCTCAGCACCACCTGATGGAGCAATGAAAAGATAGCTGTGTTGACGCCGATACCGAGACCCAGCGAAAGGACGACCACCAAGCTGAGTAGGGGCGCTTTCGCTAAGCTGCGAAAAGCAAACCGAATCCTTCGCATAGTACCCACTCCACACAGCATAATACTGTCTGGGTTCCGGTAGGTCACTCACGAAAAGTACTAGAACTGCAGTAAGTTGACAAATGTCATATGGTCGGTCAACCTAGTATTGTTGCCGGTAGTATGATCTCTCACGCTGAATCTTATCTCGTTGAATCTACACTCGCTCCGGTAGGTCATCCCTGGTTTGCGGTTCGGGTCCGCTCCAACCATGAACGCGTTTCGGGCGTGCACCTGGAAGAGCGCGGCTACGAGCAGTTTATGCCCTCCTACAAGACTGAGCGGCGCTGGTCCGACCGTAAGAAGGAGGTTGAGCAGTTCCTTTTTCCGGGCTATGTGTTTTGCCGCATCAATCCGGATAACCGATTGCCGGTACTAAGCGCGCCCGGAGTGGTAGGCTTGGTGGGCTGCGGAAGGGTTCCGACGCCGATCCCCGAGCATGAGATTGAGCGAATTCGTACGATGATACAATCGGGATTACTAGTCACGCCTTGGCCTTTCTTGGAGCTGGGTCAGACTGTCCTGATCGAACATGGACCCTTGACCGGGGTTGAAGGCATTCTCGAAGAGGTGAAGGGGAAATGCCGCCTTATTGTATCGATCAATCTCCTCCGCCGTTCCGTTTGCGCGGAAGTGGATCGACATTGGGTGCGTCCGGTCAAAGCATCCAATCGCATGGCAACCCTCTAGCATTGATGCCGGGGGGAAAAGAATAGGATGCTTCCAATGACCTCCAACAGGTGTATTCGTACTCTCTTCCTTCTGATTGGCGCGACGTTTTTCGTTCAGGCCCAAGCGCCTCAACAGCCAGGGCAACCCACGCCGGCGCAAGGGCAGAATCCCCAGCGGCCGGCCGACAACGCCAATCCCGGCCAGCAAACTCCAACCATTCCGCGTGAACTGCCGCAAGATGCGATCCGCCCCAACTACGTGCTTGGGCCCAACGACCAGGTCCTGATTCGCGCGCCTGAGGCAGAGGAGATAAACGAGAAGCCCTTCCGGATTGACGCGGAAGGCAACATCAATCTCCCGCTACTTGGCCGCGTGCGCGCAGGTGGCATGACGGTTCAGGAGCTGGAGGCGGATCTGGTTCGCCGGTTGCGCGAGTACATTCGCGAGCCCCAGGTTATCATCACCGTAGTCCAGTTTCGTAGCGAGCCGGTCTTCTTCGTTGGAGCTTTCAAGAATCCTGGAATCTATCCTCTGCAGGGGCGACGAACGCTGGTGGAAATGCTTACGGCTTTGGGCGGACTCCAGCCCAATGCCAGCCGGCACATAAAAGTAACGCGACGCGCCGAATATGGCACCATCCCGCTGCCGAACGCCATTGATGATCCCGAAAAAAAGATCAGTACCGTCGAAATCAGCATGGGAAGTCTGAGAGAGAACGTAAATCCTGCCGAAGATATACTCTTGCAACCCTACGACGTGATTTCGGTGGAACGGGCCGAAATGATCTATATCAATGGCGAAGTCGGCAAAGTGAGCGGCCTGGAACTCGGTGAGCGGGATTCCATCTCGATCACACAAGCTTTGACGCTGTCGGGAGGTGTGACAAGGGATGCTAACAGAAATGAAGTCCGAGTGTTGCGTCCGATCGAAAACACCAATCGACGCGCCGAGATTGATATCAACCTCAAACGCGTCCTCGAAGGCAAAGACAACGACTTTCCATTGTTACCAAATGATCTGCTGTATGTGTCCCATTCCTATAAGCGGGCAGTCTGGACCACCCTTGGGGCACTCGCATTGCAGACTCTTCCCGTTACGCTCATTACGCTTATTCTTCGTTAAGTGAATAGCGCCCGTTACAAATTCGGAATGATATACTGATGCTTCACCATGCGTGACCGCGCCAATCGAAGTATGTCCGTGCGTTGCTGGCTGCCTCAAGTGCTCGCGATTATGGTCGCTGCGGGACCGGTTCAGGCTGAGCAACCCCCCGCCGCCCAACAAGCTGCGCCGAGCCCTCAGCTCGCCCAGCCTGCTCCCGCCACGCCGATGGCACCTCTGCCGATGGTGCGGAGCCTTAAGGTGACCGCGCTAGCAGGAAACAAGGCAATGAACGACTTGGAACGGGGTCTGATGACCCCGTTTGTGATCCAGGTATTGGATCAAAATGATCGCCCCGTGGAAGGCGCTGAGGTGGTGTTTCGATTTCCATTGAACGGCCCGGGCGCGACGTTTCGAGGAGGAAATACTTCGCAAACGGTGCGGACCAACGGACAAGGCCAAGCGGCTGCCGTGAACTGGACAGCCAACAATCAGGTCGGTACTTTTGATATCCACGTCACAGCGGCCTACGGCAATCAATTGGGTGAGACCACGGTTTCGATGACCAACGTGACGAGAATCGTAGAAGCCGAAAAGGGCGGCCAGAAGCATGCTAAGTGGTACTCATCCAAATGGGTGAAAATCGCGCTGATTGCAGGCGGTGCTGCGGCGGTAGCGGGCATTGTCCTGGCCACGCGCGGCGGCGGAGGAAGCTCTAGTTCCACGTCCACCGTCACCATTACGCCCGGATCGCCCACCGTGGGAGGTCCGCACTAGTCGATGCGCCGTCTTTGGGCACTTCCCCTGGGAATCGCGCTGTCGATCGGGCCTGTTTGTTCGCAACAGACCTCCCTCACCGGCCCTGTCCAGGGCTATACATTTGATCTACCCAGTCAAAGTTTTCGGGCGGTGATAGGATTGCCAGGCTCAGCATCCTTCGGGCCGGCCATGGCAACCGGTTTCGAGGCGGGTTCGGTCGCGCCGCACCATAATTATGCTGTCGGCTTTCGGCCGGGCACCAGGAGACTCCGGGAACTGACGGTTGGGCGCGTCCCGGCGGGCGATGCGGCTATCTACACTTGCTTTCTGGTAACGGGGTTGGATTCCACTCCAATCTCGACCAGGATTACCGGCCTTTCCGGCCAGCCCGATGGCATCGCATGGTCCGGCGACGGTTCAGTTGCAGTCCTGTATTCTCGCAGTGGCGCCTGGTTACAAGTGCTGAGCGGACTTCCGAGCGCCCCACGGGCCGGCGCCTTGGTGGATCTTTCCTTTTTGGGCGGAATACTTTCCGCTGTCGCAACCGACCAGCAGGGCAAGAGGATAGCGGTTGGGAGTCAGGGCAACCTCACGATTCAGGGCAACGGTAGTGGAGTGTTTCTGTCGAGCGATGGTGAAAATTTCGTTTCCGTGGCACCGATGGCAAATCCGACCGGTCTGGCATTCTCCGGCGATGGCGCCAGCCTTTACATTCTGGATGGCGGCTCGCTTCAGTTAAACGTCTTTTCGGTCAATAGCCATAGTTCTCAGGGCTTCGCGCTCAACGGTCTTCAACATCCGACTGCGATCGCATCCAGTCTCGATAGCCAAGGCCGTCCGATTGTGTATGTGGCGGGCGCCAGCGACCAGGTTTTTCAGGCCTACGACCCCGCCACTCAGCAAGTCCTTGTGAGTCTTCCGCTCTACTTCCAACCCACTGGAATCGCTGCCTTCGGACCAAACAGCTTTGTCCTCTACGCGCCTTCGCAACCAAGCGAGCCGTTGTGGCTTTTCGCCAGTGTGCCGCAGCCCGCTGTTTATTTCGTTCCCGCGACGCCGGCCAGCGGCGGAGGCTTGAATTGAAGCAATTGGCGTTGGCGGGACGAGCTGCGTTGCTGCTCGTGTTAGTCGCCAGTTGGGGATCGGCGCAGACCTTTCCATTTCAGCTCCGTGTGACCTCAACCAGCACTGCGGCGGTCGTGCCGAATAACTCGACCATTGGATTTTCAACGTCGCTTGGCCAGAGTCAAACAATCCGCTTGACTGCAACCTACGACGGGAGCGGAAAGGTCACAGTGCCGCAAGGTCCGCAGATTTTTGGTTCGCTGGATTTCACCGCCACTCTTTCAGGCACTCCGCCGTTAACTCTGAGTCCCGGCGAGAATTTGATCGTGGATATTCAGTTCCACCCCACCACGGCGAGCGGGGCGACTGCGCAATTCAATCTGCCGTTCAGCGAAACAACGTCTATTACCAATCCACCCACAGTCTCGCAAAACCAGATCAGTTTGAATTTGCAGGGCTCGGCCGATTCGGTCGTGTTGAGCTATGTTCTGCAGGCGGACCTGAATGTGGTACCTCTGCAGCCGGGAGGAACCATCCCTTTCCCGCCCACGCTTATCAATACAACTTCCCAGGCGAACTTAGATATAACGAACGTCGGGAGCGGCTTCGGGCAGGTCACATCGGTTACTTTAACCGGCTCACCGGCCTTTAAATTGGTCGGCTCACCACTGTTTCCGTTTAACGTGCCCGCCGGACAGTTTCTCCAATTGCCAATCCGTTATCAGCCAACCGTCGTAGGCTCGGATTCGGCGCAGATCCAACTGAGCTTCGACTCTGGCACACCGGTGACAGTCAACCTTCAGGGCACGGGCGTGTCGCCGATGTTCTCTTACAACGTGATTCAGGGAGGTCAGACCACGCCGGTGACGCCTCCGGGCCCTATTTCACTACCGGATACGAACGTGGGAAGCAGCAGTAGCGTTGTCATTCAAGTCCAGAATACCGGCAATAGTACGGGGACTATCAATTCTGCTCCGACTGTAACTGGGCCATTTCAGATTACCAACCAATTCGTATTTCCGCAGGTTTTGATGCCCAACGGGAGCTTCACATTCACGTTGACCTTTATGCCCACGCAGCCGGGAAACCAGACTGGTCAGTTACTGATCGGCAGCGACTTATTCACCGTCAACGGCAACGGTCTGGGCCCGAATATCGTGTTCTCGTATGTTTCCGGAGGAACGACGACCACACTCGGCCCTAACGGCTCAGTGATTTTCAGTCCCACTCAGGTAAGCCAGACCAGCCAGCTTACTTTCATGATCAGCAATATGGGTACGATTACGGCCAACGTATCGAACATAGGAATCGGTGAAGCAAACAGTCCCTTCTCGCTCTCAGGACCGCCAAATTTGCCCACCAGTCTGGCTCCAGGTCAGACGGTCCAGTTCAATATTAATTTCACGCCCACCACCGTCGGGCCCGCCAACGGGACATTGCGCGTCGATGCGACGGTTATTCAGTTGATCGGCTCCGGAACGCCGCCGCCCCCGTTGCCTGCGTACACGATCCAGGGACCAAGCGGGAACGTGGCTGCTCGATCGCAGCCGGTGGTCACCCTCAAATTAGCCAGCCCTTACCCCTTAGCTCTGACCGGCGTCCTCACGCTGAGTACGTCCGGCAATCTCGTAAGCGATCCCGCCGTGCAGTTCTCAACCGGCCTCCAAACCGTTCAGTTTGTCATTCCCGCCAACAGCACCGATGCGAACTTTGCCAATCAAGGACCTCAGCTACATTTGCAAACCGGCACCGTCGCCAGCACAATCACGTTGACGCCGTCATTTGCGACGCAGGCCGGCGGCATCAACGTCACGCCGGGATCGCCCGCCACGCTGCAATTCACGGTCGCCCCGGCGGCTCCGGTCCTTATAGCGGTTGCGCCCACAAGTGAAGCTGCCAACAGTTTCGTCTTGAATCTGACCGGGTACTCGACCACCCGCACACTCACATCGGTGACCTTGCAATTCACCGCGGCCGCCGGTAAAACGCTGGGGACGTCTCAAGTGACGATTAATATTCAGCCCGCAGCGACACTCTGGTTCCAAAGTACTGCCTCGCAAGCCTTCGGCGGCCAGTTCGAAGTAAGCTTGCCCCTCACCATCCAAGGCGCCGTTCCTACGGGGCAGACGCTGTTACAGACCATCGCGTCCATTTCGGCGACGGCCAGCAACGAAGTGGGAACGTCGAATTCATTGACCGCTACTCTGCCGTAGGAAACCAGTAGAAGCAACAAGAACGGACGGAGCCTGTGGCTCAGGACTGCGCCGGCGTCCGTCGCAGCTTGGCGCCCGCGATAGCGACCAATGCCAAGAGTCCCAGAACGAACACCTCGCCTTTGGGTTCTGGAGTGAGCGTCATATTGTCAACACCGATGGTGGCAGGCCAGTCGATGAATTCGAGTGACGTGGCGCCCGTCAGGTTTACGGAATAGGTGCCAATCAACTGTGGTGCCGTCTCAGTCGTCATTGCAGGAGAGCTCGTTGAGTTACCGTCCACTCCCGGATTCGAGGGTGCCACACCGTAAAAAGTGTGCACAGTGGTACCGTTGACTACGAATTCCAGGTCAGGCGGACTTCCGCAGCTACTGGAGCAGCTCGCGTCCGGAAAGATCTCATAGTCGAAACTAAACTTACCGGTGAGTGACACTCCATGCGAGAACGTGATGACTATCCCCTGGGACAGTTGGAGCGGGCCTTTTGTGGAAGTGGGGTCGGCCGTGTTGGAGATAAAGCTGTCAAGGATGCTGCTCGGTATAACCGCGTTACTTGTCGCTCCGGTGGAATTACCGAGAGTAAGTGACTTGCCGTTTGGACCAACTACATGGCCATCCCCAGTGTACGCCTGGTCGACGGCTACTCCACCCCCGGGGACATACGTCCCGTTGACAAGGTTCAAGCCGCTTACCGTAACGCAGCCGTTGGCGCCAATGGGGCACCCGAGTATCAGGTCCATATAGTTTGCGATATTGCTGGATTGGTCTGACTGCGTAGCGGATGGGGTCAGCCCAGTTATCGCACCAATCTTGTCGAAGGTGAAGTTATAATCAGCGCGCGCGGATGGCGCTGATCCCAGCAGTAAGGCTGTAGCGGCCAGGAGTTTCAGTTGTCGTTGTGTTGTTGCCATCACGGTAGAAAGTTTCGGTCCTAGTCAACATCTCACCGTTATGAGAAACCCACAAGTACCAGGCGACCAGTTTTGTACTATCAGTTCCAGCCGTTTGGGGGGATACGGTTCAAACTGCCGTCGCGGCGGCTACTTGCGTCAATACCCTTCGTACCTTCTTGAGCCACTCGGAGCGTGAAATGGAATCGGAACTGGAGGGTCGTTCCAGGTGAGCCAAGGGACGAATTGCAGCTGTTTGCGCCGGGGAAGCTTTGCCAATCAGGACAGTCTTGAAGGTAGGGTATACGCCACTAAGGATTTGCAACATTCCGAGGGCACCCGGAAGGCGGGGATTCAACACCAACAAATCGATCCCCACATTGAGCGCCTTGGTCAGTGAGACGGCTTGCTCACAGCTAAGGGCCGGCAGGGCGAGACATCCAAGTTCAGTGAAAATCTCGCCAAGCCACCAAACGAACCCAAGATCGTCATCAACGATCCAGACCGTCGTCGGGGCTGGCGGCTGGCTCACCTCATCAGACTCCGCACCTTGTTGCTGGACTTAGACGAGCGAGCGCCTGCCGTGCGGAATTCATGCTGCTTGGTGCGGACGGCAACGCCTTTGTTATCGCTGCGAACCACACTTCCGTGTATCACCAGCTTCAAAGGACAAACACCCTCCAGCAGAAAGGGCCATTGCATCAATAACTCAATAGAGCTGCCGGCGGGTAATGACTCATTGGCTTCAAACAGAACGCCGCCGCTGCTGACGTTAAGCGTCTTTCCCAGCCCGAGGCGTTCCACCCGGCCTTTGCGGAGCAGCTTATACTCGATTTCCAACACGATCGGATATCTTCGGTTCGATCTTTGATCGACGTGATGTGGCTCTAAGAATCTGACTTTTGGCGCGAGGGCGGGAGCGGGGGACATTCTCCCTCCTTTTAAATCTCAGTGTTCGGAAGTGACCTTTGTACCACTTTTGTCGGATTAGGTCAATGGAGATTCGTAAGAATTTCGATCCGTACTAGTACTAAAACAGATTTCCGTATCGCTAACCCTCGTAAACCTCCTGGGTGTCAAGAAAGGGAGCGCTTGAATGAGATGGTTGCAGTATAATTGACAAACCCAGCATGTTACGAACTGTCTTCCTCACTGCCGGTTTTATCGCGGCGGCTGGAATTATCGGTTCTTGCCGGCAGAGCCCGCAGGCATATGTCGCTAAAGGCAATAGCTTTTTCACGGCTGGCAAGTATGACGACGCAATAATCAATTACAAGAAGGCCATCCAGAGAGATCCAAAATTGGGCGAGGGATTCTATCGGCTGGGCTTGGCGCAACTGAAGATTGGCAAGAGCCGCGACGCCTACGCGGCCCTGAACACCGCGAATGCTCTGTTGCCGGACCGCGCCGATGTCAAATTGACGCTGGCAGACTTCTTGCTGTCAAGCTACCTGGGAAACAAGAACCGGCCGACAACGCTCTACACACAGTTAACCAAACTAAGCGAGGACTTCATCGCGAAAGATCCAAATTCTTACGACGGGCTTCGTATCAAAGGCGCTCTCGCCTGGACCGACGGGCGACTCAAAGAGGCAGAAGCGTTCTTTCAAAAAGCAAACGCCCAAAAGCCTTTGCAGCCAGGCCTGATCCTGATGTGGGTCCGGGTCCTGTTCCGGGATGGACAGTCTCCGGAGGCCGAACGGCTCGCTTTGCAATTGATTGAAGCGCACCGGGATGCGGGATCGATGTACGACCTCTTGTACAGCTATTACCAATCAGAGAACCGCCCCATCGATGCCGAGAGCGTCCTGCGCAAGAAAGCAAGCAACAATCCGGACGATATCAACGATGCTCTAGAGTTGGCGATGTTCTACGCCGCTGCGGGCAAGCGGGAGCAGATGACCGCGACATTGCAGCGCATCCTGGATGATCCGAAGACATTCCCAGATGCCCGTCTGCGAGTGGGCGATTTCTACTGCGCTCTGCATGACTGGCCGGAGGCCTTGCGGCAATACGAGGAGGGCGCCAAGGCCGATCCGAAAGCGAAGATCGCCTATCTGAAGCGCATTTCCGACGCCTGGCTCGCTCAAGGCAAAGGAGATCAGGCTGCGAATGTGATAGCCGACATTCTCAAGGAGAGCCCCAACGACGACAGCGCGAAGGCGGTGAACGCCTCGTTGCTGTTGAAGACCCGTAAGCCTGAAAAGGTGCAAGCCGCCGTAAATGATTTTGAAGACTTGGTCAAGAAGACGCCTGACAATCCTCTTCTGCGATTCGCTCTCGGCCAGGCGCTGCTGGCCAAAGGCGATCAGAATGAGGCAGCTAGTCAATTTCGAGAATCACTCAAACAACGTCCGGGATACCTTCCGTCTATTATGGCGTTGGCTCAGCTTAGCCTGTCCAAGAAAGACTACGTCCAGGCGCTTCAATACGCGAGCAATGCTATGGCGGTGAATCCGAAACTCGCTGAGGCGCGACTAGTTCGCACGGCCACGCTTCTGGCAACGCAAAAGTACGCGGAAGCCCTCCCTGAATTGACCGCTCTGGCAACTGATTTTCCTCAAAACACCGAAGTTCAATTTCAGCTGGCGGCTGTGGACCTGTCCGAGAAAAGATATCTTCAGGCGGAGTCACGCCTCGAACAGCTCTACCAGAGAGATAAGTATCGAGCGCTCGCCGGTTTGGCGGAAGTCTATCGCCAGCAGGGCCAACTCGATAAAGCCTTGTCTCGGCTGACGGTGGAACTGGGAAAGTCGCCCGACACCGTTCCCCTGCACTCCTTGCTGGCTGACACGGCGCTGCGAGCCCAGAAGTACGATGTAGCTCTTGACCAATATCGGCAACTGGAGATGCTACTTCCCCGATCCGCGCAAATGGAACTGCGGATCGGCCTGGTCTATCAACTAAAAGGCGACTTACTAAAAGCTATCGTCAGCTTCCAGCAGGCTAGGGAACTGGCGCCCCGTGATGCGCTCGTCGCAGCCGCTTTGGCAGACGCGTTTCGCATGGCCGGCCGCAACGGCGAGGCGGTGGCAAGTTATCGCAACGTATTGGCATTAGATCCCGAGAACGCGAATGCGTTGAACAATCTTGCGTACGCGCTCCTGGACACCGGCCGCTCGGACGATGAGGCGCAGAAACTGGCGGAACGGGCCTTGCAAAAGTCACCGCGCAGTCCGAATTTCGCCGATACTCTCGGCATGGTGTACCTCAAGAAGAATCTAGCCGATAGCGCCTTACAGGTGTTTAGCGGCCTGACTCAACGATTTCCCGACAACCCGGTGTTTCGTTATCATTACGCTCTGACGTTGACTCAGAAGGGCCAAAAGACGAAGGCCAAGACCGAACTCGAGGCCGCTCTGCGAGAAAGCCCGCCCGACGAATTGCGGAAGGACATCCAATCCAGCCTGGCCAAGATCCAGTAATGATGCGGCGTGCGAATCGCCTGGCCCGCTTGTGTTTCCATAGATAAGTATGCACGCTGAGCGTGATCGCATTCTGGAGTCGAACAGCAGAAAAAGATACTGGAGGCGTTGGGGGCCATATCTGGCCGAACGTTCCTGGGGCAATCCGCGGGAAGACTATAGCGCGGATGGTACGGCCTGGGATTACTTTACACATGATCATGCCCGCTCGCGGACTTATCGCTGGACCGAAGATGGCATCGCCGGTATCTGCGACAATCACCAACGGCTTTGTTTTGCCTTTGCTTTTTGGAATGGCCGCGATCCGATCTTGAAGGAGCGCCTGTTCGGCCTGGGAGGCACGGAAGGCAATCACGGAGAGGACGTCAAGGAGTATTATTACTACCTCGATTCCACGCCGACTCACTCCTACATGAAGTGCCTCTATAAATATCCGCAGTCGCAGTTCCCTTATTCCCAGCTGGTAGAGGTAAACCGCCGGCGTTCAAGATCTGAGTTCGAATATGAACTGATGGATACCGGCGTTTTCGATGAAGACCGGTATTTCGACATACTGGTCGAATACGCCAAGAATGGAGTCGACGACATCCTGGCTCGCGTGACGGTGATCAACCGAGGACCTGAGGCCGCGAAACTTCACCTGCTTCCGACGGTCTGGTACCGCAATACCTGGAGCTGGGGCTATGGCGTGCCGCGCCCCGAATTGTCGCGTTTGGATTCCAATACCATCGTCATCAATGAACAGTCTTTAGGACAGTTCAAGCTGTGGCTGGAAGATGGTCCTCCGCTGCTGTTCACCCAAAACGAAAGCAATACGGAGCGATTATGGGGCTGGCGTGGCGCGGAGCGATACACCAAGGATGCCTTCCACCGCTACGTTGTCAATGGAGAGAAGGACGCCGTTAATCCGGATGAGACCGGCACCAAGGCCGCGGGAGTCTATCAAATCGAGCTGGAGCCCGGCGCTGGTAAAGTGTTCTACGTCCGCTTATATACCGGAGAAGGCCCTCAACTGGATTTCGAGCAGGTCTTTGCGGACCGAATAGAGGAGGCGAACGAGTTCTACAGTTTCGCGCCGGCGCGGCTATCGGACGACGCCCGGATGGTCCAGCGGCAAGCGTTTGCGGGACTACTGTGGAGCAAGCAGTTCTATCACTACGTCGTGGAGGAATGGCTCAAAGGCGATCCTGCCATGCCTCCGCCACCTCCCCAGCGCCGGCTGGGGCGCAACCGGACTTGGATTCAGGTGTACAACGACGATGTCCTGTCGATGCCTGACAAGTGGGAATATCCATGGTTCGCCGCCTGGGACCTAGCTTTCCATATGATCCCGTTTTCACTTATCGATCCGGATTTCGCCAAACGCCAGCTCTCACTGCTACTACGCGAGTGGTACCAGTCGCCCAATGGACAATTGCCCGCCTATGAATGGGAGTTCAGCGATGTCAACCCGCCCGTTCACCCTTGGGCTTGCTTCCGTGTTTTCAAAATCGACAAGAAGCTGACCGGCAAACCTGATTATCATTTTCTCGAATCGGCCTTTCACAAGCTGTTAATGACTTTTACCTGGTGGGTCAACCGCAAGGACTCGCAAGGCAACAATATCTTCGAGGGCGGATTTCTGGGCCTCGACAATATCGGCGTTTTCGATCGAAGCAAGCCGCTGCCCACTGGCGGTTTCATTGAGCAAGCCGACGGCACCGCTTGGATGGCTATGTTCAGTCTCAACATGTTAAGAATCGCGATCGAATTGACGCCGCATGATCCGGCATACGAAGACATCGCCAGCAAGTTCTTCGAGCACTTTCTTTATATCGCGAGCGCTATGAACCGCATGGGTGACGGCGGGCTCTGGGATGAAGAGGATGGCTTCTTTTATGACTGGCTACGGCTGCCCGACGGACGCAAGATTCCACTGCGGGTGAGGTCGTTAGTGGGGCTAATTCCGTTGTTCGCTGTTACAACCTTGGATGCCCACGCGATCGACAAGATGCAGGGCTTCAAGCGGCGCATGAACTGGTTCGTGAAGCATCGGCCGGATTTGTGCGGCAATATCGCTTCCATCACCCGGCCCGGGATCGAAGAACGCTTGCTGCTCTCGATGATGCACCCCTCGCGTCTCCGCCGGGTGCTCGAAACGATGCTGGATGAAGACGAGTTCCTTTCGCCACATGGCATCCGGGGCGTTTCACGCTATCATCGGGATCACCCTTTTGTTCTGCGCGCCGACGGGCAGGAATACCGGGTCGACTACGAACCCGCGGAATCGACGACGGGGATCTTCGGCGGAAATTCAAATTGGCGCGGCCCAGTTTGGTTTCCGGTGAACTTTCTGATGATCGAATCGCTGCAACGGTATCATCACTATTTCGGCGACGACTTTCAGGTGGAATGCCCGAAAGGCTCGGGTGTGATGATGAACCTCGCGGATGTCGCGGCCTATTTGTCGCGCCGGTTGTCGCGCCTTTTCCTAAGGGACGAGCACGGCCGCCGGCCGGTGTTTGGCGGTTCCGACAAATTCCAGACCGATCCGCACTTTCGCGACCACGTCCTTTTCTATGAATTCTTCAACGGCGATAATGGGGCCGGCATGGGCGCCAGTCATCAGACCGGCTGGACGGCGCTAGTGGCAAAGTTACTGCAGCAAAGTGGAGAGTAGGCGCCGTCCGCGGGAACTCGAGCGCGCACTCTTGCGTGCGCCGCGCCACAGTGCTTAGCCGCGCAACAACCGCACAGCGGCCGTCAGGTCATTGCCCGCTTGAGCAGCGCCGGCGGCTCGCGACGCATCATCCGCGGCCGGTTGCTCGTCGCCTTCCCCAGGCGCCAGAAACAGATTTGCTTCCATGCCGTGCTGCTTAGTGTATAGATCGTAATACCGGCCCCGCGCGGCGTAGAGGTTTTCGTGAGTACCTCGCTCGAGGATGCGGCCCGACTCCACCACCAGAATCTGATCCGCGCGCCGGATGGTGGATAGCCGGTGCGCGATCACGAACGTGGTGCGCCCCTGCATCAGGTATCTCAACCCTTCCTGGATCAGGGCTTCGGACTCGGAGTCGAGACTGGAGGTGGCTTCATCCAAAATCAGAATGCGAGGGTCCGCCAGAATGGCGCGCGCGATCGAAACCCGCTGCCGTTGGCCACCGGAGAGCTTCACGCCACGCTCGCCGACGATGGTGTCGTACTTCTTTTCGAACCCTTCCGCAAACTCGTCGACTCGAGCGATCCGGCACGCCTTCATGATCTGCTCGTCGGTTGCCTCCGGCCGCGCGAACGCGATGTTCTCCCGGATGGTGCCGTCGAACAGGAAGGTCTCTTGCAGTACCACTCCCAGTTGGGTTCGGAACGAATCCAGCCGGACGGTCGAAAGGTCAATGCCGTCCACCAAAACAGCACCGGTTTCTGGCGTATGAAAGGCCGTGATCAAGCCGATGATGGTCGACTTACCAGAGCCAGACGAACCGACCAGCGCGGTCACCGTATCCGGTTCGGCGCAAAATGACACGTCGTGGAGCACGGTCTTGCCGGTGTCATAAGCGAAATTGACGTGATCGAAGACTACATGGCCGGTGATGAGCGGCAGCGACACACTCCGGCGCGGATCCTGATCTTCAGGCTTTTCGCGCAACACTTCGCGCGTGCGTTCCAGGCCTGCCAGAGCTTCGGTCAGTTGCGTTCCGATGTTGACGATTTGAAACATGGGGGCAATCAGAAAGGCCAGCAGCGCGGAGAATGTCATGAAATCCCCAAGCGTCATGACGGGCGGAACGGCCGTGATCTGGCGTGCGCCGACGTACATGATGATGGCTCCCACTACGCCCATCAACACGGAGGCCGAAAGGCTCATGAAGGAAGTCGCTGTGAGGGACTTAAGTATATTGTCGAGCAATCTTTGAACGCCCGTGGCAAAGACTTCCTCTTCGCGCGCTTCGGCGTGATAGCCCTTGATGACGCGCACTCCGCCCAGGGATTCCGTAAGACGGCCGGTGACTTCGGCATTGATCTTGCCTCGCTCCCGGAAAATGGGACGGATGGTGATGAAGGCTTTTCGAAGCACAAACACGAATGCGACGACAATCACCAGCGCGATCCCAGTAAGCAGAGCACTGATCCGGAGCAGGAATCCGAGAACCAGGACGGCAGTGAGCAGGCCCCCCACGAATTCGATCAAACCCGTGCCCAGAAGGTTGCGAATGCCGTCCACATCGGTCATGATGCGAGCCACCAGCGTCCCGCTCTTGTTAGCGTCGTAATAGGATACTGGCAGATGGCCGATGTGTGCCTGCACTTTGCGGCGCATCTCAGCGATCAACCGTTGCGCGGCTTTGGAGACGAGCTGAGTTATGGAGAAAGAGGTGATTCCTTGGATGACGGTGGCAGCGAGTACGGCCAGCACCAGCGGCGTAAGCAGGTTGAGCTGCTTCTTCCCGATGACATTGTCGACGAGGTATTTGGTGGAAGTTGGCAGCACCAGACTGCAAATACGGCTGATTATCATCAGCACGAAGCCCACGGCCAGGATACGGCGACGCGGCCGCATCATCTCGCGGATGTCGGGCCACAGCTCGCGCAAGCGCTCCGAGGAGCTCTTTTTAGACGTTTTCGGATTCACAACAGTTTAGACTATTGTATTGGATGCGCCCCTATCGCCGTTGGATGCCGAGATAAGTCATGCCGAATCTTTACGCAGGAACGTCAGGATTTGCCTATCCAAGCTGGAAGCCGGAGTTTTATCCGGAGAAACTGCCATCCAAGAAGTTCCTGTCTTATTACTCGGAGCGGCTCAACGCGGTGGAAGTCAATTACACTTTCCGCCGGCTCCCTTCGGCATCGACGCTTGAAAACTGGGTGAATCAGACGCGGGCGGGCTTCGTGTTTCCCTTGAAGGCGCACATGCGGATCACGCATATTCAGCGCCTGAAGCCGTCGGAATTCACCGAGGTATTCTTTCGAGCCATCGAGCCTCTGCGGACGGCCCGCCGCCTGGGCCCCGTGCTCTTTCAACTCCCGCCGGCGCTCAAGTGCGATGATGCTCTGCTGGCTGATTTCTTGGCCACGCTCCCGCGCGATATCCGCTGTGCGTTCGAGTTCCGGCACCCGTCGTGGCTCGCGCCCCCGGTCTATCAATTGCTGGAAAAATGTGGCGTGGCTCTTTGCCTGGCGGAATCGGAGAAACTGGTGATTCCGGAAGTTGTCACGGCGAATTTCGTCTACTCGCGTCTGCGGATGCCGGAGTATTCGCCTGAAGATCGCAAAGAGATCGCCGCGCGCGTGGAATACCTACTCGGACAGGGGCGCGACGTTTATGTGTTTTTCAAGCATGAAGACACGCCAGCGGGAGCGTTGTATGCCGAAGAGCTGCTCAAGCGATTCCCAGAGCAGGCCGCGGGAGCTGCCTAACCGGGCTCCCCTAACCGCGGGCGGCCTTCTTCTTCCCGGGAGATTTTTGCTTAGGCGCTTCCGCTTCCAGAGCTTCGACTGAAGCGGCCGGCTTTTTGGCGATGGCCAGACTCCTCTTCAGAGCTTCCATGATGTCGATCACCTTGGCAGGCTCGGCCGCCGGCGGAGTCACCACTTCCTGACCTTTCACCTTGGCGTCGATCATCGCCTCGAGGTTTTCTTTATAGGTGTCTTTGTATTTCTCCGGCTCGAAGGGAGCAGCTAACGACATTACGAGGCTCTCGGCCAGCTTTACTTCCTGTTCCTTCACCAGGCTCGTATCGGTGCGGAATTCTTCCACCTTCCGCACTTCGTGAGCAAAGTACATGGTATGCATCAGCAGACCGTTCGCACCCGGCCGGAAAATGGCGATGTGCTCACGATTGTGCATCGCGATCTTCGCGACTCCGACATAGCCGGTGCGTTTCAGCGTGTCGAAAAGCAATGCGTAGGGCTTCTCACCCGCTGCATCCGGCGCCATGTAGAATGAGCTTTCAAAATAAATCGGATCGACTTCAGTGGACTTCACGAACTCCAGGATCTCCATGACCTTGGCCGTCGAGGGAGCCATCTTCTTAATATCCTCGTCATCGATTACGACGTAGCGGTCCTTCTCATACTCGTAGCCTTTAACGATTTCGCTGCGCGGAATGGGCTTGTCTTCCGCCTGGCAATAGATCACCTGCTTGATGCGTGAATTATCTGTTTTGTGGAGCTGATTAAAACTGATCCCGTCCGCGCGCGCGGCGGTGAACAGCTTCACGGGAAAGGAAACGAGACCGAAAGTGAGATGCCCCTTCCAGACTGTAGTGGCCATGGCGATAATCTCCAGATCTATATAGACATAACACGATATTCAAACATTTTCAATAGTGTACGTTTCTTAGGACGCACACGCCTTCCGAAAGATAGGACTCCCGGCCCAGCGCCACGTTTCCTAGGACGGCTTCCGGGCGGTCAACCTACGGGTGGGAACGCCCCAAAGGAATGTGAGCGGCGAAAGCTGTACATCGCTCAAGCCCAACTGGCGGAGTAGCTTGGCATACTCGCCGGTGTGTAATATGTCGAGGATGGCCAGATAGCCGCCAGGTTTGAGCACTCGCGCGATCTCGCGCAGGGCCTTGGCCCGCTCTGTACTCCCGTCGATATTGTGGATCGCCAGGCTGGAAACGACCACATCGAAGGTATTGGCGCCGAACGGCAACTTGCGGGCGTCGGTATTTTCGATTTTGATGCGATTAGCCACTCCCTCCGCTTTGGCGTTGCTCATGGCCGCCTCTGCGGTGTTTCCGGAGAGATCCTCTGATCGCCAGATGTCCACGCCGGTAGCTTTGCCGCTCTTGAGCCGTTTGGCGGCTGAGATCAGGAATAATCCGCGCCCGCATCCGACATCGAGAACGTTCTCATCGCCGCGCCACGGAATGTTGTCCAGGATGCGATGAACCGCCTTGGGTTTAGCGACACGGCTGCTCCAGACCATGACAATGGCTACGGCGGCGAACGCGATCCCGACCACGAGCAATATGCCTGCGATGGCCAGGGCCGCTCCGGGACTGATGTTGCGGTTGGAGTAATAGAGAACGCCCGCGAAGGCTATGAACAATGCGCCGCGAATTGCAAAACGCCGAACCAACTTGGGTGCGTCGAGGCCGTAATCGGGCTTGGGCATAGCGGCTGTTCAGAGTCGTGTTGCGGCTGCTTCCACGGCCCCGATCACGTCGGTGAATGCTTTGGTCTTGCCGGGTTTGGCTCCACGAAGCGCCGCCTTTTCGAGCGTTTCCAGATGCCGGTGAATCTTTCGCGCCATCAGCTTGCCGGCAGGGGTGAGACTAATGACGAACGTGCGGCGATCCTGCGAGCGGACCTCGCGACGGATGAGGCGGCGCTCCGCCAAGCGGTCCAGATAGCTGGTCAAAGTCGAGCGTTTATGCGCGAAAGCCTGGTGCAACTCCCCGACGGTGCTGTCGCCGGCGCTGGACAGGTGGGCCATAATATGCGCTTCACCCTGATTGAGGCCCAGCCCGGAGCGCTCGATATACAGTCCGATCTGATGAGTGGTCCGATGAATCTGGGGAATGAGGAGCAGCGCCATGCGCACCTCTCATCGTTACACACCTCAAGGCAGCGGCTGAAGATCGGGTTCCACCCAGAACGCGCGAGCGTCATCCGACGACAAGGCCGCGGTTGAATAGAATTTCTCGATAGTTCGCTTATCGAGCAACTCGGGCGAGGCGGTGGTTAACTCGTCGAAGCTGGCATCCAGCGGCACTCGCGCCAAGGCGCTTCCGACCAGCCGTAGCCAGGCCACCGTCAGTGTCTCGTGATACTTGTCCGTCTGGCCGTGGTGTGCGGCGAATTTGCGGATGGCCCCGGCGATCTGTTCGCGGGCTTCCAGCTCCGGGTAGCGCTGCAGGTATATAAAAGCCAGCCGGATGTGATCCCGGTGATGGAAGCTATCGTTGGTAAGTTCGCAGTCCTCGAACTTTCGAACGAATTCCAGGTCGGTCAACTCAGTTGTGTTGGCCATGTTGTTCCGCGATGTCCCGCAGCCGCTGATTGATAGCGCTCTGCCAGTGCTCGCGCTGCTGAGGAAAATGCCGGCCAAAGTTTTCTACGCCATGGCCGCCTTCCGGGGACAGTACGGTGCGCCGGTAAGTGACCGTGGCTTGAGTGCGCCCATTGCCGCTCTCTTTCAATCGAATGAGGATTTCGCCGGCCCACACTTTCGGCAGGACTTGCGCATAGTCGACTTTGAAAGCCCGCTTGTCAAAACGGGTCATGATCCAGACCACGTCTGTACTCTTGTCATCGGTGGTGAAGACGCTGCCTGCCAGTTGCCGGCCATCGTTGGGATAAAGCATGACCGGATTCCAGCCGTGAGCCCATTCGGCCTCGCGGATCGGACCAAACAGAGGCAACACCACGGCCGGCGGCGCCTCAAGATCGATCGTTATGCTGGCCTCGGCATGGACGCGGGTCTGAGACTGGCTCAACTGCGCCAGCAATAGTGGTATGCACATTATCGTATATCTCATTATCGTAATATACGATACCGTATTAACTGGCTTGCAACCAAGCAGGGCGCGACTTCCGGCTTCGCCGTACTGAATAGGTATAGCGTCGTCCCGCACCATATCATCACGTACGCGTGCCGGCCGTCATTTGCGTTTCCCTGATCTACTTCTAGCGTGCTGTCGCGGAAATACAGGCGGAGCAGCAGGAGCAGCTCGTAGCGGTGCGGAAGCGGGTCGTGGATGGCTAGCAGGCGCGTGGCTCGAGGAAGGCTTGGATGCAGCCGATCGAGCTCCCCCAACACAGACCGGATCACCGGCTGCGCGAGCGTCAACTCGCCATACATCCGCAGCCGCTGAACGCGATAGGCGCGCAGCAGCGAAACCAGAACCAGCACAAAGAGCGCCACGTGGCGCATTTGGACGGCTCCGATTGACTTGGGGGATGAAATGATTGCGTCCCGCAACGATACGAGCAATGCCGCTGCATACAAACTCCAGCCAACGAGGGGAATATAGAGGACGTAGGCGGCCCTGACAGGAATGAATGCTATCGGCAAAAAGCTGATGAGCATGATGGACCAGGCGAAGACCAGGTGCCTAGACCCCAGCAATAATGCGATCACTAACATGGCCGCCAAGGTTAGAGCGGCCTGCGCTTCGCCGAACCAATGATCACGAAAGAAAAGAGAGTCGAGGTACGCCCCGTACGAGATCAGAAACTGGCTGGGCGTGATATCGAAGTGGTAGGAAAGCAACTGGCTGAATGGGCTTTGCGCAAGCATTTTGCCCCAGATGTAGGGGACGGTCATGACTCCGGCTATGGCTGCCAAACGGCAGTTGGTGACCATCCACTTGCCGATTTGCCGAGTGCTGAAACTAACGGGCGAGAAGTATATCAGTTCGTAGAATATTAACAGCAGCGGCAGAGTTACGGCCATCTCTTTAGCATCTAAAGCTAGTACATAGAGGCCCAGGAACACCGCGATCCGCCGAAAATCCAAGATGGGGCCGGGCCGGCGAGCCCCCGCATAGTAGGCCAACGCCCCGAAATAGAAGGTGAAGCATAGGACGTCGTAGATGGTCCCGTTGTTCCAATAAAGGTCGACGAGCCGCGGATGAAAGGCGCCGATCAACGTGGTCAAGGCCGCAATCTCAGACGAGGCCGTGACCGACCGGATTGCGAGATACAGCAACCCCAGATTTACGAGCAGAAGCGCGAAACACAGAAGCCGGTAAGGCAAAGGATGAAATCCCGCGAACGCGAACAGCGGGCGGTAGAAGAACAGGCCGCCTAAAGGCCGGTAAGACGGCGAAGAGTACAAAACTACGGCCTTGAGCAGCGCCGCCGGAAATTGATTCCAGTAGGTGGTCAAGTTCTCCACATCGTCGGTCGTGAACCCGGCGCTGAGACCCTGCCCCGCCAGAAGCAAAAAGTAGACCGCTATCAATAAGAGCGCTAAAATTCCTCCAAGTCGCGTTCCCAGCTGCTTTAAATCCACCGCAATTGATACTCGCACAATGCGAACGTGAATCGAGGAATCGAATCTCGAATAGACGAACCAGCGCGATTGGCCCTGCTGTATACTACTGTTGGGTTTTTCATCTCCGCGCTCCAGAGGCTAATTCGTGGACCCATCTAGTCCCGCATCCGGCGCGGTGCGGACCGTCAATAGTTATCAGATCGTCGATAAGTTGGGCGCCGGCGGGATGGGCGTCGTCTACAGGGCTCTGGACACCAAGCTAAACCGCACAGTAGCGCTTAAGTTCCTCCCTCCGGAGATCGACGCCGACGAAAAAACTCGCAGCCAGTTCCTGCGGGAGGCGCGGGCGGCATCCGCCATGGATCATGCCAATGTCGGCACTATCCACGCGATCGAGGAGACAGCCGAGGGCATCTCTTTCATCGTCATGGCCTACTATGACGGTGAGACGCTCGCCCAGAGAATCAAGCGCGGCGCGCTGCCTCCAGCTCAAGCAATATCCATTGCACTCCAAATGGCGCGCGGGCTTGCCGAAGCGCACTCCCACCACATCATTCACCGTGATATCAAAGCCTCCAACGCGATCATCACCCGGCAGGGCGTGGTGAAAATCGTTGATTTCGGACTGGCTCGTGCCATCCAATCGGCTAGCGCCACATTGAGCACCGAAATCTCGGGCAGCGCGGCGTACATGTCGCCGGAGCAAGCCCTTGGCAAACCGCTGGATCAGCGTACGGATCTGTGGTCGCTGGGTGTGGTTCTCTATGAGATGCTCACCGGACGTTTGCCCTTCCAAGGCGACACGATGCCCGGGATGCTTATGGCTGTGGTGAACTCAGCGCCCGCGCCTATGGAAGACATGCCCGTCGAAGTGCAAGAAATCGTGTACCATGCCTTGGCCAAGGATCCGGCGCGCCGATATCAGACTGCCGCTGAGATGTTGGCCGACCTCGAAAAACTGGAAACCGGCGTGGACCGGGCGCACACTCGAACGCTGGCCAGATCCGAACTTAAGCAGTATGTCGAATCGGCGGCGCAGTCGGCGTTCTTGCCTCCAGTTGCCGCCCGCGGACCGCGGGGCCGTTGGGTGGCTGCATTCTTAGTGGTCCCGGTTCTCGCCGCGATCCTGTTGCTCATTCCCGCCGCGCGGCAGCGCATTGTAGCCGCCGTTTTCGGTCCCAGCGAAAAACATATTGCAGTCCTGCCGTTCAGCGTGATCGGAAGCACAGCCGGCAACGATGTGCTGGCCGACGGCTTGATGGAAAGCCTCACCGGCAGACTCTCCAATCTCGAGCTCGGCAACCAATCTCTTTGGGTGGTGCCGGCCAGTGAGGTGCGCCGCCGGAAGGTGGTAGACGCCGCCGCCGCCCAAAAGGAGTTCGGCGCAACCCTGGTGGTAACCGGAACGGTGGAACGGACCGGCTCAGACATTCGCCTGGTTGTGAATCTGATCGACGCCAAACATGTACGCCAGCTCGGCTCGGAAGAAGTAGAGGACCGCACCGGCGACTTTGCAATGCTGCAAAATTCCGCGGTTGCGAAGCTCGCCAAATTGATGAACGTGACGGTCCCGAGCGAGATGTTTCGGTCGACCGGCGGCGCCGCGGCGCCCGCCGCATATGAACTATATCTGAAAGCACTAGGTCTTCTTCGGCGTTACGACAAACCCGGCAACCTGGACCAAGCGGCAACGGCATTTGAGGACGCCGTCAAGATCGATCCGCGCTTCGCTTTGGCATACGCCGGATTGGGTGAAGCCTATTTGGTGCGATACAGGACGGATCAGAATCTGCGCTGGATCGAACAGGCCTCCGCCGCCTGCGAGCGCGCCGTTCAGATCGACGATCAGCTCGCTCCGGTTTACGTGACGCTAGGCCGCATTCACAACGAGACCGGTAAGACCGATCTGGCGCTGCAGGAGTTCCAGCACGCGCTGCACCTGGATCCACGCAGCGCCGATGCTCTATTCGGTCTCGCGAGCGTGTATGAGGCGCAGGCACGTTTGAAAGATGCCGAACAGACGCTAGTTCGCGCAGTCGCTCTTCGCCCCGACTATTGGGACAATCTCAACAGGCTCGGGCTGTTCTATTACCGGCAGCGCCGCTTTGAAGAGGCCGCCGTTCAACTGCACAAGGTTGTGGAGCTGACACCCGATAATTCGATCGCCTGGCTCAACCTGGCTGCCGCACTGCGCGGCGGTGGGAAGCTTGCCGAGGCCACGGCCGCTCTCCAGAAAAGTATCCAGATCAGCCCGTCTTATCCGGCTCACACGAATCTCGGCAATGTGTTCTATCAGCAGCACCGGTACGCCGAATCGGCCCAGCAATATGAAAAAGCGCTGGCATTCAACGCCAAAGATTATCGCGTCTGGATCAATTTGGCGAACGCTTACACGTGGCTGGATCGGACCAATGACGCGGTCGCTGACTTCCGCCGCGCCCTCCCCTTGCTGGAAGATACAGTGAAATTACATCCGCAAGACCCCACTATCCAGTCCAGCTTGGGTATTGTCTATGCTAAGCTTCAAGAACCTTCGAAAGCGATCACTCACCTGGAGACGGCCGTCGCGCTGGCCCCCACGGATGGGGCGGTGTTAGCCCGCATGGCCGAGGCATACGAAAGCCTGGGAGACCGCCCGAAAGCACTGGGATGGATTTCTAAAGCCATTGCAAATGGCCAAACCATCGACGACCTCCGAGATGACCCTGGGGTCCGGAAAATCCTCGACGACCCGAGCTTTCGGGCGCCAAAGAAGTAAACCGAAGGACAAAACAAGGAGACCTACAACATGAACCCGAAACCAGCCAAAGATACACCGCCAGTGGCAACGCCGATCACGATTAATGCGCAGGGCGTTCCCAATCCCACCTCTGCCGGTATTAGCATCGCGAACAATGGGGGCGCCAACTTCAACGCGAGTTACGCCTGCACGCTCACGTTCACCAACCCTCCCGGTTGTCCATTCACAAATTGCAGCAATAACACGCTGAGCCTTAGCCAGGGACACAACACTGAGAACCTGAGTAGCAATGCCACATCCGGAACGTCTTACAGCTACACCGTAAGCGATCCGCCCGAGCACGGTCCTACGACCGCGCAGTATGACATCACCGTCAGCTCTTAAGGCTGCGTCGTACCGGCATTTTGCCAATACGTTAACGCCCGCGTTTCAATGCTGGACGTTTGAAACGGCTCCTTCGGACCGGTTCGGCCGGCTATGGTCAACTGGACCCAATTTCCCGCTTCATCGTAGACGTAGGTGAAACGCGCTTCAGATGTACTAATGTTTTCCCGGGTCGGCCGATCGCTCAAGCGGCCTTCGTCGTCGATCTCGAAGTCGCGGGAGGCGTGGAAGCTCTGCTCACTTTCAGGATCTCCATGCTCGTTATAGGTAGTTACTTTACGATCTTCTCCAAGGCGCCCGATTTCGGACCTGGTCTCCGCTCGACGGCCTGTGTCGTCGTAGCGATGAAAGATCTTGACGCTGGCAAACACAGCGCGAAGAGCGGCGGCCTGCGCTGCTGTCCCTTGTTCTAGCACTTCGGTAGGGAAGGCGCTGGCGACCTCCTCCTGCGCTTCTTCAATGAGTCGCCCAGCCGAGTCATAGAGGAAACCAACCCGCCGCAACAAATTTTGATCATCGCCGTAAAAAGCCAATGCGACCGGTTTGCCTCGCTCGTCATACCTGGTTTGAATCTCTCTCGCACCGCGGAGTAGGCTGAAGTAGTTCCTTCTACGCCATAGCCGTACGTGGTGTCCGGGCGCCGCGAAGACAGATCAATGTGCAGGACCTTTGTCTTTCTGCCGACACAATCATATTTGAACGATTCAACCGTTCGCTCAGCAGAGTCCGACGTCTTGAGTCCGATTCGCTCCAGCCGTCCCGCTTGATCATAGTAATGCGTTCGGATCTCGGGAGTACCCGCGGTTCCATCAGTAGCTATTGTCGGCAGGCGCCCACTCTGATCGTAGGTGTAGACTGCAGTCCACTCCGATGCGTTTGGGTTTTGACACCACTGGCGCAGCAATTGGCCCTCGCTATCGTACTCGGTGGTTGTAACGGAGCAGCGCTCCTCGGTATCGCAAGCGTCGGCGCCGCAGCGGCGAAAAGATAACGTTTGCTCGGACCTGCAGCTTTTCACCGGACCGCGCAACCCTAGATCCGAGCGGTCGTACATGCGAGTCTCCAGAAATGCTTACGCGGTGACTTCTTCCACCGGCACGATCGGTCTCTTATACTTGCACTCGCCGTTGGGGCACTGCGCAAATCCTCCGGCCTTGAGCCACTTCTCGACCAGGTAGCCCGATCCGCAGTCCGGGCACTTCTCGGCGATTGGCTTGCCCCACGCCACGAAGTCGCATTCGGGATAGCGGCTGCAGCCGTAGAAGGTCTTGCCGCGCTTAGAGCGCCGCTCCACCACTTCGCCTTGCGAGCAATTGGGACAGGGCACGCCGATGGTCTTCTGTTTGACGAATTTGCACTTCGGATAATTGCTGCACGCGGTAAACTCGCCGAAGCGCCCGTGCTTCAACACCAGATTGTTGCCACATTGCGGGCATTTCTCATCCAGCGGTACGTCCGACTTCTTCTGTTCGCCGCCGATCTGCTTGGTGGTCTTGCAGTCCGGATATCCTGAACAGGCGTAGAACTGCCCGAAGCGCCCTTTCTTGAGAACCATGGGGCGGCCGCAATTCTCGCAGTACTCCTCGGCGTCCTGCTCGGTGAGATCGGCCTTGTCGAGATCCGGCAGATCCACCGTCAACTCGCGCGTGTTGGTGCAGGCGGGTTCGCCATCGGCGTTCTTTTCGTTGTAGCCGGTACAAGCGATGAAGCTGCCATGCCGCCCCCAGCGGATGACCATGGGCTTGCCGCACTTGTCGCAGACCAGGTCAGTCGGCTTTTCCATGCGCTTGATGTCAGTCATGTGGCGCTCGGCGTATTCCAGGTCCTTCTGGAAACGCTCGTAGAACTCCGACATGGCCGCGCGCCAATCCATGGTGCCGTCTTCGATTTCGTCCAGCCGTTGTTCCATGCCGGCCGTGTAAGTCACGTCGAAAAGGTTCTGGAAGCTCTCGAGCAACAGGTCCGTGACCACCATGCCGAGCTCGGTCGGCACGAACTTGCCGCCTTCCTTCTTTACGTATTCGCGTTCCTGGATGGTGGAAAGAATGGACGCGTAAGTGGATGGCCGCCCGACTCCGTCGGCTTCCAGCTCCTTCACGAGCGTCGCCTCGTTGAAGCGCGGCGGCGGCTCAGTGAAATGCTGCTCCGGCAGGATGGACTTGAATTTCAGCTCCTCGCCTTCCTGCACCGACGGCAGACGATGCTTCAACTCCTCGTCGTCCTCGTCCTTCTGGTCTTTCCCTTCCTCATAAACTTCCAGGAATCCTTTGAATTTCGGCACGCTGCCGGTGGCGCGGAACATGTACGTCGCGCCATCCTTGCCCTTGGCCGCCACGTCGATAGTGGTTTGATCGAACACGGCCGGCATCATCTGGGAGCTCACGAAACGCATCCAGATCAGCCGGTATAACTTCAGCTCGTCTTCCTGCAGAAAAGACGCCACCGATTCCGGAGTGCGCAGCGCCGATGTCGGACGGATGGCCTCGTGCGCGTCCTGCGCGTCCTTCTTGCTCTTATACGCGTTTGCCGCTGGCGGACAGAACGGCGCACCGTACCGGTCCGTAATCAACTTGCGTACTTCGTCCAATGCGTCGTTCGACACGCGGGTCGAATCGGTACGCATATAAGTGATCAACCCGACCGATCCTTCGGCGCCCAACTCCACGCCTTCGTACAGCCGCTGGGCCAGCATCATGGTCCGTTTGACGCTGAAGCGCAGCTTGCGTGACGATTCCTGCTGCAGCGTGGACGTGATGAACGGGGCGACCGGATTGCGCTTCTTTTCGCGCGTGGTGACCGCGTGAACTAGATACTTGGCGTTGTCGAGCTGATCGACGATCGACTTGGCCGCCGCCTCTTCGGCCACCTCCAGCACCTGATCGTCCTTCTTGGTGAAGCGCGCCGTCAGCACCGGGGGCTTTTTAGCGTTGAGCTGGACATCGATGGTCCAGTATTCGCGTTTAATGAACGCGCGGATTTCACGCTCGCGATCGACAATCAATCGCAGCGCCACGGTCTGAACGCGACCGGCCGAAAGCCCACGCCTCACCTTGTCCCATAGCAGTGGGGAGATCTTGTAGCCTACCAGGCGGTCCAAAATGCGGCGCGCCTGCTGCGCGTCCACCAGATTGAGATTCACCGAGCCCGGCTTCTCAAAAGCCTTCTTAATGGCGTTGGCGGTGATTTCGTTGAACATCACCCGATAGAACTTGGGCCCTTTCTTGGAGCCATTCAGCTCTTCTTGAAGGTGAAAACAGATAGCCTCGCCTTCGCGATCCGGGTCAGCCGCCAGGTAGATAGAATCCATGCCCTTGGCCGCTGCCTTCAGCTCAGACATGAGCTTCTTCTTGCCTTCGATTACTTCATAATGCGGCTCGAAGCCCTTGTCGACGTCGACAGCGAGATCCTTCTTCGGAAGGTCCTTGACGTGACCGAGCGAAGCCTTAACGACGTATTGCTTGCCGAGATATTTACCGATCGTTTTCGCCTTCGCCGGCGATTCGACGATGACGAGAGATTTTGCCATGATTAGATCCGTGAGTAAGACTGATTACACTTGGTTGGACTGAACTGTCCACACCTACTATATGACGGCCATAAGCCTACCACACTTTAACAAAGTTCTTGCCGGGGAGTTGCCGGATGAGACCGAGCATTTCAAGCTCGAACAGCCCGGCAATTATCTCTGATGATGTAAGAGTATCAAAAGTTGCCAATAGTTCGTCAATGTGGGTCGGCAAATCGGCCTTCAAGGCCTTGATAAGGGCCCGGCTGGCAGGGCTGATCTCGGGTGCTGGACCGGCCTCTTCATCCTTTGTTTCCAATGATATCTGACCGTACCGGGCCTGGGCTTTGGCGATCAACACGCGTCGCACTTCGGCCGGAAGCTCCACCAACACATCGTTCCACTCCTGGACCAATTTGGCGCCTTGTTTAATGAGCAGATTTGGCCCCCAGCTCATCTTAGATGTAATATTCCCCGGGACCGAAAAAACCTCCCGCTGCTGCTCTAAAGCCATTCTTGCTGTAATCGAGGAGCCGCTGTATTGAGCGCCTTCCACCACCAGAATCCCCACGCTCATGCCGCTAATGATCCGATTGCGGATGGGGAAATTCTGGGGATACGCCGGCGATCCCATGGGGAATTCCGATAGCAATAAGCCTTTTTCGGCGATCTCGCTGGCCAGCTTTCGATTCTCAGCCGGGTAAACGAGATCAACTCCGCAGCCGAATACCGCGATCGTGTCGCCGCTGATGGCGAGAGTGCTGCGATGAGCGGTGGTGTCGATTCCACGCGCCATGCCACTAACGATCGTGAGCCCGGCCTGCGCCAGGTCCGGGGAAAGCCGCTCGGTAGCCGCGACGCCGTACACCGTTGGACGCCGCGTACCTACAACGCCCAGCATGATCGACTGCAAGAGCTCTAGGCGGCCGCGCGCGAACAGCGCAATCGGGGGGTCGAAGATCTCCTTGAGCCGGGCCGGGTACCTTGGATCGGCTATCGGGACCAGAGCCGTTCCAGTCTCCAGCATCTTCTGCTGCTGATCGACGGCGTCTTCAAAGGTGCAGCCGCTAGCGATGCTCTGAGCGACGCTTCCCGACAGTCCGCTGGCTTCGAGATCCGATCGTGAAGCGCGAAAGATCGCCTGCGGCGCGCGAAATTGCTCGATAAGCCGTCCAGCTTTGCTGGTACCCAGGCCCGGCACAAGCCGGAGCGCCAACCAGTGGAGCTCTTCTTCTTTGGTGATTGCAGGCAGAGCCGCGGGCATACCTAGGAAGATGTGCCCAGACGGCCCGCCTTTTCTCATACACTGGGGACGATATGGACAACCAGGCTACCTACGATGATGTGAATCTTATTCTGAAGTTGTACGAGCTGCGCCGGGACGACCGGCTACGCGAGGCCCGCAAATGGTTCGGCGGTCTTAAAGTGAAGACGCTCGCTGAGCTGCAGGCCGCGTGCCCGCCCGGCTCCGAGCAGGATGCCTCGGTCCGCATGGTGACCAGCTACTGGGAAATGGCGGCGTCGTTCATCACTTCCGGCGTCCTCAATCAGGAGTTATTTCAGCAAAGCGGCGGTGAACTCTTATTCGTGTGGACGAAGATTCAGGACATCGTTCCCGAATTAAGAAAGCTTTTCAACAATCCGAAGTACCTGGCAAATATCGAAAGCGTTGCCAAAGGCATGATCGACAACATGAATCGCGCGAATCCCAAGGCCTACGAAGCTTACGCCGCCCGCGTTCGCGGAAATTAGCGGCTCATCGCTTCCCCTTACGGCCGATTACCGTGCGGATAAACCCCCCTTCCTCTTCCCGGTATGGCATTCCATCGGTGTGTAAAATCTCGTGGTGCCACACCGCCGGCTCGCGACCGGTATATGGATCCGCCCATGAATCCCACGGAAGATAGGTCTGCGTCTTGCCGGCGACCAGTCCCCAATTGATGGCCGCCACCTTATGCTCCTTGGCGATCGGCAGGATTCCCTGGAACGTACTCTTGTTCCCGCGCGCCATGTACTCGGTGCAAAAGATCGGACGGTTGTACGCCTCCAGCCAACTGACCCGCTGCTCAAAATCTTCGGGTGCGTTGTAGTTGTGGAACGACACTACGTCCGACAATTCCAGTTGCGCTCTCTCCATCGGCGTAAGCTTATCGGGCGCCGACCAATCGCCGCGCCAAACGCCGCTTGTCAGTGGCTGCTTTGGATGCGCAGATCGGGCCCATTCGAACGCTTGTGGCAACAGCGCCAGCACCAGCGCCACTTTGTTCGCGGGCTCCAGTTTTTCATAGCTGCCGGAATTCAGGTTGTCCGGCTCATTCCAAACGTCCCACGCCAGGATGCGCTTGTCGTTCGCAAACGCGCCCACCACGCCTTTAACCTACGCCTCCAGACGCCCGTACCGAGCCGGATCTTCCAGCGCTTTCGCCCCTGGACTCTGCACCCAACCCGAATTATGCACGCCCGGCGTCGGCGGCCGCTGCTTGCCCAACTGCGGCGCCGGATCCCAGCATGAATCAAACAGCACCAAGATCGGCCGGATCTTGTGCTTGGCCGCGATCTTGAGAAACGTATCGATTCGCTGCCGGAAACCCGCGGCGTCCTGCTGCCATACCAGATCGTGCAGAAAACTCGCATGGTATTGAGGCTGAGACCTTCCGCCCAGCCCAGTTCCAGATCGATGCGTTGTGGATCGAACGATTCGGCTTGCCACATCTCCAGCTGGTTGATCGCGGTGGCGGGAATGTAGTTGCTTCCCACGAGCCAGCCTTGCTCGGCATACCAATCGCGCGCCGCCGCTGCCTTCCAGCGCTGGGCCTCCGCCCCGGGAAGCACGCTCAGCATCAACGCGCAGATCAGAACAAACCGGGTCATCGGTCTCAACATAGCAAATACGATCAGGCAAACACGATAAGATTGAAGCGAAATGCGCCGGGAAGCGGACTTCTTCGAGGATCGCGAAATGGACCTCATCTACATCGCGAAGAATCTCAAGGAGGCTCTACGCCTGGAAAATGCGCTCACCGAATCGGGCGTCGAGTACGCGGTCGAAACCGATAAGTATAGCGGCGGCCTGCTGTTCCGCAGTACGCGCGTGGGAGCATTCTTTTATGTCTTGCCGGAGTCGCTGGAACAGGCTCGCGAAGTCATGCACCGGCATAGTTTCCGATTCCAGGAATGGGAGCGCGAGTAGCGTGATCGCCGCTCAGGCCCAGGGCACCCGCATACGCCAGCTCGAAATTCTGGTTTTGATGGGCACGCTGCAATCCTTCGCTCCACTGTCCATCGACATGTACCTCCCTTCCCTGCCCCTGCTTGAACGCGTGTTCGGCGCGACGACCGCCCAAGTCCAATTCACTCTCGCGACCTTCTTCGTCGGTTATGCGCTCGGACAATCTCTCTACGGCCCCATCACGGATCGCTACGGCCGCAAGCCGCCTCTATACTTCAGCCTCTTGCTGTTCGTCTTGTCTTCGATTGCCTGCGCCACAACTCGCTCGATAGGCGCGCTAGCCTTCTTCCGGCTGCTGCAAGCCATCGGAGCCTGCGGCGGCGCCGTCATATCGCGCGCGATGGTTCGCGATCTTTTTCCGCCCGATCAAATGCGCCGCGTATTCTCGATGTTGATGCTGGTGGTCGGCGTGTCGCCCATTGCCGCGCCCCTCATCGGCGGCTACATTCTGCTGTGGTCCGGATGGAAAGCAATCTTCTTGACGCAAGCCGCGTTGGGTCTTGCGTGCCTAGTCGGTATCCATCTGCGCTTACCCGAATCGCTCAGCCCCGACGACGCCAGGCCTTTGCACGCGAGCCACATCCTTTCCAGTTACCAGCGACTCTTTCGCGACCGAACCTTTCTCGGGGCGTCGTTCGTATCCGGATTCAGTTCCGCCGGAATGTTCGCCTATATCGCCAGTGCGCCGTTCGTGTTTATCAACATATATAAAGTTCCCACGCAACGTTTCGGCTGGCTATTTGGCGCCATCGCGGCTGGAGTAATCACCGCTTCGCAAGTGAACGGCCGGATGTTACACGGCGTGCCGCTGTGGCGCGTGTTGCGGACGGCCAACCTGATTCAACTGGCGGCCGGCCTCATGCTGCTGGCTGCGGCGCTCACCGGAAAAGGAGGACTGCTAGGGATTTTCATTCCGGTATTCATCTATGTCTCGAGCGCCGGATTCGTTTTCCCCAATGGATCGGCCATCGCTATGATGCGGCACGGCAAGATCGCGGGCATGGCCTCCGCGCTGCTCGGAACCAATCAGTTTACGCTCGCCGCGATCGCGACAATTGTGCTCGGCACGATGGAGATAACTACGGCGCTACCCATGGCCATCGTGATTGCCGGGTGCGGCGCCGCCGCGACGCTGCTGAATTTTCTGACGCTGGGGTCCAAGCTGGAGAAGATGCCGGTGTGATCCTCCATGCGAAATCCGAGCAAAGCTAAGTCGAAGACGCCTAATACAAAACTCACCGCTGACGAGATCGCCGAGATGGCGTCGAGGGGCGAAGATGTTTCCACGCACTTTACCAACAAGTTCACAGTGGTGAAACCGCTTCGCCGCGTGAATGTCGATCTTACGCAAGGCATGCTGCGAGAACTCGATGAGCGGGCGGCCCGTCTCAATGTCAGCCGGCAGGCGGTCGTCAAGACGTTGCTCAGCCAGGCGCTCAACGAAGAGCGTGCGAGCGGACATGGATCGAAGAAGAGGGCCTAACCGTCGAGTTGCGACGGACTTCATTTCGCCGGTGGCCACTCACGGAGAAGACCTTGCGCGGATTCCCTTTCGGCCTCTTCAAAAAGGAAGTCCAGCTTTCCAGAAGAAGAGTCGTTGTCCAATTGTTCGTCCCATAGCCTCCGCTCGCGTTCATAAAAACCATTGAGCAATGTGACGGAATTCCTGCGGCGGCAAACTGGCGATCGCAGCTTCGATCTCCTCGACCCGGTCCATCATTGGAGTCTATCACTCCCCGCCGCGCTCCCCCTCCGGCTTAAACTAAATAGAACTGGAAGGAGAACACCACTGAAAATGCGAAAATTCGTACTCTCTCTGCTTCTCGCCGCCTGTGCTCTAGCGCAGCCCAAGGTCGCACCCGACAAAGAAGCCGCGATGAAGGCCGACCTCGCCGGCCAGATCGACGCCATGAAAAAGCAGGCGCAGGTCATGGTCGACAGCGTCTTCAGCTTTGGCGAACTCGGTTTCCAGGAATTCGAAACAACGAAATACCTCACCGGCATTCTCGAAAAAGAAGGTTTCAAGATCGACCGCAATGTCGCCGGCATTCCCACCGCTTGGGTCGCTTCCTGGGGCGAGGGCAAGCCGGTCATCTCGCTCGGTTCCGACATCGACGATATTCCGCAAGCTTCGCAAAAACCAGGCGTAGCCTGGCATGAGCCGCTGATCGAAGGCGCACCTGGACACGGCGAAGGCCATAACTCCGGCGTCCCGCTGAACATCATGGCCGCGCTCGCGGTGAAGAAGGTGATGGAGCGTGAGCATTTGAAGGGCACCATCCGCCTCTGGCCCGGCGTCGCCGAGGAACTGGTCGGCACCAAGGCCTACTACGTTCGCGCCGGTATGTTCAAGGACGTCGACATCGTGCTCTTCTGCCACGTCGCCAACAACCTCGCGGTTTCTTATGGACCCAGCCCACAAAATGGCCTAGTCTCGGTCGAATACATGTTTAAAGGCGAGAGTGCGCACGCCGCGGGTGCTCCTTGGCGCGGCAGAAGCGCGCTCGATGCCGTGGAGCTGATGGACGTCGGCTGGAATTTTCGCCGCGAACATCTGCGCCTAGCCACGCGCCTGCACTACGTCATCACCAATGGCGGCGACCAGCCCAACGTCGTTCCACCCAATGCCGGCGTCTGGTATTACTTCCGCGAAGCCGATTACGATCACATCATGAACCTGTGGCACATCGGCGACAATATGGCGCAAGCCGCCACTCTGATGACCGACACTACCTACACCTCTCGTTTGCTCGGCACCGCCTGGCCCGGATATTTCAACAAGCCCATCGCCGAAGACATGTACGAAAACATCAAGAAGGTCGGCCTGCCGCAATGGTCGGACGACGATCAGACTCTCGCCAAAGCCTTCCAGCGCGAATTGAAGGTTCCCGTTCGAGGTCTCGCCACCAAGGTCACGGAGCTGCGCGCGCCCCGCGAGCAAACGCAAGATTTCAGCGGTGAAGAAGGCCAGGGTATCGGACCCACCGGCGGCGGCTCCGATGACATCGGCGACGTTTCATGGAACATCCCCACCGTCACGCTGCGCTACCCGTCCAACATTCCGGGTGGTCCCGGCCACAACTGGGCGAACGCGATTTCCATGGCCACACCTATCGCGCATAAGGGCGTAATCGCCGGCGCCAAAGTGCAGGCTATGACAATGCTCGACATCCTGCTCCATCCGGAACTGGTCGACAAAGCCTGGGATTATTTCAAGAATGTCCAGACCAAAGAAACGAAGTACACCAGCTTCTTAAGGCCCACCGATCAGCCTGCCACTTGGCTCAATCAAAAAACGATGGATATTTACAGGGAACGCATGAAGGCCTTCTATTACGATCCTTCGAAATACAACACTTATCTTGAACAGCTCGGCATCAAGTACCCGACTGTCAAGCCGGCGGCCGGTGACTCGAGCAAATAACCCGGCAGATCAACTTTTGTTCTCGACTTGTTTAGTCGGGTCCTATCCGCAACCTGATTGGCTAATCGACCGCGCCAAACTTTCTCATCGCTTGCCTCCGCGCGTACGTGCCCGTGAACTTTGGCGCGTTGCTCCCGACTGGCTAGAGCAGGCTCAGGACGACGCGACCGTCCTCGCCATCGGCGACCAGGAACGCGCCGGCCTCGACATTATCACCGATGGCGAGATCCGCCGGGAGAGTTACTCAAACCGCTTCGCTACTGCTCTAGAAGGCATCGACCTCGACAATCCCGCAAGTGTCATAAGCCGATCCGGTGAAACCACAATCGTCCCGCGAGTCACCGGCAAAATCCGCCGCAGGCGGCCCGTCGAAGTCCGTGACGTGCGGTTCTTGCGCGCCAACACCATTCGGCGCATCAAAGCCACGGTTCCAGGGCCTTTCACCATGTCCCAACAAGCGCAGAACGATTTCTACGCTTCGGAAGAAGAGATGGCCCTCGATTATGCGGCGGCTGTGAACGACGAAATCAGGGATCTTCTCCAAGCCGGCGCCGACATCGTCCAAATCGACGAACCTTGGATGCAGGCGCGCCCCGAGAAGGCCCGCGAGTTCGGCTTGACCGCGCTGAAGCGCGCGCTCGATGGCGTCACGGGTGAAACCGCCGTTCATCTCTGCTTCGGATATGCCGCAATGGTTCACGATCGGCCCGCGGCCTATTCGTTCTTGACCGAACTCGCCAGCTCGCCTGTCGACGCGATCTCCATCGAAACCGCTCAATCCTCGCTCGATTGTTCGGTACTCGCCCAGCTCCCCGGCAAAACGATTATCCTCGGCGTCATCGATCTCTCGACGCACGAAGTGGAGACTCCTGAAATCGTCGCCGCGCGCATTCGCCGCGCTCTTCCTTTTGTAAACGGGGAAAGAATCGTCGTCGCGCCTGACTGCGGCATGAAATATCTTCCGCGCGAAGTCGCGTTTGCAAAGATGCAGGCCATGGCCGCGGGCGCGCGATTGGTGCGAATGGACGATTATTCCGTGCCGGCTCATTGACGTGTCACAGAGGCGCGCTGTACAGTGATGTTCGATAGATGACGCTTTCTTCCGATGTTCTTACTCACTTTGCGTACCAACTTCTAATCGCGTCTAAGGTCCCTCACTCCAAAGCTGAGCTGGTGGCGCAATCGCTGGTCACAGCTAACTTGCGCGGCGTCGATTCCCACGGCCTCCAGCTCTTGTCCTTTTATATAGAGTTGATACTGATGGGAAACATCGATGCCCAGACCGACGGCCGCGTGATCAGTGAGAACGGCGCGTGTCTTACCTACGATGGCCAAAACGGCATCGGACAATGGATCTCAGAAACTTGTTGCGCGCACGCCATCCGATTGGCCCGGGCACACGGCCTGGGGATGGTAGTCGCGCGCGAGTCAAACCATTTCGGCGCCGCCGCGTTTTGGGCGCAGCGCATGTCCGCTGCCGGTATGATCGGCATCGTGATGTGTAACGCCTCGCCTCTGGTCGCGCCTTGGCAAGGATGTGAGCAGCGCTTCGGTACCAATCCGATATGCATGTCGGTGCCGGGGCCAAACACCTGGCTGCTCGACATGGCCACCACCACGGTTGCGCTAGGCAAAATCATGAACGCGCAGTTCCAAGGCCGCGCGACAATTCCGCCCGGCTGGGCGATGGACTCCGAAGGGGTCCCCACTGAAAGTGTCGAGACCGCGCTTAACGGTCTTCTGATGCCGCTCGGCGGATACAAAGGCAGCGGTCTGGCGATGATGGCCGAAATTCTTTGCGCGGCGCTGAGCGGCGGCGCGATGTCTACGGAACTCGGCGGGATTCGCATCCAGGGACAACCCATGCGCACCAGCCAATTTTTCCTGGCTGTCGACGTGGCCCGTTTCATGCCGTTGGACGAGTTTTCTCCACGGATGCAGTCGCTGGCGACGCTCGTCAAATCCTCGCGAGCCGCCAAAGGCTACGATGAAGTGCTGGTGGCTGGCGAGCCCGAATGGCGTGCCGAAGAGCTTCGCCGTCGTGAGGGTATCCCGCTCTCCGACGGCGTCTGGCAAAACCTGGTCCAAGCTGCCCAGCAGCTAGGAGTCGCTGTACCATGACTCGCCGAGACTTTTTGTTTGGGACCGCAGGAACAGTCGCGCGCGCGGCAACAACCCAGCGGTCCATCGCGATCACTATGGATGACCTCAACTGGATGCCGCTCCCCAATCCCACCGAGATCAACGCGCGGCTTCTCGGCGCCATGCGAAGTCATCAAGCCCGGCTTGCCCTGTTCGTCATCGGACGCAATGCCGACAGCGCCACGGGTCAAGCCCTAATCCAGCCCTGGAAGCAGGCCGGCCACCTCATCGGCAACCACACTTACTCGCACCGCAACTACGATTCGGTTACCTTCGAAGAGTTTTCGGTCGATGTTGTCCATGCCGATAACGTCCTTGCCTCGGATCTCTCCACGCCCCGCCTATTTCGGTTCCCGCTGCTCAAAGAGGGGAACACGGCCGCCAAGCGCGACCGTATGCGCGAGTTTCTGTCCGCGCATCACTATCGCACTGGCTATGTCACTATCGACGCCTCTGATTGGTACTATGACAACCGGCTGCGGCAGCGCGTGGCCAGCGATGCCGGGTTCGATGTGAATCGTTTCCGTCAGCCGTACCTCGATCACCTTTGGGACCGGGCGCAATTCTATGACGATTTATCCGTTCAGGTGGTGGGCCGGAGCGTGCCGCATACTGTGCTGGTTCACTGGAATCTCCTGAACTCGCTGTTCCTGGCGGACGTGCTTAATATGTTTCACCGGCGCGGCTGGCGGATCGTGAGTGCCGAGCACGCCTTTCGCGATCCGATTTTCCTGCGCGCGCCCAAGACGGTTCCCGCGGGTGAGTCGCTGCTGTGGGCGCTTGCGAAGGAAACCGGCAAGTTCGAGGACGTGTTGAGATACCCCGGAGAAGACGACGTGTATGAGAAACCGAAGCTCGATCGTCTTGGCCTGTAGCGTGGCGCGGGAAATATCCCTGCGTGGCGCGCCGACACTCTGGTCGGGTCCTCGCACTTCTTGTCTATACCCGATGGACAACAAGTCCGTAGCCGCAAAATCGTTGCCTGTCGCCAAAACGGGTTCACCACGAATCCCAGCCCGCGCATAAACGGCGCAGCGCAAGCGGAGCCGAGGTGTCAATTACCATTAACTGGGAATTCCAATCTCGTCGTACTCTAGAATCTCCTCCGGTGAACGGCGATCGACAACTGGAAGCGCGTCTAACGCCGCAGTAGTTGCATCTATCGTCGAGCGATCGATGGGGTTCACGATGGTCTTAAGCTTGTCTTCCAGCGCCGAGATCACTGCATCGCTGAGCGTTAATCCCATCTGTTTGCTGACCTGTTCAGCCAAATGATGGGCGGCGGGATTGCGAGCCTTCTTCTTTGCGGCCTTACGTCTACTCATCAACTCCATCGTAAGGCAATCCCGAGGAACGCTCCCCCAATGGCTTCTCCGCGCGGCCGTCGCGTCGTAGTCCCCTTGCCAGGGCTGGCTTCGTTTTTTCAAAAACGCGGTTGCTCGCTATCCCGAAAGTCCGATGAGATGCGTCAAAGGCGCGGTCCCACCTGAACCCGTGCCCCCCCGGCTCCTGTGCCAGAATGAGAAAATGCCCGGCGAGGAAAAACCAGCCGCCAGCTTCGAGAACGGCCTTCAGGAGCTCGAGAAGATCGTCAAGGAGATGGAAGGCGCCGATCTCCCTTTGGAGCGTGCACTCGAGCTGTTTGAAAAGGGGATGCGCCTGAGCGAGGCTTGCCGCAAACAGTTGGAAGAAGCCGAAACCCGCATCGAGGTGCTGGTCCGCAAGGGCAACAAGATCCAGGCCGAGCCGTTCCAGCCCGACAAAGCATGACGCTGGCTGAATACGTTGTCGAGCAGCAGATCCGGGTTGAGGAAGCTCTGCGGCGATGGGTCCCCGTAGAATCCACGCCACCCGAATCCATCCACAAGGCGATGCGCTACAGCCTCTTCGCGGGCGGCAAGCGCGTGCGGCCTATCCTTTGTATAGCGGCCGCAGAGTCCGTTTCCGATTCTCATGCCGGGATTGAATCCGCTGCTTGCGCGCTGGAGTTGATCCACACCTATTCCTTGATCCACGATGATTTGCCCGCGCTCGATAACGACGACCTACGGCGGGGACGGCCGACGTGTCATAAAGTGTTCGGCGAAGCAATCGCTATCCTGGCCGGGGACGCTCTGCTGACTCTCGCATTTCAGGTGCTCGCGCAACTCGATTGCGAGCCCGGGCGCAAGGTTCGCCTCGTCGAAGAGCTGGCCCTGGCCTCAGGAACGGTCGACGGTATGATCGGTGGGCAGGTGCACGATCTGGAGGGGGAAGGCAAACATCCCACAGCCGCTTTGCTCGAAGCCATTCATCGCGCCAAGACCGGCGCTCTGCTCAAAGCCAGTCTGCGAATCGGTGGAATCTACGCCGGAGCCGATGACGATCAGTTGCACGCCCTTTCCTGCTACGGCGAGCACATTGGCCTGGCGTTTCAGATCGTCGACGATGTACTCGATGTCGAACAGTCCTCCGAGGCTCTCGGCAAAACAGCGGGTAAAGATGTTAAGCAGCAGAAGATCACCTTCCCAGCCGTCTACGGTTTGGATCGATCGCGCGCCATGGCCGAGCAGGAGCGTGTCGCGGCCCACCAGGCGCTACGTGAATTTGGCGAGAGCGCCGATCGGCTGCGCGAACTGGCCGACTTTATTGTTCAGCGTACTGCTTGACCCGGCAATGAAACAACGCCTCCGGCTGGATGTGCTGTTGGTGGAGCGCGGTTTGGTGGAGTCGCGCGAAAAAGGGCAAGCGCTAATTCTTGCAGGAGAAGTCTTCGTCAACGGCCAAAAGGTAGACAAGCCGGGCCACACGGTTGCGCCGGACTCGAAGATTGAAGTTACAGAGCAGCCGCGCTATGTCGGACGGGGCGGATTCAAACTGGAGGCAGCGCTCGATCATTTCAGCATTGACGTCGCCGGCAAAGTTTGCCTCGATATCGGCTCCTCCACGGGCGGCTTCACGGATTGTCTTCTGCAGCGCGGCGCCACGCGCGTCTACGCGATCGACGTCGGCACCGGCCAGCTAGATTGGAAATTAAGAAACGATTCGCGCATCGTAGTCCAGGAACAGATCAATGCGCGTCATCTGAGCCGTAACGAGGTCCCGGAGCCGATCGATCTTGCGGTTTGCGATGTGAGCTTCATCTCCATCACAATGATCTTACCGGCGCTGCCGAACGTGCTTGCCAAGACCGCGGAAATGGTTATCCTGGTAAAGCCCCAATTCGAACTGGAGCGGCATCAGGTCGGCAAAGGAGGAATTATTCGCGAACCCGCATTGCACCAGCAGGCTTGCCGGCGCGTGGATGAGGCCGTCAAGCAGCTCGGTTTTCAAACCGCGATTATTCCATCTCCCATTTTGGGCGCTGAAGGCAACCAGGAATTCCTCTTGTATGCCCGACATTAAAGTGAAAGTGGCCGGTATCATGGCTAAGCCCGGGATTCCTGAGGCGTCCACTCTCGTGCCGGCTCTGGTGGCTTGGTTGAACGAACGCCACGTCAAGGTGCAGCTGGACGAAGAGGCCGCTCGTTACATGGGCGGAAATGCTGGGCTGTCGCGCGATAAGGTCCCCGAGGGCACGCAACTGGTGATCGTGTTGGGCGGGGACGGTACGTTGCTCGCGGCCGCGCGGGCCGTCGCCGGCCGGGTGATCCCAATCTTCCCCGTTAACCTCGGTGGGCTCGGTTTTCTCACCGCCATCACACTCGATCAGCTTTATCCGGAACTAGAGCGCGCGTTGCACGGCGAGCAGCGGATTGTTCCGCGCCGGATGATGCATGGCGAACTGCTGCGCGCCGGTCAGACCATCCGTTCTTACGAAGCTCTAAACGACATCGTCATTAACAAAACCCAGATTGCGCGGATGATCGATCTAGAGACGTATGTGGATCAGCAGTTCATCGGCACCTTCAAAGCCGACGGACTGATTGTCTGCACGCCCACCGGCTCGACGGCATATTCACTCTCGGCCGGCGGCCCAATTGTGTACCCTGCCGTCGCGGCTATTTGCATTACACCGGTCTGTCCGCACATGCTCACCAACCGTCCCGTGCTGGTTCCCGATGACATGGTGGTTCGGATCATTTGCCGCGCTGCCGATCGTGAAGCATTCCTGACCGTGGACGGCCAAGTGGGCGAGCCTCTCCTTCACGAAGATCAAATTGTCTGCCGCAGATCGGAGAATTGCGTCCACCTGGTCCGGCCGCCGAAAATGTACTTCTTCGATGTATTACGGCAAAAACTAAAATGGGGTGAGCGATGAAAAGGCTTTCAATCACAGCTTGGATCTTTATCGCCATGGTGCTGGGCGTCGCGCTGGGCGCGGTCTTCCCGGACGTCGGCAAAGCGGACTGGGTGGCGGCGCTGGCCAACGTGTTTCTGCGCTTGATCAGGTCCATCATCGCGCCCCTGATCTTTGGCACTTTGGTCTACGGCATCGCCGGCACGGGCAGCGTGAAGACGATGGGACGGATCGGTTTGAAAGCTATTATCTATTTCGAAGTGTTGACTACTATTGCGTTGTTCCTGGGCCTGGGCGCCGTCAATTTGATTCGGCCGGGAGAGGGCATGACGCTGGAGCGCGCAGCCACCGAGACGGGCCTGCCTCAAGTCAGCCCGACGTTTTCGGGAACGCTGGAGCATACCTTTCCGGCCAGCGTGATCGATGCCATGGCGCGCGGGGACGTTCTGCAGATCGTGGTATTCGCCTTCTTGTTCGGCGCGGCTTGCGCGGCGATTGGCTCCAAAGCCGAAGCAGTGGTCACCTTCTGCAAGGCTCTCTCCGAAGTGATGTTTCGCTATACCAAGTACGTCATGTATCTGGCTCCGATCGGCGTTGGCGCGGCGATGGCCCATACGATCGGAAGCAAAGGCTTGGGTGTTCTGCTGGGGCTCGGAAAACTGGTGCTGACGCTTTACGGCGCCTTGGTGATCTTCATTGTCGTTGTACTGGGCGCTGTCGCCTTGATTGCTCGTATCCCGCTGCGGCCCTTTATTCGAGCGGTCCAGGAGCCGTTCATCATTGCATTCTCGACGGCCGCAAGCGAGGCGGCGCTGCCGCTGGCGCTCGAAAACTTGGAGCTCATGGGCGTGCCCAAACACATTGTGGCCTTCGTGCTCCCAACGGGCTACAGTTTTAATCTGGACGGCAGTACGCTCTATCTTTCGCTGGCCTCGGTCTTCGTGGCTCAAGCCGCCGGCATACACATGCCGCTCAGCCAGCAGCTATTAATGATGCTGACGCTGATGCTCACCAGCAAGGGCGTTGCCGCGGTGCCGCGCGCCTCGCTCGTGATTCTGGCCGGGACGCTCGCGACTTTCGGCCTTCCGGTTTCCGGTGTTGCGCTAATTCTGGGCGCCGACGCGCTGATGGACATGGCCCGAACCTCGGTCAACCTCCTGGGCAACTGCATGGCTACGGTGGTAGTGGCCCGCTGGGAAGGAGTCCAGTTCAAAAAAGCGCCGATTACTCTCGACGAAGTGCCGGTGACGGATGCCGCGGCCGGTGGAGCTTAAGAAACTAAGCCAGCGCCGGTTGCCCCACGCCGGCTTTTCGGTACCAAGGTTTTGCGGTCTTGACAGCGGCGTTGACGGCCTCGATATTCTTCACGCCTTGGTTTGACAGCCAATCTTCAAGCGCTTTTGCTCCCTTGGTAGCGTAGATCGGAATTCCGTCTTTCCAGGTCGCGCGCCCGCAGAGTACGCCTGAATAGTCGGTTCCGGCTTCCGCCGCCATGTTCAACGATTCGACGAATTGGGCGTTGTCGACTCCGGCGCTCAAATAGATGAAAGGCTTCTTCGCTACCGCGGCGGCTTGACGGAAAAGGTCCAGCGCCTCTTTTCTGGTATATGCTTTCTGGCCCTTGTACACGCTGCTGCCTTCAACAAAGTGCGCGTTGATCGGCACTTCGACTTTGAGCACATCCACGCCATATTGCGGCTTCGAAAACTCTTCCATTGCGCCCATTACGACTTGGGGCTTCTGTTTGGCGAACTCCAGACCTTTTTCGTCGCCGCCCTTCGGATCATAGCCGACGAATTCAAGAAAGAACGGGATCTGGTGGGTCTCGCATTCGGCGCCGATGCGCTCGATGAAGGCATGCTTGATGTCGTTGACCTGCGCATCATCGAAGGGCGAATAGTAAAGGAGAATCTTGACTGCGTTAGCGCCCCAATCTTTGATGCGCTTGGCGGATACGTGCGGCAACAGATCGGGCAGGCGACCGGGTTTGGTGTTATCGTAGCCGCTCTCCTCATAGGCCAGTAAGAGGCCCGCGTTGGAGGACCGAGCCTTGGCCGCGGGGATTCCGAATTCCGGATCCAGCAGGATCGCGCTGGCGTGCGGTGTTAGAACTTTGGTCACCGCGGTTTTGAACTCGGTCATCATGTGGGGCGTCACCTGATCGGTGGCGACTCCTTTGGCGCTTGCGATTGCTTTCTGCAGGCTTCCGCGCTGGTCCATGGCGGCGGCAGCGATGACGCCGTCTTTATTGGAAAGCGCCGTCATATGGCGCACTTTGCCTTCGGATAGACTCATGTCGTTACCTTTCTTCTTGATTCTCCCTCATCCGGCATCAGCGCGCCTTCCAGGCGCCGGAAGTATGCCTGGGCGCGTCCCACATCGCGAAGGATCTGGGCCTTGAGCGCTTCTGCGTTCTCGAACTTCCGTTCTTCACGAACCCAACGAAGGAATTCCACGGAAATTTCTTGTGGCGGTGCTCCATCGAGGCTGGACAGTAAGAATGTCTCGATGGTCAGGCCGTGGCCATTGAAGGTCGGACGGTAGCCGATGTTGGTGATGGAAGGCCAATTCCGCGGTCCATTGGATTCGCGCGTGCGCGTTATATAGACCCCAATCCTGGGCAGAACTTCGGCCTGGGTATATAAGTTCAACGTCGGCACGGTTTGTTTCGATCCCCTGCCTTCTCCCTGAACAACTGCGCCCTGGAGCGCGTACGGCCGTCCGAGTAATCTGCAGGCGAGCGAAACATTACCGGCCTCAATCAAGCGCCGGATCTCACTGCTCGAAATGACGCGCCCCCGCCAGGAAATCGCTGCGATGATTTCTGTACTAAAGCTATATTCGCCGCCCAACTCTTCCATTGTGGCCGCGTCGCCGGCCGCGCGATGTCCGAAGCGAAAGTTGTCGCCGACCAGCACGGATCGAGCCTTGAGGCCATCGGCCAGAATCTCGCGGACGAACTCTTCGGGACTGAGCTTGGCGATTTCAGGCGTGAACGGCAGAATCAGGACTTCGTCGATTCCCTGCTCCAGCATCAAGCGCCCGCGCTGCTCGGGCGTAGTAAGAAGTCGCGGCGCGCGAGCGGGGGCTACGAGTTTGCTGGGATGCGGATCGAAGGTCAAAACGGCGGCTTTCCAGCCATGTTCGCGCGCAATTGCCCGGACGCGTAGCATGATCTGCCGGTGCCCTTGGTGCACGCCGTCAAAATTTCCAATGGTGATGGCGCAAGGTCCAAAATCGGGCGGGACTTCGGCAAGAGCGCGGTAGATCATCGCGCCGCTCCCTCCACCTGGATTTCGAGGCCGTCGTACGCCAGACGAACGTTGGGAGGTAGCTTATCCTCAGTGGAGGCGTGCGCTAGATCGTGGCAGATGTGCGTGAAAAAAGCGCGCTTGGGCGCCAACTTCTCGACCGATTGGAGCGAGCGCTCGACCGTGGAATGAGTGGGGTGCGGCCGATGGCGCAGCGCATCGAGAAACAGCACGTCCAGCCCACACAGCAGCTCCATGGATTCATCCGGGATGTCGCTGTGATCGGTCAGATACGCTGCCGCGCCAAACCGGAATCCGTACACGGTCCCCTTACCGTGGAAGAGCCGTATGGGCGTAAACGGCAGGCCAAAGAGTTCGATGGGCGCTGTATCGAAAACGTGAGTGGCGAGACAGGGCCGGGAGGATTCCGTTTTGTGATTGTCGAAGATGTAGTGGAAGCAGCGGCGGATATTGTCGAGGGTTTCGGCCGATCCGTAAATGGGAATTACGCCGCCCTGTTTGAAGTTGAAGGGGCGAACATCGTCGAGGCCCATAACGTGATCGGCGTGCGAGTGTGTGAAAAGAATTGCGTCGATGCGTTCGATATGGGCGCGCAGGACCTGCTGGCGGAAATCCGGCGTGGTATCGATGAGAACGCCGTGGTCCTGGAATTTGACATAGATGGAGGGCCGCAGCCGTTTGTCGCGGGGATCGTCGGAATTGCAGACTGCGCAATGACAGCCGATGGTTGGCACTCCTACGCTGGTGCCCGAACCGAGCACCGTGATGCTGAACGAGTCGACGGGCATTTACGAACCGGTTTGGCCTTCCGACTTGGATAGCTCTTCGGCGGGAGCGGCCGTTTCAGCGGCGGCGCTAGTCTTCTTTTGATGCTGTTCAAGAGCCTGGACGAAGCGAAAGCGCAGCTCGGTGAGGGCGTTCTCGATGAGCCGCTGTTCCTCCAGGGAGAGATTGCCGCGCGTTTTTTCCTGGATCATGGCCAGCAGATCGATGCTGTGGCGCGCCATGCGGAACTCGGGTTCGGGCCGTTCCTGCTCGCCGCCGAAATGCAGCAGGCCAAGATGGACCTCGATCTGGGTTTTTAGAGAAACGACTAGGAAGTCGAACGTAGCCGGCGGCAGAGGATATTCCTTCTCACTCATTCTGTTCTTATTTTAGCTGTTGGACTATGAGAGAATCCGGGGGTGAACACCGCTGAACTCGAACGGGAGCTGAATCAGGCATTGCAAGACCAGAAGGTCCTCGAAGCCTTTGAGCAGTTTTATGCGGACGATGTGGTCATGCAGGAAAACTCTGGTGAGCCGTGCCGGGGTAAGGCGGCTAATCGCCAACGGACGCTTGAGTGGGCCGGGACGGTCTCGCAGTTTCATAGCGCGCGGTTGATCGGCTCTGCTGTTTCGGGCGATCGCGCCTATTCGGAATGGCAATACGACGCAACATACAAGAACGGCGTTCGGTATCAGATCAATCAGGTCGCGGTTCGCGTGTGGCGGGACGGCCAGGTTGTGACCGAGCGATTCTACTGGGACCCGGCCAAATATCCTTACCCGTTGTGAGCTAAGCATTTGGCCTTATATCAATCAGATAGAAAAGATTGATTGGCGCTTGCGCCGGAACTCGGTTACTCTTGGTGTCATAGGCTGGCAGTAAGAGGTTACTGCTGGCGATCTGCGGTCCTCGAAGACATACTTCATTTTTCCCGGTTGAAATCTTTTGGTGTGTATCCGCGCTGATGCGTGATCTCGCAGGTCGGAGACCTGCGCCACTTGCCTGCACCAGGGATGCCGCCTAACCGAAACCGAAGAAACACAATCGAAAGGATTATTCACAATGACTGTCCGATTTCTAAAATTAATGTTGCTGTTCAGCAGCCTGCTCGCGTTTGCGGTGACCGTGAACGCACAATCCGAAGTGGTGACCGTGCATGTTCCGTTTGCATTTGAGGCCGGAGGTAAACTACTGCCGGCTGGAAACTATCGTGTGGACCGAGCCGAGGGATCAAATCTATTAGTGATTCACGGCACTTCTGGTAACTCGGCCGCGTTTCTGACTATGGCCACAGAGCCGGCCGCACCGCTACAAAACGCTAGCCTCGTATTTACGCGGGAAGGCGGGACGCTGGTGCTTTCCGAGGTCCATTTGCCCGGGCAGCAGTCCCGGATTCTGTTCGCTTCCCATACTCCGATGAAAGGCGGGGTCGCCGCAGTCTCAGTGTCCTCCCGCTAGTTCTTCCGCTCAAGCGGCCGGCATTCCAGCAGTCTTTGATAGACTGGGGATTCTCCCACGGAATGCCGGCTGATTCACAAACAACAGGTGAGAAATTCGAGCGTTTGGTCGCGATCATGGCGCGGCTGCGAGCGCCGGGCGGATGCCCTTGGGATCGCGAGCAGAGCTTCGATACGATCAAGCCCTACCTGCTCGAGGAAACCTACGAGGTCCTGGAGGCGATCGACCAGCGCGACTGGCCGGCGCTAGCCGACGAACTCGGCGATCTGCTGCTGCAGGCCGTTTTCTTCGCGCAAATGGCCTCCGAAGAAAACAAGTTCCGCATTGATGATTCCATCGACGCGATCGTCCAAAAGCTGATCCGGCGGCATCCGCACGTGTTCGGGGACGGCTCGGCCAAGACGTCCGACGACGTCAAGCGCCGCTGGGACGAAATCAAAGCCGATGAGAAAAAGAGCAAGGGCGAAGCTGTGCGCGGACTGCTGGAATCGGTCCCTCGCAATTTGCCGGCATTGGTTGAGGCGCAGCAGATCTCTTCGAAGGCAGCGGGGGTCGGGTTCGACTGGGAGAATGCCGAGCAGGTTCTCGATAAGCTGGACGAAGAGCTGGACGAACTGGATGAGGCGCGCGCCGGTGGATCGCGCGAGGAGTTGGAGGGCGAGATTGGCGATCTGCTGTTCGTGCTGGTAAACCTGGCGCGCTTCGTGAAGGTAGACCCCGAACAAGCTTTGCGCAAAACGAATGCGAAGTTCCGCAGGCGGTTCGCGCACGTCGAGGCGGGCGCCAAGCTCCCCGGCGCAACCATCGAAGAGATGGAGGCACTCTGGCAGGAGGCCAAGAGAGCCGATGATTGAGACGCGCGCGCTGACGACACACGCCGAATTCAACGACGCGGTCCGGCTGCAGCAGGAGATTTGGGGATTCAAAGATGTCGAACTGCTACCCCTCCGGTTGTTCGTGGTGGCGACCAAGATCGGCGGGCAGGCGTTCGGAGCATTCGACGGCAAGCGCATGGTGGGGTTCGCGCTTTCCATTCCAGGATTGAAGGCCGGCGGGAAAAGTTACCTGCATAGCCACATGCTGGGTGTGCTGCCGGGCTACCGCGACTCGGGCGTAGGGCGAAGACTGAAACTGGCGCAACGGGACGATGCGCTTGGCCGCGGGGTCGATTTGATTGAATGGACGTTCGATCCACTCGAAATCAAGAATGCATTTTTCAACATCGAGCGGCTGGGCGCCGTAGTTCGCCGCTACGTACTCAACCAATACGGCACAACTACCAGCCATCTGCACGGAGGCTTGCCGACGGACCGCTGTGTGGCCGAATGGTGGATCAGAAGCGCGCAGGTTAAGGCGATCATAGCCGGCGAGAAGTTCCAACGTAACCCGGTGGAGGCGCGCATCGCGATCCCCACCGAGATCGCGGAGCTTCGAACGAAGGACCCGGCGGGGGCGCGCGCGATCCAGCAGCAGGCGAGTCAGGAGTTCGGAAGCGCCTTCGATCGGGGATTGGCCGTTATCGGATTCGAGAAATCGGAGCAGGCCGGAACATACCAGCTAGGAAAATGGGAATGCAAATAGAACGAGTCACGCTGCACCAGATCAAGATGCCCCTGGTCCATTTCTTCGAGACCAGCTTCGGCCGGACGACGGACCGTCACATGGTGCTGGTGGAAGTTTCGTCCGGCGGCATTTCCGGCTGGGGAGAGATTACGGCCGGGGAGAATCCGTTCTACAACGAGGAATGGACGGAGTCGGCGTGGCTGATCGCGCGCGATTACGTGGCGCCGCGAGTCTTGAATCACAAGTTCGAGAGCGCGGCGGAGGTGGGCGCTCGCACCGCGCACATTCGCGGGCATAGGATGGCGCGAGGCGGTGTAGAGGCTGCAATTTGGGACCTAGAAGCGCGCATGCTGGGGCGGCCGTTGTATCAGCATATTGGCGGAGGTGCCCGTCGAGAGATTCCGTGCGGGGTTTCGATTGGCATTCAAGAGTCAGTGCCGCAGCTACTCCAGAAGATCGAAACGGAACTTGCCGCTGGATATCAGCGGATCAAGATGAAGATCAGCCCCAATTGGGATGTGGATGTAGTGCGCGAGGTGCGGCGCAAGTTTCCAGACACGCTGGTGATGGCGGACGCGAACTCGGCTTATACCTTGGCCGATGCGCCACGCCTAAAATGCCTGGACGAATTCGGATTGATGATGATTGAGCAGCCGCTGGCACACGATGAAATTATCGACCACGCTAAACTGCAGGCCGAACTCAAGACTCCGATTTGTCTGGACGAGTGCATACGGTCGGCGCATCATGCCCAGCAGGCCTTGGGGATGAAGGCCGGGCGGATCATCAACATCAAGCTGGGCCGCGTGGGTGGTTTCGCCGAAGCGAAGAAAGTGCACGACGTTGCGCAGGCGGCCGGAGTTCCGGTGTGGTGCGGGGGTATGCTGGAGTCTGGGATTGGCCGCGCGCACAACGTGGCGTTGGCGACACTTCCGAACTTCGTGCTACCGGGCGACGTGTCGGCGAGCAAGCGCTACTGGAAGCGCGACATCATTCATCCGGCGGTGGAGACAACAGCGCGCGGGACTATCGTGGTTCGGGACGCGCCAGGCTTCGGCTACGATCTCGACACGGACTTCATCAAATCCATTACTGTTCGCCGAGAAAGTATTCAGTAAGCGGGAGTTAGCAACACGCCGGGATGTCTGATTTCCTTCAACTACTGAAGAACAACCGCAACTATCGCTACACCTGGAGCGGGCAGGTGGTGAGCGAGATTGGCGATCACTTCAACAACGTCGCCGTGTTCAGCCTTGCGCTGGCGAATACACGCTCAGGGATGGTGGTGACTGGTGTGATGCTGGCGCGGGCAATTCCGGCGGTGATGGCTGGGCCGCTAGCCGGCGTGGTACTGGATCGCCTGGATCGCAAGAAGATCATGATCGCGAGCGACCTGGTGCGGGCGGTGGTGGCTCTGGGATTCATTCTGGCCATTCCACGCAAAGACACTTGGCTGCTGTACTTGCTGAGTGCGCTCCTGATGTTTGCTTCGCCGTTCTTCACCAGCGGGCGGTCGGCGATACTTCCAACCATCGCGAGTAAAGAAGAGCTGCACACGGCCAATTCGCTGACGCAAACCACGCAGTGGATGACACTGACGATCGGGGCTTTTTTGGGCGGGACAAGTGTGGCGCAGTTCGGGTATGAGTGGGCGTTCGCGTTCAACGCCATGTCGTTCCTATTTTCGGCGGCCAGCATCGCGAGTCTGCACTTGAAGGGCGGTAGCTTCCGGGCGCAACGGCGGGGGTTGACTGAGGCGGAAGTAGTGCGACCGTGGCACGAGTATACCGAGGGACTGCGGTACATGAAATCGTCGCCGTTGATTCTCGGGATCGCGCTGCTGGCGGTGGGATGGGCATCGGGAGGCGGCGCGGCGCAGATTCTGTTCAGCCTGTTCGGCGAGTTGGTTTTCAATCGCGGACCTGCGGGAATCGGATATCTGTGGGCGGCCGCCGGCGTGGGGCTGTTGATCGGAGGCATGTTCGCTCACTGGCTGGGGAAGCGGATTTCATTCGGAGCATATAAGAAGACCATCAGCATTTGCTACGTGATCCATGGCGGATCGTATGTGATTTTCAGCCAGATGCCATATTTCTGGCTGGCGGCGATTTTTCTGGCGGTATCCCGGTCGGCGATCGCTGTCAGCTCGGTGCTCAATGTTTCACAACTGCTACGGCACGTGCCGGATGAATTTCGGGGGCGCGTGTTTGCGACCATGGAGACGATGTCGTGGTCGATGATGCTGCTGTCGATGATGGGAGCGGGAATCGCGTCGCAGCACTGGAGTCCGCGGGCGATTGGGGTGGTGTCGGGATTGTTGAGTTCGAGCACGGCGTTTTTCTGGTTGTGGGCGAACTGGACGGGACGGTTGCCGGAGCCCGAACGCAGTAGGGTAGAGGAGGACGAAGTTGAGATACACGGGGATCCGGTTGTTTAGTTTACTGGCGTTCGCAGGAGTGCGAACACGGCACGCAAGAGTGCGTGCGCCACGATGAAGACCGTACTAGTGACGGGGGCGGCGAAGCGGATTGGGCGCGGGATTGCGCTGCGGCTCCATCAGGCAGGCTACCGAGTTGCAATCCATTATGGGACCTCGGAGAAGGAAGCGCGCGCGACGGCGGAAGAGTGCGGGTCCGCTCCCGTGTTCCAAGCCAACCTGGAGAATGTGGAAGACATCACACGGATGTTTCATGAAGTGGGTCCGATCTATGGACTAGTGAACAATGCGGCGCGGTTCCGACGTCGGGATCCACTGGAGGTTACGGAAGCAGATTGGGATTTCATCCACAGCGTGAATCTGAAGGCTACGTTTTTCTGTTGCCAGCAAGGCGCGTTGCTGATGAAGAAGTCGGGCGAAGGAAGGATTGTGAACATCAGCTCGTTGGGTGGGATACGGCCGTGGGAAATGTACGCGCACTATTGCGCATCGAAGGCTGGCGTGATCATGTTAACGCGCGCCCTGGGCAAGGCGTTCGCCCCGGAGATCACAGTGAACTCGGTAGCGCCGGGCGTGATTCTATCATCGGGCCAGGAGCCTCGCATACAAGAGATGATCGCGGCGACGCCGGCGCGAAGATCCGGAACAGTGGAAGAAGTGGCAGACGCGGTGCTGTATTTTTTGAACGCGACCAACTTCGTCACCGGCCAAGTGCTGGCGGTGGATGGCGGGCTCAGCCAGCGGTAAGGGCATTTACTCGACGGTGACTTTAGTGCCCTTAGTATCGTGTTGCGAAAGGTGATCGATGCGAGCGTCGAGCATGCTGCGCATGCCTTTCAGCACCTCGATCCGCGCGTTGCGAAAGTGTTCGCGCGTGCCCGCCGGCCAGAGATGATCGATGAACGCCTCGATCTGCGGCGCGGCGATAGAGCAAAAGAAGCAACCGGGGGCCTGAGCCGTTGTTTGTTTTTCTTCCATGTCAGCCTTCCTTCATTTCCACTGTTAACATTTTATTCTGTAATGTGGCCCGCGTGGGATTCAGGGCGGCCATGGAGGTTGGCAGCCCGATGTGGCGGCGCAGAGTGCCGATCTCGATCACCAGCTCGTCGCCTTTCTTGAACAGCCCGATCTCGCCCTTGACGGCGAAGGGCAGCCGCAAGCGCACTTCGTAGTGGGCATTGATCTTTTCGAACGTATAGGGCGCCTCGGTGCGGATGATGGCGGAGGGATCTTCTTTTTCGGTATAAAGCACGTTGGCGAGCTCGGTGAGGCGTTCGCGTCCCAGCACTTCGTGCGTGAATAGGGGGACGCGTTTCATCCCGACGGGCGCGAAGTATTCTTCGATCTCGTCCAGGACCTTGGCTTGGGAAGCGCGCCACTGGTCGAACCAAGTGTCTGTGACGGCTTCCGGCAGGACGCGATTGACGATGATGGCGTCGACAGTGAGCCCGTGCAAGGAGAAATAGACAAAGGCGCGCTGGGTTTCGCGGAGGACCATCTTCTCGGGATTGGTGACGAGTCGGACGCTGGTCGTTTTGGGATCCTCCAACAAATCGGCAATGCCATCAAGGCGTCCAAACAGGTGCTTGATGTTGGCGAAGTAGCTGTCAGTAGGCAACTCGACGGGCGAGATACGGTTGGCAACTGGCCGCACGGCTTTGAGCAGACCTCGCTGGAACGGAAAGACGTGCTTCATGTACCAATCGAGCGTGGTGGGCATGCTGACGAAGCGCATGGACTCGGCGGTGGGAGCGCAATCGAGAATAATGACCTGGTAACGATCCTCGCGGCGGAATTGATTCACGTACATCATGGCGCTGAGCTCTTCCATGCCGGGAAGGATGGCGAGCTCTTCGGCTTCGACGTCGCTGATGCCGGTAGTGCGGAGGACGGAGACGACGTAGGTGGAGATTTCGCGCCAGTGGCGTTTTATTTCCTTCTGGATGTTGACCTCTTGGATGGAGAGGTTGGCGTCAATGGGATAAGGGTCGTTGGTTTTTTCCTGAAAGAGGCCGGTATCGAGGTCGAAAGCATCGGCGAGGCTATGGGCGGGGTCGACGCTCATAACTAAGGTGGAGTAACCGAGCCTGGATAATTGCAGGCCTGTCGCGGCGGCGATGCTGGTCTTGCCAACGCCTCCTTTGCCGCTAAAGAGCAGAATGCGCATGCCTTCATTCTAGCGGGCGGAGATAGTACTTCCGTTTGTAGTTGTGACGGGACAATAAAGTTTCAAAGTGCGCCGGCTGACCCCGATAAGGGATTTGTGAGCCGCTTCGTAGACAACGCGATGCAGATTCTAAATGCTGCCGAAAGCAGCGTTGAATCTGGGCACACTCCCTCGGAGATGACCATTTTGATGACCCCGCAGGGGATTCGGATGATTGCCGACTCGGATTGGCCGCTCGAATCTCTCCAGTTGCATCACGGGGCGGAAATGGCCTATCGGGTGAGCCAAAGCGCAATCAATGTGCGCGTGGAGGGGCGGGCAGGTTCTCGGACTTGTTTGTTCGAAACCGCAAAACCGGAACAGGCGGCCCGTGCACTTCTTCACTTTAGGCCGAACTGCTACTGGACGGCCCGCGGGCTAGCGGCCCCTTCAGAGCCCGGCGTCGCGTAAGAATTGCGCTGATTCCTCCGGCGGTGTGGGATTGACATAGAATCCAGCGCCCCATTCAAATCCAGCAACTCTGGCAAGTCTCGGAATGATTTCCAGATGCCAATGATAATGATCAAGCGGGGGTGCTTGGACAGGCGCGGTGTGAATCAAGAAGTTGTACGCGGGATATTCCAGGACCTTTTCCATCTTGCGGATGATGGCGCGCATGGCCCATGCCAGGCTCTGAATAAGACTCGGCTGAGCAGTCTCGAAATGCGAATTGTGAGAGCGCGGCAGGACCCAGGTTTCAAACGGAAATCGGGGCGCGTAGGGCGAAATGACCAGGAGCTGGTCGGTCTCAAGGATGACGCGTGCACCGTTGGCGGATTCTTGCCGTACGATATCGCAGAATACACAGCGCTCTTTGAATGAGTAATAACGCTGGGCACCCTCGAGCTCTTCCTGCACCTGTATCGGTACAACCGGAAGCGCGATTATCTGCGAGTGGGTATGTTCGAGCGAAGCGCCGGCCTCTTCACCGTGGTTCTTGAAAAGCAAAACATAACGCAGGCGGCTGTCGCGCTTGAGGTCGACGATGCGATCACGGAAAGCCCAGAACAGATCTTCGACACGCTTTTCGGGAAGGCCGGCGAGCGACATTTCGTGGTCCGGGCTTTCGATGATCACTTCGTGCGCGCCGACGCCGCTCATGCGGTCGTAGAGTCCTTCACCCTCGCGGTCGAGCATGCCTTCGACGCGGAGGGCCGAGAACTTGTTCGGGACCACACGCAGATTCCAATGCCCGTTGCCGTTTTCACGATAGGAGAGAATTTCGGGAGGGGTGTCGGCCTCATGGCCGTAGCAGAAGGGGCAGCGTCCGTTGGGCCTGGGTAGGTCACGGGTTCGGGTGAAATCGCCAGGGCGCGCCGCGCGCTTGCTGGAGATGATGACCCAGCGGCCAGTTAGGGGGTCTTTGCGAATATCTGACAACGCTCAAGCCCTGTTGTTATATAGGTTTGCGGAGTTAACGTAATATTATACCTTAAGATTATGCGGCGCTGGATCCGAAGGCGTCTCGAAAATGAGTCACCGAGGGCGGTGTTGTGAAGACGACGGTCACCGTATCGAACCGGACTTTCTCCCAGAGGACGTCGGCGTGACGCGCGAACTCGCCAGCGGCTCGGATTACGCTCGAGCGCTTCTGGGGGCCAATGGCGCGGTCGGGAGAGCCATATTCGTCGGTCTGGCGGGATTTCACTTCAACGAATACTAGACGGTCATCCTCCCACCCGATGAGATCGATTTCTCCGGCGCCGGAAGCCATGCGATAGTTGCGGGCGACGATAATAATCCCGTGGCGCTGCAAGTAACGGTAGGCGATATCCTCGCCACGGCGGCCGAGGGCGTGGTCAGGAGTGAGGTGGCGTTGCCGGGCATGATGCCGGAGGACATCGGCGAATTCGTATAAGCGGCCCAGCATACCTAAGCGCCCTAATTCATTTCTGTAATCGGATCTTGCGGCGATTATCTTTATGCCGCCGTCAGCGATAGTCCCAGGAGGAGGAGTGGCGGGGGGATACAGATAATCTCATCTCATGGAAGGAATTTTGGCAGGTGGAATCCGGGCTCAAACGGATTGATGAAGCGCACTCGACCGAACGTAGACCCGGAATCGAAATCCTCGCTAAAGATAGGTTCGAGCCCGTGAATTTTAGCAGCGGCCCACAATTGGGCGTCCCAGAAATTAAGGTTATCGTCGCGAACGGCGCGGGCGGCGGCCAGAATCACCTCGGTAATTACCTGGAGAACAGTCCAGACGTGCACGTGATGCTCCAATTCGGAAAGCGCTGGTTCGACTGACAGAGCGGGCGCAGACGGAGAGTCGCGGCGCTGAAGAACTCCGAGAGCTCCTGCGTGCTTACAGCACCAGCGCTATGCTCTTCCAGCCTGCGGAGGGTCGCGATGGCCTGGCTCTGTTTGTCGGGAGTTGAGATGTCATACAGGTACACCAGGACGTTTGTGTCTAGCAGAACGTGTCGATCGGCCACGATCGTAAAGGTCCTCCCGCTTCCAGGATCGGCCTGCCTCGACTGCCGCCAGTTTCATTCTCTGCTCGATGGTGGCCTCAATCGCGCGAAGCCTGCACTCGACTCTGCTTGTCCTTTAACGATCGCGCATGCTCCTCTATCGCGTCGCGGATGATCTCCGCTTGGGTCTTGCGGGTTCGCCGCGCTAAGCGTTTCAGCATTTTGTCCTGCTGAGGGGCAATGTAGATTTGTTTGCGAATCATCGCCACAACTAATTTTACATCGCCATACACATCACTTGATGGCTTCGAACTCGAACTCCATCACTTTGCCGCGGATGACGTAGCAGAGGTAATACTCCCAGAACCGGCGGAAGCGCGGGAAGTGGTTTACCAGGAATTCGAAGCCAAGCCAGCGCCAGAACGCCAGCAGGCGGACATGGACCCTCAGTTCCCGAAAACGCGCGCGCGAATAGTAGTCGTAGCCGCCGTGATCGGGTCCGAAATAGCGGAACGAGAAGCTGTTGAGATGCCAGAGATGGGTAGGATCGCAGAAAGAGCTGAAGTCGGTGTAATGAGGAGTGACGATCAGGACGCGGCCCGACGGCGAGACGACGCGGTGAAACTCCTCCATGGCTCGGATGACATCGGAGACATGCTCGATGACATGCACGGCGCGGAGCGAAGCGAACGAATTGTCGCGGAAAGGGTATGGAAAACGGTCCAGGTCGCAGATGACGTCGGCACGGCTGCGTGGATTCCGATCTATACCGATGGCGCCGGGATATTTGTTGATGCCGCAGCCGACGTCGAGCGTGCGCTTGGAGGAGGACGAGGCTACTGCACCAGCTTCAGACATTCCTCCAGTGTATCCACGGCGAAGTCGGCTTGATCGCGGGTAATGATGAGTGGCGGGCAAAGACGAATGGAGTTGCGCCCCGCGCCAAGCACCAGGAGGCCGCGCTCGAAGGCCTTGGAAACTAATTGGTTGCGCAATTCGGGCGCGCGGTCTTTGGACTGTTGATCCTGTACGATCTCGATCCCGATCATAAGGCCGAGCCCGCGTACGTCGCCGACATGCGGGAATCGTCGCGGCCAATGCCGGATGCGGTCCAGGATATGGCCGCCGGTGCGCGCTGCGTTTTGGATGAGCTCACGCTCGAGGAGATCAATGGTGGCCAACGAGGCGGCCACGGCGACCGGATTGCCGCCGAAAGTGGAGGCGTGCGCACCGGCCGGCCAATCCATCAGCTCTGAACGAGCGATCATCGCGCTCAACGGCAGCCCGCTGGCGATACCCTTCGCCGTGGCGAGAATGTCGGGGACGGCGTTGAAATGGTCGGCCGCCCACATGCGCCCGGTCCTGCCCATGCCGCACTGAACTTCGTCGAAGATCAGCAGAATTTCGTGTTTATTGGCGAGGCATTCGAGCTCGGCGAAGAAGGCCGGCAGAGGAATGATGTAGCCGCCTTCACCCTGGATCGGCTCGACGACGATACCCGCTACTTCCTCGGCAGGCAGCAGGGTGCGGAAAAGCTCATCTTCTATCCACCGGACGCAAGCTACGGCGTGATCTTCGGCAGAACTTCCTTCGGGCCGCCGGTAAGAATCCGGATATTGGGCATGATAGACGCCCGGAACGAGCGGACCGAATCCTTTGCGCTGCACCACCTTGCTTCCGGTGAGGGAGAGTGCGCCCAACGTGCGGCCGTGAAATGCGCCGGAGAAGGCGATAAATTTGTCGCGGCCGGTATGATAGCGAGCTAACTTCATCGCGGCTTCGATGCCCTCGGCGCCCGAGTTCCCGAAATAGACGCGCCGTGGGATTCCGCCGGGGGCGATAGATGCCAGCTTCTCAGCTAGCTCGACCATATTTTCGTAATAGAAATCGGTGCCCGACATGTGGATCAGCCGCGCGGACTGCTTTTCGATGGCCGCGACCACTTCGGGATGGCAATGACCCGTAGCGCAAACTGCGATGCCGGCATTGAAATCGAGAAAGCGATTGCCGTCGACATCTTCGATGATGGCGCCCTCGCCTCGGCTGGCCACCAGCGGATACGAGCGGGTGTAAGAGGGCGAGAGCACCTTGCGGTCGCGCTCGATCACGACCTCGGCCTGTGGCCCGGGTAACTTCGTAAGGATCTGTGGAAGGTCCAGGCGGACGGTTTCGCTAAGCATATCAGTCTCCTTCTTCTATCGACACTTCTGGATGGAAGCAACAGAAACGGGGAAGGAGACGGCCTTAATCGGAGCCGAAGAGTGACGGGCGGGATGTGGAGGGCGTGTGCATGGCAGCCTCTACATCCAGTCTAACATCGCTGTAACGCCTAACGCTTGCGGCAACTATGGTGCCACGCGGTGGCCGGCGATGTAGACCGCCGCGATGGAGCGTGTATTGCGGATGTTCGCAGCGGGGTTGGCATCTAGAACGATTAGGTCCGCCCATTTGCCGATTTCGAGCGTGCCCAGATCGTCGGCGCGCAGAAACTCAGCCCCGCTTTTGGTGGCGGCGACGATTACTTGCGAGGGCGTCAGGCCGGCGTCGACCATCAACTCCAACTCCCACTGCTCGAAGAAGCCCGGAAAACGGCCGGGTACGCCGCTATCGGTTCCCATGCCATACGACACTCCGGCGTCGGCCAGGCGCTTGAGGTTGTGCTGGGCCATGGCGAGGAAGCCCGAGTATTTGGTGAAGTCGGGATCGGCGGCAATTTTTTTCTGATAATCCGGATCGTTCAAGGTGGCGAGCACGGCAGGTGAAACAGAGCGTGTGAAGAATGGATCGGTCAGGAAGGCTGGTGGCTTGGCGTAGACGACCATGGAAGCTTCGCGGGTGAGCGTAGCGGCCTCTTGCCAAGCGCCACGCTTTTTCATGCTATCGACCAACTCCTGGTCGACGGGCTGATCCCGGACGCTATGCGCGAGAGCATCCACGCCGGCATTGACGAGCCGTTTGGCGTCGGAGAGGTAGAAAATGTGGGCGGCGACGCGCAATCCAGCGCGATGGGCGTTGTCGATGATAGCCTGCGTGAGGTCTAACGGAATTTTCGGGCGCTTGCCGAGGCCATCGTCCACCCAGACTTTGACGATATCGGCTTTCTTGGCGGCTAGCTGATCGATGTCCTTCGGAATCTCGGCAGCGTCGCCTGGAGCCAGGTTATATGTGACACCGGGCATTCCTCCAACGCCGCCCTTGAGCGTGAAGCCTTGGCCGGCGCTGTAGACGCGAGTATACGTGGGCCGGCCGGCGCGCTGCTGCTCCCTGATCTTGAAGATCAGGTCCTGATCGGTGCCGAGGCTGAGCACGGTGGTGACGCCATAGGAAGCATAGGTGCGCAAAGTCTTCTCGATGTTTTCGCGCGTGAAGAACCTGGGCTCTTGAGCGAGATCCACCGTGCTGCCGACATGGCCGTGCAGATTGACAATGCCCGGCATGACGAACTTGTTTGTCAGATCGATGACTTCGGCGTCAGCGGGCGGGTTGAGTCTTTGAGCGGAGCCGATCCAAGATATGCGGCCGTCATCGATTAGCATGGCGGCGCCGGCGATGGCCGGACCGCCTGAGCCGTCTATCAGGGTGAAATTCTTGAGGGCCTTGACCTCGGCGAACGTGGGCAGTGAGAAAAGCGCCAGAGAAAAGGCTAAGAACTTTCCCTTGTTAAGAGCTTGGGGCATCTTATGGTCCTGCAAGAGCGGATTCAAGAATTGCTGCCAGCCGGACGCCAGCCTTCATGAGTTGTACCTGAACTACTCGAGTTCCTTCCTCTTCGTAAGGAAGCGAGAGATCGGTTTCGATTGACGCCACATCTTGATTGCCACAGAAATGCTGATAAGGGACCGCGGGATATACGCGAGTGACGGCAATGTTGTACGACTCCCAGGCCATCTGTTCGGGTGTGGCGCGTGCCCACTTCTCAGCGTCGGTAGGAGAAATGGATTCGATCAGGGCGTCGGCTAGGGTGTGCTCATCGGTGACATTGTAGTCGGCCATTAGAAGGTCGACCTCCTTGGTGTCCCAAACCTGATGAAGTTTGACGTCGGAATGCTGGCCGTCGAAGGAGAAACCTACGCGCTCCGAGTTCCCGCCGTTGTCGCACCCGCGATCGACAGTATGGAGTGGCTGATGGATGTCGCCGACCAGGTGGATCACGAAGAGAAGCGCCTGGCGCCGTTGAGCGTCGTTTGTCGACGTACGCAGCGTCTCAGCAAAGGAGGTGATTTTAGCCGTCACGCAGTCGCCTTGAGGACAAAAGGCCTCAAGTGTTGTGGCTTTAGTTGGGACGGGGATGTCGATGTAATGCCAGGTTCTGTTGGCGGGCGAGACGTCGCCCGCGAGTGTTTGGCACATGTCGTCGGTGGGACTGCCCTTGCCTCGGGAAGCGCTACGAAGCTGATCGGCACAGGTGCTGATGTCCAGCATCGAATACTTGCCATCCATGAGCAGCGTCCGGATCTTTTCGCGGACCCCGGGAGACAGGCGCTGTTCAGCGATGATGGCGATGATGTGATGACCGGCAGAGCCCCATGACCAGGCGGGCGCCGCAAGCAGGAAAAAGAGGAGTCCTAGGGCAACGGTTGAACGTATGCGACAGGGCATCAATTCAGATTAGCCTGATTCTCCTTGATTTCGATCTGCGGCAATTGCTTAGTCCGCAGTGAGCGATTGAGTTCGGTGAGTTTCCCGGTCTTCAGCGAGTTCCAGGTGGCGAGCTGGCCGGCAAGGTCGCGGCTGGCCTGATCGAACAGCGCGTAGGCCTGGGCGGGAGGCGTACGATCGGCGCTATCGACGACATTGACGACGGCGTTCAGTTGCAATCGGACCGCATTCAGGCCGGAGGGAGGCGCTTCCGCATTTCGCCCGCCGCCGGCGCCAGTAATCTTTGCGGCCTCGGCGTCGAGAGACGCAATTGCGGCAAGTAAGGCAGAATCGCCAGGGGCTCCAGCTTTGGCGTCGGAAAGCTGACGCCGGAGTGATGCGATCTGTTGGGCTGCATCGGTGGCGCGTCCGAGCTCCTTTGCGGTCTTCATAGCAAGATCGAATTGCTTGGCGAGATCGGAAGGCGTTATGGATGATCGGGGATCGAGCACAATCTTAAAGGGTTGAGTGAAGTGTTGGCCAGCGACGCTCAGGCGAACCTGATAGGCGCCGGGCAGCGCTTGTGGTCCTCGAGCTGGTTGGGCGTTTTCCGGATCCCCGGTGGCGCCCGAGGCGGTCGCGTAGCGCAGATCCCATACGAATCGGTTCATTCCGGCTCGGGCAGTAAGCGATGGAGACGGCACGATCCAAATATCGGCGATGGCTTGACGACCGCGGCGTGCTACCGGGTGATCGTTGGACGAATAGCGACGAACAAGTTGATTCTTCGCGTCGAGAATCTCGAGCGTGACTTCGCCCGAGGGAGCAGACTTCAGATAGTAGTCGATGACCGCGCCGTCGGGCGGATTCTGTGCTTTCGGAATTTCGGGCGGCAACGGAGTGCCCTGGAATGGCTCCCGGTTCATCCGAATGGCAGTGGCCGGCTGATAGAGATAAGCGTTAGACGCGGCCACTTTGGAGTCGACCTGGCGCAGTGGCGTCATATCGTCGAGTATCCAGAACGACCGGCCATGGGTCGCGATGACGAGATCGTCGCCGTGAATGACGAGGTCGCGGACCGACACGGTTGGTAAATTGAGCTGCAGAGATTGCCAGTGGTCGCCGTCGTCGAAGGAGACGAACACTCCGGTTTCGGAGCAGACGTAGAGCATTCCTTTGCGCAGCGGGTCCTCACGGACGGCGTTCAGGAAGGAGGGCGCTTCGATACCGGTGATAATGGGCGTCCAGGTTTTTCCGTAATCGCGAGTGCGGTAGAGATACGGCTTGTTGTCGTCGAGGCGATGGCGGTCCACTGCGGCGTAGGCTGCGGCGGCGTTGAAGTGTGAGGCTTCGATGGAAGTGATCTTGCTCCAGTCGGATAGGCCAGGAGGCGTGACGTTGGTCCAAGTCTTGCCGCCATCGCGAGTGAGATGGATGAGGCCGGTGTCGCTTCCCGCCCAGATGAGTTGCGCCGTGAGTGTTGACGGCGCGATGGAATAAACGACGCCGTAGCCGCGGGCTTTGGCATTTTCGATGGTCGGGTTGCCGCCCGGTGCGGGCTGGGCGCTTTTTGAATCGGCGCCCGTCAGGTCGGGACTGATCTCCTGCCAGTTGAGACCGCCGTCAGTGGTCTTCAGAACGTACTGCGAGCCGTAGTAGAGCGCGTTGTCGACGGGCGAGAACACCAGCGGCGCGGTCCAGGGAAAACGATACTTGCGCTTTGAGATATCGACGCCGAACGCAGGCGCGGGCCAGGGTGTGATGTTCTGACCTTGGGCGGTACGCTTATCGAAGCGATTGAGGGTGCCGTAGGTGTCGCTTACATAGACGATGTTTGGATCTTTCGGATCGGGCGCTATGTAGCCGGCCTCAGCTCCGCCGACGGAGTAGCGATCGTACTCGGCGATCAGCCCGTGATTGGTGCGGCTGGGTACAACGGCGGTCCCGCTATCCTGCTGCGAGCCGTAGACGTTATAGGGAAACTGATTGTCGGTGATGACGTGATAAAGCTGAGCGGTGGGCTGATTGTACCAACTGCTCCAGGACGCTCCGGCATCGGTGCTGATGTTGATGCCTTGATCGGAGGCCAGGATCATGCGGGCTGATTCGGTTGGATCGATCCAGAGGTAGTGATAGTCGTCGCCGCCCGGCGCGCCCTTGAGCACGATAAAGTTCTTGCCCCCATCGGTGGAGCGGTAGACGGCGACGTTTGGGAGATAGACGACGTCGGGATTCTTGGGGTCAACGGTGATACCGCTGAAATACCAGGCGCGGCTGTCGATGCGAGGATCAGAGCCGACACGCGTCCAGGTTTTGGCGGAGTCGTCGGAGCGAAAAAGTCCACTGCCGGAAGCGGCATCGATTAACACATAGACACGCTGGCCGCGGGTGCCTCGCGCTACCGCCAGGCCGCTTCGTCTCCAGGACCCTTCGGGTAGACCATTGCCGGTGAGTTGCGACCAATGGTCGCCACCGTCGGTGGATTTGTAGAGTCCGCTGCCAGGGCCTTCCAGCGGTCCATATACACTCCAGGGTGGACGGCGCGCTTGCCACATGGTGGCGTAGATGACCTGAGGATTTTCGGGCTCGAAGGCGAGATCCGTCGCTCCGACGTCTGGTCCTTTATCGAGGACTTTCTGCCAGCTTCGGCCGCCGTCGGTGGAACGATAGACGCCGCGTTCAGCATTGGGGCCGTAGGCGTGGCCGAGCGCGGCGACGTACACGATATCGGGATTGCTCGGATGAATCAGAATGCGGCCGATCTGATGGGAGTCGCCGAGGCCGATGTTACTCCAGGTTTTGCCGGCGTCGGTGGATTTATACACGCCGTTGCCTTGAGATAGATCGGAGCGTATGTCGGCTTCGCCGGTGCCGGCGTAGATCACATTGTGGTCCGAGGGCGCTACTTCGATGGCGCCAATGGAGGCAACGCGCTGATCGTCGAAGATAGGCGACCAGGTCAGCCCGGCGTTAGTAGTTTTCCAGATGCCGCCGCCGACCGAGCCGAAGTAAAAGATGTTGGGATCGCCCGGGACTCCGGTGGCTGCGATGGCGCGCCCACCGCGGAACGGTCCGATCATCCGCCAGCGAAGGGCATCAAAGAGGCTGCTGGGCGGCTGGGCGGCGAGAGCGGCGGCAAAAACGAAGAAGGTGAGGCGACATCGCATAGAAAAACGATAGCGCAACGGATGGCCCGGTAACCTTTTCCACCCGCGGCGGTAATGCGAATTGTCGCTGCCAACCGGATTCCGGCGGCGTAGTCTAACAAAATTATGGCTTCCGCATCGAACGATCTCAGGTTTGCTCTTCGATCTTTCAAGAAGTCGCCGGTGTTTACGGCCGTGGCGGTGCTGTCGTTGGCGTTGGGTATCGGCGCAAATACGGCCATTTTCACCCTGCTGGATCAGATTCTGCTGCGGCTGCTGCCGGTCAAGAATCCGAGCGAACTTGTTCTGCTGAGCATGAAAGGGTTCCATTACGGCGGCAATTGGGGCGGAAATGCGCTCTCGTTCCCCATGTATCGCGACTTCAAGGCGAACAACAAAGTGTTCACCGAGATGTTTTGCCGCTTTCCCTTCCGTGTGAGTCTGGGCTACAACGGCCAGACCGAACGGGTCGCAGGCGAACTGGTGTCGGGTACCTATTTTCCGGTGCTCGGCGTGGGCGCGACGGTGGGCAGGACCTTCACTCCAGAGGAAGATCGAACACCCGATGGCCATCCACTGGCGATGTTGAGCTACGACTATTGGAAGACTCGTTTTGCCGGCGACCGGTCGATTGTCGGAAAGAAAGTGGCGGTCAACGGGCACAACTATACCATCGTGGGCGTGGCTCAGCAGGGCTTCGATGGCGTCGAGTTGGGTTATGTCACCCAGGTCTTCATTCCAGTGATGATGCGGGGTCAGGTCGTCCCGAGTTCCGACCAACTGGCTTTCACTAACCGGCGGCAGCGTTGGGTGAACGTGTTCGGCCGGTTGAAACCGGGCGTAAGCGCGGAACAAGCCAAGGCGTCCTTGCAGCCGTTCTTTCACGGCATCCTGGAGATGGAAGCGAAGGAAGCGGCGTTCAAAAATGCGTCGGCGGACGTACGCGAGCGATTCCTCAAAAACATCATCGATGTCCTGCCGGGATCGCAAGGTCGCTCTTACCTGCGCCCCCGCCTTACTAAGCCTCTGTGGGTGCTGATGGCTCTGACCGCCGGCGTGCTACTGATCGCCTGCGCGAACGTGGCCAGTTTGTTGATTGCCCGGGCAACATCGCGGCAAAAAGAAATCGCGATCCGGCTGGCCATGGGCGCGGGGCGATTCCGCATCATGCGACAGCTTGTATTGGAGAGCCTGCTGCTCTCGGCGGGCGGCGCGATCTTGGGCCTGGCGCTGGCCTTGTGGACAGATCGGCTGTTACTGGCCTTTCTGCCGCCGGATACGACATCACTGAAACTATCGACCACGCCCGATCTCCGAATCCTACTCTTCACCGGCGCGGTGGCTCTGCTCACGGGAATCATTTTCGGGCTAGTACCAGCGCTGCAGTGTACCAAGCCGGACGTCGCGCCTACGTTGAAGGACACGGTGGGCGGCATTGTCGGAGGAGGAGCGAGTGTGCGTTTCCGGAAGGGTCTGGTGGCGGCGCAAGTGACGCTGTCGCTGCTGTTGTTAGTAGGAGCCGGTCTCTTCATCCGCAGCCTCCGGAACCTGCGAGACCTGGGCCCCGGTTTTGCGACCGGCAACCTGGTAGCGTTCAATGTCAATCCGTCGTTGAACGGCTACGATGCCGAACGCGCAAAAGCGTTCTACCGCGAGCTGACGGATCGGATCACGGGAATCGCCGGAGTGCGCAGCGTGGGGCTGGCGTCGATGCGCATTCTGGAAGAAGACGAATGGGACAACTGGGTGACTATCGAGGGCTATCATCCCGCCAAGGCCAGCGAGACCCCCGATCCTTATATGAATTCCATTGGTCCGGGCTACCTGGCGACTCTGGGTGTACCGATTCTGGCGGGTCGTGACTTCACGCCGAAGGACACCCAGTTCGTGCAGCATGGCGAGAAGCCGGAAAACACAGCGCCCACGGTGGTGCTGGTAAACGAGAAATTTGCGAAACGATTCTTTCGCTCGGCCGGTAATGCGATTGGCCGTCACACGGGGTTCGGCATCGATACCACCACCAAACTGGACATGGAGATCGTGGGGGTGTTTAAAGATATCAAGTACACCAACTTGCGGGACGAGATTCCGATCCAGATGTGCACACCCTACCTGGCGAGCAATTTTGTCGGCGGTATGACGGTATACGTGCGGACCACCATGGCGGCCGATCAGTTCTTCGGAGCGGTCCGTGGGAAAGTACGGGGGCTGGACAGCAATCTGCCGCTTTACGGCATGCGGACGCTGGACGATCAGGTTTCGAAATCGCTGCTGGTGGAGCGGTTGGTGGCGAGCTTATCGATGGTGTTTGGCTTTCTTGCGACGCTGCTCGCGATCATCGGTCTTTACGGGGTGATGGCCTTTACGGTGGCGCGGCGTACGCGAGAGATTGGGATTCGGATGGCGTTGGGCGCGTTCCAAAAACATGTGATCTGGATGGTTATGCGCGAGGTGCTGGCGCTGCTGTCGATGGGGATTGCGGCCGGGCTGGCGGGGGCGATTGGCCTCACGCGACTAGTGCAGGCGCAGTTGTATGGAATCACGGCTCACGATCCGGGGACGCTGGCCCTGGCGGCTGTGGTGCTGGCGGCGGTGGGTTGCGCGGCCGGATATATACCGGCCTTGCGAGCCAGCCGGGTGGACGCGATGGAAGCGTTGCGGTACGAGTAGGCGCGATTTCGCCGCAGTGTATACTGGCCAGCAGACTGCCAAATGCCCTACAGACGACTCTGTTTTCTCGCAGTATTGTTTGCGGCGTCTCTGGCAGCACAGCGCTTTTCAACGGCGGCACGGCAGCAGGACCTGAACTATGTCGCCAACCAAGTCCCGAAACTGCACGCCAACTTCTTTTTTCAGCTTGATCCGGCCGTATATCAGCAAGCGGTGGCTGCGCTTCAAGCTCAAATCTCCACGCTCACCGACGCCGAATTCTACGTGCAACTGACGGCGCTGATCGCCATGGCGGGCGACGCGCACACCGCCATATCGCTCACGAATGCCACGGCCATCAGCGCGGGATTCCTGCAATTTCCTTTGCAATTCCACTGGCTGGACGACGGTGTTTTCGTTACAGCGGCTACGGCGCCCTATGCGCAAGCGCTAGGTGCGCGATTGGTTCAGGTGGGTGATTTTTCCATCAATCAAGTGATGCAGAAGCTGGGCGTGATCATTCCGCATGCCAATGATCAATGGGTGCACTACGAAGCCCAGCAATATCTTACTGGCCAGCAGGTCCTGCAAGGGCTCGATTTGCTGCCGGCGGCCGCGACGTCGGCGCTAACCTTTCAGACTTTAGCTGGGACTCAGTTTACGCTGCAGGTCGGAACCACGTTCGCGGGCGCGCTGCAACCCGCCGTCGACCCCGCAGCCGGGCCCCTGCCGGACTATCTTCAGCAGACGGCGCTGAATTATTGGTACACCTACTCGGCTGCAAATCGGATGCTGTACTTCAAGTACAACAAGTGCGCGGACGATCCTAGTAACCCATTTGCGACTTTTGCAACGGCCTTGCTGGGAACACTCGACAGCCAACCAGTTGATACATTCGTCTTTGATTTTCGGGGCAATACCGGGGGCGATTCCTCGATCATTACTCCCCTCCTCAACGGGTTGCTGGCACGCGTGGCTGGGCTCCTCGCCAATCCGCAATTTCGTGTCTACGACGTGATCGACAAAGGGACATTTTCCTCGGGAATGGATGATGCCATGGAGATCAAATCGGACGCGCTGCAGTATGCATCGCAATTCCCGGGCGTAGACCTTAGCCAACGATTCATCGTGATCGGCGAGCCCAGCGGGGGCAAGCCGGCGGAATACGGAGAAGTAGTTGGGTTCACGCTGCCCGGATCCGGTCTCAACGGACAGTATTCGACCAAATACTTCCCGAATCCTACAGGCATTCCGGACCTTCCTTCGTTTATGCCGGATGTTCCCATTGCGACGCGTTCGACTAACTTTTTCGCGCGCTACGATCCTACGCTTGCTGCGATCCTGGGGCGCATGCGGGGCGTTCCACCGGCTCCTACAGGCAACGTGATCACCGTGAACGGCGCAAGTTTTCGCATCGATCAAGGAATCGCGCCGGGATCGTTCGCCAGTGTGTTCGGAAGTTTTTCGCAGACGCCAGATCAGGTGACGGTAAATGGCGTAGCGGGTCGATTCGTGGCCGGGAGCACATCGCAAGTCAACTTCGTCGTTCCGGCTTCCACATCGCCGGGCACTGCGACCATTTCGGTTCGCGCGGGAGGCCTGGAGCTGGCGAACGGCCAGGCCGCGATCTCGGCAGTCGGTCCTGGAATCTTTGTTCTGAATGGTGCTGATCCATCTCAACCGGGCGCGGTAGAGAATCAGGACTATTCGGTCAACAGCAGCTCGAATCCTGCCACACGGGGGTCCGTTGTGCAGATATTCGCGACCGGTTACGGACAACTTTCCGGATCCCCGCAAGTGTTCTTTGCCGACACGCCGGCTCAAATTCTGTTTAGCGGCGAGACTCCACAATATCCAGGACTGTGGCAGATCAACGCAGTGGCGCCCGCTTCGACGTCGGGACAAGTTCCTGTCTTCATTATTGGTGGGAATCTGACCAGCAACGCGGTGACGATCTCGATCCAATAAACCCCAAATACAACGCAAAAGATGTGCCTGCGGGCCGATGAGTAAATGTGGAGCGGTGGTATGCCCGAGCCAGGTTTACTCGATAAGTACACGAAAGACATTGCGGCGCTGGTGGAGTCGTTTAGCGAGAAGGACACGGTCGGCAAGAAGTCCTTGTTGCAGTTGCTGGCCTCCGACGCGCACCTGTTCTCCGCGGCGAGTATTCGTGCGTTGGCAGATGCCGAAGCATCGGCAGGCGCCCGTTTTCTAATGTATTTGCTCACCAAGGAGAAACTCCTGACTGCGGGTCTGCGGGATCCGGACACGTGCAGTCTGAAAGATGCGGTGGCCTCTGTCAGGGCGATCGGCGACATGGGTCCCCATTTTCAGGCCGCGCTGGAAATGGATCTGAGCACCGCTTTACGAAGCCGTGCCACGCCAGAAAGCGCGACGCAAATGATCCGGATTCTCGACCTTCTAGGGGCTATTCCGACGCAAAACTTCTGGCCTTCCTTCCAAGGCGAACTGATGGCCTATCCCGATCGGGCCGTGCGATCGAAAGCAGCGTTATTGATTGGCCGCAATACGACACACCCGGCCTGGATTAAGAAGCAACTGACCGACGGCGATGCGCGTGTTCAGGCCAACGCTGTCGAAGCCCTGTGGGCGATGGACGCCTCGGACGCCCGCCCGGTCTTCACTGCAGCTTTACGGTCGCCGAACAACCGCGTGGTCGCCAATGCGGTCCTGGGCCTCTACCGGCTATCGGATCTGACCGCGGTGAGGGCGTTGCTGGACCTGGCGCAGCATGCCGATCCACTGTTCCGAACGTCGGCCTTGTGGGCCATCGGCGAAACAAAAGACCCGCGCTTCGTTCCATTCTTGATGGAGCAATTCAAATTGACGAACGGCAAGATGAAGCTGGCAGTTACCAGATCCTTGTCGCGCATTCGGCGCCATGAAAAAACGAGCGCGGAGAAAGGCACAGTGCGGATATGCGTCTCCAGCGCTAAGGCCCGACCGGACGGCGGCCGTAACGTTGTATTGGCTTTATCGCCCCAGGATGGAGATGAATTAACCAGTCTGAAACCTATCGAATTCGCTCTCTGGGAAGGTGGAACACTGATCGAAAACTACGAAGTCAAGTTGCCCAATAACCCCGCTGCTCTAGTGATCGGCAGTGTAGCGCCGCGGTTTCCTTCTGATGCCGACCCTTACGGACGTGCAGTGGGAGAGGGCCTGAAACGCTGTCTGTCGCTGAAACGCCCGGACGATTGGTGGAGGATCGATCGATACGCTATCGAAGCGCTTGCAACCGACCCTAACGCGCCGGTGGGAAAATCGTCTCTTCCTTATAACGACGCTCTGATCACGCAGGAGCTGAAGACGCGCAAAGGCTTCATGACCGATCCCAGACACCTGGAAAAAGCTATCTCCATGCCGGTTCCGCGCGAACGCGCGACATCAGACGTTCTTCAGGCGATCCGGCGTCAAATTGACGCCATGGACAAGAGCTCTGGTAAACGGCACCTGTTCGTGTTCGTTCACGAAAGCGCCGTAGAAGCACTGGACGATCCGGAGAACCTCAAACCTCTGAGGCAATTGATGGCTGCGGAAGGCATGACCTTACACGGCATTTGTCCATTCTTCCCGGAGAAATGCGAGGGCTTTCGCGATCTCTGTATATCCACGTCCGGCGCTTTTCATACCAACAGCGTCGACGGCCTGGCAGACGAATTGGAGCTGACTTACCGGCATCTCCTGAACCGGTACGAAATTGACTATTGGCTGCCAGCCAAGGTTGAAGCCGCCCAAGTCACTCTGCAGGTGTGCTGCGAATCTGGCTCGGGACGGACGGAATTCTCATTGACTCCGCAGAACTAGACAGCTTAGACAGACCAGATGTCGGCGAGAGCGCGCTGAAAATTTCCGCCCAAGATAAGCTGGATATCCGAATTGGAGTAGTCTCGCCGCACCAATCCCTCGGTCAGATCATAAATTTTTCTTTCGTAGTCCATTCCGTCGAGATCGTTTTTCCTGGATAGATGACCGTGCGAGTCGCGGCCCTGCAGATCGACATCGCTGCCGATGCCCACGTGTTCTACTCCGGCGACCTCGGCTACATGATCGATGTGGTCGAGCACATTCTCGATAGTGGCCGGGCCTCCGGAAGAAACAAAATAGCGGATCATGGTGACGCCGATCACGCCGCCCGCGGCCGTCACTTTCCGGATCCCTTCATCGGTTTTGCAACGTGCGCTGCCGGGAACCAACGCACGGCAATTGGAGTGAGTAACGAGTACGGGCTTGCGCGAAGCCACCACTGCGTCCAGAGTGGTGCGATCTCCGCAGTGCGAGACATCTACGGCCATGCCCAAGGCGTTCATGCGAGAGACGACCTCGGCCCCATATTTGGTTAGACCCGCGTCGCGCGCGTCGATGGAGCCACCGCCAAGTTGATTATGGCCATAGGTGAGCTGGGATACGCGCTGGCCTAGGCGGTAGAAGCGGTTGATGTCGTCGATCGATCGGAAATGCCCGGAGTTCTGCTGGCCGATCACGATGCCGATCTTACCGAGGGCCTTGGCCCGCTCGACATCGTCCAGGCAGTCGATACGAAGAAAATCGGAGGAATGCGCGGCGATAAAAGCATCCCAGGAGGAAATGTCCCACAGGGAGCTAGCATACATGTCGCCTTCGGTATATCCGACGGCCGGATGGAAAATGGTGATTCCCGAATCCTTCAACCTCTTTAAGTCGGCCGGTTGAAAACGGGCTGGATCAGTTCGCCAGGCGGAAAGCTTCTTGAAATCCAGGGTGAGCAGGCCCAGCATGTCGATCACGGTGGATTCGCGCACCAAGTCTAGAGTGCGAGCGCAGTACTCCGTTTCGCTCTGAGCGAAGAGCGAAAACCGGCCCCGATTGAGTAGCGGCGCGCCTAAAACGAACGCCGCATCTCTCAGGAGAGAACGACGGGAAATCACAATTTTCTGAAGGGACGAGTATAGCACGACCTGAAACCTGTACGCAGGTCAGTCGGGACCGGCGGAGACCCGCGCCGCGTGACAGGAGTATTCTAAGGACATGCGATTTCATCGAGCCGCTCTTACCTTGCTCGCGGGTGCGATTCCTGCTCTAACCTTCGCCTCCGACGGGAAGATCACGTTTCATCACGATGTCGAGCGCGTGCTCCAGGCCCGCTGCCAGGGCTGTCACCGTCCGGGCGAAGCCGCGCCGATGTCGCTCCTCACTTATGGCGATGCCCGGCCCTGGGCCAAGGCGATCAAGCAGGCGGCCGTGACCCGCAGGATGCCGCCGTGGTCGGCCGATGAATCCGTGGGGCACTTCCGCAATGACCGGCGTCTTACCGACGACGAGATCGCGACACTCTCGAAATGGGCGGATGCCGGAGCGCCAGAGGGTAATTCGAAGGACGCGCCCGCGCCGGTCGAGTTCACCGAGGGATGGGCGATCGGGAAGCCGGACGCGGTGCTGAATATGCCGATTCCCTATGACGTCCCCGCGCAAGGCACCATCGATTATCAGTGGATCCTAATTCCCGGTTTCAAAGAGGATAAATGGGTGCAAGCCTTTGAAGTGCGTCCGGGAAATCGCGCCATCGTGCATCATGTCGCCGCGTTCTGGCGGCGCGCCGGATCGAAGTGGATGGCCGATGCCCAGCCGGGCGTGCCAGTGGCGAAACCTTCCACCGCGCCCGAGACCGGCGCCGCAGATGGGATCATAGCCGAGTATGTACCGGGTATTCCTCCGCTGGTGCTGCCAAAGGGGTATGCGATGCGACTTCCAGCGGGAGCGGATATCATGCTGCAAGTCCACTACACGCCCAATGGGAAGGCGACCAAAGATGTATCGGGCGTCGGGTTTGTCTTCGCGCCGGATCCTCCGGAATACCAGGTGATCACCTATGGCATGGGATCGTTCGGGTTGAAGATCCCACCCTACGATGCCAACTATCGCGCCCAGGCGACGGCGACTTTCGGAACCGACGTGCGCGTGCTGGGAATCAATCCGCACATGCATCTCCGCGGAAAATCGGCCGAGGTCACCGCGACTTATCCGGATGGCCATTCGGAAGCATTGCTGCGAGTGCCCAAGTACGACTTCAACTGGCAGATTACCTATGAACCTGCCGGGGAACTGCGGCTGCCGGCAGGTACACGGCTGGAAGCCGTCGCCTACTACGACAACTCGCCCAACAATCCATACAATCCGGATCCTTCGAAAGAGGTTCGCTGGGGCGATCAAACTTTCGATGAGATGATGGCGGTCTTTATGCACGTGGCAATCCCGGCCGGCATGGATCCGCGAATTCTGTACCGAAAGCCGTCGTATCCGCCAAAGCCGGCGGCGGAATAGAACTCATCAATTTCTGGCCAATGCTTCCCTACAGCGCTCAAGTGTGGTACATTTGGCCCAAACTGGCAATAGGAGAATAAACTGTGGATCGTAGAAACTTTTTGCACGCGACCGCCGGATCCGCCCTGGTGGCTTTCCAGACAAATGCGATAGAACGCGCCGCTGCGGCTGCGCGCTCGGTCAAGGATCAGACACCGATCGAGGTCGCAAGTGACGAAGACTATTGGGCTGAGATTCGCAACTCCTTTACCGTCGACCGCAACGTCATCAACCTGAATAACGGCTATGTCAGTCCGGCGCCGCTAGTCGTACAAGATGCCATGCGCCGCTATCTGGACTTCAGCAACATGGGTCCCAAGCACACCATGATCGACATCCTCGAAAGGCAGGTCGAAGATGTCCGGCGGAGGGTGGCCAAGACTGCCGGCTGCGATCCGGAGGAGATCGCGATCACTCGCAACGCCAGCGAGTCGCTAGAGAACGCGCAGTACGGAATCGATCTGAAGCCGGGCGACGAGGTACTGACAACCAATCAGGATTATCCCCGCATGTTGACGACGTTCCGGCAGCGTGAGCGTCGCGAAGGAATCGTGCTGAAGATGATTTCGTTCCCGGTTCCACCTCCCAGCATGGATGATCTTTACCAGCGTTTCGAGCGGGCGGTGACTCCAAAGACTAAGCTGATCCTGCTGTGCCACATCACCAATCGAACCGGGCAGATATTTCCCGTCAGGAAGATCTGCGATATGGCTCACGCCCGCAATATTCCTGTGATTGTGGACGGTGCTCATGCCTTCAACCATTTCCCGTACAATCTCTCCGAGCTGGGTTGCGACTATTACGGAGTGAGCCTGCACAAGTGGACCTGCGCGCCGATAGGAACCGGATTCCTATATGTGCGGAAGTCGCGCATTGCAAGCACTTGGTCGCTTATGGCTTCTTCCGATCGGCAGCAAGGAGACATCCGCAAATTCGAGGAGATTGGCACACACCCCGCGGCGAATCACAACGCCATCAGCGCAGCGCTGATCTTCAACGAGAACATCGGCATCGATCGCAAGGCGGCGCGGCTGCGCTATCTGCGAGATCGCTGGGCGCACCGGTTGGCGCAGAATCCGAAGGTCAAGATTCTCCACAGCCAAGATCCAGCGCAATCCTGCGGCATCGGCTTCCTGGCCTTCAATGGCGTTGACGCCGAGAAAATGGCGGAGACCTTGTGGAGCAAATACAATATCATCACGGTCCGCGTGGGGCACGAGGAGTACGACGGGCTTCGCATCACACCACACATCTACAGCACCGTGGCGGACATCGATTACTTCGCTGAATCAGTGGAAAAAGAGCTGAAGAGCGCCTAAGAAAAAGACGGCGAGTCGCGCGGGTGCTATCCTCGAATCAAGCTCGATGGCGATCCGCAAATCGATCTGGTGGGTTGGCGCCGGCATGGCCTGTTTGACTGCGCTATATGCTTTTCAGCGCCCGTTCCGTGTTTATCCGAGCATGGAACCCTACGACAATATTCCACTTCCCACCGATTATCAGGACCATTCCGAGTGGGTGCAAGCCCGGCTGATGTATCCGCAGCATCCGCACGCCCGCTTTGGCTGGCGCTATCGTTTCGGCGTTTCCTATGACTGGCGGGAAGGGGGCACCAGTTGGACGCAGGACTATCCCCGGGCGGACCGGCATTTTGCTACGGCCCTGCGGCGGCTGACGCGCATTCACGCGCGATCGGTGGAACAGCCCGTAAATCTGGACGACGACGACGACGTCTACAATTGGCCGTGGTTGGTTGCAGGCGAAATGGGCGATTGGAAGTTGACCGATACCCAGGTGAAAAAGTTGCGCGATTTTCTGTTGCGTGGCGGCTTCCTGATGCTGGATGACTTCTGGGGTACCGAGGAGTGGAACCGGTTCGCTGAGAGCATGGACCGCGTATTTCCAGACCGGCCGGTTGTCGAAGTCGACGACGCCGATTCGATTTTCCACACGGTCTACGATTTGGATGACCGCTATCAAGTACCAGGTCAGTGGGCTTTGAGAGCGGGCAGAATGTACAGGAACGACGGCGCGATCCCGCATTGGAAGGGCATCCTGGATGACAAGGGCCGCATTATGGTAGCGATGTCGTTCAATTCAGATATCGGTGATTCCTGGGAGTGGGCGGACGAGCCGGAGTATCCAGAAAAGTATTCGGCGCTAGGGATTCGGATCGGCGTGAACTATGTGGTTTACGCCATGACCCATTAATTCATCTTGGCCCGGAGCCAGGCGATAAGGTCGGGGACACCGGCGCCCTCTTTGAGGTTCGTGAATAGGAATGGCCGGTCACCCCTCTTCCCGCGCGCATCCCGATCCATCACATCCAGCGACGCCCCGACATAAGGCGCCAGGTCGATCTTATTGATCACCAGCAAATCGGACCGCGTGATTCCGGGCCCGCCTTTGCGCGGAATCTTGTCGCCGCCGGCGACGTCGATCACGTAGATGAACGCGTCCACCAGCTCCGGGCTGAAAGCAGCCGCGAGATTATCGCCGCCCGACTCCACAAAAACCAACTCGAGGCCCGGGTGCGCTCTCTCCAATTGATCGATCGCTTCCAGGTTCATCGAGGCATCTTCCCGAATCGCCGAGTGAGGGCAGCCGCCGGTTTCGACACCCAGCACGCGATCGGCCGGCAGCGTACCCTGGCGAATCAGGAACTCGGCGTCCTCACGTGTGTAGATGTCGTTGGTGACTACCGCCAGATTGACCGCCGGCCACAACGCTCTGCTGAGCACGTCGACCAATGCTGTCTTTCCGCTGCCGACCGGCCCGGCGACTCCGACACGAAACGCGCGTTCTTTTGTATTGGTCATAGTCAAAATAAAAAGTACCGTTGAGCCATCGGCAGCACGCTGGCAGGCTCACATGTGAGCAGCTCTCCATCGGCGCGGACTTCGTAGGTTTCCGGGTCCACTTCAATCCTTGGCGTGGCGGAATTATTGACCATGTTCTTCTTTCCGATGTTCCGGCAATTCTGCACAGGCACTAGCTGCTTCCGTAACCCGAGACGCTCGACATGGGGCACCGATGCGCCAGAAACGAACGTCTGTGAAATGGCCTGGATGGCATTGCCGAAAGATCCGAACATCGGCCGATAAAGGACCGGTTGGGGTGTCGGAATGGACGCATTCGCGTCGCCCATCACGCTCCAGGCGATGAAGCCGCCCTTAATTATTATTTCAGGCTTCACTCCAAAGAATGCCGGGCTCCAGAGGACTAGGTCCGCTAACTTTCCCGACTCGATCGAACCGACCTCATGCGATATCCCGTGCGCAACTGCGGGATTGATGGTGTACTTCGCAACGTAACGTTTGACCCGGTTGTTATCATTCCGCGAAGAATCGCCGGCCAGCGGCCCGCGCTGCACCTTCATCTTATGCGCGGTCTGCCAGGTGCGAATCACCACCTCGCCGATCCGGCCCATGGCCTGCGAATCACTCGACATCATGCTGATCGCGCCCAGGTCGTGCAGAATATCCTCGGCGGCGATGGTCTCCTGGCGAATGCGGCTTTCAGCGAAAGCGACGTCTTCGGGCACCTGTGGATTCAGATGATGACAGACCATCAGCATGTCGAGATGCTCGGCTATGGTGTTGACCGTGAGCGGTCGGGTCGGATTGGTGGAGGAAGGAAGCACATTGGCCAGTCCAGCGACCTTGATGATATCGGGTGCATGGCCGCCGCCTGCGCCTTCGGTGTGATAGGTGTGGATGGTGCGGTCGCCGATGGCGGTAATTGTATCGTCCACAAATCCGGCTTCGTTCAGCGTGTCGGTGTGGATCGCGACCTGAATATCGTACTCATCGGCCACTCGCAGGCAAGCATCGATAGCGGCCGGCGTGGTGCCCCAGTCTTCGTGCAGCTTGAGGCCGCAGGCGCCCGCGAGAATCTGCTCAGCCAGCGGCGCGCGACTAGACGCATTTCCCTTCCCCAGGAATCCGAAGTTCATCGGCCAAGCCTCGGCGGCGCGAAGCATCTGCTCCAAATTCCAGCGTCCGGGTGTACAAGTTGTCGCGTTGGTTCCCGTGGCTGGGCCGGTGCCGCCGCCGATCATGGTCGTGACACCGCTCGATATCGCCTCATAAATCTGCTGCGGCGAAATGAAATGGATGTGGGAGTCGATGGCGCCCGCGGTAACGATCTTTCCTTCGCCTGCGATTACTTCCGTCGCCGCACCCACGACTAGATCCGGATCCACGCCGGCCTGTGTGTCAGGGTTGCCCGCCTTGCCGATCTTAACGATGCGGCCATCGCGGATCCCGATATCGGCCTTTACGATGCCCCAGTGGTCGATGATCAGCGCATTGGTGATCACCAGATCGAGCGCGCCGTGCTCGGTCTCGCGCACCGAAGTGGAGCTCTGACCCATTCCATCGCGGATAACTTTGCCGCCACCGAACGTGATCTCGTCGCCATAGACGGCGTAATCGCGCTCAACTTCGACAATCAGCTCTGTGTCGGCTAAGCGCACGCGGTCGCCGGTAGTGGGACCGTACAGGTCGGCGTAAGTACGGCGAGGGATCTTGACGCTCATTTCCCTGCTCCGGGCGCCTTCGTCTGCAAAACGCCGTTGACCTTGCCGTTGTGGCCGTAGACGGCGCGTCCACCACTCAATGCCACCAGAGGGACTTCTTTCTCTTCTCCAGGCTCAAAGCGGATGGCGGTGCCGGCGGGGATATCGAGGCGCATTCCGTAGGCCGCTGAGCGATCGAAATTGAGCGCCGAGTTCGCCTCGAAAAAATGATAGTGGCTGCCCACTTGAATAGGCCGGTCGCCTTGGTTGCTTACCAATATCCGCATGGTTGCCCGGCCCGCATTCAATTCAATGTCGCGGTCACCGAGAATGTACTCTCCAGGATGCATCGCAGCTCCTATTGGATGGGGTCGTGAATGGTAACCAGTTTCGTACCGTCGGGGAAGGTCGCTTCCACCTGGACCTCGTGGATCATCTCCGCAACGCCGTCCATCACGTCCTCGCGAGTCAGGATGGAACCTCCCAGGCCCATGATGTCGGCCACGCTCTTGCCGTCGCGCGCGGCTTCCAGGATCTCGGCCGAGAGAATCGCCATGGCTTCCGGATAATTCAGTTTCAGACCGCGGGCGCGCCGTTTCCGGGCCAATTCGGAAGCGGTGAAGATCATGAGCTTCTCCTGCTCACGCGGCGTCAGGTGCAATGCGACCTCCTTCGATCAATGTACTTTTCGGGGAAGCGTGGCGACGCGGCCACAGAGATGCCACTTAGCTGCCTTCCAGATCTCGATCAGGCCTCGGGTCACCGATCGCCCGCTCGTTGCGACGCATCTAGCGACAATTCCGTGCGCCCGCAGCGAAGTAATTCCCCATAATACCTCAGCCTCCGAAAGCCGGTCCGCGATGATCTGCATTTCTGATTCGAACGCTCGCCAGTACCGGGCGGGCTCGCCGGCGCGGCAGATATAACAGGAGCCGAAATAGCGAAAATGCCCGAGCCTGGGAAGGGCGTTCACACGTCGAAGTAACGGAGCGATGGTCCAGCGCTCGATCGCGATCGGCTCGCCTTCGATAACCAATTCAAAAGCGGATGCTAATGATTCATAACGAAACATTTCGCCCGACGCCTCGCGACCCGGAGCGATCTGATCCCACAAAATCATCGAAGCGCCTCCGGCCAGTTCTACGCGCATGCTTTGATCGAACCGGGAACCAGCGAAGGGGATTAATTGATCCGGCAGGTACTCCAGATATCCGTTTTCGCCGACGCTCAGCGCTGCTCGCTGCGAGGCCATGCGCTCGGGCGCGCGGCTACGGTAAATGCGTGTCGCTCCGGTGGACGTGACCTGGGCTTGTGCGCCCGGTGCGACATCGATACGCCAATCGAGCGAATCAGTATCGAGAATTCCACCCGAAACGTTATGTATGTGAGCCATCAACTCGCCCGATGGCGCTCTGAATCCACGGATCACGCGCCATGGCGGCTGCTGTTGCTTGACGCGCAAAATGGTCGCACCGGCGGTATTGCTTTCGAACGAAAGATGAAGATTGGCCATGGGCTAACTGATGAACAGCCGCGTTGGGAGCGTGGGGTGGCGCGCGGATGCGATATCCAACGTCGGTGTGAAGCAGCTTAAGCGGTCTGGGGATGTGGCGGTGGCGTGCCGCGCGGTACAAACGATGGCCAGTTTCAGCTGCCATAAGATCTCTTGTGCCCGCGTTTGCCCCAGCGGAAGCAGTCGCTGGCAGCAGGAAACGAGCGTGGTGATCGATTGTTGCAGGTAAGCGGCTGATGCCAATTCGGGCTCGATGCCCGTGGTTCCAGCGACTAGGCCGAAGCAGGGCGCGAGATGCACTTGTGTTCCGGATCGCTCGACTCGGTCCGCGGCGGAATGTAGCGGAGCAAGATCCGAAACTCGCGCGGCTAATTCCAAGAACCTTCGACCCATAGACGCTGAAGCCTCACGCGATTCGCGCGCCAGCTTTCGAGCGCCCAGGTCGATGTTCAGCGTCATCCAATGATCGAGAGCGGGTTCGCCGGCGCTCGCACGGAAGAGCTGGCAACTTGCAGCGCAGTACGCAGCTTCGAGCGTTCCGGCTTCTTCCAGATAATCGAGAAAGAACCGTTCGATTCCGTCAGCGTCTAGCAGCCCGGCATCGACTAGCGATTCTAACCCGAACGAGTGCGCGGCGCCGCCGATTGGAAGCGCGCTATCAGCGAACTGTTGCAGCCGCAAGAGCGAAGTCAGGTTGTCGTGCACTCAGGCCTTGGCTGGAACATTCTTCTCGATCCAGCCTTGAAGAACGTCGAACACCTGCCGGCGATTATTTTCGATCATCATGAAATGGCCATTGCCAACAAGCCCATGGTCCTTCAATCGAAAGTCCTCGGCATTGCAGCCGGCCTGCTGCAGGAATTCAACGACGGGGCCGCCGTTGCGCCCCGACCTCTCAGCGGTGACGTAGATAATTGGGATGCCTTGCAGGTTTTTGAGCTTACGCGCAGGCCCGGCCTGCAGCTTGTAGGGTGATCCGGCAGCAGGAGTGACATCACGAGTCGCGATCTCCTTCGGATCTGAAACAGGCGGGTCGTAGGCCAGCGCAACTTCTGTCAAGCCCCAAGGAGTCTGCGGAGTAAAAGGAGCGCCTGCACCTTCGACATTCACGATGGCTTTCACCAGATTGGGTCTTTCGTTCGCGACCAGCCAACTGAACGGTCCGCCCGCGGAATGGACCTGGATGATCGATGGTCCGATTTTGTCGAGCAGCTCGGCGCCTCGGCTGGCCCATAGGTGCTGCGCCAGGACATTGTCCTGTGGCGCGGAGTTCAGGAGGGCCACCATCTTATCGAGAACCGGATCGCCGATCTCGGCGGTGCCCGGATATTGGTGATTCGGACCCACGGCCGCTCGCCGCAGATCGGCCATTACTGATGAATAAGTCGGCGCTGGGCCGATTGGTCCGAGCGCATCAGGATGATAAGGAGCGCGGCCATGGCCGGGACGATCCACCAGATAAACCCGATAGCCCTCCTGAGCGTAATAATGCGCCCAGCCAGCCTGCCCGTCGCCTGCACCCATGTAGTGAAGCATCTGGCCGCCGCCGCCGTGAACCAAAACCACCGCATACGGATGCCGAACTCGGGCGGGGATCAGATACTGGACGTACATCTGTCCGCTAATGATGGTCCCGTACAGCATGGTCTTGTGTTCGGTGCCAACCCAGAAGAAGCCTTGATTGGCGAGCTTGAGGGCAGTTTCGCCGGAGCGTGGGCCGGGAATCGGGGCGTCTCTCTCGACGTTCTTCGAGACCCAATCAAGAATCGGCTGCAGCGCTTCGCGGTTGTTTTTCTCGACCATCATCATGTGTCCGTTGCCGTGAATGTTGTGGTCGACGAGGCGGAGTTCTTCCGCCTTACAGCCGGCTTGCTTCAAGAAGGCGACCGCACCCGGATTGCCGGGCGACGCAAACGATGCTTCGGACGTGACGATCACCATGGGAATCGCCTGCAGGTTTTTCAGCTTGTGCGCAGGCTCTTGCTGCAGGAAATAGGGAGTGAGACCAGGCTCGATCGGCTTGACCTGGTTTCGCTGGATTTCCGAAGGATCCGAAACCGGAGGATCGTACGTCACCGGAATGGTCGAAAGCCCCCAAACATTGGCGCCGTTGAAGGGCGTGCCGCCGCCTTCGATAACGACAATTCCTTTCACCAGGTTCGGCCGCACTTCCGCGACCAGCCAACCGAATGGTCCGCCAGCGGCGTGGGTAATGATGATCGCGGGGCCAATCTTGTCGAGTAACATGGCGCCGCGCTCTCGCCAGGCTTGATGTGCAATGGCTTGTCCCGCTCCGAAACCCGCGCCTGGCCCGCCTGGACCGGCGACAGTGACGTAAGAGCCGCCTTGTGATGCCACGAGCTGGTCCAGATCCGGCGAACCCACTTCGCCCGTCCCGGGCCACTGGTTGTGTAATTTTCGAAATTGGTTCGGATTACGCGAGTGCGAATTCGGCGGTGTAAATTGGCCGGACATGTTCTCGAGTGCGAGGACCTGTTGCGGAAACGGACCGTGCAAGTCGGGATGAAATGGCGAGCGGCCATGGCCCGGACGATCGACGACGTAAACTTTGTAGCCTTCTTCGAGGAGAAAGGTCGCCCACCCACGGCGCCCATCCGGAGTGCCCATCCAGTCCGTACCTTGGCCACCGCCACCATGCACCAGCACGATCGGATAGGGATGACGGACCTGCGCCGGGGTTTGATACTCGACATACATCTGTTTGCCATTGACCACTGTGCCGCGAGCCAGGTCGGCCCGTTCGACGCCCACCCAGAAGTAGCTCCACTCGGCGATGTCGAGGGGCGGTCCACCGTTGTGAGCGGCGTTGTTTTGGGGCTCTTGCGCCTGTGCTTCCAGCTCAGCGGTGGCTACCAACGACAGGCCTCTGGCAGCCAACGAAGCAAAATCACGGCGGCTTAGCGTGTTATCGGAGCTCGAGTTCTTGGGTTTCACGGAAACGCCCCCTCGTGTGCCAAATTGTAGGATAGATCGTCGCCGAAATCAAGATTCTGTTCCCATAAGTGGAGTTTCTGCAAGCCTCGCGCCGAGCCAATGGAGTAACCCTGATAATTGACCTAATCCCCCGTTGGAGAGTGGGCTCCCCGCTTTCACTGGGATTAGCCGGAGCGCATTCCCGGTCCTGGAATCAGAGATTACCTTAGACTTCCCATCAACGCCGCGGCGCGGTTGAGGGGCGATAGCTAGGATGCCTCGCTCCTGAATTTGCCGGAGCATCAATGCAAACCGCACCGTCCGACTATGCCTGGCGCTGTCCGGCGAATCTTCAGATCTGGAAAAGAGATTAATACCAGGACCCAGCAGGCAATTGCATATCACCCCACATTTCGTGGCAGGCCCGAAAGAACGATCTACAAGGACGGCCGTCCGGTTCCGCTGGAATATGCGGCGCGCACCTGGCAGGGCTTCTTGATCGGAAAATGGGATGGACACATCCTAACCGCCACCACTACTCACCTTAAGGTCGGCTGGATTCGACGGAACGGCATTCCGCGCAGCGACAGGCCACCGTGGCCGAGCACATTATGCGCCTCCAAGCTCAAATCTCCATCCAGGTGGGCCTGTACAAAATCGATTTGGCGCCGCATTCTCCAGCCCGACATGGCCTTTGTGATCGGCATCCGGACCGGCCGCGAACGCGCGGAGTGCTCTCGCGCCAGCTGTTGTAATTGCGACCGCAAGCTGCTCGAGGAGTGGGTCGAGAATTGCACATCGGGGCACAGGCTCAGCCGCTGATGGATCGCAGCCGTACATCTCGCTCACAGCCTGCTCATAGATGAACTGCCGCAACTAAACCTGTAGAATCTCGGGATGGCCGGAGTCTTGCCACTGTGTAATGGCTTCACCGGGGTGTAAAGCAGATGTGGCAAGGTCCGATCAGCGCTTGATCCCGCGCGGCGCCTTCGATCTCGCGCATCATTCTGTGGGACGGGACAAATGGTAAATCAGGGAAGGATGATGTATCGCCGGCTCAGTGCTTGGAACGGAGCTTCCTCCAGGATCGCGGCGTATAACGACCGCCAACCCATGTCGGGACTGTACACCATTAGGCGATTGCCGCCTCAGCACGCGGCCGTGTCAATGACCTTCCTCCACGTTGACTTGATCCTGCGAAGGTAGCGCGTCGCGGCTTTTGGCCACCCAGACATATAGTGTTGGCAACAGGTAGATTCCGAGTACCAAAGCTGCCATCAGGCCACCGACTATGACAATCGCGAAAGGCCGCTGTGAATCCGAGCCGATGCCCCGCGACAGCGCCGCCGGCAGCAATCCCAGACTGGCCACCAGCATGGTCATCATGATCGGACGCAGCCTGAGGACAGAGCCCTCGACGGCCGCTTGAGAAATAGAATAACCACGCGCCCGAAGCTGATTGATGTATTCGAGCATGATGACGCCGGTTTGTACCGCTACGCCAAACAGCGCCAGGAATCCGACACCGGATGAAACGCTGAAATGAGTATGAGTGATCAGCAGCGCGAGCAGGCCGCCAATCGGCGCCATAGCTACATTGGCCAGGATCAGCATCACCCACTTGAAAGAATTGAACATCGTATATAGGATCATGCAGATCACCAGCATCGTCAGTGGCAGCACGATCAGCAGCCGGCGTTGAGAACGCTTCTGACTCTCGTACTCGCCGGCCCAGTCGATGTGATAGCCGGTGGGCAGCTTCACCTGCTGCGTCACTTTCTTTATGGCTTCCTCTACGGTGCTACCGAGGTCGCGAACGGGCACGCTGTACTTTATGGCGACATAGCGCGAGTTTCCTTCCCGATAAATCTCCGACGCTCCATCCAGAACCCGAACGTGGCAAAGTTGCGCCAGGGAGACCCGCTCTCCGGACGGGGCTGGCAGCCTGATATGCTCGATGGCTTCTTTGGTGTCCCGATATTGCGCTTGATAGCGCACCACCAGATCGTAACGCTGCTCGCCCTGTAACACCTGGCTCACGGCCTTTCCACCGACGGCGGTCTCGATGGCATCCTGCACGTCGGCGACATTGATTCCGAATCGCGCTGCCTGCGCCCGGTCAACGACGAACTCGAGGTTCGGTTGTCCGATGACGCGGAACAAACCGAGATCCGCGATCCCTGAGACCGTTCGCATCACGCTGACAATCTTCTCGCCAGTCGATTCCAGTACGCGCAGGTCTTCGCCATAAACCTTGATGGCGAGCTGCCCTTTCACCCCGCTGACCGCCTCTTCCATGTTGTCGGCAATGGGCTGCGAGAAATTCCACAACGCGCCCGGGATCTTCTCCAACTCGCGGTCCATGGCGGCGACCAGTTCCTCTTTGTTCTCGCGGAATACCGGACGCCATTCTTCTTTGGGCTTTAAATCGACGAAGTATTCAGTGTTGAAGAAACCAGTGGTGTCGGTCCCGTCGTCCGGGCGCCCAACTTGGGAAATCACCTGTGTAACTTCCGGGAACGAAGCCAGAATGATCCGCGCCTGGTTCATCACTCGCTCGCCTTCGCTCGGTCCGGTGCTGGGCGCCAGCGTGGCTCTGGCCCAAATCGCGCCCTCGTCTAGATGCGGCAGGAATTCGGAACCGATGATGCCGCTGTAAATCAAATAGGCTGATATGCCTAATGCCGCAGCCGCTATCATGACCGTGATCCACCGAAACCGGATGGCCCATCCCAGAGTCTTGCGATAGCCTCTAGACACGCCGGTCATGAGCGGATTGCGCCATTCCCGGGTCTGCTTGTGGAACACGAAACTCGTAAGCGCTGGAGCAATCAGCATCGAAAACAGAAGCGAGCCGAGGAGGGCAAACGAAACGGTCCAGGCCATGGGCTTGAAGAGCCGGCCTTCCACGCGCTCAAGCGTGAAGATCGGCAGGTAAGCCGTGATGATTATGCCGATAGAATAAAATACCGGCCGTTGCACCTCGTGCGCGGCATCTCGGATCGAGTTAATTTGCGTGCCGGGCGCCTGATTGGGGCGGCTTAAATAGCGGATGATGTTCTCCACCATTACCACCGCGCCTTCCACCACCATGCCGAAATCCAGGGCTCCTAGCGAAAGTAGATTCGCTGGAATATGCCGAAGCTGTAAACAGATCGCGGCAAATAACAATGAGAACGGAATGGTAAGGGCCACTATCAGGGCGCCTCGGACGTTTCCGAGGAATAGGAAGAGAATAACCGTGACGAGAATGATTCCCTCGGTTAAGTTGTGTAGCACGGTGTGAGTCGTGTAATGCACCAGATTGCTGCGATCGAGGAATGGAACAACCTTCACGCCTGTCGGCAAGATGTGGTCGTTCAAATCGTTGACTTTTGCGTGGATTGAGTCTAGCGTCGCGTCAGATTCCGCCCCTTTGCGCAACAATACGATGCCTTCGATCACATCGTTGTTGTCGAGAATTTTGCCGTCCGCCCGGCGAATCGCCTTTCCGATTTCACCGAGACGGATCTTGGGGCCCTGCGTGACCGTCGCAATGTCGCCAATGCGCAATGGTGTCCCGTTCTGGGTCTTTAGGACTGTCTGCGCGATATCGCCGACAGTGCGAAACTGCCCGAGCGCGCGCACGTTGATCTGCTGGAGTCCCGACTCAACAAAGCTCCCGCCGGCATTCACGTTATTGTTGGCAAGCTGCTGTTCGATCTGGCTCAGATTCAATCCATAGGAAATCAGTTTGTCCGGATCGAGCCGAACCTGGTATTCCCTGGTGATGCCGCCAAAGCTAACGACATCGACGACATTCGGAACCGACTTGAACTGCTTCTCGAGAACCCAATCCTGCAGCGACTTCAACTCCATCAAGTCGTATCTAGGATTCGAGCTCCTCAACGTGTACCAATAGATCTGACCGACCGGGCTGTAATCCGTTCCGATTTGCGGCTGCAAGCCGGTGGGGAGTGTGACCTGAGTCAGGCGCTCCAGCGCCTTCTGCCGATTCCAGTTGTTCTCGGAGTCATCATCGAAAATCAGCATCACGCTGGAAAGGCCGAATAAGGACGTAGATCGCAGATGCTCAAGATTAGGCAACCCGTTCATTGCGATTTCGATGGGAATCGTGACTTGCTGCTCGACTTCTTCGGCTGCGCGCCCCGGCCACTGCGTAATCACCTGGACATAGTTATTCGCGACGTCGGGATAGGCTTCCACCGGTAGGTTGTGGAAAGATACGGCCCCCCAAGCGAGCAGCAGGACGGCTGCGAATGATACAAGAAAACGATTGTTTAGGGCGAAATCTACGAGAGCCCGAATCATGGATACGCGAGCATCCTCAAGAGGGGCTGGGGTTGCGCGGGAAGAGAGACCTTATCCCCTATCTAGGAATAACTAATATAGCAACGACAGTTGGGCAGGCCGGGTACGTCTAGGCGAAAATCTAATGCGTCTCTTCGAAGTGCAGTTCTTCGCTTTGCGGCAGCACGTCCCCATCGCGTGCAACCCACGCGTACAGCGTTGGTAACAGGAAGATGCTCAGCAGGAGCCCGGAAATCAATCCTCCGACAATCACGATTGCGAACGGGCGCTGCGAATCGGACCCGATGGCATGAGAGAGTGCTGCAGGCAACAAACCTAGCGTGGCAACCAGGCTGGTGACCATAATCGGCCGAAGTCGCAAAACCGCCCCTTCCACGGCTGCTTCCTCGATGGAATGGCCGCGCGCCCGGCGTTGATTAATGTACTCCAGCATGATCACGCCAGTCTGGACGGACACGCCGAACAGCGCCAGGAATCCAATGCCGGAGGAGACGCTGAAGTGCGTTTGCGTCAGCAGCAGCGCCAGCAGGCCTCCCAGCGGGGTCATCATTACGTTCAATATGATCAGGAGCGCCCATTTGAAGGACTTGAACATGGCATAGAGGATCAGGAAGATGACCAGTACCGTGAGCGGCACGATCAAGGACAAGCGCGCCGCCGCCCGCTTCTCGCTCTCGTACTCGCCTTCCCAATTGATGTGATAACCCTTTGGAAGCTGAACTTGCTTGCCAACCTTGTCAATAGCCTCCTCCACCGTGCTGCCCAAGTCCCGTCCGCGAACGCTATATTTGATGGCGACGTAACGCTGATTACTTTCTCGATAAATTTCCGAACCGCCGTCCCGGATATTCACTCTACAGAGCTGGGCTAGCGATACGCGCTCGCCGGAGGGAGCAAGTAAGCGAATATTCTCGATGGCCTCTTTCGTGTTGCGATAGTTGGGGAGGTAGCGCATCACCAGGTCGTAACGCTGTTCCTGCTGCAAGACCTGGGTGAGGGCATTACCGCCCACGGCGGTCTGTACAGCGTCCTGCACGTCGGCAACGTTGATTTGATAGCGGGCGGCTTGCTGCCGGTCCACGACGAAATTAAGGCTCGGCTGTCCAAGGACTCGCAGCACTCCCAAATCCTCGATCCCAGGAATCGTACGCATTAACTTAACGACTTGATCCGCAGTGCCCTCTAACGTTCTCAAATCGTCGCCGTATACTTTCGTGGCGAGCTGTCCTTTGACTCCGCTGACCGCCTCCTCCATGTTGTCGGCGATCGGCTGCGAGAAGTTCCAGATTACGCCCGGGATTTTGTCCAGCTCGCGATTCATCGCGGCGATCAGCTCTTCTTTGCTCTGGTTAAATACCGGCCGCCATTTCTCCTTCGGCTTCAGGTCGACACAGTATTCGGTGTTGTAGAAACCAGTCGTGTCGGTTCCGTCATCGGGCCGTCCAACCTGGCTGGTAACAATTGTCGCCTCGGGGAAAGAAGCCAGTATAATGCGCGCTTGATTGGCTAACCGGACACCCTCGGTCTGGCCGGTGCTGGGCGCTAGAGTGCCGCGCACCCACAAAGCGCCTTCGTCCAGGTGCGGCAGGAACTCTGAACCGATAACTCCACTGAGGGCGAGATAGCCGGCCGAAGCCAGTGCCAAAACTCCGATGCCGACCGTGATCCAGCGGTTCCGGATCGCGCCTCGTACCGCATAGCGGTATAGCACGGTCAGGTGTCGCATCACAGGATTGCGCCACTCTTTTGCACCTTTGCGAAAAAAGAAGCTGGCCAGCACCGGCGCGATTAAGATCGAGAACAAGAGTGCGCCCAGCAATGCAAACGCAACAGTCCAAGCCATCGGTTTGAAGAGTCGGCCTTCCACGCGTTGCAGAGTGAAAATCGGAATGTAGGCGGTGATGATAATCGTGATCGCATAGAAGACCGGTCGCTGAACCTCATACGCGGCGGCGCGGATTCGATCTCCAATGGGCGCGTCTTCCCGCCGGTTCAAATGCCGGACGATGTTTTCAATCATCACCACCGCGCCGTCCACCACCATGCCAAAATCCAACGCGCCCAGCGATAGCAGATTCGCGGGAATCTGCCGGAGGTCGAGACAAATCGCCGCAAACAACAGTGAGAACGGAATTGTAATCGCGACGATCAGCGCCGCCCGGGCGTTGCCAAGAAACAGAAAGAGCACAATGACGACCAGAAGAATACCCTCCGTCAAATTGTGCAGCACGGTGTGCGTGGTGTATTCGACCAGTTCGCTCCGATCGATGAAGGGAACTATCTTCACGCCCGGCGGTAGAAGTGTATCGTTCAGTTCTTTGACCTTGGCGTGAATGTCCCGCAGCGTCGAGTCCGATTCGGCGCCCTTGCGCAGCAGGACAATCCCCGAAACCACATCGTCGTTGTCGACGATCTTGCCGTCCTCGTGATGAATCGCTTTGCCGAATTGGCCGAGTCGGGTTTTCGGGCCTTGTGCTACAACCGCCACGTCCCTGACGTGTAGCGGAGTGCCGTTCTTGCTGGTGAGGACGGTGTTCTCGATGTCCTGCACGTCACCCACCAAGCCGACCGAGCGAACGTTAATCTGCTGCAGACCAGCTTCGATAAAACTTCCCCCGGCGTTCCCATTGTTGTTGGTAAGTTGCTGCTCGATCTGGCTGAGACTGAGCCCGTAGGCAATCAGTTTATTCGGATCCACACGAACCTGATACTCGCGTGTCGGGCCGCCGAAGCTAGCAACGTCGACCACGTTCGGCACGGCTTTGAAATTCTTCTCAATCACCCAGTCTTCGAGCGACTTCAACTCCATCACGTCATACTTCGGATTGCTACTTTGCAGGGTGAAAAAGTAAATCTGCCCAACCGGACTCCAATCGGTTCCCATCTGTGGCACGACGCCCGCCGGCAAAGTGACTTGCGCCAATCGCTCGAGAACGCGCTCGCGGTTCCAGGCATTGTCCGATTCGTCGTCGAAAATCAACTTCAGATCGGACAGTCCGAAGAGCGAGAATGATCGCAAGTGCACGACGTGCGGAATCCCATTCATCACGATTTCGAGCGGAACCGTAACCTGCTGCTCGATTTGCTCCGCCGAAATTCCAGGCCACTGCGTGATAATGTCAACGTAGTTATTCGCGACATCGGGATAGGCTTCTACCGGAAGATTATGAAACGAGAACCAGCCCCAAGCGAACAGCAAAATGCCCAGCGCGAGGACCAGAAGCCGGTTGCTGAGGGCGAAGTCTACTACCCGCCGAATCATTACTGCTCCACGGTGGCTTGGAGAACCAGAGCGTTTCTGACAACCTGCTGGCCGGAGCTAAGGCCCGACGTTACTTCCTGCATGTTATCCGGCAACATGGCGCCGCCGATCACTTCCAGCCGCCGGAACCTTCCGCCATCCATGGGCGCGTAGACCCAGTCGCGATCATGCAAGTGAAGAATCGCGCTGGCGGGGACCATGGCATGGATCTCCTTCTGTAAACCATGGAATGTCGCGGTCACAAACATCCCGAACCGCAATACGCCGGGATTGTCCATTTCCAGCCGGATTTTCGCCGTGCGGATGCTGGGGTCGAGCGTAGGCAGGATGTTTTGTATCCTTCCCTTGAGAACCATCTTGGGATAAGCACTAAGATGAACGTCCGCATACTCGCCTACGCGCACAAAAGACAGATCGTTCTCGTAGACGTCGCAGATGATCCATACGTGCGACGTATCGGAAATCGTGAAGGGGTTCGGCGACGCCAGCCCCTGCGTGCCGGCGGCGGTGGTCACTTGCTGGTCGGTGATCACGCCAGAAACGGGCGCGTGAATCTCCATAATCGAAGTCGGATGATTTACATCCGCCCCCAACACTCGAAGGTGCTCGGTAGCAGTTTCAACAGTAACCCGGGCCTTAGCATCTGTATCTTCGGCCACCTCGAGGTCTTTCTGTGCGATGGCGCCCTTTTCGTAGAGGGTCTTCGACCGGTTAAGCTGTGCCTTCGCCAGCGTCTCGTCGGCCACTGCCTGCCGGTAATCGGAGAACGCCTGCGCCATGTCCTGGCTCTGCACTTTCAGCAGAAGCTGGCCTTTGGTAACGGTATCTCCGAGCCGTGCGTCAATTTCGATGATCCTGCCGGCCGCGAGCGAAATTACCGGAATGTTGCGCGAGATGTCCGCGCTGATCGCCCCAGTTACATTCAACTGCGGCGCGGCATCATACTTGGCCGCTGTCGCCAGGGGGAATTGTTCGGGCCGGTCGACTTTGAATACGTTGGCGTCCGATTCGTGCTCGACCACCACGGGCGGAGGCATTTCCGCTTTTGGATCCGCTTTCACATTGGCGCCGCAGCCGCCCAGGAAAAGGCTGAGCGCTAGGCACAATGCTCCAATTAGGATCGGCCACTTCATTGGATCACCTCACGACCCACTGCAAGATTCAATTGACTGACGGCGGTCAAGAATGAACCAATCAGGTTCAAATAGTTCAACTGCGTCGTTCTGTAGTCCTGCTGCGCCTGCAAAAAGTCCAGTAAGGACGCTCCGCCATTTTGATAGGCGAACGAGATCGTCTCCCGAACCCGAACCGCTTGCGGAAGATATCTGCCTTTATAGGGCCGCAGCAAGTTGAGATTGCTGTTCAGGGTGGCGTACGCCGAATCAACGTCGCTGTATACCTGAGCCTGGCTGGCATCCCGCAGCCTCTCATTGCGCGTGATGTCCTCCTGGGTCCGCAACTTCTCGCCTTGGTTGCGATCGAAGATGCGCAGCGGAATACTGACACTAGCGCCGAGCGTGTTGTTGTCGAAGGGATTATTAAACGAAGGATTGTGCGTTAACCACGCGCTAAACGTCGGATCGGTCGAACCGTTGGACACCGCTAGCTTGTGGTCGGTCTCGGCTTTGTCGATGGACTGCATCGCGGCCTTCAGATCCGGCCTGTTTTCCAAAGCGATTTTACGGAACTCCCCCAGCGGCATCACCTCTTCGCTGAAATCAAACAGTCCCGTCACGTCAAACTGCTCAACCGGAGTGCGGTCGTTTAAAAGCGTCAAGAGTTGGATCTTTGCCGTTCGAAGATTCACTTCCGCGGTGAGCACATCCGATTCATACTGGACGCGCTGCAGTTCCAGCCGATCCAAATCAACGCGCGAAATATCGCCCGCATTGAAGCGGTCACGGCTGATACCCAATAGGCGGTCGTAATATGACAGATTGTCCCGAGCCAGCGCCAGTACCGCTTTTTGCTGAAGCGTCTGAACAAAAGCAGTTCGGAGATTAAAGAGTAGCGTTCGTTTCTGGTCCTCCAGTTGCGACTCAGCAACTGCAGTTCCTTTTTGTGCGCTTTCCAGCCGTAATTCGCGTTTGTGCTGGCGCTCATGCAAGTAGCTGCCGGTGGTCGATACTTGAGTACCGGAGAAGGGCCGCCAGACTCCTCGGTAGGGAGCGATTTGAGTCCCATCTGTCCCTAGAGTGAAATCCGGATTTGGACGGAGATAGGCCGTGATTTCCTGCGCCTTAGATTCGTCGATTCCGATTTCGAGCGCGCGCAGCGTCGGATTGGTAGCTTGAAATCTGTCGCGGATTTCTTGCCAGGTGAGACTAGCCTGCGCCAACCCGTTGTACTCGAGACAAACGCCTACAAAAATAACGGCGCACCAACGCCGGACCGCCTGATCGAGATGAATGAACATGATTTCCAGAGGTATTTTGCATGCCTCAGGTCTGCCAGCGTCTGAAGGGGCAAACCAGGGCCTTCAGACTGTAGATCCATATCTAATTCAGAAAGATCCAGATCTAATTCAGAATGTAGCGTTTGGCCCCCGATGCCGTCCACTATCATTCGGCCAATCCTGGACTATCTTTTGGATATTTCACGCTATCTTTCGACCATTGAGCAACTTACGCTTGCGTGAGCAGCCTGCACCGTGTCTAGAATGAATTGAAACCAGTGACGCTGGAAGCTGGCGTCCTAAGTGCATCTCATGTTGGCATTTCTTCTTCGCGGCAGCCGCGGTGCTGTTTTACTCAAAGCGGCTTTGATGATCGGCCTGATCGCATTCATCGATTGGCGAGTGGAGAAGGATTTGCCTTTGGGCTTCTTGTATTTGTTCCCAATGCTGCTGGTGGGCAGCGTCTTAACCCGGTGGCAAATCGTAGCCGTGGCAGCCTGCTGCACTTTCCTCACCGAGCTCTTCGATTCCTTCGAATGGCGCCCCGAAGCAGGCATACCGCGCGATATTCTCATCTTTGCCGCGTTTGCAGGCATGGGGCTGTTTGTATTTGAGATCGTACGCAGCCGGCAAATCACGCTGCAGCATCTGGATCTGATCCAGGACGAAAGCGAGGCGCGGCGGGCAGCCGAGGAGCAGCTCCAGGTCCTGGTGGAAACCAGTCCGGCGGCCATCTTCACCGTAGACTCAGCTGGACGCGTGCTGCTGGCCAATGACGCAGCTCATCGGCTGCTGGCTCTAGCCCCCGGGACGCTTCCTGGTAAATCTATTCGCGATTATCTTCCTTCGCTTGTGAACGTGCCAGCCCCCGACGATAGCCATCCCTCCTTCCGGACTGTCATGCAGTGCCGCGGTCAGCGCCAGGACGGCGAGGCGTTTTTGGCCGATATCTGGTTCTCAACGTATCGGACCAGTGTCGGATCGCGTTTGGCGGCCATGGTTGTGGATACTTCCGAAGACCTGCGCACCCGCGAGGAGTTCAGCCTGCATCAACTGCTCGCCGCGTCCCGCATTCTGGTAGGTGCTGTTTCGCACGAAGTGCGCAACGTTTGCGGCGCGATCGCGGTCGTGCATGAAAACCTCGCGCGAAGTGGAGCGCTGGCGCAGAATAAGGACTTCGAAGCGTTGGGCACCCTGATTCTGGCGCTCGAAAAGATCGCCGCCATGGATCTCCGCCAGACCGCCAATCAAGCCACCAGCGTTGACTTGCAAGCCCTGCTCGAAGAGCTGAAAATCGTGATCGAGCCGTCGCTGCGCGAGAAAAACATAGAGTTACAATGGACCAGCCAGCCGGATCTTCCGGTGGTTTGGGCCGACCGGCAGAGTCTGATGCAGGTCTTCCTCAATCTGACGCAGAACAGTGAACGCGCTCTGATGAATCAGCCGCTCCGGGAGTTGGCCGTCACTGCCCGCATCGAGCAACAGCGCGTTGTCATAAGATTCCGGGATACGGGCTGCGGAGTAGACGAGCCCGAGCGGCTGTTCCGTCCGTTCCAGCACGGCGCCAAGGCTACTGGTTTAGGCTTGTATTTGTCGCGTGCGTTGACGCGTTCCTTTCGCGGAGATCTGCGCTTTGAGCCAGAACCGCAGGGGTCCAGTTTCATCGTCGAGCTTTTGCCGGTGCTCTCTGAGAGCATGATAGAAGCCTATGGGACAGCCGATTCGGATTCTGCTGGTGGACGATCACAGCCTGTTCCGCGACAGCCTCAGCCGGTTGCTTCAAGCCGAGCCTGACTTTCTGATTGTCGGAACCTGCGCCTCCGCCACCGAGGCCCTGCCTGTCTTGGATCGCGAACATCCTGACATTGTCCTGCTGGATTTCGATTTAGGCGAAGAACAGGGGCTGCAGTTCCTCGAGGAATCGAAGAAACGGGGATTTCGCGGACGGGTCCTGATGGTAACCGCCGGGATGAGCGATGCGGCCACACTCCGCGCGCTGGAGGGCGGCTCTTCGGGCATCTTCTTGAAGCACAGCCCGCCCGCTCAGTTGGTGGAAGCGATTCACAAAGTGAGCGCCGGCGAATCGTGGCTTGATCCGAGGGCCATGCGCTCAGTGATCGCCGGTGCAACCGGACGGTCCGACGAGCAGCGGGCTGCTCAAGCTCTCAACGCCCGCGAGCGCGCCGTGCTCAAGCGAGTGTTCGAAGGACTCACCAACAAAGAAATCGCCTCCCAGTTGCAGATTTCCGAAGGTTCGGTGAAGGCCGTGATGCAGCAGTTATTTGACAAGACCGGTGTACGAACCCGAAGCCAACTCGTTCGGATCGCGCTCGAGCGACGGGCCGAGGACTGGCTCACGGGGGAGCCCGGATCCCATTAATGACACCGACGCACCAACAATCAGGACAGCGAGATCAGTAGTTGGAACGGCTTGTTACCGCTCCACCGGTATGTCTCAAAGTCATGGTCAAGAGTTAGAATCTGTCCCGAGTGAAGTTCACTGGCCAGATGGATCAAGCAAGCGTCCGCGAAATCCAATTCACGGTCCTGATATTTTCTAAGTACCCGCTGAATCTGGGATGCGCATCGGGAGAGCTGGAATGGAATTTGAAAAGTACCTGCCACGACATTTTCAAGAATCGCTTCCGGCGCGCCGGGCAAGGACCGAAGGAGATAGCAGCTCTCTGCGATCACTGCCTCGCAAGTCACTAACGGCCCCGCGGCCGCTTCTAGTGCAGCTTGGCAGGATTTGTGATGGCGTTCGCTACGATCCAATAGAGCAACAATCACACCCGTATCAAGCAAGACCGGCTTCACTGTCCAAAACCCTGCAGGTGTTTCTTGTTGGAGCCAAGATCTGCCCGGCCGGAAGAGAACTTTCCAAGCCCGGCAATCTTCGGACGCCCCGAACCCGGATGCGATGCGGCCAACAAACGAATCCCTTCACGGACCACCTTCGAAGGACTCCAACGCAGGTGGCGGACGAGATGGTCAAGCGCCTTTTGCGCGTCGTCATCCAATCTGGCCTGAACAATTTTGTTCACCATTATCATTGTACTACAGGATATAATTTGTCATACACGCGCCTGAACGCGTCCTCCGGGGCGCGAACTCGACTTCAGTTAGGCGCTCTTTTAACAGCTACACCCGACAAAGACGCTTGCTATGCACACCACAGCAGTGTACTATCGTTACGTTGTTTTCAAGAAGGGAGCAATACATTGACTCAAACGCAACTGGTGAAGCTGCTGGCTGACGACCTCGAGGTCAGCCGCAAGGTATCCAAACAATTTCTCGATGGCTTGGCCGCCACCGCGATTAAAGAAGTACGCAAGACCGGCGCCTTCGTGCTGCCCGGCATTGGAAAGCTGGTCCGTGTGGACCGCAAAGCCCGCATTGGACGAAACCCCGCCACCGGAGAAACAATTAACATCCCCGCCAAGAAAGTGGTAAAGTTCCGCGTCGCCAAAGCCGCCAAAGAGGCGATTGTGCCGCCCAAAGGAAAAAAGGTAGCCGCGGGATAGCTTACGCCCGGCCCTTTCGAGGGCCTCGCAAAGGCAGGTTTGTCACCTCGATAAAGGGCGCTTGTTTCGCCCCGCGAACGTGATATACTGAAGTGCAGCGTAGAGACATCTGTACGTCAGTTGGACCAGTTCGAAGGGACCGAGAACAAGACCCGCCTTACTGCCCTCAATCGAGACGTCAAAAGATTCACATCGCTAGAAAGAGGAGAGAGAAAGAAGCATGAAAGAAACAGGGACAGTGAAGTGGTTTAACGCTGGAAAAGGATTCGGATTCATCCAGCGTGAGAATGGCGAAGACGTCTTCGTTCATTTTTCCGCCATTGAAGCCAGCGGTTACCGCACACTCGATGAAGGCGCCCGGGTTACATTTGTCGTGAAGCGTGGGCCCAAAGGATTGCAAGCTGAGCAAGTAACTTTGGCCTAAGCCGTAACAACCACTCATCCCCGTTGGAACGAAGCCGGGTTATCGTACGGTCCAACGTGTCTTCAGTACGACGTTCCAGACCGCTTGGGGCGGAATCTCGAGCGATGGATGTTCAGCGCGTAGCCGTTCGGCGGCAGCTTGGAAGGAAGTCTCCTTCGCTTCCAGTTCATTATCGGCGGAGATTTCCGCCTGAAGCGGCGTATCGCCCCAGATTTGAAGATTCCAGATCGAATCCTTAACATGGGAAAGAACCAGCCAGTTCTTTCCAATGCGCGTTGAAAATCTCGGCTTCAAGGACGGGTCTCGGGCTTCCAAACTTTAGCTTAGCATTTGTGGAAGACGGCTCATGCCGGATTGCGCGTGTAGCCGTCTGCGCTCGCAGGCAGGGCACGCCGTGTCATAATAGCCGATTCTGATGTTTCGAAACTGTCTTCTTCTGGCTGCCATCACCTGCGCCGCGCAAACTCCTGCCGCTCGCATCAAGATTGACATCGATCGCACTATTGGCGAAGTGGATCCGCACGTCTTCGGCAACTTCGCCGAGCATCTCGGCCGCATGATCTACGGCGGCATCTACGACGAAGGCAGCCCGCTATCCGATAAAGACGGCTATCGCACGGACGTGATGGACGCGGTGAAGAAGCTGGGCGTTTCAATTCTGCGCTATCCGGGTGGCAACTTTTCTTCCGGCTACGACTGGAAAGACGGCATCGGTCGCAGAGACCAGCGTCCGGTGCGAGCCGAGTTGGCGTGGCACGACTTGGAATCCAACCGCTTCGGAACCGACGAGTTTCTTAAGTACTGCGAGCGAATCGGCGCCGAGCCATACATCTGTATAAACGCCGGCCTCGGCACCGTCGAGGATGCGCGCCACTGGGTGGAGTACACCAACGAATCGCGTCACACTTACTGGGCTGATCAGCGGCGCAAAAACGGCCGCGAAGAGCCGCACAACGTGAAGTATTGGGGACTCGGAAACGAGATCGACGGCCCGTGGCAACTGGGACATAAGAATGCCGAGGATTATTCCAAGTTCGCGCTGGAAGCCGCCAAGGCCATGCGTCTGGTGGACCCTTCTATCAAACTGATCGCTAGTGGATCGAGCAACTACAACGCAGATTGGATCGGCTGGAACCGCACCGTAGTGAATGAGCTGCGCAATCAGATCGATTACATCTCGCTCCACACCTACATTGGCGATCGCCAGAACGATCTCGAGCAATTCTTAAGCGCATCGCAACGCATCGACTCTTACATCGACACCACGGCAGCCGCAATCAAGGCCGCGCAAACCGGACAGAACAATCCGCGGACGATTTACATCGCCTACGACGAATGGAACGTCTGGTATCGCACCGGAAATCGCGAGCACCTGGAAGAGATCTACAATTTCGAGGATGCGCTCGCAATGGGGATGTTTTTCAATTCGTTCTTCCGCCATGCCGACGTGGTCAAGATGGCGAACCTGGCTCAGTTGGTCAACGTGATTGCGCCCATCATGACGAACAAGCAGGGGTTGTTCCTGCAGCCGATCTACTTCCCGATTCTCGAGTACGGTAAACAGCGTGGGAACGTGGCGCTACACGCCTGGGTTGCTTCGCCGACCTATACCGCGAACCAGCAGCCGCTTCCTTACTTGGACGTTTCGGCGACTTACAACGCCCGGGATCGTGCCGTCTACGTCAACGTGTTGAACCGTAGCAAGTCGCAGGATATCGCTACGCGCGTACAGAACGAAGAGGGCATGCTTAAGCAGGATGTCGGGGTCTGGCAAATGAACTATCCGGATCTGAAGGCGACGCACACCTTCGGCGACGACAAGAAAGTGGTTCCTAAGACGAGCACACTCGCAGCCTCACTCGAAAAGAACGCTTTCTCCTATACTTTTCCCGCGCACTCGCTCACGATTTTGCGCCTACGCGTTGAATAACGCTCAGGACTTCCGTTGGCCGTAGTAAGCATTCGGTCCGTGCTTGCGGTGGTGATGTTTGTCGTGCAGGACGCTAGAGATTGGTTTGGCGTTGGGATTGATAATCAGAGTCTGGAACGCGATCGCGGCCAATTCCTCGACGATAACAGCCGCGCGCACGGCGTCGGTCGCTGATTTACCCCAGCAGAACGGCGCGTGACCCGAGACCAGAGCCGCTGGACAAGCCAGAGGATCGCGGCCTGCCATCAACCGCATGATCGCTACACCAGTGTTGGCTTCGTAGTCCGTCTCGATTTCGGGTGGCGTCAACGGTTCCGTCACAGGTATGGGCCCGTGGAAATAGTCCGCGTGCGTGGTGCCGAAGCACGGAATCTCGCGGCCGGCCTGCGCCCAAGATGTGGCGTGGCGAGAATGGGTGTGGGCGATGCCGCCAATGGATGGGAACGCCCGATAAAGTGCTGCGTGCGTGGCTAAATCAGAGGATGGCCGCAAGGTGCCTTCGACGACACGTCCTTCCAGGTCTGTAATCACCATGTCCGCCGGACTCATGGTCTCGTATGGAACGCCGCTGGGCTTGATCACCACCAGACCCTGTTCGCGCGATATGCCGCTCGCGTTCCCAAACGTGTAGAGCACCAGGCCTCGGCGAACCAGTTCGAGATTCGCTTCGCAGACTTCAGCCCGCAGCGCTTCCAGCACTCTGGCCTCCTCGGTCGCGACTGGCGATTCTTCGCAACTCAGGCAAAACGTCGCCGAGCTCTATCGGATTGGAACCTCGGCCGCCGAAAGAAAAGTACAGCTTCCGGAACAGCGGATATAATTCCTCATATGTCGCGGCGCTCGATTCCTCCGGCTGAATCGTAAGGTAGCCCGGGCACAGCGCGTCCTGCGCTTCCTCAACCGTCTGAAATGTACCGGCTGCGAGAAACGCGAAGATGGCCGACCCCAGGCTAGTCACGTCGCCATTGGGCACCAGGATCGGCTTCGCGATCACATTCGCGTACACATGATTGAGTACGGCATTGCGCTGAGGGATGCCGCCGGCATTGATGATCCGGCGAACCGGCACGCCGTGCTCCTCCATTCGCTCCAGGATCACGCGCGTGTGAAAGGCCGTTCCTTCGATGGCTGCAAATAGCTCGTCCTGCGCCGTATAAGTGAGCCGCCAACCGAGCGTGACGCCGCTCAGTTCCGGATTCACCAGCACCGTCCGATCCCCATTGTCCCAAGTGAGGCGCAGCAGTCCGGTTTCGGCGGCGTGGTATTTTTGCAAACCGCGCGAAAGTTCTGCGACTGTCGTGTTGGCGCGGCGCGCGATGGCGTCGAAGATGTCGCCAGTGGCCGAGAGCCCGGCCTCTATACCCGCGTACTGGGGATGAACCGATCCGGGCACCACGCCGCACACGCCGGGAATCAGCGTCGGCTTTTCGCTAATCGCCATGATGCAGGTGGACGTGCCGACCACGTTTACCACGTCGCCCAAACGCACGCCCGCTCCGATCGCGTCCCAATGCGCGTCGAAGGCGCCTACTGGAATGGGGATTCCGGCGCGCAGCCCCAGCTTCTCAGCCCATGCAGGGGCGAGATGTCCGGCGATCCGATCGGAGGTGCCGTAGCAGCCGTCAAGTTTAGTCCGTACTCCCCTTAGGAGTGGATCTATGTTCCCCAGAAATTCCTCGGATGGCAGTCCTCCAAGACCTGCGTTCCACATCCACTTATGGCCCATGGCGCAAATGCTTCGTGGCGCCCGCGCCGGATCGCTTATCCCACATAGCACTGCTGCCACCATGTCGCAGTGTTCCAGCGCCGTCCGAAATCGGTCGCGCTTCTCTGGATTGTTGCGCAGCCAGTGCAGCAGCTTCGCGAATCCCCATTCGGAAGAATAGATGCCGCCACACCAATCGATCGCCTCCAGCCCGTGACGGCGCGTGGCGGCGGTGATCTCGCTCGCTTCTTTCCAAGCCCGATGGTCGCACCACAAATAATAATCATCAAGGGGCTCGAGACGCGCGTCCACTGGGATAACGCTCGAGCCGGTGGTGTCGAGCGCGATGGCTTCGATAGTGTCGCCGTCGATCCCAGCGCTTTTGATAGACCTGTGCATCGCCTCAACCAGGGCCCGCATGTGGTCGGCATGGCTCTGCGTGGAATGATCGGGATCTTCCTTCTTGCGCTGCAGCGGATAGTCGGCTACGCCAGCCCCGAGTCGTCCACGAACGCTGTCGAAGATGGACGCACGAACGCTGAGGGTTCCGAAATCGATGCCGGCGACGATGCTCATGAATCAAAACCCATCACAGGCAAGAATGCCTGTGCCACGCTATTCATGCTGGTGGACGCTCCATCCGAGATACTGCGTGGTCGCCTCCCGCACCGCCGATGACACCGGCGCCAGGTTGGCCGCGACGTGATGCTCGAAGCCGCGCTCGCAGATGTAGCGCAGCAAGTTTTGCAGCCGCGGGATGCGAACCACGCCGGCGCCGCCGAAGGTCTCCAGCGGATCGTCGGTGAACTCGCCCTCGCCGACGTAGCCATGGATCGCACCTTCGCGGTCATTAGTCGAAAAACGGGCGAAGCTCATCGGCCCGGATTTCACGCGGCCCACGCACGTCCCGTAAGTGTTCTCTTTGCCGACCGTCCCGGCGATGATCTCTTGAAAGTCCATGCGGACTTCCTTGAAAAAATGCTTCGGAAGATTGCTGCAATGGAAGCAGACCGCTTTGTCGGGATCGTCCCCGTAATTGTTGTTCCAGTCGAGTAAGGCGCTGGGCGTCGCTGAAGCAAGCTGTAACGCGTGCATGCCGACCACGCCGCAAATATCCACCTCGCAGGCGCTGGACGTCAGATTTTCACTCATCATGCTCATGATGGTGCAAGGCACGACGCCGAAGAACTCTTCAAGCGACGTCCAGCACTGCACAGCGCTGATCGCGACTTGGGTTTGCGCCATCCACTGGTCCACCACCGCGCCGAGCTTGGCCATCTTGAGCAGCGGCTCAGCCGGGACGCCGTTAGTCGGAACGTAGCGCCGGATCTGTTCGAGCTTCGCTTGAGCGCCCGAGTCCTGATCGCCCATGCGCGCGATTCGGCCGAGGATTTCCGAAAGGTCGATCGGCTCGACCGAAATACCATTAGCCTCCAGGATCTTTTCGCTGTAGCGAACAGTGTTGAACGCCGCAGGTCGCGCGCCGATAGCGCCGATGCGAAGCCTCCTTAAACCGCGCGTGACGCGACACACCGCGCCGAACCAGTCCAGATCGCGGCGGAAGAGATCGGAATCGGGCGCCTCGGTGTGAAGCGTCGTCAGCGAGTATGGAATCCCGTACTGAGTCAGGTTGTTGCACGCCGACATCTTGCCGCAGAAGCTATCGCGGCGATCCCGAATGCCCATCCGGCCCGGCGTATCCGGCGTCGCCTGCACCAGCACCGGCACGCTCAGGCCGGCGATCCGCAGCGTATCCGCGATGGCCCTTTCATCGCCGAAATTCGGCAGCGTGACGATTACGCCATCAATGGCCTCGCTGTGTTTCTTGAAAAGCTCGGCGCAGCACCCTGCCTCCGCGCGCGTCTCCACAGCCCCGAACTTCGTGTCTTGAACACCCGGCGCCACCACGCTGTGGCCGGCCTTCTCAATCGCCGCGATCATCTCGGTGCGCCCGCTCTGAGCCAGGTGATCGGGGAAAAAGCCGCGATTTCCGACGATCATTCCGAAGGTCATCCCGCGCGGTTTGGCGGCCATTATTTGTCCCTCCAGGGTGAAAACTTAAACGAATAAAACGCGCCCAGCACGATCAGCAGTGCCCCCCACCAGATTCCAGCGTGCAGGTTGACAAGCACCACGGGATGTTCCGGCGGCACGGCTTTTTCGTATAACCCCGCGCCCAGGATCAACACCCCGTAAATCAGCAGCAGCACGCCAACGAAGAACCAGATCGAAACCATTCCGGGACGATGCATTGCCACCTACCAAAAAATAATGTTCAAAATCACGAACCCAACGGCCACCACGCCGGCCCAAAAGATGGGGCGCTGGTACAGGGGCAAATGCCCTTCCGACGGCAGTTCCGTGTAACCGTAAACCAGCCCAGTCAGTTCCTCCATCGGTTTCGGACGGGTCAGATAACTTACGACCACCGTGACTAGCACGCACACGATCCATGACCATAATGCCCGGTACATGTTCTCCGCCATGTCCTTCGCTTTCGGCGACAGCGCCACATATCGCAGGGCCGTAGGATCGATCTTCACCCAGGCCCACAACCCGATGGCCGATATCGTTCCGCTCAGCAGGCCCCAGAAGCCACCCGCCGGTGTAGCGCGGCGCCACAGCATGCCGAGCAGGACCGTACCAAAGAGCGGAGCGATGAAGAAACTGAATAACGCCTGCACATAGTCCATGATGCTTTGGAATTGCATTACGAAATAAGCGGTGCCGATACTCACCAGCACGCCGAGCAAAGTGCACCAGCGGCCGACCGAGACATAGTGCGCATCGGTGGCCTGCCTACGAAAGAACGGCCGGTAGATGTCATAAGTCCACACGGTGGCGAAGGCACTCACGTTTCCCGCCATCCCGGACATGAAACCCGCCATAAGGGCCGTTATGCCGAGACCCAACAATCCCGGTCCGCAATAACGCGCCAGCATGATCGGCAGCACTTCATTGTAGCTGTGGCCTCCGGTAGCCACCGCTTGGCTTTCCCCCACGAGGTGCTCGGGAAGCACCGCCAGGCCGAGCAGTCCGGGGAGAATCACGATGAACGGCACCAGCATCTTGAATCCGGCGCCGATGATGGGCGCGAGCTTGGCCGACCGAAGATCTTTAGCGGCGAGCACGCGCTGGACCACCAGAAAATCCGTCGTCCAGTAGCCGAACGAAATCACCCATCCGAGGCCGAACACGATCCCCACCCAGTGAATCCCCATCGGATTGTCGTCGAATGATCCAAGCGTGCTCCATAGATGCGTGTAGCTCTGCCCTGGAAAATTGTGTGCGATTCGCTCCACCACGCCGCTCCAGCCTCCGGCTTCGATCAGACCGAGGATCGAAATCAGCAGCGCGCCCAGCCATATGAGCACGAACTGCAGAACTTCATTGAAAATCGCCGAGAGTAGTCCGCCTAGAACAACGTATACGGCCACCGTAAGCGAAGAGATCCAAATGCTGAAATGGATGTCCCACCCGAGCACCACCTTCATCACCAGTGCCATGGAGTACATGTTGATGCCGCTCATCAGCACCGTCATGAATCCGAAACAGATCGCGGCCAAGGCGCGCGATGATTCGCCGTAGCGCAGCTTCAGGTAGCCCGGCACCGAGTGCGTCTTCGAGATGTAATAGAATGGCATCATCACCAGGCCGAGGAACAGCATGGCTGGAATTGCGCCGATCCAGTACCAATGCGTCGCGAGAATGCCGTATTGATAGGCCGACGCGGCCCAGCCCATCATTTCGAGCGCGCCAAGATTCGCCGCCAGAAAGCTTAAACCGGCAACCCAGGCGGTCATCTCGCGGCCGGCCAGGAAAAAATCCTCGCCGGTCCGGGTGTATCGTTTCAGATAGAAGCCGATGCCGAGAACGGCGGCGAAGTACAAGGCGATGATCGCCAGGTCGACACCAGAGAGCGTGAGCAAACGCGAGGAGGCGCTCATGACCGTCGCTCTAGGCTTGCAATCGCTTTCACAGACCCTTATTCTAATAGCTCCCGAACTGTGTCGGGAAACGGTAGGCTGAGGAGAACGGCTTGCGAAAACTACAAGCGGCAATTTTAATTTTGGCGGCATCCATGACCATGAATGCGAAACCGAAGCTGACTCGATCTGAGTTCGGCAAAACACTCGACGGCGTGCCAGTCCGGATTTACACGCTTACCAATAAGAATGGCCTCGAGGCGCGAATCACCAACTATGGTGGAATCGTCGTGTCACTCCAAGCACCGGATCGCAATGGCACGATGGCGGACGTCATCCTGGGATTCGACACGCTCCACGACTATCTAACCAGCCCGAGCCCTTATTTCGGCGCATTGGTCGGCCGCTACGGTAACCGGATCGGTCACGCGCGCTTCACACTCGATGGCGTCGAGTACAAACTCGCGGCCAATAATGGCCAGAATTCCCTGCATGGAGGCGTCCACGGATTCAACAAGGCGGTCTGGACGCCGCGAGAATTGGGCGACGGCGGGCTGGAGTTGACTTACTTCAGCAAGGACAGCGAGGAAGGCTACCCCGGGAACCTGAAGGTCATTGTCACTTATCGCCTGACGGACGCCAATGAGCTAAAGATCGACTACGCCGCGACCACCGACAAAGATACCGTACTCAACTTGACCAACCATGCATATTTCAACCTCAAGGGAGCGGGCAACGGCGACATCCTGGGCCATGTTGTGACCCTGAATGCCGATCGCTTTACGCCCGTTGACGCCGGCCTGATTCCAACCGGAGAATTGCGCGACGTAACTGGCACGCCATTCGATTTCCGCAAGGCAACGGTGATTGGGGCGCGGATCGAGCAGAATGACGAACAGCTAAAGCTCGGCAAGGGCTACGATCACAACTGGGTGCTCAACAAGAATGGCGCCGCGCCCAGTTTGGCGGCCCGCGTCGAAGAGCCTTCCAGCGGACGAGTGCTTGAAACGCTGACGGACCAGCCCGGCGTTCAGTTTTACACTGGCAACTCGCTGGATGGATCGATTAAGGGCAAGGGCGGCAAATCATACGGCCGTTTCAGTGGCCTTTGCCTCGAGACCCAGCATTTCCCCGATTCGCCAAACAAGCCCGGCTTTCCGTCCACGGTATTGAAGCCTGGCCAAGCGTTTCACAGCACGACAATCTATAGGTTTACGACCAAGAGCTAACGGTTACGTTCCCGATCTCCGTCATTTACTGGGAAATGTTCTAGGTCCTGCAGTGTCCAATAGTTGGAAGGAGCGTCGCTGTGGACAAAGAAGCAACCCTTACTCTGCACTGCGTGCGGAAAAATGGAAGGCGCGAAAGAACGAAATTATCGCTCGCGACCTTATCTGAAGCCCGGGAAGTAGCCCAGCGAATCCTGCGTCTCGGTGGCAGCCTCTATGAGGAGGTCGATATTTGCACCGAGAATGGAACAATCGAGACGATTCAAAATCCCAATGTGCCTGAGAACCCTCCCGAAGTGCTACTAATTGAAGACAACGCCGGGGATGCGCTTCTGGTCGGCCAAGCCATTGGACAATGTTCAGCTCCAGTCCATTTGAACGTCGCCCGCGATGGCGAGCAGGCGCTTCAAATTCTTGGGGAACCCGATTACAAGCCAGACCTTATCATTCTTGACTTAAACATTCCAAAACTCTCTGGCTACGCAGTGCTGGCATCGTACCCTGCAAGGAAGACTACTCCGGTCGTTGTTTTCAGCGCCTCTCAGAACGAATCGGATGTCGATCGTGCCTATTCGCTCGGCGCGCGGGAGTTCATCCACAAGCCCATGGACTTGGACGACTATAAGACTGTCGTTGCCGGAATGGTCCAGAAATGGACCGGCCATAACAACACCGAAACTTTGCCTTGGTAACACTTGGACCAGCCCATCCGCCTGCCCAACGGTTTGCCGGGCTCGAGTCGTCCAAGAACGCAGCGGGCGAGCGGACGTCCAAGATCTGGAAAATAGCTCAAGCAATTCGTCGCCCAAACGCCGCCTCGGCCACGCGCCAGGGGCGGCGCTCCGCTTTCGGCGATTTCTTTTCATGGTCAGTTCCTTTCAACTATGATTCGGTGGCTGGGAACAATCAGTCCTTTGTCATCGTCAGACCGGTTACTATGACATCCGTGTTGTGCGCGAAACGCAGACCATACGTCCCGTCAGTGGATTTCAGCTTGCCGCCGGTTAGAGCAGCGCCTTGTCATATCTGGCCACCACCGTCCCGTTGATGGAGCATTCGACATTGCTGCCCTTAACCGAGAGCGCGACATCCTGAGTGACGGGCTGGCCCTTTCCAGCGGCCTTGTGAACAGCGTCATTGGCCTCGCCCAGAAAACCGTTCATCTTGAACGGCCCCGGTCCGAATCCCCGCACGACAAACTTGCCGTTTCCGTAAGCGGCGCAATAGAGGTCGGTCTGATCCGCTGTTCCCATGTCATTGCCGCCGATGAACACCCCGTAGGGATGCGGATGCGTGTTCAGGTTCATATATTTCGGCTCATGGAATGTGGCCTTCACCGTGTAATCCCCGGAGGCCTTTGCCTCGTTCATCCAGTAGGTCGCGGCGGGACCCGTGGTGGCGTGGAGGGCATCGCCTTCCTGCGCCAGCTTCGCATCCCTGATGCTCATGCCGGCCTTTTGTTCCGCCGCATCCACGTTGCCGGTCCAGCCCGCAACTTTGACGCCGCCATCGGTAACAGCACGCGAGCCATCCGCGGTGCGGCTCCCTGGAAAGCCGACGAAGGGGCCTTTCAGGTAGAACAGCGCGGCGACCAAC
>Ga0185299_10000420_pt1 | contig 117724 bp, 91 predicted proteins | sample PaiPotPPA55metaG_FD_128002 | JGI IMG/M metagenome (GOLD analysis project Ga0185299, IMG submission 128002) | Iron sulfur acid spring bacterial and archeal communities from Banff, Canada, to study Microbial Dark Matter (Phase II) - Paint Pots PPA... ... | reverse complement strand
CAGGCTGTGTGAAAACGTCCGCGAGCCAACGATGCACAGAATGGTTTTCTCAATTTTCGTCTTGTGACAGAAGTTGCCAGTGCAATTGTTTTTCGCATCTACAAAATTGAGACAGATGTTCTACAGACAAATTGAATGACGGAGTTTTCACACAGCCTGGACCCCTCGCGACGAGCCCTCCGTGGCCGGTGGTGCGCGTCTGGTCACACCCGCGCCTCAGCTCCCGTAAAGCGTCGTTATGAACTGGGCCCTATTGGGGCCTGCCTCATTCGGGCGAGCCTTTTCTTTTTGAAGGCAAATCCCGCGAGCATCTCGTTCGTTGTGTGGCGCCGTCGCGCAACAGCTGTTGGCAATTCACTCAACCATCGACGGCACGGCGTATAGGTCCCGGCGTTCGCCGGGACGACGTTGATGATCTTGTTGCGTGCCTTCAATTCACCTGTCGGTCCTTCCCCGCCCAGTAGGGATCGCGCAGGTGGCGTCGTAAAATCTTGCCTGACGCGTTGCGCGGCAGCGCCTCGATGAAATCCACCGTCTTCGGCGTCTTGAAGCCCGCGATGCGTTCGCGGGTGAAGGTGATGATGTCGGAGGCAGTCGCCGTCTTGCCTTGCTTCATCACCACGATCGCTTTCACCGCTTCGCCCCATTTATCGTCGGGCACGCCGACTACCGCGACTTCGGCGACGTCAGGATGGTCGCAGATCGCGCTTTCGACTTCGGCGGGATAGATGTTCTCGCCGCCGGAGATGATCATGTCCTTGATGCGGTCGTGGATGTAGAGATAGCCGTCACGGTCCATGTAGCCGGCGTCGCCGGTGCGCAGCCAGCCGTCGGCGTCGAGCGTTTTTGCGGTCGCCTCCGGCAAATTCCAGTAGCCGGCCATGTTGGAGCCGGAGCGCGTCGCGATCTCGCCGACTTCGCCCGGCGGCAAACGTTTGCCATCGAGATCGAGGATCGCAAGCTCAATGCCCGGCAGCGCCTTGCCGGCCGAGCGCATCCGCTCCAGTCCCTCGACATGATCTTCCGGCGGCAATGCCACGATAGTGCCGGTGGTCTCGGTCATGCCGTACATCTGGACAAAACCGCATTTGAAGACTTCGATGCATTCCTTCAACAGCGCGGCGGGAATCGGCGAAGCGCCATAGAGCATGTATTTCAGCTTGGAAAAATCCACACTCCGCGCCCGCGGCTGCCGCACCACGAACTGCATCGCCGCCGGCACCATGAACAGCTTTGTGATCCCGGACTGTTCGAAAAAATCCAAAACCTTTGTCGGATCGAATTCGCGCGCGATCACACCCCTGGCGCCGTGATACAGCCCCATCACGCCCCAGCCGGAGCCGCCGATGTGGAAGACCGGCATCGCCACCAGCGAGACGTCATCCGTCGTCCATTTATTCCATTCGGGCTTTTCGGCCTCATTACCGGTCTGCACCAGATTGAAAAAATTGGCATGCGACAGCATCGCGCCTTTGGGCTTGCCGGTGGTGCCGGAGGTATAGAGCTGGATTGCGATGTCGTTGCGGTCGATCGGAATTTTGGGGTCGTCGCTGCTCTGCGCGTCGCGCCATGCGGCAAAATCCAGCCATTCCGGCGCGCCGCCTTCGGTCGTGATCACGTAGCGCAAGTCCGGCAATTGCGGTTTGATACTGCGGACCAGCCCAACTAATTCAGGTCCGGCGAACAGCACCGGCGCCTTGCAGTCGGCGACAATGAAGGCGACCTCGGGTCCGGCCAGCCGCCAGTTCACCGGCGCCATCACCACATTGGCTTTGATCGCGCCGAACAAAAGCTCAAAATAGATGTCGCTGTTCTTGCCGAGATAGGCGATGCGCTCGCCCGGCTTCAGGCCGAGCGCAATCAGCGCGTTGGCGACGCGATTGGTGAGGATATCGAATTCGGCGAAACTGGTCCGGCGTCCCTCGAATTCGAACGCCGTGGCATTGCCGCGGCTTTTTGCCCGCGCGCGCACCATGTCGGCAAGGTTTGCCGCTTCGTCGAACATGTTTCCCCCGGAAGTTTGTTTTTGGTTGCGGCAATATTGGCGTTGTTGCGAACCAAAGACAATACGGGGGTGAAGTGCGGTTTCACCACGAGTCGTCCCGGCGAAGGCCGGGACCCATACGCCGTGACTTATCGGCAAAGCGCTGGGGCTAGTTGCCTTCGTAATAATTCACGGACGTGGTTATGGATCCCGGCCTTCGCCGGGACGACTACGGGGATCACCCCCGTGCGGCCTTGTCCTTTTCGTTCTGCGCCTTGATCTGTTCGCGTGCCGCGGTCCAGTCGGCATCCGACCAGTCGCGCAACTGATAGAAATTGCCGCCCATCGCGAGCGCCTGGGCGCCGTCCATCGCGATGGTCTCGCCATTGATCCAGTCGCAGCCGCCGGAAATCAAAAACACCGCGAGGTTTTGCAGTTCCTCCATCTTGCCGACGCGGCCCATCGGGTTCTGCGCCTTGGTGCGCGCGCCGGCTTCGTCGCCGGGTTTGATGCGCTTGCTCATGCCCTCGGTCGGAATTTCGCCGGGCGCGATCGTATTCAGCCTGATGCCGTAGCGTCCCCATTCGGTCGCGAGCGACATGGTCATGGCGTGAATCGCGGACTTGCTCATCGCCGACGGCACCACATAGGGGCTGCCGTTGCGGACCCAGGTCACGGTGATCGACACCACATTGCCGCGCTGTTTGGCGGCGATCCAGCGCTTGCCCACCGCATGGGTCACGTAGAACGTGCCGTGCATGACGATGTTGGCGACCGCATCAAAACCACGCGGCGTCAGGTCCTCGGTGCGCGAGATGAAATTGCCGGCGGCGTTGTTGATGAGGTCGGTGAGCCCGCCTTCCAGAAAAATGGCCTCGATCATCTCGTCGACCGCGAGCGGGTTTCGGATATCGACGCCGTGGCTGGTCACCCGGCCGCCATAGAGGTCCATCAACTCGGTCGCGGTCTCGTCACAGACGATTTTCCGCCTGCCGCAAATATGGACCTCGGCGCCCAATTCGAGAAAGCGCGCCGCCATCGATTTGCCTAAGCCGGTGCCGCCGCCGGTGACCAGGATGCTTCGGCCGGTGAGGAGGTTTTGAGTGAACATGGCAGGTTCCCCTCGCAAGAAAATATCTGTTAATTGGTTGATTGACTAAATCCGTCCAACGCCTTTCTGTAAAGCGGCAACAACGACGAACAATAGGGAGAATTTCCGAATGGAAAAGCGCGTCGAGGTCACGATCTCGGAAGGCGTCGCCGACGTCCGCCTGGTGCGGGCGGACAAGATGAACGCGCTGGACGCCGCGATGTTCGACGCGCTGGTCGCCACCTCCGGGCGGCTCGCTCACGAAAAAGGCCTGCGGGCGGTGGTCTTGTCCGGCGAAGGGCGGGCGTTTTGTGCCGGCCTCGACATGGGCCGGTTCGCCGCCATGAAGGAAAGCGGCGGTAACGGGATAGCGGGCGGCGAGAAGCGCGACCTGACCGAGCGCACCCATGGGCTGGCCAATTTCCCGCAACAGGCGGTGTGGGGCTGGCGCCAGCTCCCGGTTCCGGTGATTGCCGCGATCCACGGCGTGGCGTTCGGCGGCGGCTTCCAGCTCGCGCTCGGCGCCGATATGCGCTTTCTCAGCGCAGACGCGAAGATGTCGATCATGGAGATCAAATGGGGATTGGTGCCGGATATGGCGGGGACGCCGATCCTGGCCAGTCTCGTGCGCGACGATATCCTGCGCGAATTGACCTACACGGGGCGGATTTTCTCCGCGCAGGAGGCGCTCGCTTACGGCCTTGCGACGCGGATCTCCGACGATCCGCGAACGGCGGCTTTCGAGGTCGCCCGCGAGATCGCCGGCAAGAGCCCGGATGCCATCCGCGCGGCCAAACGCATGCTGAACAGGCTTTCCGTCGATCCGGGTCCCGCGCTGCTCGCCGAATCCGTCGAGCAGCAGAAGCTGGTGGGCAGTCCCAACCAGACCGAGGCGGTCCGCGCCAACATCGAAAAGCGCGCGCCCCGATTTGCCGACGTTTGAGTTTCTCGCGCCGTCATGGCCGGGCTCGTCCCGGCCATCCACGTCTTCACTTTGCGGCAACCGAAGCAAGACGTGGATCGCCGGGACGAGCCCGGTGATGACGACGTCTCCCCGTATTTTTCCAAGAAGAAAAAACAATATGAGCGATGAGCAACAACTCTTCCTCGGCGTCATCAGCGGCGAGCGAAAGCGTAGCCACGCCGAAGTCGCCGACCGCACTGAGCGCATCGCCGGCGGCCTGCACCGGCTCGGCGTCAGGCCGGGCGACAGCGTCTGCATCCTGATGCGCAACGACATCGCGTTCATCGAGGCGGCCTATGCCGCGATGCGGCTCGGGGCCTACGGCGTTCCCGTCAACTGGCACTTCAAGCCGGACGAGATCAACTATGTGCTGAAGGACTCCGGAACGTCAGTGCTGATCGGCCATGCCGACATGCTGCATGCGTTGCGCGACGTGATTCCCGCCGGAGTTACCGTGCTCAGCGTGCTGGCGCCGCCGGAAATCCTAAGACATTACAAGCTTGACCCCGATCATCTCGCGACACCCGATTTTGCAACCGACATCGAATCCTGGCTGCAGCAGCAAGGTCCGTATAACGGCCCGGCGCTGCCGCAGCCGCAAAACATGATCTACACCTCGGGTACGACGGGTCATCCCAAGGGCGTGCGGCGGCTTGCGCCGACGGCGGAACAAAGCGCCTCCGCGGAGCGGATGCGCGCCATGATCTACGGCCTGAAGCCGGACGCGCGGGCGCTGTTGCCGGGGCCGCTGTATCATTCGGCGCCGAACTCGTTCGGCCTGCGCTCCGGCCGCCTCGGCGGCGCGCTGCTGCTGATGCCGCGGTTCGATCCGGAAGAGTTTTTGCGATTGGTACAGGCCGAGAGGATCGACACCATCTTCATGGTGCCGACCATGTTCATCCGCCTGATGAAGCTGCCGGAGCATATGCGCCGAAGCTACGACATGTCATCGCTCCGTCATGTGATCCATGCCGCCGCACCGTGCCCTGCCGACGTCAAGCGCGCGATGATCGAATGGTGGGGGCCGGTGATCTATGAATTCTACGGCTCGACCGAATCCGGCGCGGTCACCTTTGCCAATTCCGAGGATGCGCTGAAGAAGCCAGGCACCGTCGGCAAGATCGCGCCGGGCGCGGAGCTGCGCTTTATCGGCGAGGACGGGCGGGTGCTGCCGCAGGGCGAGATCGGCGAAATTTATTCGAGGATCGCCGGCAATCCGGATTTCACCTACCACAACAAGCCGGAAAAACGCGCCGAGATCGACCGCGACGGTTTCATCACCTCGGGCGATGTCGGTTTCATCGACGAAGACGGCTATGTCTTCATCTGCGACCGCAAGCGCGACATGGTGATCTCGGGCGGCGTCAACATCTATCCGGCTGAAATCGAGGCCGCGCTGCATGCCGTTCCCGGCGTCCATGATTGCGCGGTGTTCGGCATCCCCGACGAGGAATTCGGCGAGGCGCTGATGGCGGTGGTCGAACCACAGGCGGGAGTGACGCTGGACATCACCGATATCAGGGCACAGCTCAAGACGTCGCTGGCCGATTACAAGGTGCCAAAACACGTCGAAATCCAGAAAAATCTGCCGCGCGAGGATTCCGGCAAGATTTTCAAGCGCCGCCTGCGCGATCCCTATTGGGAAAGGGCGGGGCGGAGGATTTAACGACCGGCCAAGAACAAAAAACGTCGTCGTCCCGGCCTTGAGCCGGGACCCATAGCCACGAATGTTCGTATTTGCGAAGCTGGGGCCCCAGCCGATCTAACAAACGGCCCCCTGTGGTTATGGGTCCCGGCGTTGGCCGGGACGACGATGTAGGCCGCCCTTTTCTTGCTCTTGCGCTCGCCGCAAAAAATTGCGACTCAGGGGATGCCGGGCACTTTCTGGAGCATCTCGCCATGTCACCCCAGACGCTGCCTTCCGATAAGGAGCTCAAGTCGAATCGGGCCGACGACGCGCAAGCGCTTGAAGAAGATGCCCGGTTGCGGAATGACATCCGGCTGCTCGGACGCATCCTCGGCGACACCGTGCGCGACCAGGAGGGCGCCGACGTGTTCGACCTGGTCGAGCGCATCCGGCAAACCTCGATCCGGTTTCATCGGGATGACGACCGGCCGGCGCGGCGCGAGCTCGAAATCATCCTCGACAGCATGTCGATCAGCCAGACCTTGCGCATCGTCCGCGCCTTCAGCTATTTTTCGCATCTCGCCAACATCGCCGAGGACCTGAACAACATCCGCCAGATGCGGATGCGCTCTAACAACGACGGAGCGCCGCGCTCGGGTACATTGGCGCTGACGCTGGCGCATGCCCGGACGGCGGGCATCGGCACCGCCGACCTGCGCAAGTTCTTCGCAACCGCCCTGGTCAGTCCGGTCCTGACCGCGCATCCCACCGAGGTACGCCGCAAGAGCACCATCGACCGCGAAATGGAAATCGCCGCGCTGTTGGACCGGCGCGAACGCATCCAGCTCACCCCTCAGGAGATCGAGGCCGACGACGAGCAGTTGCGCCGCGCGGTGTTGACCTTGTGGCAGACCAATCTGTTGCGCCGGACCAAGCTCACCGTGCTCGACGAGGTCGCCAACGGCCTGTCGTTCTACGATTACACCTTCCTGCATGAGGTGCCGCAACTGCATTGCTCGCTCGAGGACCGGCTGAACGAGGGCGATAGCGCGGCCGGCGAACTCGCCTCGTTCTTGAAGATGGGAAGCTGGATCGGCGGCGACCGCGACGGCAACCCGTTCGTCACAGCCGAGGTGATGCGCGGCACGCTGAAGATGCAGTCGAGCCGCGTCGTGCGCTTCTATCTCGAGGAGTTGCATGCGCTCGGCGCCGAATTGTCGCTCGCAGCCCATCTGGCCGATGTCTCCAAGGACCTGCGCGCGCTCGCCGAGCGTTCGCCCGACACCTCGCCGCATCGGAGCGGCGAGCCTTATCGGCTGGCGGTATCGGGCGTATACGCAAGGCTCACCGCCACCGCCGCAAGGCTCGATGTCGAAACCATGCGGCCGCCGGTCGGGGCCGCTGCGCCCTACGCTGGCGTCGAGGAGTTCAAGGCCGATCTCGATGTCCTGCACCGCTCGCTGATCTCGAACAATTCCCGCGTCATCGCGCGCGGACGACTGCGCTATTTGCGCCGCGCCGTGGATTGCTTCGGTTTCCATTTGGCCTGTCTCGACATGCGGCAGAATTCCGACGTGCACGAGCGCACGGTGGCGGAATTGATCGACGCGGCCATGCCCGGCATGTCCTATCTGGCGCTCAACGAAGAGGCGCGCATCGCGCTTCTCACCGGCGAGTTGCGCAATACGCGTCCGTTGACGTCGGCCTTCGTGAAATACAGCGAGGAGACGGTCGGCGAACTCGCGGTGTTTCATGCCGCCGCCGAAGCGCATGCCAAGTTCGGCGCCGACGTGATCCCCCAATGCATCATCTCGATGTGCAAGGGGGTGTCCGACATGCTGGAGGTCGCGCTACTGCTCAAGGAGGTCGGCCTCGCCGACCCCTCCGGCCGCAGCGCCGTCAATATCGTGCCGCTGTTCGAAACCATCGAGGATTTGCAGGCCTCCAGCGGCATCATGGACCGGATGCTGTCGATCCACGATTACCGAAGGCTGGTCGACAGCCGCGGCTCGGTGCAGGAGGTGATGCTCGGCTATTCCGACAGCAACAAGGATGGCGGCTTTGTCACCTCGGGCTGGGAACTCTACAAGGCCGAGATCGGCCTCGTCGACGTGTTCGAGCGCCACCATGTGCGGTTGCGGCTGTTTCATGGCCGCGGCGGTTCGGTCGGCCGCGGCGGCGGGCCGAGCTACGACGCCATCATTGCGCAACCGGGCGGCGCGGTGAACGGCCAGATCAGGATCACCGAGCAGGGCGAAATCATCTCCAGCAAATATTCCAACGCCGAGGTCGGCCGCAACAATCTGGAAATTCTCGCCGCCGCTACGCTTGAGGCGAGCCTGTTGCACCCGCGGCAGAGCGCGCCGCGGCCTGAATATCTCGAAACAATGGATCAATTGTCGGCGCTCGCCTTCAAGGCCTATCGCGGGCTCGTCTATGAAACCGAAGGCTTTGCCGATTATTTCTGGGCGTCCACCGTCATCACCGAAATCGCCACGCTGAACATCGGCAGCCGGCCGGCATCGCGCAAGAAAACCCGCGAGATCGAGGACCTCCGCGCAATCCCCTGGGTGTTCAGCTGGGCGCAATGCCGGCTGATGCTGCCCGGATGGTTCGGTTTCGCCAGCGCGGTCGAGGGCTGGGTCAAGCAGCATCCCGACAAGGGCATGCCGTTCCTCAAAGAAATTTACCGCGAGTGGCCGTTCTTCCGCACCCTGTTGTCGAACATGGACATGGTGCTGGCCAAGAGCTCGATCGCGATCGCCTCGCGCTATGCCGAACTGGTGCCGGACGAGGCGTTGCGCGAAAAAATCTTCGGGCGCATCCGCCAGGAGTGGCAATCCTCGATCGACTTGTTGCTTGAGATCATGGGGCAGGAGCGGCTGTTGCAGAGCAATCCGCTGTTGGAACGTTCGATCCGCAACCGCTTTCCCTATCTCGATCCGCTCAACCATGTGCAGGTCGAACTGTTGAAGGAGCATCGCGCGCAAAATCCCGACGAGCAGGTGCTGCGCGGCATCCAGATCACGATCAACGGGATTTCGGCGGGGTTGAGGAATAGCGGGTGAATGAGAGGCGAGTAGCGAATGAAAAACCTCCCATTCGCCATTCGCTACTCCCTATTCGCTCAAATCAGCAGTTATGCGCGCCCTGTGCCTCCACATAGACCGCATACAGCGACTGGCTCGCCGTCATGAACAGCCGGTTGCGCTTCTTGCCGCCGAAGGCGAGATTGGCGCAAGTTTCCGGCAACAGAATCTGGCCGATGCGCGCGCCATCCGGCGCGAACACCTGGACGCCGTCATAGCCCGGGCCGACCCAGCCGGCGCCGACCCAGATGTTGCCGTCGGTATCGACCCGCATTCCGTCGGGGAAGCCCGACTTGCCGTCGAGTTTCATGTCGATCAGCACGCGCGGGTTTGAGAGCTTGTCGCCGTTGAGGTCGTACTGCCAGACGACATTGTTGGCCTGCGGATAGTGGGTGATGCCGGTATCGCAGATATAAACCTTCTTGTAGTCGTGGCTGAAGGCGATGCCATTCGGCTTGAACGGCTCGTCGGCGACCTTGCTGACCTGGCCTGACTGCCCGTCGATCCGGTACACCGCCTCCTTCTGGTAGGGCTGGACCGAGCCGGTATTGGCCGGCTGCCCCTCATAGATCGAGACCGCGCCATAGCCGGGATCGGTGAACCAGATCGATTTGTCGTTGGGGTGAACGACCATGTCGTTCGGCCCGTTGAGCGGTTTGCCATTGGCCTGCTCGGCCAGCGACGTGAGCGAGCCATTGTGCTCGAAACGCACCATCCGGGTCCGCTCGGCGGTGATCTGCCGGCCCTCGAAGTCGAAGGTGTTACCGTTGCCTTCGTTGGAGGGTTTGTGGAATTGCTCTGAAATGTGGCCGTCATCGTCGAGATAGCGGAGCTGCCGGTTGGCGGGAATGTCGCTCCAGACCAGATATTGCCCTTGCGCGTTCCAGGCCGGCCCTTCGGCCCACAGACAGCCGGTGTAGAGACGCTTGATCGAGGTGTTGCCGACCTTGGCCTTGAAGCGCTTGGGGTCGATGACGATGATGTCGGGGTCGGGATAGCGCTGCGGCTCGGCGTTGGGGCCGAAATCGCGGGCGAAGGCTTCCGGCGCCATCGCCGCGGTGGCGGCTAGGGCTGCCGCCGTCTTCAATACTCCCCGGCGATCGAGTTTTGCGGAAGCAGGTTCGGACTGATCTTCTTGTTTTTGAAGCTGGTTTTTCATTGAGATACCTCCCGAGTTGCTGGCTTGGCGGTTCTGGTTGTTCCCAGAACTCCGCCGCCAACTCACAATCAACTCGTGAGTTCCGCGCCTGCCCGAATAAAACGCGAAGGGTGGTCGGTGCGCGTCAGATCGCGTCCCAGTTGAAGACATCCGCCGAGCGGTCGAGCTTGTAGAACGAGGATTTCAGCGCGGGCATGCCGTGTTCGGCAATGGTCTGCGGCGTCCAGCCTTCACCGCGATGGATCGAGCGCAGCGGGCGCGACTGGCCCATAAGGAAGATCTCGTTCATCCGCACCGCGAAAATTTGTCCGGTGACGTCCTTGGCTTCGTCGCTCAGCAGGAAGGCCACGATCGGCGCGATCTTTTCCGGCCCCATCTGCTGGATCTTTGCCACCCGCGCCTTCTCCGCCTCGGTCTCGGTCGGAATGGTCCCGATCAGCCGGCTCCAGGCAAACGGCGAGACGCAATTCGAGCGCACATTGAATCGGTTCATGTCGAGCGCGATCGATTTCGACAGACCGACGATGCCTAGTTTTGCGGCGGCGTAATTGGCCTGGCCGAAATTGCCGACCAGGCCGGAGGTCGAGGTGAAGTGGACAAACGAGCCGCTTTCCTGCTCGCGGAACAGTCTTGCTGCGGCGTGCGAGACATAGAACGAGCCCATCAAGTGAACCTTGATGACGGATTCGAAGGCTTCCACGCTCATTTTATGAAAGATCATATCGCGCAGGATGCCGGCATTGTTGACGACGCCGTCGAGCTTGCCGAAATGATCGGTGGCCGCCTTGACGATCCGGCTCGCGGGGATCGCTTCGGCTACGGTCTCGAAATTCGCTACCGCCGTGCCGCCGCGCTTCCTGATTTCCTCGACGACTTCTTCGGCCGGCGAGGCGCTCGACCCCGAACCGTCGGCGGCAACCCCGGGATCGTTGACCACGACCTTGGCGCCCTCGGCGGCGCATAACAGCGCGATCTCACGCCCGATGCCGCGACCGGCGCCGGTGACGATGATGGATTTATCCTGGAGTGATTTTGTCATGGCATTTTCTCCCGAGCTGTTCGTTCTTCACCTCGCCCCGCTTGCGGGGAGAGGTCGGATGGCCTCGGCGATGCGAAGCATCGTCCGATGCGATCCGGGTGAGGGGGACTCGCCGCGAGTCCGAATGCGTGGAGAGAGCCCCTCACCCCAACCCTCTCCCCGCGAAGAGCGGGGCGAGGGATGCGGAAGGAGCCGTGCCTCTCTCACTGGATGTTCATTTCTCGTTCGTGAAAATAATCGTGCCACTCGCCGCGAACATGCCGCCGACGCCGTGGCAGACCGAAATCTTCGCATCCTTGACCTGCGCGGGGGCGATGCCGCGCATCTGCCGCACGCTCTCCTGCAGCGCGTACATGCCGTACATCCCGGAATGCATGTAGCTCAAGCCGCCGCCATTGGTGTTGAGCGGCAGCTTGCCGCCGGGCCGCGTGTTGCCTGCCGCGATGAATTTGCCGGTCTCTTCATGCGGCATGAAGCCGAGGTCGCCCAAGCCATAAAGCGGCAGATGCGCAAACGCATCGTAGATCATCAGATGATCGACGTCCTTATGGGTGATGCCGGCTTCCCTGAACGCCAGCGGTCCTGCCACCTTGAACGCGCGCGAACTGTCAAAGGTCTGCATCTGGCTGACCATCGGCGTTTCCACGCTCTCCCCGGTGCCGAGGATGTAAACCGGCTTCCTCGGAAAATCCTTGGCGCGGTCGGCCGAGGTCAGGATCAGCGCGCCGCCGCCGTCGGTGACGAGGCAGCATTGCAGGATGCGGAACGGATAGGCGATCATCCGCGAATTCAGCACGTCTTCGACCGTGATCGGCGCCTTCATGGTGGCGCGCGGATTCTTCGCGGCCCATTCGCGCTGCACCACCGCGACCATGGCGATCTGCTCATGGGTGATGCCGTGGGTCTTCATGTAGCGCAGCACGGGGATCGGAAACATGCTGGCCGGCGTCGAGACGCCGTAGGGCAATTCGAACTGCCCGTTGAGGCTGTCGGGCCCGACCATGCGCGGCGTGCGGCCGATATTCGATTTGCCGCTTTCGGCATGGGTGATCAAAACCGTCTTGCACAGACCTGCCTCGATCGCGGCCGCGGCGTGCCGGACATGCAGCATGAACGAACAGCCGCCGACGGAGGTGCCGTCGACCCAGGTCGGCGTGATGCCGAGATAATGCGCGATCTGCTGCGGCGTTTCGACCGCGGTGGCAAAGCCGTCGATGTCGGACAGTTTTAGGCCGGCGTCCGCAATGGCGTTGAGCGCGGCGTCCGCGTGCAACTGGATTTGCGAGACATTGGGAATGACGCCGAGTTCGGTGGTCTCGGCAGCGCCAACGACGGCAACCTCATTTCTGCGCATGATGTCAGCCCCTCGCCGGACGGAACAAGGGAAGGGTGATGCTGTCGTCGAGCTGTTCGAAGGTGACTTCGAGCTTCATGTCGAGTTCCAGCGCCTCCGGTGTCTGCGGGCAATCGACGATATTGCTCATCATCCGCGGGCCTTCATCCAGTTCCACCACCGCGATGGCATAGGGCGGAGTAAAACCCGGCACCGGACGATGATGGATCACGTAACTGTAGAGTTTTGCCTTGCCGCTCGCCTTGAACACGCTGACCTGGCGCGAGGCGCAGGAGGGGCAAAACGGGCGCGGCGGGAAGTAGACGTTGGCGCAGGCGTCGCAGCGCTGCAGCCGCAATTCGCCTTTCTTGGCGCCGTCCCAGAAATGCTGGGTCTCCGGCGTCGGTTTCGGTCGCGCGCGCGCTGGCTCTGCCATCTTTTTCGTTGCCTCCCGAACTCCGGGCCGCGTGGCCCGGTCGTCGCATTCTTGATGCGACATTTGACTATCTGGCGTCAACGGTCCAGTGAGCTACCGCATGCCGTGTATTCCGGCGCGTGGACTATCGCTCGGGTGGGAATGCTTGTATCGCCACGAACTCACGCGGTAGATTGCACGAGAAACCAAGAAAATCGGGAGGATTTCATGTTCAAAATCACGGGCGCGCTGCTGGCAGCGGGTTTTGCGCTTGCCTCGCCGGCATTCGCCGCGGACGCTCCGACGGAGATCAAGATCGGCACGCTCTATGCGTCATCCGGGCGCTATGCCTCGATTTCGATGCCGGTATTCAGCGCGCTCAAACTTTGGGCCGACCAGAAAAACGCCGATGGCGGGGTTTTTGTGAAGGCGTTCGACAAGAAGCTCCCGGTAAAGCTTGTCGCCTATGACGACCAGAGCAATACCGCGACCGCCTCGACGCTCTACAATCAGCTGATCACCCAGGACAAGGTCGATCTTTTGGTCGCGGATTCCGGCTCGGTGCTGACGGCGCCGGCGGTTGCGATCGCGCGCGACCACAAGTTCTTCTTGTTCGACCAGACCGGCACCGGCGCCAGTTTCTTCTCCAAGGACAATCCCTACATCGCGCTGATGGCGGATCCTGTCTCGACCGTCTGGCCCAAACCGGTGGCGGACTTCATCTCGCATGACGGTCCGGGCCTCGGCATCAAGAAAATTGCCATTCTCTACTCGACCAATGAATTCACCGGCACCCAGGCCAACGCCTTCCGCAAATTCGTCAAGGACTCCGGCGCGCCGATCGAGATCGTCTACGATCAGGGCATTCCGACCGAGACCACGAACTACACCGTCATCATCAACAACATCAACAATACCAATCCGGACGCCGTTATCCATTTCGGCTACGCGCCGAACGATATCGCGTTCCTGCGCAACGTTCAGGACGTCGGCATCAAGTTCAAGATGTTGTTCTCGATCTATGCCGGCCTTGAAACCGAGCTACTTGAGAAGAATGTCGGCGAGAAGGGGCTTGAACACGTCTGGACCTACGTGCCGCCGTCCGAACTGGACTATCCCGTCAATTTCGGCATGACCATGAAGGATTACAAAGCCGCCTGGGACAAGAAATATCCCGACGGCAAGATCGAGTTTGGCTTCAATGCCGTCGCCGGATATACCACCGGGCTCGTGATCGAGAAGACGCTGTCGGTTGCTGCCTCGCTTGACCAGATGGAGCTGCGCCGCGCCGCGTTCAGCCTGTCCGGCCAGCTCAAGACGCTCGACGGCACCTTCGCGCTCGACGAGACGGGCGGCCAGATCGGCGAATTGACGCCGCTCGGGCAGCTCGCGCTCGACGAGCACGAACACTTGAAGTTCATCTCGATCTATCCGCACGAAACCGCCACCGGCAAGCCGGTCTACCCGGCTCCATGAGGCTTTTGTTCGTGACGAAAGGGATGCCGGGCACGGCGCTGATATGTTGACTTACGCGCTCGTCGCCGGCGTCCTGTTCGGTCTGTATTTCAGCCTGGTCGGGATCGGTCTCAACCTCGTGTTCGGCGTCATGCGCATCGTCAACCTTGCGCATGGCGATATCCTGATGCTCGGCGCGTTCATAGCCTTTGGCGTCGTGACGCTTGCCGGGATCGATCCGTTGTTTGCGGTGCCGCTCGCCTTCGTGATCTTCGTCGTCGCCGGCCTGTTGCTTTACTGGGTGTTGGTGCCGCGGCTGCAGGGTTCGGTGAACCCGGAAATGCTGTCGATCATCCTGTTCTTCGGATTGTCGCAGGTGATCGAGGCGATCACCACGATCTTCGCCGGCACCAGCGAGCGTTCGATCCAGAGCCGCGCGCTCGGCACGGTGTTTTCGACCATCAAAATAAAACTGTTCGGCGGCAAACCCGGCGCGGCGGGGCCGGTCCTGATATTCGGGCAGGGGTTCCCGATGCCCTGGGTGATCGCGGCGATCACCAGCCTGATCGCGATCGCGCTGGTGTATGTCTATCTGTACCGCACCCGTTTGGGCACCCTGACCCGTGCGGTGATGTCGCGCCGCGACGAGGCCTTCGCGACCGGCATCGATGTCGACCGCGTCTCGGCCGCCGCCTTCGGCATCGGGCTGGGCCTAGCCGCGGTCGCCGGCGTGTTCGCGCCGTTCATGTTCGGATCGGTGACGCCGGCCTTCGGCGCCGATGCGACCGTGACGTCGTTTGCGATCGTGGTGCTCGGATCGCTCGGCAATCCCTTGGGGACGGCGCTTGGCGGCGTGGTCTATGGCGTCTGCTACATGGTGGTCCAGACCTATCTCAGTTCATGGGCCGACCTTTTGCCGTATGTACTCCTGATCTTCATCCTGCTGCTCCGTCCGAGCGGCCTGCTCGGAAGGCGGGTGCGCGTTGCCTGATGCTTTGAGACACACGCTGTTCATCGCCGTGCCGCTGCTCTTGGTCTTCGCGGTGCTTCCCGGCGTCTATCAAAACCACCTGCTGCTGTTCAATTTTGTGATCTTCCTGATTCTCGCCCAGGGCGTGAACATCATCTACGGGTTCACCGGCTATCTGCCGTTCGGCTATGTCGGCTTCTTCGGCGCCGGCGCCTACGGCTTTGCCATCCTGGTGATGCACGATCAGGCGCCCGCGGTGATTGCGGTGCTCGTCGCCGGTCTCGTCGGCGTCGCGCTCGGGCTGTTGCTGACGCCGCTATTGCGCCTGTCCGGCGCCTATTTTGCGATCGCCAATCTCGCGGCCTCGCTCGCGGTATTGCACTTCGTCGCCAATCCGGCGCTGGAAAACATCACCCGCGGGCCCTATGGCGTCTCGCTCACCGGTGCCTTCAATCCGGAGCGGGCCTACACCGCCGCGCTCGTCGTGCTGGCGCTGACGCTTGCGGCCGTCGTGTTCCTGAAAAACTCGCGTTTCGGCCTGGCGCTGCAGGCAGTGCGGGAGGATGCGGTCTCGGCCTCGATGGCGGGCGTCGATGTGGTCAAGATGCGCGTGATCGCGTGGCTGGCGTCGGCGCTGGTCGCGGGTCTCGCCGGCGGCGTCTATGCCTGGTACGTGTCGGTGTTCTATCCCGACAATGTCTTCTCCGGCGATTTCAGCATTTTCGCCATCGTGTTCGCGCTGTTCGGCGGAGTGGCCACGATCAGCGGCCCGATCGTCGGCGTCATCATCCTCTATGGCATCTACAATCTGATCGGTTTTACGACACCGCAATATTTCCAGTTGATCTACGGGCTGTTGATCATGGGGCTGGTGCTGTTTCTTCCCGCGGGCCTTGTTTCACTCGCGACACGGAGGGGCTGGCATGTCCCCTGAGAGCGCGCGCATTCTGAAGGGAACGAACCTGATAAAACGCTTCGGCGGTTTTCATGCGCTGGACGGACTGAGCTTCCATGTCGCATCCGGCGAAATCTTGGGCCTCGTCGGGCCGAACGGCTCCGGCAAGACCACCGCGATCAATGTGATCTCCGGCCTCTATGCGCCCGATGGCGGCGAGGTGGTGCTGGACGGGACCTCGATCGGCGGCGTTGCCTCGCATAAACTGGTCCATCGCGGCATCAACCGCACTTTTCAAATTCCAAAGCCGTTTATGTCGTTGACGGTCAGGCAAAATATCGAGGTCGCGCTGGCCTATGGGCGTGCCGCGGTGGCGCCGCCCACTATGGCTGCGCTGCTCGACGAATATCGATTGACTGACGTCGCCGACCGGCCGGCGGCCGACCTGAACAACGCGCAGCAAAAGATGCTCGATCTGGTGCGCGCGCTCGCCACGCGTCCGCGGCTGTTGCTGCTCGATGAACTCGCCGCCGGCCTCAATCCGTCCGAGCTCGACTGGATCGCCGAGCGCATCAAGGCGTTGGCCCGGTCGGGGATCGCGATCATCGTCGTCGAGCATCTGATGGGTTTCATCGAGCACATCACCGACCGCGTCATTGTCATGAATGCCGGCAAGGAGATCTTTGAAGGCAAGCTCGCGGTCGCGGTGCAAGTGCCCGAGGTCATCGAGGTGTTTTTGGGAGGCGAGCATGCCGTCTGACACGGCGCCGCTGCTGCACGCCAAAGGCGTCGACGCCGGCTACGGCACCATGCAAGTGCTGTGGGGCGTCGATCTCGACGTGCGCCCGGGCGAGACCGTGCTGCTGCTCGGGGCCAACGGGGCCGGCAAAACGACCTTCCTCAAATCGCTGGTCGGCCTGATCGAGGCGCGGCATGGCAGCATCACGCTCGGCGGCCAGGACGTGACGCGGATGCGCTCCAGCGACCGGATGCGGCTCGGCATGACCTATATGTCGGAACTCGCGGTATTTCCCGATCTCTCGATCGAGGAAAATATCCGCGTCGGCGCGCAGGCGCTCGGCCATGCCGATCCCGGCGCCCGCGCCGAGGAACTCTATCGCCTGTTTCCGGTGCTGCGCGAAAAGCGCCGTGCGCCGGCATCCTCACTCTCCGGCGGCCAGCGCAAGATGCTGGGCATCGCAAAGGCGCTCGCCGCCGAGCCACGGCTTCTGGTGATGGATGAACCGTCGGCCGGACTGTCGCCGCTGTTCGTCAAGGAGGTCATCCGCATCCTCAGCGATTTGCGCGGACGGGGGCTTGCGCTTTTGATCGCCGAGCAGAATATCGGGTTCCTCGAAGTCGCAACGCGGGTATTTGTGCTGGAAGGCGGGCGCATCCGCTTTTCCGGGTCGGTCTCTGAAATGACCGATAACGAAGCGCTGCGGCGCGCTTATTTCGGACTGAAGTAATGCGAACGATCAGGATCGGATCAGGCGCGGGTTATTCGGGCGATCGCATCGAGCCTGCGGTCGAACTCGCCGAAAAGGGCGACATCCAGTATCTGGTGTTCGAATGCCTGGGCGAGCGCACCGTGGCGCTGGCGCATCAGGCGCGGATGAAGAATCCCGACGGCGGCTACGATCCGCTATTGGAAGAGCGGATGCGCGCGGTGCTGCCGGCCTGTGCCGCCAAGGGCATCAAAATCGTCACCAATATGGGCGCCGCCCATCCGGTCGCCGCCGCCCGCAAGACCGCCGAGATCGCCAGGTCGATGGGGCTTTCGTCGCTGAAGATCGCGGCGGTCGTCGGCGACGACGTGCTCGAGGCCTGCAAGGAACGCGACCTGCCGATCATGGAGTTCGACGGCACGATAAAAAAGCTCGGCAACCGGCTGTTGTCGGCCAATGCCTATCTCGGCGCGGAGCCGATGGCGGAGGCGCTTTCGGCGGGCGCGGACATTGTAGTTACCGGACGCGCGTCCGATCCGGCGCTGTTCCTGGCGCCGATGATCCATGCCTTCGGCTGGGCGATGGACGACTGGAATCTGTTGGGGAAGGGTACCGTCGCAGGCCATTTGCTCGAATGCGCTGGCCAAATCACCGGCGGTTATTTCGCCGATCCCGGCTTCAAGGACATTCCCGGCATGGCGCGGCTCGGTTTTCCGATCGGCGAAGTCGGTGACGACGGTGGCCTCGTCATCACCAAAGTCGAACGTTCCGGGGGCGCGGTGACGGCGCAGACCTGCAAGGAGCAGTTGCTCTACGAGGTGCATGATCCCAGCCGATATTTGCAGCCCGATGTGGTTGCGGATTTTTCGCAAGTTGCGGTCGAGGAGATCGGGCGCGACCGGGTACGCATCAGCGGCGGGCGCGGGACAAAACGCACCGACACGCTGAAAGTCTCGGTCGGCTATGTCGACAGTTTTGTCGGCGAGGGGCAGATGTCCTATGCCGGCCCCGGCGCACTGGCGCGTGGAAGGCTGGCGCTGGAAATCGTTCGGGAACGCCTGAAGCTCACCGGCGTTGCGGCGAGCGAATTGCGCTTTGACGTGATCGGTGTCGATTCCCTGCACGGCCCTCAGGTTTCCGCGCACGCCAACGAACCTTACGAGGTACGCATTCGCGTTACCGGTCGCACCGAGAACCTGCGCGAGGCGGTGCGCATCGGCAACGAGGTCGAAACGCTCTATACCAACGGCCCCGCGGCCGGCGGCGGCGCGTTCAAATCGGCGCGCGACGTGGTCGCGGTGGCGTCCGTGCTGCTGCCGCGCGAACTGGCGAAGCCATCGATCCAGTTTGTGGGGGGCTGACGTGACAAAACTGCGCGAGATCGCCCATTCCCGCACCGGCGACAAGGGCAACACCTCCAACATCTCCGTGATCGCCTATGACGCGAGGCATTATCCGCTGCTGCTCGCGCAAGTCACGAGCGCGCGGGTCAGGGCGCATTTTGCCGGTGTTGTCGAGGGCGAGGTTGTCCGCTATGAGCTACCCAACATATCAGCGCTGAATTTCGTGATGACCGGCACGCTCGGCGGCGGGGTGACGCGGTCGCTGGCGCTCGACGCCCACGGCAAATCGCTAAGCTCCGCGCTGCTCGATCTGGAGATTGAGGACGAAATCAATCCATAGTCGTCATGTCCGGGCTTGTCCCGGGCATCCACGTCTTGCGATGTTGACATAAGAGAAGACGTGGATGGCCGGGACAAGCCCGGCCATGACGGAGAGAGACGATAATGCCGAACACCCCGACACTTGCCTCACTCGCCTATGACCTCGAAAGCGGCCGCACCAGTGCCAGAAAACTCGTCGACGCGTGCCTGGCGCGGATCGCCGATCCATCGGGTGAGGGTGCGCGCACCTTCATTCATGTCGATGCGGAAGCCGCCGTCGAGGCGGCCGAGGCGATGGACCGGCTGCGCGAGGTCAAGGCGGCGCCGTCGCGCTACGCCGGGATTCCGGTCTCGATCAAGGATCTGTTCGACATCAAGGGACAGGTGACCCGCGCCGGCTCGCGCGCGCTCGAGGATTCAGCCGCGGCGGAAGCCGATGCGCCCGTGGTGGCACGGCTGCGTCGTGCCGGCTTTGTCGTGATCGGCCGCACCAACATGACCGAGTTCGCCTATTCCGGGATCGGCATCAATCCGCATTATGGCACGCCGAAAAGCGCCTGGCAGCGCGGCGTCGGCCATGTGCCGGGCGGATCGTCGTCGGGCGCGGCGGTGTCCGTCGCAGACCTCATGGCCTACGGGGCGCTCGGCACCGACACCGGCGGCTCGTGCCGGATTCCGGCGGCCTATAACGGCATCGTCGGTTTCAAGCCGACGCAGCGGCGTGTCCCGCTTGAGGGCGGCGTGCCGCTGTCGTTCACGCTCGACAGTTTTGGGCCGCTGGCCCGCACGGTCAATTGCTGCACGGTGCTCGACGCCGTGCTGGCCGATGAACCCGTGCAGCCGTTGCAGCCGCGTCCGATCAAGGGCATGCGTCTGGCGGTACCGACCACGGTCGCGCTCGACGAACTCGAGGATGAAGTGGCGCGGACCTTCGAGCGCGCGCTGGAGACGCTGTCGCGCCAGGGTGCACTGATCGAGCGCATCGAGGTACCGGAATTCCTCGACGTCGGCGTGATGAACACCAAGGGCGGTTTCGCCGCCGCCGAAAGCTATGCCTGGCACCGCTATCTGATCGCCAGCCAGGGCGACGTCTATGATCCCCGCGTCTACATCCGAATCCTGCGCGGCGAAAGCATCAGCGCCGCCGATTATATCGACCTGCTCGAGGCGCGGCGGTCGCTGATCGCACGCATGGAAAAACGCCTCGCACCCTATGACGCGCTGGTGCTGCCGACTACCGCGATCACGCCGCCGCGGATCGCGGACCTTGCCGACGACAAGGCGTTTACCAAAGCCAATCTGTTGTCGCTGCGCAATTGTAGCCTGATCAACATGATCGACGGCTGCGCGATCTCGTTGCCCTGCCATCGCGAGGGCGACGCTCCGGTCGGGCTGATGCTCGCATCTTCCAGCGGATCGGATCGCCGCATCTTCGAACTCGCCGCCGCAATGGAGGGCGCCATCCGTGTTTGATCTGACATTCACCGTCGATGGCCTCGACACCACGGTGCCGCTGACGCTGCCGATCGATCACGCCGTGATCGCGGGCTGGACCGGCCGCGATCCGGTGGCGCGCGACAAGCACATCGCCGAGCTCGAGGCGATCGGCATCGCGCGGCCGGCGTCGACGCCGATCTATTACCGGGTTTCGGCGCGCCGGCTGACCACCGAGGACAGCATCGAAGTCTGCGGTGGCGAGTCGAGCGGTGAGGTGGAATTCGTCTTGATCGGCTGGCAGGGCCGCATCTTTGTCGGCGTCGGCTCCGACCATACGGACCGCAAGGTGGAAACCTATAGCGTCACCGTTTCAAAACAGATGTGCGACAAGCCCATCGCCTCTGTATTGTGGGAATATGAGGACGTCGCCCCGCACTGGGACCGGATGATCCTGCGTTCCCATGCCTGGATCGACGGCGCCCGCGTGCTCTATCAGGAGGGTACGCTCGACGCCATGCTGCCGGTCGAGGAACTGATTCGTGGCGGTTTTGGCGATAAGGGATTTCCAGACGGCTACGCCATGTTCGGCGGTACCTTTGCAGCCATTGGCGGCATCCGCCCGGCAAACCGCTTTGAGTTCGAGCTCGAGGACCCCGTGCTGAAACGCAGCCTCCGGCATGCGTATGATGTGGCTGTGCTGCCGGTGCTGGGATAATCGTCGCAGTTTTCGATAGCGCATCAACCTCCGCTCGTCGTCCCGGCCTTGAGCCGGGACCCAACCACCGCTGTTAGTGGTTATATCGGACGTCGCTCCAGCTTTCACCCAATACACATTGGGGGTTATGGGTCCCGGCTCAAGGCCGGGACGACGAGGTGGTGGCCCGGAAATCGGGTGGCGCAAAGCGCAGCGATTTGCGAAAATCAGGGTCATGAAATCAACCGCAGAAAGCATCATCCATCCATCCCCATCCGCCGCCACCCGCGTTGACGCCATCGACTGGGCGCAGGCAACGAGCGAGCTCGACGCGCAGGGCTGCGCGGTCCTCAAGAGCCTGCTCTCTCATGACGAGTGCCGCGCGTTGGCCTCGCTCTATCCCGACGACAGCCATTTCCGCAGCCGCATCGTGATGGGACGCCACGGATTCGGCCGCGGCGAGTACAAATATTTTTCGTATCCGCTGCCAGATCCGATCGCGCAATTGCGGCCGGCGCTGTATGCGCGGCTGCGTGACGTCGCCAATCGCTGGAACGAAGCCATGGGCATCGACATTCGTTATCCGCAAGACCACGATGCCTTCCTGAAACGTTGTCATGCCGCCGGCCAGACCCGGCCGACGCCACTCTTGCTGCAATACGAGGCGGGTGACTACAACTGCCTGCATCAGGACCTCTACGGCGAGCACGTGTTCCCGCTGCAGGTCGCGATCCTGCTCTCGGAACCCGGGCGCGACTTTGCTGGCGGCGAATTCGTGCTGACCGAGCAGCGGCCGCGCATGCAGTCGCGGCCCGAAGTGGTGTCGCTCGGCCAGGGCGATGCGGTCGCCTTCGCGGTGCATCACCGGCCGGTGCAGGGGACGCGCGGGACCTATCGCGTTAATCTGCGTCACGGCGTGAGCCGGATCCGTTCCGGACATCGTCATACCGTCGGTGTGATTTTTCATGATGCGAAGTGAGTGCGGGTCCGTTGACTGCCGATTTGTTTGATAGCCTCGCCGAGGCAAAACCCTCTCGGGAAGCGATAGCGGAGGGCGCCGTGCTGCTGCGCGGTTTTGCGCAGCCGTTCGAAGCCGAGCTGATCGCCGACTTGCGCGCCATCGTCGCGCAGGCGCCGTTTCGCCGCATGGTGACGCCGGGCGGCCACCAGATGTCGGTGGCAATGAGCAATTGCGGCAGGATTGGCTGGGTCACCGATCGCACCGGCTATCGTTACGATGCCAGCGATCCGGAAACCGGAACGCCCTGGCCGGCGATGCCGCCGGCGTTCTGTCGGCTAGCCGGCGAAGCGGCAGCACAAGCGGGCTTTGGCGCTTTCGCGCCGGACGCGTGCCTGGTCAACCGCTACCAGCCCGGCGCAAAAATGTCGCTGCACCAGGACAAGGACGAACTCGATTTCGGCAGCCCCATCGTCTCGGTGTCGCTGGGGCTCCCCGCGATCTTCCTGTTCGGTGGATTGAAGCGCAGCGACAAACCGCGGCGGTTTCCGCTGAGCCATGGCGACGTCGTGGTGTGGGGCGGCCCGGCGCGGCTGGTGTTTCACGGCGTCGCGCCGCTGGCGGATGGCGAACACATTTTGCTGGGCCGTCAGCGCATCAATCTCACGTTCCGGAAGGCGCGCTAGGCGCGCGGCATCGCGGGTGCAGCGGAGCGCGGCACGCCAGCATTTCGATACGCCTACGGTTTCGCCGGATGGATGAAAGCCCACGGGCTGATCTCGGAGTCCTTCGGCACTTCGATGGCGATGAGGTAAGGCCCGCCGTCGGCCAGCGCCTTTTCCAGCGCCGGGCGGAACATATCTGGCGATGTCACGCGCGCGGCGCCGACGCCGAAGGATTCGGCGAGTTTCACAAAATCCGGATTGACCAGGTCGGACGCTACCACGCGGCCGTCAAAACGCTCGCGCTGGTCGCGCCGCACATTGCCATAGGCGTTGTTGTTGAACACCAGCGTGACCACGCCGATGTTGAACTGCACGGCGGTCGCGAGTTCCTGTACGCCAAACATAAAACCGCCATCGCCCGTGATCGCAACCACCGGCCGGTCCGGATTTGCGATCTTGGCCCCGAGCGCGGTCGGAAAGCCCGAGCCCAGCGTGCCCTGATAGCCTGAGGTGATGAACGTGCGCGGCTCATAGATTGGAAACCCGTACCAAGAGGCAAAACCGACCTGCGACAGCTCGTCGGTGACGATGGCGTTGTGCGGCAGCACCTCGCGCAGGATATTCAGGTATGCCATCTGCGGCTGAATCTTCTGAATCTCCTGCAACGCCGTGGCCGAGGCCTCGCGGATCGCGGTGCGGCGGCCGCGGGTTTTGCTGTAGCCGGCGCGTCTCACCGCGGCGAGCAATTCGCTGGTGCCGGCCTGCGCGTCGGCGACCACGGCTGCGTCAGGCGTCAGCCGGCGCATTTCCGCCGGATCGATATCGATGCGAATGGATTTCAGGCCGCTTGGTTGAAACGGCCATCGGAACGACGAGGCGGGCAATTCCATGCGCGTTCCGATCCCGATCATGAGATCGGTCTGCGGCCATAGCTTGTAGGCCGCAGCCATCGTCAGCCCGAGCTCGTGCGCGTTACTGACAATGCCGCGCCCGCTTCGGAACGCCACCACCGGCGCATCGATCATCTCCGCAAGCTCGAGGATTTCCTCGCGCGCGTGAATGGCGCCGCTGCCGACAAAGATCATCGGCATTTTGCTGTTCGCAATCAGCGTGGCCGCAGCCTTGATCCGCTCGCGATCGGGTTTTGGCGCCGGCAACGGCTCGAACGGTTTTGCCGGGCCGATGTCCGCGCGCTGCGTGAACACGTCCCAGGGCATTTCCAGTGCCACCGGTCCGCGCCGGCCCGACAGCATTTCCTGGAAGGCGCGGGAGACCAGCGCTGGCGCCATATCGGGATATTCGATGCGGTCGGCCCATTTCACAAACGTCCGCAGCGTCGCGAGCTGGTCCGGCATCTCGTGCAGATGGCCGCGGCCTTTGCCCAAAAATTGCGTCGGCACCTGTCCGGTCAGACACAGCACCGGTTCGTTCGATCCGAACGCCGTGAGCAGCGCAGCCCCCGCGTTGAGCACGCCCGGGCCGGGCACCACGCTGAACACGCCGGGTTTTCCGGATGATCGCGCATAGCCGTAGGCCATGTAGCCGCAGGCCTGCTCGTGGCGGGCGCCGATCACCTTCAATTGCGCCTGCTGGAACGCGTCGAACAGGCCGTAGATCTGCGCGCCGGGTAGCCCAAACACGGTATCGACGCCATGCGCGACAAGGCCTGAGACGATCGCTTCGCCGCCGGTAGCTGAACTCATTGCATATTCCAATCTCTTGCGAACAGATATTACAAAACTTCGTCGATCACGCCGTTGCGCAACACGCCGATATTGTCGGCCTCGACCTCGACGACATCGCCGGGCTTGAGATAGCGCGGCGGATCGAACCGCGCGCCGGCTCCCGTCGGCGTTCCCGTGACGATGACATCGCCGGGGACCAGCGTCGTGAAGGTCGAGATGTAGTTGATGAGATACCGGAAGCCGAAGATCAATCGCGAGGTGAGGTCGTCCTGTCGCGTCTCGCCGTTGACCCGCGTCGTCAGCCGGATGTCGGCGATCTGCGTCTCGTCGGTATAGGGCACGATCCACGGGCCGAGGCTGCCGGTCGCATCGAAATTCTTGCCTTGCGTGACATTGAATTTAGCATGCCGGACCCAGTCGCGGATGGTGCCTTCGTTGCACAGCGTAATCGCCGCGATGTGATCGAGCGCCGTGCTTTCGGGAATGTGCCGGCCGGCCTTGCCGATGACCAGAACCAGTTCGCCCTCGTAGTCGAGCTGCGACGAGGCGCGCGGACGCAGCAGCGGCGTGTTGTGGCCGACAAAGGAGCGCGGCGTGCGCATGAACATGCTGGGAAATTTCGGCGCGTCCTGACCGTCTTTGTACTCGGCGTTGCGATCGGGATAATTGACGCCGATACAGATGATCTTTTCCGGCGCGGGGATCGGCGGCAGCCAGGTGATGGTGTCGAGCGAATGGTCCGGCGAACGCCGCACCGCCTCGTCGGCCAGTCTTGACAACGCACCTGCGGCGATCGCTTCGCGCAGCGTGGGAAAATCTTTCGCAAAACGCGCGGAGAGATCGACGATGCCGCCGTTAGTCACGGCGCCGTACGTTGTCGTTCCGTCGACGGAGAAGGTGGCAAGGCGGGGAGGGGTCATGGGATGTCCAATAAAGATGCGCGGGTGTCTTAGCCGGGGGTCATGCCCTTGGCTTTGAAGACAGAGGCGGCGGCGGGAGTAGTCAGAAAAGCGATGAAGGCTTTGGCGGCATCCGGTTCTTTGGCTTCTGCCGCGACGGCGGCTGCGAAAACCAGTTCCTGCTGCAGCTCAGCGGGGAACGGACCGGCCAGTTCGACGCCGGGGGCGATCAGCACGTTGACGAGAAATATCCCGAGATCGGCATCGCCCTTGGCAACGGCCGCAGCGATTTGCGCCGGCGCCGTCTGCGGCCTGGTCTTGACCTTCATCGCCTCGCCGATGCCGAGACGGTCGAAGGTTTTCAGGACGTAGGCGCCGGCCGCACTCTCCGGCACGAAGGTAATGGATGGCGCGCCGAGCAGCGTCTTTTTCAGCGCATCCGGCGTGCCGACGTCCGGTCTGGGTGCGCCCGACCGGACGATGACGCCGTAGCCGGCGCGGGCGATATCGATGGTCGGCCCGGGAGCAAAGCGGGCCCTTGCGGCGGCATCCTTGAAAACGTCGACCGGCACGACCGCGAGGTCGAACGGCGCACCCGAGGTGACCTGCTTGATCAAATTGGGCGTGGAATCGAAGTGAATGCTGAGCTTGTGGCCGGAGGCGCGCTCGAATTGAGGTGCCAGTTCATTGAGCGGGCCGGTCAGAGAGCCGCCCGCCAGAATCTTGAGCTCTGCGGACTTGAGATCAGTCATCGGTGCCATCCCAAGCGCAAGGCCCAGCATCGAGGCGGCGGCCGTGAGCGAAAGCCTCTTCATGACGCCCCCATCGATCGTGACGAGTGATATGCGAACGGCGCATCCTAGTCGGCAATCGTTACATCGGCGACAAACAATGGTTCGCGGACGGCTTGCCCGGCAAACGGCGAACCCTGTTCGAACCAGGAGCGCGGCGCCGGCGCGCCCCATAGCGTCTGTCGCCGCGGGTCTTTGAGCGACCAGCGCAACGGCTCATGGTCGTGGTCCATGGTGAAATAATCGCTGGTGTAGAGCTCCATCCGATGGCCGTCGGGATCGCGGATGTAGAGGAAGAAGGCATTTGAAATGCCGTGGCGGCCCGGGCCGCGCTCGATGTTCTTCAGGAACCCGCTGGAGGCCATCACGTCGCAGAGGTGCAAAACGTTCATCGCGGTCGGCACCCAATAGGCAAAATGATGCAGGCGGGGGCCTTTGCCGTTGGTAATGGCGAAATCGTGCACGTTGCCCTTGCGGTGCATCCAGGCGGCGGCGATGCGGCCGTTCGGCCCGTCCTCCTCGGCATATTCGGTCAGCCGAAAACCGAGCCGCGCGTAGAAGTCGACGGTGTCCTGGACTTCCGCCGCGAACACGTTGAAATGGTCGAGCCGCTGCGGGTGGCAGCCCTTGTAGAGATCGTAGCGCCGCAACAGATGCGGACGCTTCTCCATCGCGGCATGGAGCTCGATCTGAAAGCCGAAGGGGTCGGCGAACTGCAGCGTGCGGCCCTGAAACGGCTGCTCCGCGAACGCATAGGAGATGCCGTTCTCCGACAGGAAGGACGCGGCCTTGTCGAGATCGCTTTCATTGCCGACCTTGAAGCCCAGGCGATTGCAGGCAGCGCTCGCAGCCTTGCGCAGCACCAGCGAGTGATGCTGATGCTCTTCGCTGCCGCGCAGGTATACAGCTCTCTCGTCGCGATCCTCGACATGCAGGCCGACGGTGTTTTCATAGAACTCGCGGCTGGCAGTGAGATCGACCACGTCGAGCACGGCATGGCTGCAGCGGACGATATTGAAGGGCGGGTCGAAGATGTGTTGCGGAACGGGCATGCTGTTTCCTTAGTGAAGCTCGTAGCCGGTTACTCCGTCATTGCGAGCCAACGGGTCGGCGCAAGGCGCCGCCCGATGACAGGCTCCGCGAAGCAATCCACCTTCTTGGTAGCGAGAGATGGATTGCTTCGTCGCAAGTGCTCCTCGCAATGACGGCTCGACTACCTAAATTCCCAGTCTCTGAATCTTGTGCGTCCCGCGCGCCAGCGAGACGTGCTTGGTTTCCATGTAGAAGTCGAATGAATAATCGCCGCCGTCGCGGCCGATGCCGGATGATTTCATGCCGCCGAACGGCGTCGGCAGATGGCGGACGTTTTCCGAATTCAGCCAGATCATGCCGGCCTCCAGCGCATCCGCAACCCGCAAGGCGCGGCCCATGTCCGCGGTCCAGACATAGCCGGTGAGGCCATACTGCACGGCATTGGCGATTTCGATCGCGTCGTTCTCGTCGCGGAACGGGATCACGGTGAGGAACGGACCGAACACCTCCTCCTGCGCGACGCGCATGTTTGCATGCGCGCCGGTGACAAGCGTCGGCTGCACGTAATGCCCGCCGCCGGGCCCGTCATGCGGCTTGCCGCCGACCGCGATGACCGCGCCGTCTTTACGCGCCACATCGAAATAGGCGCAGACCTTTGCCAGATGCCGCTCGTGGATCAGCGGGCCGATTTCGGTCGCGGGATCGAGCGGGTGACCGACCTTTAGCGCCTTAACCCGCGCGGTGAGCTTTTCGATGAACTTTTCGGCGATGTTTTGCTGGATCAACAGCCGGCTCGACGAGGTGCAGCGCTCGCCATTGAGCGAGTAGATCATGAACACCACGGCATCGAGCGCGCGGTCCAAATCAGCATCGTCGAACACGATCACCGGATTCTTGCCGCCGAGCTCGAAATGCACGCGTTTCAACGTCGGCGCGCCTTGCGCCATGATGGCAGATCCGGTCGAACTTTCGCCGACGAAGCCAATGGCCTTGATCGCGGGATGCTCGGTCAGCGCCTTGCCGGCTTCCTCGCCGATGCCGTGCACGGTGTTGAGAACGCCGTCGGGCACGCCGGCCTGCTTTACCAGTTTTGCCAGGAGATCAGCGGTCACCGGCGACCATTCCGCGGGCTTGTGCACCACGGTGCAGCCGGCCGCGAGCGCCGGCGCGATCTTCCAGGTCGAGAGCATGAACGGCGTATTCCACGGTGTGATCACGCCGACCGGGCCGATCGGCACCCGCGTGGAGACGTTCCAGTGCTCCTCGCTCGGCGTATTGAGGCCGTCGCGGGCCTCCGCGCATTTGTCGGCGAAAAACCTGAAATTCTCCGCGGCCCGGATCGCGGCCTTGGCCATGAAGCGGTGGGCCTGACCGGTGTCGATGCATTCGAGCACCGCGATGTCGTCGGCGCGGTCCTCGATGGCGTCGGCCACCCGATGCAAGAGCTTCTTGCGCATCGTCGCCGGCATGTCGCGCCAGGCCTTGAAGGCGAGCGCAGCGGCGGTTGCGGCGCGGTCGATATCCTCCGCGTTGCCCCGGGCGACCGATGCCAGCACCGCGCCGTCGACAGGGGATTTTGTTTCGAAAACTTCGCCCGAGATCGACGCCACCACCTTGCCGTCGATCATGTGCCCGATGCCGTCGGCTCTTAGCTGCTTGAGCAGCGGCGCGGCGCGGTCGCGATTGGCCTGAAAGGCGTCCTTTGGCGTGGACTTATCCATGGGCGGTCTCCGCCTTCAACGCTTCGTGAATGTTGTTGCGCTTCCAGCTGGTTTCCTTGTCGTTGATCTGCATGTCGAACGACAGCGCGAACTTACTTGCGGCAAACACCGGATCGAGATGGTCCGACAGCGCCTTGAAAATATGCTCGCCGGCCTTCTTGCGGGTTAAGAGATCGCGGCCCTCGCCAAGCCGCAGCACCATGTCGAGAAAACCGAAATGCGCGCTTCCGTCGGCGATCGCATAATGCTCGCAAGCAATCGCGCGGACGCGGATGCCGCCGAGCGGAAAAATCCCGGTCTCTACCGCGGCCTTGCGGACGATCTCGACCACTTTGGCCATGTCGACGCGGTCATCGAGATTGGCGGAATATTCGATGGTGAAATGCGGCATGTCAGGTCACTCCTTTCGGCGGCGTCGGCATCAGGCGAAATAACAACCGACCGATCCATAGGGTCCATAATCGGCCTGGATGATGTCGCCCTTGCGGGTCTCGATCGGGCGAATGAACGATCCGGCCAGCACCACCTGGCCTTTCTCGAGCGCAAGCCCGTGCGGTGCGATCTTGTTGGCGAGCCAGGCGACGCTGGTTGCGGGATGATTGAGCACGCCGGCGGCGAGACCCGTCTCTTCCAATTGGCCATTCCGATAACAGAGTGCGCCGATCCAGCGCAGGTCCGCATCGAGCGGACGCAGCGGGCGGCCGCCGAGGACGATACCAGCATTCGCCGCGTTGTCGGCGATGGTATCGAAGATTTTTCGCGTCGATTTTGTCGCGGGATCGACCCGCTGGATCCTGGTGTCGAGGATTTCCAGCGCGGGGACCACAAAATCCGTCGCGTTGAGCACGTCGAACATGGTGCAGTTTGGCCCCGCCAGCCGCTCCTTCATGATGAACGCCAGTTCGGCTTCGACGCGCGTGCCAATGAAGCGGTCCGATGGCACAAGCCCGCCATCGGCGAAAAACATATCGTCGAGCAGGATGCCGGAATCCGGTTCGTCGATCCCGAGCGCGCTTTGCATCGCCTTCGAGGTCAGCCCGATCTTGTGGCCCTTGATCACGCGGCCCTCGGCGACCTTGATCTCGATCCAGGCTTTCTGGATCGCATAGGAATCGTCGATGGTGATACCGGGATATTCAAGCGACAGCTGCCGGATCTGCTGTTTTGTCTTTTCCGCCTGATGCAGCCGCCTTGCGGCGAGACGGATATCGTCTTGGGTCAGGGCCATGCTCGGTCAGCCGATTGCGGACGAAAACGGTGGGTCGCGGAAATCTAATTAACATGTTAAATGTATCGGGGCAAATCGATTTGGGCTTGTTGCAGTGCAAACCTCGGTGAATTGATATGGCACGGAAGAAATTACCCAAGCGTCCCGGCACCCCGGCGGCAGAGGGAACAAAAATCCGGCGCGTGCCGATGCGCGAATTTTCCCGCTCACTGCCGATGTCGCTGCTCCGCGCCCGCGAGGCGGTGATGCGGCACTTTCGTGCCTCGCTGCGCAATCACGAACTGACCGAACAGCAATGGCGGATTTTGCGCGCGCTCGCGTCGGTCGATACGATCGAGGTGACCGAACTCGCGCGCGTCGCCTTTCTGTTGGGCCCAAGCCTGTCCCGGATTTTGCGCGACCTCGAGGCGCGTCATTTGATCGAACGGCGCGTGGTGAAGGCCGACCTGCGCCGTGGCGTGCTGTCGATCTCCGCCAAAGGTCTAAGACTGATCGAGGCGGTGGCGCCCTCGTCGGAGGCGATCTACGCCGATATCACCCGCCGCTACGGTGCGCGCAAGCTGGCCGAACTGCAGGACATGCTGCATGCGCTCGAGCACAGCCTGTCCGGGATGAGGGTCACGAGCGAGGCAAGCGCCGAACCCAGCGAATTCGAGTGAGCGCAAATTTGCATGCTGATGCCGAGAGAGCGCATAGCTCCGGCCGCTGCATATTGTTAGAGCACCGAGAAAGCCCGCAGGCGAACGCTGGAATAAGCCCCGTCCGCAGGCGTTAGTCCTCTTTGAGGCAGCCGCCTCGCGACATGTTCATCCACGAGACGAAATCCCCACGATATCAATTTACTCCGGACCAGAGAGTCCGTAGATACGCACTCAAGAACGGCTGACAAAAGAAGCCCGGCCGCACGGAGGAATGGATGAAGTTTTCGAGACGCGAGTTCACGGCAGGCCTGGCCGTTGGTATCACCGCACCTTACGTCATCGGCAGCGCCCGCGCCCAAGCCGCGACCATCAAGATCGGCATGTGCGTGCCGGTGACCGGCCCCGCCGCTGAGCAGGGACTTTGGGCGCAGAACGGCGCCAAGCTCGCGCTTGCGGCGGTCAACAAGGCCGGCGGCGTGCTCGGCAAGCAGGTCGAACTCGTGATCGAAGACGATCAGACCACCAATCCCGGCATCGTGCTGGCATTCTCGAAACTGGCGGCGCAGGACGACATCGTCGGCTTCCTCGGCTCGATCCGTTCGACCCAGGTGCATGCAATGGCGCCGGATGTTTCAAAACTCGGCAAGCCGGTGATGATCGGCGGCACCGATCCGGCGCTGACCCATATGGGCAATCAATGGCTGTTTCGTTTCCGCCCCAATGACAACTATTCGGGACGCGTCATCGCCGATTACGGCGTCAAAACGCTGGGCAAAAAGAAATGGGCGATCGTGCATTCGACCGATGCGTTCGGCACTGCGGGCGGCAAGGCGCTGGCCGACGCTCTGGCGAAACTCGGCACACCTGCCGTGCTCGATCAGGGCTATGCCAACCAAAGCCAGGATTTCACGCCGGTCGTGCTCGCCGTGAAACAATCCGGCGCCGACATACTCGGCACGTACTTTACCTTCGAGAACGACCTCGGCATTTTCGCCCGCCAATTGCGCCAGCTCGGCGTCAACATTCCGTGGGTGGGCTCGCCGTCGGTGGTGGCGGTTTCCTCCACCAAGCTCGCGGGTCCGGCGCTGTTCGGCACCTATGGCGTTGCGGATTATGCGGAAGATTCCAGCGACGCATCGAAGGCGTTCGGCAAGGCCTATCGCGAAGCCTATAAAACCGCGCCGGACAACCAGAGCGCCTGGCCGTATGACGCCATTACCATCCTGTCGGCGGCGATCAACAAGGCCGGCTCGACCGAGCCTGCAAAAATCCGCGAGGCGCTGCTTGCCACCAAGAAAATCCCGGGCGCCGAAGGCGAGTATAATTTCGACCAGAATGGCGACGGCCTGCACGGCTACAATGTCGTGCGAAACGAGAAGGGCACGATCGTCTACGACAAGCACATCGACTTCAACGATTGATCGCTTTCGCGGGCCCCCTTTCAAGCGAAGGGGGCCTGCGTGCTGTCGATCAGCGGCGCTTCGCGTTGCTGCTGCAACACGGCAAGCCCGGGCTTGCCACGCAAGGCCCGGAACTCATCCTGACCGGACGTTTCCATGGATCTGGCACTGCAATTATTGTTCACCGGCATCGGCATCGGCGCGGTCTACGCGCTGGTCGCGCTCGGTTTCGTGCTGATCTTCCGTGCCACCAATGTGGTGAATTTCGCGCAAGGCGAATTCTCCATGGTGGCCGCCTATCTGATGGTGGTGTTCTCCGTCGATCTGCAATGGCCATATTGGCTGTCGTTTCTGCTGTCGCTGGCCGGGATGGCGCTGTTAGGGGCGATCTTCAATCTCGGGGTTTACTATCCGCTGCGCCATCGGAGCTTCCTGCCGGTCATCATCGCGACCATCGGCGCGTCGATTTTGCTGGCCAATTCGGTGCTGGCGATCTACGGCCCGCAGCCGCAGGTGCTGGAAGGCTGGTTCGAGACCCCGGGCATTCAACTCGGGCCGGTGTATCTCGACAGCCAATATTTGTTAATTATCGCCGTCACGGTCGTGCTGGTGATCTTCAATTACTGGTTCTTCGAGCACACGATGCTCGGCAAGAAATTGCAGGCGACCTCGCAGGACAAGGAGATGGCCTCGCTACTTGGCATCTCCGTCTCCACCATGATCATGATCACCTTCATCTATTCGGCCGTGCTCGGCGGCCTCGCCGGCATCCTGGTGGCGCCGGTGCTGTTCGTCTCGATCCAGATGGGATCGACAATCGCGCTGAAGGCGTTTGCCGCCACCATCATCGGCGGGTTCGGCGACGTTGCCGGCGCGATCATCGGCGGATTGGCGCTCGGCATCATCGAAACCTTTGGCGCCGCCTATATTTCCGTGCCCTACAAGGACGGTTTTGCCTTCCTGGTATTGGTGCTGTTCCTGGTGTTTCGGCCGCAGGGCATCTTCGGCGAACGCGTCGCGGAGAAAGCATGAGCGCCCCCAGCGAGAACATGCCGATATCGGTCGCCATGCCGCGCGCAAGACCGCTGTGGCTGCGCCATCTGCCGTATTTCATCGGCGCCGCGATCGCGGTTGCGCTGGCCGCGACCATGCATTTCGACGGCTATATCCTCAACATCCTGATGGAAGCGACGACGTTTGCGATCGCGGTGTTCGGTCTCTCGGTCGTGCTCGGTCTGTGCGGCCAGATCAACCTGGCGCAGGCGGCGTTCTTCGGCCTTGGCGCCTATGCGGTAGGTCTGGGCACCGCCGACTACCATCTCAGTTATTGGCTGTGTCTGGTCGGCGCCTGCGTGATCGCGCTCTTGGCCGGTGCGCTCTTGGGCATGTCGACGCTGCGGCTCGGCGGGCATTATCTCGCCATGGTGACGATCTCGTTTCAGCAGATCGTCACGCTGGTCATGATCAACACCATCTGGCTGACCCACGGCCCCGACGGCGTATCGAATATCGGCCGTCCCGCGCTGTTCCAATCGGCGCAATCGTATCTGGCGTTCTGCGTCGCGATGCTGGCGCTGGTCGGCTACATCGTCTGGCATCTCGCCGATACGCGGCTCGGACGCGCCATGCGCGCGGTGCGCGATAACGAACTGGCCGCGGGCGTCGTCGGCATCGACGTGTTCCGCACCAAAGTATCCGCCTTTGCGCTCAGCGCCGTGCTCGGCGGATTGGCCGGCGGATTGTTCGCGGGCGGCTTTGCCTATGTCAGCCCGGATCAGTTCTCGTTTGCCGAGTCGGTCGTGTTCCTGACGATGTCGCTGCTCGGCGGCGTCGCCTCGCCGATCGGATCGGCGATCGGCACCGGCTTGCTGATCCTGATTCCGGAATGGCTGCGGTTTCTCAAAAGCGTTCCCGGGCTCTATCTCGCGATCTACGGATTGTCGGTCATCCTGATCATCCGCTACATGCCCGACGGCATCTGGGGATTTTTCAATTTTGCCACCGCGCGCTGGCGCAGCCTGAGCAAGGCGCCGCCGGCGACCGCATCGCTGTTGTTAAAACCCGCGACCGTCGGCGGCGACATCGTGCTCGACGTCAGCGACCTGTCGAAATATTTCGGCGGGCTCAAGGCCGTCGATGGCGTCGATATCGCGGTCAAGCGCGGCGGCGTGCACGCGCTGATCGGGCCGAACGGCTCCGGCAAGACCACGACGCTGAACGTGCTCTCCGGCCTCTACAAGGCGACATCGGGCAGGATCCTGCTCGACGGCACCGACATCACCAACATGCCGCCGCATCAGCGCACCGCCGCAGGCCTCGGGCGAACGTTCCAGAACATCCGCCTGTTCCGCTCGATGACGGCGCTGGAGAATGTCGAGATCGGCGCCGAGCGGCCCGGCAATACGCTGATCGGCGCGGGAGGTGACGACGCGCTGACCGAGCGCGCGATGGAAGCGCTGACGTTCGTCGGGCTGGGCAGCCGCGCCAACGAACTGATCTCGAGTTTTTCCTACGGCCATCAGCGCCTGATCGAGATCGCGCGCGCGCTCGCCGCCAATCCGACCTTGCTGCTGCTGGATGAGCCCGCTGCCGGGCTAAACTCCAGCGAAAAGCTCGAACTGCATGAGTTGCTCAAGCGCATCGCCGCCCAAGGCCTGACCATCCTGATCATCGACCACGACATGACGCTGGTCTCGGAAGCGGCCCAGCACATCACCGTGCTCAATTTCGGACGCCGCATCGCCGACGGCGAGTCCATGGCGGTGCTGCGCCATCCCGACGTCGTCTCCGCCTATCTCGGAACCGAATAATGCCGCTGCTCGAAATCCGCAATCTCATTGTCCGCTACGGCGAGATCGAAGCCTTGCGCGGCATCACGCTCGTTGTCGAGGCAGGTCAGGTCGTGACCCTGCTCGGCGCCAACGGTGCCGGCAAATCGACCACGCTGCGGGCGATCTCGGGGCTGACAAAACCTGCCGCCGGCGAAATCATGTTCGATGGTAACTCGATTGCGGGCCTCGGACCGGAGGCCATCGTCCGGCTCGGCATCTCTCACGTGCCGGAGGGGCGGCGGGTGTTTCCCGGGCTCTCGGTGGAGGAAAACATCATGCTCGGCGGGTCGAACCGCCGGACCGGCAAAGCCGAACTCTCGCGCGAGGCGGATGCCATGTTCGACCTGTTTCCGGACATCCGCTCCTTCTCCAATGCGCTCGGCTGGACCTTGTCCGGTGGCCAATTGCAGATGGTCGCGGTCGCCCGCGGGCTGATGGCCAAACCTCGCCTGCTGCTGCTCGACGAGCCCTCGCTGGGGCTTGCGCCCGTGATCGTGCAGGCGGTGTTCCGGATCGTCTCGGAAATCAGGCGCAACACCACGGTCTTGCTTGTCGAGCAAAACGCGCGCATGGGACTTTCGGTGGCCGACCATGGCTATGTGCTGGAAACCGGGCGTATCGTTTTGGGCGGCAAGCCGGACGAATTGTGGGGCAACGAAGCGATTGCAGCCGCCTATCTCGGCGGTCATGCCAAGGTAAGTGCCTAGAGGTAAAAGACGGACCATGGTCACCATACAAGTTCAGAATCTCATCAATTTTGTTGCCGACGTTTTCGCCCACGCGGACTCTTCGCCCGAAGAGGCAAAACGCATCGCGACATATCTGACGACCGCCAATCTCACCGGGCATGACAGCCACGGCGTGATCCGGGTCCCCGTCTATATCCGCTGGAAGAAGATGGGCTCGGTCGTTCCCGACCAGACCGTCGAACTCGTCGTCGATACGCCCTCGCTCGCGGTCGTCGACGGCAAATTCGGCTACGGGCAAACCGTGACGCCGCAGGCGGTGCGGATCGGCATCGAGAAGTGCAAGAAGGCCGGCCTTGCCGCGATCGCGCTGCGCAACGCCGGGCATATCGGCCGGGTCGGCGACTGGGCCGAGATGGCGGCCGCCGATGGGCTGGTGTCGGTTCACTTCGTCAATGCCGCGGGTTCGCTGTTGGTTGCGCCTTACGGCGGCGTCCAGAAGCGGCTGTCGACCGCGCCCTATTGCGTCGGTATTCCGCGAAAGGGGCAGGACCCGATCGTGCTCGATTTTGCGACCTCGATCGTCGCCGAGGGCAAGGTTCTGGTCGCAAGCCGCGGCGGCAAGAAATTGCCGAAGGGCGCGCTGATCGACGCCGACGGCACGCTCAGCGAAGACCCGGCGGTGCTGTATGGGCCGCACACGGCGGAAGGACCGCGCGACCACACCAAGGGAAGTGGCGCAATCCGCGCCTTCGGCGAGCACAAGGGGTCAGGGCTTGCCTTCATCTGCGAATTGCTCGGCGGCGCCTTGACCGGTACCGGCGCCACCGCGGCGGACCGGCGTTTTGCCAATGGCATGCTGGCGTTCTACATCGACCCCAAGGTGGTCGACACCTCCAATTTCTTCGACGGCGAAATCTCGCGCTATACCGACTTCATCCGGGCGACCAAGCCGGTCTCAGGCGTCGATGCCGTGCTGATCCCCGGCGATCCCGAGCGGAAAATGCGGGCCGATCGCACGAAGAACGGTGTACCCTTGCCTGACGATACCTGGGCAGCGATAGTGAATACCGCCCGCGAAGTCGGCGTCAGCGAGGTGAGCATCCAGAGGGCCGTGCAGTGATTTGCGCCGTCGCCATGACGGCGCGGTTGGACAAAACAGGGAAGGAATAAAAAGTGGCAAACAAGGTCAAGGAAGTCTGGGCGTCGGGCAAAGCGGTGGTGAACGCGTGGCTGGCGATCCCTTCGGGGTTCTCCGCCGAAGTAATCGCGCAATGCGGCTTCGACAGCGTCACCGTCGACATGCAGCACGGCGTGCAGGATTATCTGTCGATGGTGCAATGTTTTCAGGCGATGAACGGCCATCCGGTGACGCCGATGGTCCGCGTGCCCTGGAACGAGCCCGGCATCATCGGCAAGGTGCTCGACGGCGGCGCCTATGGCGTGATCTGCCCGATGATCAACACCAAGCAGGAAGCGGAAAACCTCGTCGCCTATTCCAAATATCCGCCGAAGGGCACGCGTTCCAACGGCCCGATCCGTTCCGGCATGTACGGCTCGGCCGGCACCTATCAGAAGACCGCCAACGACGAGATCGTGTTGCTGCCGATGATGGAGACCAAGACCGCGGTCGAGAACATGGAACAGATCCTCGACGTCGAGGGCATCAACGGCGTCTATATCGGCCCGTCCGATCTCGGCCTCTCCTATGGCATGGTGCCAAAACTCGATCGCGACGAGCCGGAGATCCTCAAGATCTATGAGAAGATCATCAAGGAATGCGGCAAGCGCGGCCTTCATCCCGGCATCCACTGCGGCGGCGCCGACGGCGCGGTGCGCGCCATCAACATGGGCTTCAAGCTTGTGACGCTGTCGAACGAGAGCGGATTGATGATGACCTACGCCAAGATGCAGGTCGCGCAGACCCGGAAGGATTCCGCCGGCAAGGCGTGAAGGCTTACTTCTCCCTCGCCCCGCTCTTCGCGGGGAGAGGCATAGGCGGCCTACGGCCGCCGTTCTTGAAAGAAGTACGCCGATGCGAGGCATCGGCTGGGGTGAGGGGCCTCTATCCGCGGATACAGTGATAGCGGTTTGCATTGTGCCTCGCCGCTCACCCGGATCGCTAACGCGATCCGACCTCTCCCCGTAAAGGACGGGGAGAGGTAAGAAGAAACAGGAGACCCCCATGGCCCCAGCCCCCGTCATTCGTCTGCATCCCGACGACGGCGTGCTGATCGCACGCTCGAGCCTGCCGGCGGGCATGGTCGTGGCCGACGGCGTGGCCACGGTCGAACGGATTCCGGCGGGCCACAAGGTCGCGATCCGCCCAATTGCGACCGGCGAGCCGATCCGCCGCTATGGTCAGATCATCGGCTTTGCGACGCAGCCGATCGCGCCGGGCCAGCACGTGCATACGCAAAATTGCGGCATGGGCGACTTTGCCAAAGACTACGCGTTCGGCGTCGACGTCACGCCGACGCCGAATTTTGATCTGCCCGCGACCTTCGACGGCATCCGACGCTCCGACGGGCGGGTGGCAACCCGCAACTATATCGGCCTCCTCACCTCGGTGAACTGCAGCGCCCACGTTGCCGGCATGGTCGCGGATGTCTTCAAGAAAAATCCGTTCACCGGCGACAATCCGCTGGCCGATTTCCCCAATGTCGACGGCGTGGTCGCACTCACCCACAAGACCGGCTGCGGCATGACGCAGGATGAACCCTTGGCGCTGCTGCGCCGGACGCTCGGCGGCTATGCGCGTCATGTGAATTTTTCCGCCGTCGTGGTGCTGGGGCTCGGCTGCGAGGTCAACCAGATCGGCGGATTGATGAAGGAGCAAAAGCTCGCCGGCCGCCTGCGCGAACTGGAAATCCAGGAAATCGGCGGCACCCGCAAGACCGTCGAAGCCGGCGTCGCCTTCGTGCGGGAGGCGCTGACCGACGCCAATAAAGTGAAGCGCGAGCCCGTGTCCGCAAGCGAGCTGATGGTCGCCCTGCAATGTGGCGGCTCCGACGGTTATTCCGGTGTTTCCGCCAATCCCGCGCTGGGCGCGGCGAGCGATCTGCTGGTCCGCCACGGTGGCACCGTGATCCTGTCGGAGACTCCGGAAACCTACGGCGCCGAGCATCTGCTCACGCGCCGCGCGGTCAGCCGCGAGGTCGGCGAAAAGCTGGTGGCGCTGATGCGCTGGTGGGAGGAATACACGGCGCGCGAAGGCGCCGAGATGAACGCCAATCCGAGCCCCGGCAACAAGGCCGGCGGCCTCACCACCATCCTGGAAAAGTCACTGGGTGCGATGGCGAAAGCCGGCAGCACCAATCTGGTCGATGTCGTCAACTACGCCGAGGCCGTCACCAAGAAGGGTTTTGTCTTCATGGATACGCCGGGCTACGACCCGGTGGCGGCGACCGGCCAGGTCGCCGGCGGCGCCAACCTCGTCTGCTTCACCACCGGCCGCGGCAGCGTGTTCGGCTGCAAGCCCGCGCCCTCGATCAAGCTTGCGACCAACTCGGCGATGTACCGGCGCATGGAAGACGACATGGACGTCAATTGCGGCACCATCCTCGACGGCGAGGAAACCGTGCAGCAGTGCGGCCAGCGCATCTTCGATCTCATGCTGAAAACCGCCTCGGGCCAGCCGACCAAGAGCGAGAGCTTTGATTTCGGCGGCGCCGAATTCGCGCCCTGGGTGCTTGGGGCTACGATGTAAGTGAGCGAATGGCGAATAGGGAGTGGCGAATGGAACCTATTCCGTATTCGCCACTCCCTATTCGCTATTCGTCCTCACCTGCGCCACCCCCATAGGCAACCGCTGCCCGTTGTTAGTGCTTGATGTCGGCCGGAACCAGTGTTCTGCTTAAAAAAGCTGCTGGAGTAGCCTGCCTGTGTCGATCTTCGTCGCGCTACATCACGTCACGCACTACAAATATGACCGTCCGATCGACCTCGGCCCGCAAACCATTCGCCTGCGGCCGGCGCCGCACACGCGCACGCCGATCCTGAGCTATTCGCTCAAGATCACGCCCTCCAATCATTTCGTCAATTGGCAGCAGGATCCGCAAGGCAACTGGCTGGCGCGATACGTGTTTCCGGAAAAGGCCCATGAGCTGAAGATCGAGGTCGATTTCACCGCGCAAATGACGGTGATCAATCCGTTCGATTTCTTCGTCGAGCCCTATGCCGACAGTTTTCCGTTCACCTACACCGGCGATCTCAAGACCGAGCTCGCACCGTATCTGGCGACCATCGAGCCGGGGCCGCTGTTTGCAAAATATCTCGCGCAGATTCCGCGCGAGGCGCCGAACACGGTCAATTTCCTGGTCGAGCTCAACGCCGAGCTGCAAAAAAAAATCCGCTACATCATCCGCATGGAGCCGGGTATCCAGACCCCGGAAGAAACGCTTGGATCGGGCGCGGGCTCGTGCCGTGACTCGGCGTGGCTGTTGATCCAGACGCTGCGGCATCTCGGGCTCGCCGCGCGCTTCGTCTCGGGCTACCTCATTCAGTTGCGCCCCGATATCGATCCGCTCGAAGGCCCGCGCGAGGTCGAGAACGATTTTACCGATTTGCACGCCTGGGCCGAGGTCTATCTTCCGGGCGCGGGGTGGATCGGTTTCGACGTCACCTCGGGCATGCTGACCGGGGAGGGGCACATCCCCGTCGCCGCCACGCCGCATTATCGTACGGCGGCGCCGATTTCCGGCGCGGTCGGTTTTGCCAATGTCGAGTTCGGCTTCGAGATGAGCGTCAAGCGAATCCGCGAGGCGCCGCGGATCACAAAACCGTTCTCGGATGAGTCCTGGGCGCGCCTCGACAATCTCGGTGAACAAGTCGATGCCGATCTGAAGGCCGGCGACGTCCGATTGACGATGGGCGGCGAGCCGACCTTTGTCTCCGTCGACGACCTGGAATCGCCGGAATGGAACATCGCCGCGGTCGGGCCGACCAAGCGGGCGCTCGCCGATGATCTCATTCGCAAATTACGGACGCGGTTTGCGCCCGGCGGCCTGTTACATTACGGGCAGGGCAAATGGTACCCCGGCGAAAGCCTGCCGCGCTGGGCCTTCGGGCTTTATTGGCGCAAGGACGGCGTGCCGATCTGGAAGAATTCCGATCTGATCGCGAAGATCGAGAACCCGCGTAAAGCGCAAATCGAGGACGCCGAGCGCTTCGCGGAAGGCACCGCCAAAAAACTCGGCGTCGATGCCGAGTTCATCATGCCGGCGTTCGAAGACCCCGGCCACTGGCTGCAAAAGGAAGCAGCCCTGCCGCCGAATGTCGATCCCGGCGATTCCAAACTGTCCGATCCGGAAGAGCGTTCGCGCATGGCGCGGGTATTCGATTCCGGGCTCAACACGCCAAAAGGATTCGTGCTGCCGATTCAGCGCTGGAATGCCGACGCAAGCAAATCTTCCTCGGGCTGGAAGAGCGAGCGCTGGAAGCTGCGCCGCGGCAATCTGTTCCTCACCCCCGGCGATTCCCCGCTCGGCCTGCGGCTGCCGATCGCCTCGCTGCCGCATATCCCGGCGGAAGAATATCCCTACATCGTCGAGCAGGATCCGCTGGAGCCGCGCGAAGAGCTGCCGGTGTATGACGCGACCGCGCAGGCCGGAGCCGCGCCGCATCAGGAGGTGCAGGAGCAGCAGCTCAAGGGCGGCGGCGTGCGCACCGCAATGTCGATCGAGATCCGCGACGGCATCTTGTGCGCGTTCATGCCGCCGGTGGAGAAACTTGAGGATTATCTGGAATTGGTCACGGCGGTGGAAGCGACCGCCGAAGAGATGCAGCTGCAGGTCCATGTCGAGGGCTATCCGCCGCCCTATGACCCGCGCGTCGAGGTGATAAAGGTGACGCCCGACCCCGGCGTGATCGAGGTCAACATCCAGCCCGCGAGCAGCTGGCGCGAGGCGGTCGATATCACTTTCGGCCTCTACGAAGACGCGGCGCAAGTCCGGCTCGGTGCCAACAAATATCTGGTCGACGGCCGGCACACCGGCACCGGCGGCGGCAATCATGTCGTGGTCGGCGGCTCTACGCCGCAGGACTCGCCGTTCCTGCGCCGGCCCGATTTGCTGAAGAGCCTGGTGTTGTATTGGCAGCGGCATCCGTCGCTGTCCTATCTGTTCTCGGGCATGTTCATCGGGCCGACCAGCCAGGCGCCGCGCATCGACGAGGCGCGCCATGACGGTCTCTATGAACTGGAGATCGCGCTCGGCCATGTGCCGCCGCCGGGCATCAAGGCCCCGCTGTGGCTGGTCGATCGCCTGTTCCGGCACATCCTGGTCGATATCACCGGCAATACCCACCGCGCCGAAATCTGCATCGACAAGCTCTATTCGCCCGACGGCACCACCGGCCGGCTCGGGCTGGTCGAATTCCGCGCGCTCGAAATGCCGCCGGACCCGCGGATGTCGCTGGCGCAGCAATTATTGGTCCGGGCCCTGATCGCAAAGCTCTGGCGCGAGCCGCAGCAGGGAAAATTCGTGCGCTGGGGCACCACGCTGCACGATCGCTTCATGCTGCCGCATTTTCTCTGGGAAGATTTTTTGGATGTGCTCGCTGAACTAAGACAATCCGGCTATGAAATTTCGCCGGATTGGTACGCCGCCCAGCTCGAATTCCGTTTTCCGGTGTTCGGTCGGGTCCATCATGGCGGCGTCGCGCTGGAACTGCGTCAGGCGCTGGAGCCCTGGCATGTGCTCGGCGAGGAGAACGCGGGCGGCGGCACCGTGCGTTATGTCGATAGTTCGGTGGAACGATTGCAGGTCAAGGCGTCAGGCTTTGTCGAGGGACGCCATGTCGTCACCTGCAACGGCCGGCGGATGCCGATGACCGAAACCGGCCGCTCCGGCGAGGCGGTCGCGGCCGTCCGCTTCAAGGCCTGGCAGCCGGCGTCGGGCCTGCACCCGACCATTCCCGTGCATGCGCCGTTGACGTTCGACCTCATTGACACCTGGAACGGTCGTTCGCTCGGCGGCTGCGTCTATCACGTCGCCCATCCCGGCGGCCGCAGCTATGAGACAAAGCCGGTCAATTCCTACGAGGCCGAGGCGCGGCGGCTGGCGCGGTTCCAGGATCATGGCCACACCCCCGGCAAGATCGACCCGCCGCGCGAGGAACGCACAATTGAGTTCCCCTTGACCCTCGACTTGAGGACACAGCTCCTGCATTGAAGACGGGCTAGGCGGGAGATGAGGGAATGGCGGGACACGCCGGCCAAGGATCGGGTCAGGGATCGGGTCAAGGAAGCGGTCACGGAGGCAGTCAAGGCGCGAGAGCCCGTCCCGGCAACCGGCGCGTGACGCAGTGGACGCGCGATTATACGCGGCTGCCCGGCATCCCAGACGAGTTCATCGCGGCCGACGGGACGCCGCGCGCGGTCTGGACCCGGTTCTTCGATGCCTTTACCGCGCTGACATCCGGCGATATCGAGCGGCGTTTTGGGTCCGCCGACCGGCATTTGCGGGAAGCCGGCGTGACCTATCGTGCGCCCGGCGAGACCGCCGACCGGCTGTGGCCACTCAGCCATCTGCCGCTTCTAATCGACGAGGCAGATTGGCAGCAACTCTCCGCCGGCATCGTGCAGCGCGCCGAATTGCTGGAACTGGTCTTGAGCGACCTCTATGGCGAGGGCAGGCTGGTCGCCGAGGGCGCGATCCCGGCGGCGGCGATCGCCGGCTCTACCGAGTTTCTGCGCGCGGTCTGCGGCGTCAAACCGCCGGGCGGCCGCTACCTCAACCTCTATGCCGCCGACGTCGGCCGCGGGCCGGACGGGCGCTGGTGGGTGCTCGGCGACCGCACCCAGGCGCCGTCGGGCGCAGGCTATGCGCTGGAAAACCGCCTGGTGCTGTCTCGGGCGTTTGCCGCGCTTTACAAGTCGATGAACGTCGAACGGGTCGCGCCGTTCTTCGAGGCCTTTCGCGATTCGCTGCGCGCCAGCGCCGACCGCGACGAGCCGCGCATCGGGCTTCTGACGCCGGGCCAGTTCTCTGAAACCTATTTCGAGCATGCGACGCTGGCGCGCTATCTCGGATTCCTTTTGGTCGAGGGCGACGATCTCGCCGTCAGCGGCGACCGCATCCATATCCGCACCGTCGCGGGCCTGAAGCGGCTCGATGTGCTGCTGCGAAGGGTCGATTCCAATTTTCTCGATCCGCTGGAGCTCAACGCCGCCTCGCAGCTCGGCGTGCCCGGCCTGATCGATGTGCTGCGCAAGAACGGCGTCGTCGTCGCCAACATGCCGGGCTCGGGCGTGATGGAGGCCCGCGCGCTCCTGGGTTTCCTGCCGAGCCTCAGCCAGCGCTTCTTTGGCGAAGACCTGAAAATGCCGCACATCGCGACCTGGTGGTGCGGCCAGAAGGCCGCGCGCGACGAAGTGCTGTCGCGGCTCGACAGGGTCGCCATCGAGGGCGCTTACGGCCGCGGCGTTCCCGGCTTTCCGGGCCAAGGGCCGGTGCTTGCGAGCGAATTGTCGGCGAGCGAGCGCGAACGGCTCAAGAGTGCGATCAACGATCGCGGCATCGACTATGTCGGCCAGGAGCTGGTGCGGCTTTCGACGACGCCGGTGTGGGACAATGGCCAGATTACGCCGCGCCCGTTCGTGCTGCGGGTGTTCGCGGCCGCCACGCCCGCCGGCTGGACCATCATGCCGGGCGGCTTTTGCCGGATCGCCGAACAGCCCGACGCCCGCGCGGTGTCGATGGGAAACGGCGCGCGCGCTGCCGACGTCTGGGTGGTCGCCGACCGGGCGGTTTCGACCGCAACACTGCTTCCCGCGGTCGACACGGTGCGGATCAAGCGCATCGCCGGCGTGGTGCCGAGCCGGGCCGCCGACAATCTGTTCTGGCTCGGCCGCTATCTCGAGCGCGCCGAGGCGACGCTGCGGCTGGTGCGCGCGCTTGGGCCGCAGCGCGACCCCGGCAAGGGATCGCCGACCGTGTTGCACTCCGTCGAGCGGATTCAGCGGTTGCTGGTGACATGGGGCGCGACCTCGCAGGCCTCGCGAACCCAACCCTCGAGGATCGCCGCGGAAGCCCTTCAGGCTGAAGACAAATTCGGCTCGGCTCTGTCCCTGGTGCGGGCGGCGCAGCGGACCGCGACCTCGCTGCGCGAACGGCTTTCGCCGGATGCCTGGCAGGTCATTACCGAAATGGTTGAGCGGCTTGCGCAGGAGGTTGAAGACGATGACGGCGTGGTCAGCGCCGCCGAACTGACGCTGCAGGAGCTCGCGAGCTTCGCAGGCCTGGCCCAGGAAAACATGAACCGCGCCGCCGGCTGGCGCTTTCTGGAGATGGGTCGCCGTGCCGAGCGCGCCATCAATACCGCCCGCTTCGCGCGCCAATTCGCCTATGACGAAGCCGGCAGTGAGGACCTCGACATCCTGCTGACCCTGGTGGATTGCCAGATCACCTATCGTTCGCGCTATCTGATCGGGCCGCTGCTGGCGCCGGTGCGCGATCTGGTGGTGCTCGACCCCTATAATCCGCGCTCGGTGGCGTTCCAGGTCTCGGCGCTGAACGACCACATCGCGAGCCTGCCGAGCCTGAAGGAGGGCGGCCTGATCGAGCGGCCGCAGCGTCTCGCGGTTGCGCTGCAGGCGACATTGACGACGGCGGAGGCATCGAGCCTCGATACCAAGACGCTGTTTGCGCTGGAGCAGGATCTGCTCACCCTCGCCGATGCGATCGGCTCGCATTATTTTCCGCACGGGCCCAATGCGAGCCGGCCGGAAAAGCTGACGGGCCTCGCGTGATCTACGACATCCGTCACGTCACCACCTACGGCTACGAAAGTCCGGTCAGTTTTGCGCGCTGCTCGCTGCGGCTCGAGCCGCGAAGCGACGACGGCCAGCAATTGATTTCGCACAGCGTCGATATCAGGCCGCGGCCGGCGGACCGCACCCAGCGGCGCGATTTCTTCGGCACCCTGACCGAGAGCATCCTGATCGAAACCGCGCATCGCAACCTTCGCATCGACAGCCGCTCGCGGGTGTCGGTTTCCCGCCGCGCGCCGGGCCGCACCACGCAGGGACCTGCCTGGGAGAACGTCCGCGACGTGGCGTTCGCCGCCACCAGCCTCGGTCCCGCCTCGCCAATCGGCTATGTGTTCGCGAGCCCGCTGGTGCCGGTGCTCGAGCCGGTCACCGAATACGCGGCGGTGAGCTTTTCGCCGGCCGGCGGCGTCCTTGCCGGCGCGGTCGATTTGATGCACCGGATCCGCACCGAGTTCAAATACGACCCGAAGGCCACTGTGATCTCGACGCCGCTCAAGGAAGTATTCGAGAAGCGCCACGGCGTCTGCCAGGATTTTGCCCATGTGATGATCGCAGGGCTGCGCGGGCTCGGGCTGCCGGCCGCCTATGTCTCCGGCTATCTGCGCACCATCCCGCCGCCGGGCCGGCCGCGGCTGCAGGGCGCGGACGCGACGCACGCCTGGGTCTCGCTATGGTGCGGAGAGGGGATCGGCTGGGTCGGCTTCGATCCGACCAACGACCTCTTGGTCGAGAACGATCACATCGAGCTCGCGGTGGGACGGGACTTTTCCGACGTCTCGCCGGTCGACGGCATCATCGTCGGCTCGCGCAAGCAAAAGCTCGGCGTCGCCGTGGACGTGCTGCTGGTGGAATGAGACGGGGCCGCGAGCCGCCGGCGCAGCCACAGGCACACTGTCATCCTCCGCGAAAGCGGGGGGATCCAGTACGCCGCGGCTTCACCGTTCTATCGCAACTGCTCTGGATTACGCCGTCCGTCGCGCGCCATCGAGCGGGTCGGCGCGCAGATTGTGGAAGAATTTGTCGACCTCGCGCGACAGCGTTTCCGCCGTCGAGGTCAGTTCGCCCGACGTCGAGAGCACCGAAGCCGCGGATTTGTTGGTCTCGCCGATGGCGTCCGAAAGCGAGGTGATGTTGGCCACCAGCGTCTCGTTGCCCTGGGCGGCGGATTGCGCGTTCACCGAAATCTCGCGGGTCGCGATATCCTGTTGCCCGACCGCGCTGGCGATATTGGTGGTGACCTCATTGATGTCACGCACGGCATTGCCGATCTCGCGAACCGCATCGACGGCGTTGCGCGTCGATACCTGGATAAGGCTGACGTTCTGGCCGATTTCGGAGGTCGCCTTTGCGGTCTGCTCGGCCAGCGCCTTGACTTCGTGCGCGACTACCGCGAAGCCGCGGCCGGCATCGCCGGCGCGGGCGGCCTCGATGGTCGCGTTGAGCGCCAGGAGGTTGGTCTGTTCGGCAATGGTCTGGATCAGATGGAGCACGCCGTCGATACGCTGGGTTGCGGCCGCGAGGCTTTCGATTTCGGCGATCGACTTTTCGGTCCGAAGGCCGGCCTGCCCGACGACGCCGGCGGATTGGCGGACCTGCCGACCGATTTCCTCGACCGATGCCGACAGCTCTTCGGCGGCACTGGCGACGGCGAATACATTGCTGGAGGCCTGTTCGGTCGCGCCGGTGGCGGTGACCGCGCGGCCGTTGGCATCCGACGCCACCCTGGTGATCGACTGCGCGGTGTTGCGCATCGCCGAGGCGTTGTCGGCGACGGCGCGCAGCACGTTTCCAATCGCGCCGCGGAATTGTTCCACCGAGGTTTCGATATGGCGAGCGCGTTCGTCGCGCGACCTGGATTCTTGCAAGACCTGCGAATTGAGATTGCGATTGCGCGCCATCGCCTCCTGAAAAATCCGGATCGCCCGCGCCAACGCGCCGATCTCGTCGGCCCGGTCGATATGGGGCACCTCGACATTCTCCGCGCCTTCGGCGACCTGCTTGATGGTGGCGGTGATGAGCGAAAGCGGCCGCGCCACCGAGCGGGAAATGAGCAGCACGCCGACGATGACCACGATCAGCGCGAGGGCACCGAGGCAGGTCAGGACAAACGACATATTGCGGTTGGCCGCGGTCTGCAGCACGATCTGCCCGGATCGTTCGTCATAGACCCTGGACAGCGCCTCGAGGTCCTTGTTAAGCGCGGAGCGCACCGCGCGATTGGCATCGTTGTCGCCAAACTCGCGGCCGGCGGCTGGGCTGATTTCGACGGCACGGCGGACCAGTTCCTTGCGGAAATCGACGAACTGGAGGATGCGCTTCTTGAACACCGCGAACTGCCCGGCATCATCGGAGCGGATGATGGATTCCCAATCCTTGACCACGGAGAGGATCCGGTCGTTGAACTTGAGCAGCCCGTCGCCGAACTTCTTCACGGCGGCGGCGTCCGCCGACATGTAGACGCCGCGGGATTCCATCACCACCGCATAGACAAGCGAATTGACGCGCTCGACGTTGAGCGCGGCGCGGCTTGCGGTCTCGATGGCCCCGGTGAGCTCCGCGTTGCTGCGGCTGTTATAATCGGACAGAAAGGTGATCGCCGCGGTCAGAAGCGCAAACAGCGCGAACACGGCATAGAGCTTGCCGGCGAGCGAAAGCCGCGACATCATGCCGTTGCCGGATGCGGGATTCCCAGACTTCGTTGCTTCAGCCATCCAGGCCTCCTCAGAGGCCGCTTGTCACCGTCGGCCGCCCAAAAAGCATGCGAAATCCAGGTGCATAAATCATAAACCTTTGATTCAAATTGGAGCATTTCGTGCAAATTGTATAATTGTACCGTGGAAATCGGGCAAAGCTTTACAATTCGTTGCTTTAAAGCGCTGATGGTCCGGAGCCGCCATGGTCTATCGCTGCACCATCGATGCCACGTCCTATGTCTTCGAGAGCCTGCGCGACCTTCTGGCCAAGGCCACGCCGCCGCGCTCCGGCGACCGCCTGGCGGGAGTCGCGGCCGATAGCGCGGAGCAGATGATCGCGGCGCGGATCGCGCTGTCAGACGTGCCCTTGAAGCAATTCCTGCACGAAGCCGTCATTGCCTATGAAGACGACGAAGTCACGCGCCTGATCATCGATACCCACGACGCGTCAGCCTTTGGCGCGGTGTCGTCGCTGACGGTCGGTGCGTTCCGCGATTGGCTGCTCTCGGATGCGGCGACGACCGAGACGCTGAGAAAATTGTCACGCGCGGTGACGCCGGAAATGGCCGCGGCGGTGTCAAAGCTGATGCGCAATCAGGACCTCATCCTGGTGGCGAAGAAGTGCGAGGTGACGACGGCGTTTCGCAATACCATCGGCCTGCGCGGGCGGATGAGCGTGCGGCTGCAGCCCAACCATCCCTTCGACGATCTGAAGGGCATCACGGCCTCGATCCTGGACGGCCTGCTGCTCGGGTCCGGCGATGCCTGCATCGGCATCAATCCGGCCAGCGACGATCCACAGATCATCGGCGGGCTGTTGCGGCTCCTCGACGACATCGTCACGCGGCTGCAGATTCCGACCCAGGCCTGCGTTTTGACCCACATGACGACGACATTGGGATTGATCGAGCAGGGCCTTCCGGTCGATCTGGTGTTTCAATCGGTCGCGGGCACGCAGGCGGCCAACCGCAGTTTTGGCGTCGATCTCGCGCTTCTCGAACAAGCCCGTCAGGCGGGATTGTCGCTCGGGCGCGGCAGTGTCGGCAGCAATGTGATGTATTTCGAAACCGGGCAGGGCTCGGCGCTGTCGGCCGGCGCCCATCACGGCGTCGACCAGCAGACCTGCGAGGCCCGCGCCTATGCGGTCGCGCGCGCGTTCGATCCGCTGCTCGTCAACAGCGTGGTCGGCTTCATCGGCCCGGAATATCTGTTCGACGGCAAGGAAATCATCCGCGCCGGGCTGGAGGATCATTTCTGCGGAAAACTGCTCGGCCTGCCGCTCGGCGTCGACGTCTGTTACACCAACCATGCGGAGGCCGACCAGGACGACATGGACAATCTCTTGACGCTGCTGGCCGCCGCCGGCGTGACCTTCATCATGGGGGTGCCCGGCGCCGATGACGTCATGCTGAACTACCAATCCACCTCATTCCACGATGCACTTTATATCCGCGACCTGTTCGGGCTGCGGAGGGCGCCGGAGTTCGACGATTGGCTGTTTCGTGCAGGGCTTGCCGATGCCGGCTTTCGCCTTGCCGGCAACACGGGGCTGCTACCCGATTTTGCGATGCGGTTGATCGCGGAAAGCGCAACTAAAATGTGAACCCGGGTGCAACATGGGCCGTCTCAAGCTTGGTGCGCTGCCACAATGTTGAGGAATTTGTAGCCCAGCTTTCAGGCACGTGCTTAAATAATGGGGTCGCTAGAGGAATCGCGATGAGAGCTGAGGGCATTGCAACGGTACGACGCATCCTGTGCGTCTTTCCGCGTTATACGTCTTCTTTCGGCACGTTCGAGTACTCCTATCCGTTGACCGATGGTGTGCAGGCCTTCATGCCGCCGCAGGGTTTGCTGTTGATCGCGGCCTATCTGCCGGAGAACTGGCCGGTTCGTTTCGTCGACGAAAATATCCGCCCGGCCACCAAGGAAGACTTCGAATGGGCGGAGGCGGTTTTCGTCAGCGGCATGCACATCCAGCGCCAGCAGATGAATGATATTTGCCGCCGCGCGCATGGCTTCGATCTCGCGGTTGCGATCGGCGGGCCCTCGGTCTCAGCCTGCCCGGACTACTATCCCTCGTTCGACTATCTCCATGTCGGCGAACTCGGCGACGCCACCGATGAGCTGATTGCGCGGCTGGCGCAGGATCCCTCCCGCCCCGACCGGCAGGTGGTGCTGACGACCAAAGACCGCCTCGACATGACGAGCTTTCCGATCCCGGCCTATGAGCTTGCCGAGGTCAAACGCTATTTTCTCGGCAGCATCCAGTATTCGAGCGGCTGCCCCTATCAGTGCGAATTTTGCGATATCCCCGGCCTGTACGGCCGCAACCCGCGTCTCAAATCGCCGCAGCAGATCATCGCCGAGCTCGACAAGTTGCTCGAGTGCGGGGTGATGGGCTCGGTCTATTTCGTCGACGACAATTTCATCGGCAACCGCAAGGCCGCACTCGATCTGCTGCCGCATCTGATCGAGTGGCAGAAAAAAACCGGCTACGTGATGCGGCTCGCCTGCGAGGCGACGCTCAACATCGCCAAGCGGCCGGAGATTCTCGAGAAGATGCGCGAGGCGTTCTTCGTCACCATCTTCTGCGGCATCGAAACCCCCGATCCCGATGCGCTGAAGGCGATGCGCAAGGACCACAACATGATGGTCCCGATCCTGGAAGGCGTGCGTACCATCAACAGTTACGGGTTGGAGGTCGTCTCCGGCATCATCATGGGGCTCGACACCGACAAGCCGGAGACCGGCGAGGCGTTGCTTGGCTTTGTCGAGGAGTCGCGGATTCCGCTTCTGACCATCAATCTGTTGCAGGCGCTGCCGAAGACGCCGCTGTGGGATCGCCTGGAGCGCGAAAACCGCCTGATCCAGGACGACGATACCCGCGATTCGAATGTCGATTTCCTGCTGCCCTATGACCAGGTCGTCGGTGCCTGGCGCAAATGCATGGAAGTCGCCTACCAGCCGGAACGATTATACGCGCGCTACCAGCATCAGGTGGATTACACCTATGCCAACCGCCTGAAGGTACCGGTCAGCGAGGCGCAGAAGAGCTGGCCCAATATCAAGCGCGGATTGATCATGCTCTCGAAGATTTTCTGGAAGGTCGGCGTGCTCGGCGACTACCGCAAGGTGTTTTGGCGATTTGCATTGCCGCGGCTGCGGAAAGGCGACATCGAGGGCCTGATTTCCTCGGCGCTGGTCGCCCATCATTTGATCCTGTTCGCGCGCGCCGCCTCGGTCGGCCAGCAGAACGCGTCGAACTATTCGCTGCGGCTGCGCGAGGCATCGGTCCCTGCCGAGTAGTGACACATGAAAACGCCCGCGCCACCGTCCCGTTCGACACGGGATCTGGGCCGGTTCACGCCGGCGCGCGTTGGTCTCGGGCGGGCCGGCGTCAGCCTGCCCACCAAGGCGCTGCTCGACTTTACCCTCGACCACGCGCGCGCCCGCGACGCCGTCCATGCCGCCTTCGATGCACCGGCTGTCATCGCAGGCCTTGGCGGTATCGGCGTTGCGGCGCTCGCTGTTCGCAGCAATGCGCGCGATCGGACGGAATATCTCCGGCGGCCCGATCTCGGACGGACCCTCGATCCGGTCTCGCAGCGCTTGCTGGCGGACAACGGCGGCAAGCCGTGCCGGCTTGCGATCGTGGTCGGCGATGGCCTGTCGCCGACGGCGGTCGACACCCATGCGGTGCCGCTGCTCCGCCGCCTCGTTCCCCGGCTTGCCGTCGACGGCATCGACATCGGCCGCACCGTGGTGGCATCGGGGGCGCGGGTCGCGTTGGGCGATGAGATCGGCGCGATTTTGGCGGCGCGCATGATGGTCATGCTGATCGGCGAACGGCCGGGCCTGTCGGCGTCGGACAGTCTCGGAGCCTATCTCACCTTTGCGCCGCGGCCGGGCTTGACCGATGCCGAGCGCAATTGCGTTTCCAATATCCACGGCGCCGGGCTCGGCTACGACGAAGCCGCTTTCAGGATAGCCTGGCTGGTTCGCGAGGGCCTCGCGCGGGAAGTAACCGGCGTCGGGTTAAAGGATGAAAGCGGCGGCGGAATGCCCGGTGATTCACGACAAATTCAAAACGGTCAATGACAAACCCGCCAGCAAACCTGTGACTTGAGGCCCATTATCGCCGCCTTCGCGCCGATTTGCGCTAGCGTGTGCGCTTGCGAGACGCCGCCAAGACCTGCTAAACCTCCGGCCGTAAATTTGCCGCATGTTTTCAAGGGCTAGCGCCGATCATCGAGGGCCCGCAGAGGCCGCATTCGCGCTCCCGAACCTAACGCTTAAACAAATTGGCCGATGCGAGAACTGGACAAGGCATGCCCGAAAAGACCAGCGACAGTGAGGTCCACGTCGAGAAGGAAGAGCAGCGCCCGGGCGCCAGCATCGCCTTCGGGCTGGAGCGACTCGGGCTGATTGCGGTTCAAAAGCCGGTCCTGTCCTGCATTATTCTCGTCGCTCTGATCATCGGCGCGCTGTTCGGCATCGACCGAATCAAGATCGACGATTCGCTGAGCCAGCTGTTCCGCTCCAATTCCAAGGATTACAAACAGTACGAGGCGGAGACCAAGCGCTTCCCGGCGGTCGAATTCGACGTGCTGGTCGTGGTCGAGGGCAAAACGCTGCTCAAGCGCGAAAATCTGGAAAAGCTGCGCGATCTCGTCACCGACATCCAGCTCGTCGAGGGCACGCGCGGGATCATTTCGCTGTTCTCGGCGCGCCAGGCGCCGGCGCCCGGCAAGCTGCCGGCGGCGCTGTTCCCCTCGGAACTGCCGCAAGGCGCCGACTACGACAAATTCATCGAGACCGTCAAAACCAACGAGATCATCCGCGGCAAGCTGTTGTCCGAGGACGGCACGCTGGCGCTGATCGTGCTGTCGCTCGAACCGGAGGTCGTCGCCAGCAACAAGCTCGGCAAGACGATCGGCGATATCAGAAAGTTGATGGCCGAGGATCTCCAGGGCAGCGGCCTCAAAGCCGAATTGTCCGGCGTTCCCGTCATGCAGCTCGAAATCCGCAACGCGGTCAAACGCGACGGGCTGACCTACAACATCCTCGGAATCCTGGCCGGCTGCATCATCGCGATCATCTTCTTCCGCAAGATATCGTTCATGGTGGTGGCCGCGTTCCCGCCGATCATCGCGATCATACTCGCGCTCGGCGGCCTCGGCTGGGCCAATTTCAACCTCAACATGTTCTTGAACGTGATGACGCCGCTGATCATGGTGATCAGCTTCTCCGATTCGATGCAGCTGACGTTCGCGGCGCGCGACCGCCTGATCGCGGGGCAGGACAAATACACCGCGTTCAAGAACGCCGTGATGGTGGTCGGGCCGGCCTGCGTGCTCACCCATGGCACCGCCGGCATATCGTTCATCGCGCTGCAGTTCTCCAATTCCGACCTGATCCGCAAGTTCGGCGAGGCAGGCCTTGCCGCCACCATCATCGCGCTGATCGCGGTGCTGTCGCTGGTGCCGGTGTTCGGGGTGCTGTTCGTGCGCAACGAAAAAGTGTTCGCCGTGAAATTCCAGAGCGCCGATGCCGGCGTTCAGATGTTGCGCAATTTTTGCTACTGGATTGCGGTGCGCATGGTCTCGAGGCCCGGGCTGTTCAGCCTGATCGCGGTGATCTTCGTCGGCGGCCTCGCGGTGGTCTACGCCAATCTGGAGCCGCGCTACCGGCTCGCCGATCAGGTGCCGGACAAGCAGCAGGCGGTCGCGGCATCGGGGCGTCTCGACGCCAAGCTGACCGGGGCGAACGCGATCGACGTGCTGATCGAATTCCCCAAGGGCGCCTCGCTGTATTCGCCGGAAACGCTGCAGACCATCGCCGACGTTCACTCGACGGTCGAGAAACAGCCGGGCGTCGGCAATGTCTGGTCGTTGGAGACGCTGCGGCGCTGGCTTGCGGAAAAGGCCGGAAGTTCCGATGTCGCGACCTTGAAGGAATACGTCAACCTGATCCCTGAATATCTGGTGCGGCGTTTCATTTCCGCCAATCAGGATGCCGTGGTGGTGTCGGGCCGGGTCCCGGATCTCGATTCAAGTCAAATTCTTCCCGTCGTCGAAAATCTCGATCATGCGCTGAACACGGTGCGCAAGGCGCATCCCGGTTACGAGATCGCCGTCACCGGACTTTCGGCGATTGCCGCGCGCAACAGCGCCAGCATGATCGAAAAGCTCAATCGCGGGTTGACGATCGAGTTCGCGCTGGTCGCGATCTTCATCGGGCTCGCCTTCCGTTCGGTGGTCGTGATGTTCTCCTGCATTCTGCCGGGCATTTTCCCGGTGGTGCTGTCGGGCACGGTATTGTATCTGCTCGGGGAGGGATTGCAGTTCGCCAGCGTGGTGGCGCTGACGGTGTCGTTCGGCCTCGGGCTGAGCGCGACGATCCACTTCCTCAACCGGCTCAGGCTCGAATCGAAGCCCGGCATCAGTCCCGAACTGGCGGTCGAGCGCGCGACCGTGCTGGTCGGACCGGCGCTGATCCTGACCACGGTAGTGTTGGCCTGCGGCCTGGTGGTGACGGTGTTTTCCGACCTGCCGTCGTTGCGCCTGTTCGGCTGGCTCTCGGCCTTCTCGATGATTGCAGCGCTGGTCGCCGACCTCTTCATCCTGCGGCCGACGGCCATGTTCCTGATCAATTTGTCGGAGCGGATTCGCGGGCGCATGCACGCGAAGCCGACGGAGTAAAGCCGGGCGAACGGATGGGGAAGCGTGGCCTGCCGGCCTGAGACAGCTTTGCCGAACTGTCGTCAAGTTGCGATAGGCTCGATCGGCCACCGGGGAGCAAGCTCACTGCGATGACCGTCCAGGACACCGAATTCAACCTCGAACTCAGCCGTCGCAAGCTGCTCGCCGCCGCGGGTCTTGGCGGAGGGGCCGCAGTAGTGGCGTCCCTCATCGGCGCCGGCGAGGCCGAGGCCGCATCCCCCTCACGCCAATCGCCCGATCCGGTGGCGACACCTCCGGTCGCCGGCCTGCACCTGCAGTTCGGCGCGGATGCATCCTCGGAGATGGTGGTGTCCTGGCATACGCTGCAACCCGTTCACAATCCCCGCGTCGTGCTCGGGCACCTCGATGGCAAGCTCGAGCAAACCGTCGAGGCCAAGGAAACCAGTTACACCGACGCCAAGGCCGGCCAAATCGTCTACGCCTACCATACGAAGCTCGCACGACTGCGGCCCGATTTCGCTTATCTGTACGGTGCCATGCACGACGGCGCCGCGCCGGAATTCGGTACCTTCCGCACCTCTCCGCGCGGTCGCGCACCGTTCACGTTCACGAGCTTCGGCGATCAGGGCACGCCGACGCTTGGCAAGAAGTACGTGCCGCCCGCCGGGGTGACGATGCCGGCACCCCCGTTTGTAAACGACAATCTCGGCTCGCCGGCGGCGGGCGATACCACGCTCGGCGTGGAGCGGCTGCAACCCTTGTTCCACCTGTTCAACGGCGATCTCTGTTACGCCAATCTCGCCGAGGACCGGGTGCGGACCTGGTGGGATTTCTGGGAGAACAACAGCCGCAGCGCCCGTAAGCGTCCCTGGATGCCATCGGCCGGCAACCACGAGAATGAGCTGGGCAACGGACCGATCGGGTATCGGGCCTATCAGACCTATTTCTCGGTGCCGGAATCGGCCGGCCAGACCGATGTGACGCGTGGGCTTTGGTACGCCTTCACCGCCGGCTCGGTCCGCGTGATCAGCATCGCCAACGACGACATCTGCTACCAGGACGGCGGCAACTCCTATGTCCGCGGCTATTCGCAAGGGGCCCAGAAGGCCTGGTTGGAAAAGGAATTGGCCGCCGCCCGTCAAAATAACGATATCGACTGGGTCGTCGTGTGCATGCACCAGGTCGCGATCTCGACGGCCGACATGTTCAACGGCGCCGACCTCGGGATCCGGGAGGAATGGGTGCCGTTGTTCGACAAGTATGGCGTCGACCTCGTGGTGTGCGGGCATGAGCACCACTACGAGCGCTCGCACCCGATCCGGGGCCGGGAATCGAACGCCACCCTGACGCCGGTCCCCGCAGCAACCGCCATCGACGAAATCGACACCACCAAGGGAACGGTGCACATGGTCATCGGCGGCGGCGGAACGTCGGTCCCATCGAACCAGCTGTTCTTCAACCCGCCGCAGTGTCGGGTGATCACCGCCGTCGGCGAACCGGACCCGGCGACAGGCAAGCGTCCGCCTGTCTACGTGAAGGAGCAAGCGCCGTGGTCGGCGGTGCGAAACGGGGCGCATTCCTACGGCTTCGCGGCATTCACCGTCGATCCTGGGTCAGATCGCGGCGGCAGCACCACGATCAAGGTCACTTATTACGACGTGGTGGGGCCGGACGGTCAGCTGGCCCCGTTCGAATCCTTCACGCTGCGCCGCCCCCGCCGCGACTAGCTAGAGCATGATCCGGAAAAGTGGAAACCGGTTTTCCGAAAAGATCATGCTCAGACAAAAGCTCGCGCATTTTCAAGCCCGGTGGCTTCATCCTTGGAGACGCACGCTAACGCGTGTTCCTCAGAGGCTGTGAATCTTTCAATTTTTGCGTTTTCCGACATGAGTCAAATCAAGGGCTTAGACCCCTAGAAACCGTCGAAATTCGAATACATTCACAAACTCTCAGGATGAGGTTCGCCAACCCTGATGGCGAGCCGGCATCGCGAGCGCGCCTCAGCTCTTCACCATCGTGATGTTGACGCCCCTGATCTCGCCCTTGGAGCTGATCTGCACCGTCTGCTTGTTGCCATTGGTGCGCAAGGTCAGGTTGGCGGCAAATCCGGAAGCTTCGACGAACACGTCGATCTGGCCGCCGCCCGCGGTGCCCTGCAGATTGCCGAAAATATTGCGGCTGGCTTCGCTCCAGTTGCCGGAAATGCGGTCGCCCTGGCTCGTGACATCGCTGCTCAGGTCGAACTTGTAGCTGTCGCTGGCGCAATGCAGGCTTTGCTTCAGACCGAGGCCGCTGCCGTTGACCTTGTAGTCGGCCTTGCATCGGATGCGCTCGGTGGTTCCGTCGGAAAGCGCAACTGTCCCATTGCCGGACCATGATCCGTCAAAACCGGCGAATGGGCCAGACTGGGCATGACCTGCCGACACCGACAACATGAGTGCGGCGCCGACGCCGGCAGCCGTGATCGCCTGTCCAAACAAGCGGGAACCAAACAGTGTCATATCGGATTTTCCCATTTTAAATTGACGCTCTAATACAAGATACGTCTCGCCGCATCGAAGTTTTAGTGTCGCCGCAGAGTGTTAGGTTCAAATGACAAATCGCGGCCCCGGCGAGTGCGCCGGCCGGTCGGCAGCCCCGGACCGGCTCGAGCCTAAAATACACAACCCGCGCCGCGCAGGCGAACGGCATTTTTCGCCCGAGCGAAATCCGATGTTCCGGATATCGCCCAGGGTCCGCGTCAGCCTGGAAAGCGGGGCATAGCTGCAACAGTCAAGCGCGAAAATCTCAATCTGGAAAATAATCTTGTAATATCAGATGGTTATTTGTTTCAATATATTGTCTTTAGGAAGCCCCCGCCGCAAATTTGGCCGCATTTGCCAGCGCTTCTGGCTGGCTCCTGCTGCGGTCCGCGGCATTCGCAATCATAGACTGTCCCGGTGATGCCATGTGCTTTTCGGGTTGGATTTCCCTACCGTTAGAAGAAGGAACACGATGTCTAAATTTTTCCTGGCACTCACCTTGTTGTCGCTATCGCTTTCCTCCACCGCCATCGCCGATCAGCCGCGCAGCGGCACGCCGGAGGAACAGGCGGCCTGTTCGCGCGACGTTCAGCGCTACTGCCGCCCGGTGATCGATCAGGGCGATTTCACGGTTCTGGCCTGCCTGCAGCAAAATCGCCCCAAGATCTCCAAGGCCTGCGATCAGGTGCTGAAGACCCACGGGCAATAGAACGCTCTACGCGTCCGGTAATCGGCTGTTATCGGCCCATTTCGGACGCGGCGGCCGTTGCGAGCGATCGCAGATAGCATTGGTTTTGGCGTCGTATTCCCCTATATGGGGTCTGCGATCCCTTCGCATGCGCGTCTTTTACCGGACCATGCGAATTCACGATTTCCAGCGAATGCAGCCAGTTTGCTAAATGACCAGCGCGAGCGAATTGCGATCCGGCAAGACTCACCGCGACGAGAACTTTCCGGTCGCGTCATGGATCATTCATCCCCGCCACCGGGCGTTGATTCTTGCGTTCTACAATTTCGTCCGCACCGCCGACGATATCGCCGATCACGCAACGCTGAGCGAACAGGAAAAGCTCCGCTATCTCGACTTGCTCGAAGCCGAACTGCTGGGCAAGGGCGACAGCCAGCAGGAGGCCGTCAATCTGCGGCGCGCGCTTTCGGAGCGCTCAATGCCGCCGCGCCATGCGCTCGATGTGCTGGTCGCGTTCCGGATGGACGTAACAAAGCTTCGCTACGAGAACTGGGACGAAGTGATTCATTATTGCCGCTATTCGGCGATGCCGGTCGGCCGCTTCATGCTCGACGTCCACGGCGAGAGCACCTCGACCTGGGCTGCATCGGATGCGCTCTGCGCCGGGCTGCAGATCAACAATCACCTGCAGGATTGCGGCAAGGATTTTAGAAACCTCAATCGTGTCTACCTGCCGCGCGATGCGCTCGCAGCCAGCGGCGCCGCGCTCGAAGCGCTTGGCGAGGGCAGGGCGTCGGGCCCGCTATTGCAATGCCTGCATTCGCTCGCAGCGCGGACCGAGGCGCTGCTTGACGAAAGCAAATCGCTCTCCGCCGAGGTGAAGGATTTTCGGCTCGGGCTCGAGATCTCGGTGATCCAGGCCTTTGCCGACAAGATCGTCCGGCTTTTGAAAGTGCGTGATCCCCTGAGCGAAAAAGTGCATCTCGGCCCGACCGAACTGCTCGCGCACAGTCTTGGTGGGGTGGCAGGCGAGATCGCCCGCCGCGCGGCAGGACGGCGGCCCGTATCCAAACCGGCGGCCGGCGCATGACGCTCGAGGCGGCGGCAGGGAGCACCAGTTACGGGACAGCCGCGTCCGGCAGTTCGTTCTATGCCGCGATGCGCATTTTGCCGCGCGAGCAGCGCGAGGCGATGTTCCAGATCTACAGCTTTTGCCGGCAGGTCGACGACATCGCCGATTCCGATGGTCCGCGGCCCGAGCGGCTGGCAGCACTTGCCCAGTGGCGCGACGACATCGACGCGCTGTATCGCGGCGATCCGCCACAAAGACTCGCTGACTACGCCGCCTCGGTGCGGCGGTTCGACTTAAAGCGCGAGGATTTCCTCGCCATCATCGATGGCATGGAAATGGATGTGCCGCAGGATATTCGCGCGCCGGATCTCGCCACGCTCGATCTTTATTGCGACCGCGTCGCGAGCGCGGTCGGGCGTTTGTCGGTACGGGTGTTCGGCCTGCCGCAGGACGACGGCATCCTGCTCGCGCATCATCTTGGCCGCGCTTTGCAGCTCACGAATATCCTGCGCGATATCGACGAGGACGCCGCGATCGGCCGGCTGTATTTGCCGCTCGAAGGGCTACTGCACGTCGGCATCACCAAATTCGATCCGCTCAACGTCACCGCCAATCCGGCGCTGCCGAAAGTATGCGCGCCGCTGGTCGAGCGGGCGCGAATGCATTTTGAAAAGGCCGACGAGGTGATGGGCCGCAACTCGCGGCGCGTGGTGCGCGCGCCGCGGATCATGTCGAAATATTATCGCGCGATCCTTCAATTGCTGGTCGAGCGGGGTTTTGCCGCGCCGCGCGCGGCGGTTCGCCTCAACAAGCTCGCCCGCCTCGCCATCATCCTTCGCTACGCCTTCATCTGATGCCAGATACCGTCCACATCATCGGCGCTGGAATTTCGGGCCTCTCGGCAGCCGTTCGGCTGGCGAACGAGAATTTCATGGTACATGTCCATGAAGCAACCCAACAGGCCGGCGGCCGCTGCCGTTCGTATTTCGACGCGGCGACCAACCTGACCATCGACAACGGCAATCATCTCCTGCTCTCCGGCAACCGTCACGCGGTGGCCTACGCGCGCACGATCGGCACCGAGGCGGGATTGGTCGGGCCCGAGCGCGCGCAATTCCCGTTTGTCGATCTTTCGACCGGGCAGCGCTGGCAGCTCGACCTCGGCGACGGAAAGCTGCCGCTATGGGTGTTCGATGAGGCGCGCCGGGTGCCCGATACGGGCCTGCTCGATTATCTCGCCTTGATGCCGCTGCTCTGGGCCGCCAACAGCAAACTGGTCGGCGATGCCATCCCCTGCAAGGGGACGCTGTACGACCGGCTGGTGCAGCCGCTGCTGTTGGCGGCGCTCAACGTCGATCCGCCGCAGGGGTCGGCGGGCCTTGCCGGCGCGGTGGTGCGGGAAACCTTGCTGGCGGGCGGGCAGGCCTGCCGGCCGCTGATCGCGCGCGAGGGCCTAAGCGCGGTGCTGGTCGAGCCCGCCATCCGGCTGTTGCAGGGGAAGGGCGCCAGCATCCGGTTCGGGCATGAGCTGCGCGAATTTGGGATGTCGGCGGATCAAATCAGCGAATTGAAATTTGGCGGCGATGACGTTGCGATCGGACCTGATGACGCCGTGGTGATGGCGGTGCCGCCACGCCCGGCGGCTGCGCTGCTGCCGGGTCTCAAGACACCGTCAAAATTCCGGGCGATCGTGAACGCGCATTTCCGCGTCGATCCGCCACGGGACCTGCCGCCGATCATGGGCGTGGTGGGGGGACTCGTGGAGTGGCTGTTCGCCTTCCCGCAGCGGCTGTCGGTGACCATCAGCAATGGCGACCGGCTGGTGGACATGCCGCGCGAAGAACTCGCGCTGGCGATCTGGCGGGACATCTGCAAGGCCGCGGGCGTTGCCGGCGAACTGCCGCCGTGGCAGATCGTGCGCGAGCGCCGCGCCACCTTCGAGGCCACGCCAGAGCAGAACGCACTGCGGCCCGGCGCCTCGACCAAGTGGAAAAACCTGTTTCTCGCAGGCGATTGGACTGATACGGGGTTGCCGGCGACCATCGAGGGGTCGGTGCGATCGGGCAACCGCGCCGCCGATCTGGTGCTGGCGATGCGCCGGGCGTGATCGAAATCACAGGCCGTTTGGGTACGGGCGGGCAACTATCACCGGACAGGACTGAACGAGAAGGATCTCGAGCAAAATGCATTCCGGCAACAACACCGTTGGAATTGAGGCCAGTGGAGCGCTAGAGGCGGGCATCGCATCGGCGACGCGCGGGGTGCTCGATTACCGGCAGCCGGACGGACACTGGGTGTTCGAACTGGAGGCCGATTGCACCATCCCGGCGGAATTTGTGCTGCTTCGCCATTACCTCGGCGAGCCGGTCGATGCGGTGCTGGAAGCCAAGATCGCCAACTATTTGCGCCGGGTGCAGGGTGCCCATGGCGGCTGGCCGTTGGTGCACGACGGCGATTTCGACATGAGCGCCAGCGTGAAGGCCTATTTCGCGCTGAAGATGATCGGCGAACCCTCCGACGCGCCGTGTATGGCGCGGGCGCGGGAGGCGATCCGTTCGCGCGGCGGCGCCATCCACAGCAACGTCTTCACCCGCTTCATGCTGGCGATGTTCGGGGTCATGACCTGGCGCAGCGTGCCGGTGCTGCCGATCGAGATCATGCTGCTGCCGCTGTGGTCGCCGTTTCATCTCAACAAGATCTCGTACTGGGCGCGCACCACCATCGTGCCGCTGATGGTGCTGGCGGCGCTGAAGCCGCGGGCGAAGAATGTCAGCGGCGTCGATATCGACGAATTGTTCCTGCAGCCGCCGCGTTCGATCGGAATGACGGCGAAGGCGCCGCATCAGAGCTGGGGCTGGTTTCTCCTGTTCCGCGCGCTCGACAGCGTGTTGCGCCTGATCGAGCCGCTGTTTCCCAAGAAGCTGCGGGCGCGCGCGATCGAGAGCGCGATCACCTTCATCGAGGAACGGCTGAACGGCGAAGATGGCCTGGGCGCGATCTATCCGCCGATGGCCAACGCGGTGATGATGTATGAGGCGCTCGGCAGGCCGGCCGATTATCCGCCCCGCGCCGTCACCCGAAAGGCGCTCGACCGGCTTCTGGTGATCCGCGAGCACGAGGCCTATTGCCAGCCCTGCGTCTCGCCGGTGTGGGATACCGCGCTGACCTGTCATGCCATGATCGAAGCCGGCAGCGACGTGGCATTGCCATCCGCCAAACAGGGCCTCGATTGGCTGGTGCCGAAGCAGGTGCTCGATCTCAAAGGCGACTGGGCCGTCAAGCGGCCGGAGGTTCGCCCCGGCGGCTGGGCCTTCCAATACAACAATGCCTACTATCCCGATCTCGACGACACCGCGGTCGTGGTGATGGCGATGGACCGGACGCGGCGCGCGACCGATAGCCCTGAATACGACACGGCGATTGCCCGCGGCCGCGAATGGATCGAGGGCATGCAGAGCCGTGATGGCGGCTGGGCCGCCTTCGACGTCAACAACCTCGAATATTATCTCAACAACATTCCGTTCTCCGATCACGGCGCGCTGCTCGATCCGCCGACCGAGGACGTCACCGCCCGCTGCGTCTCGATGCTGGCCCAACTCGGCGAGACCGTGCAGAACAGCAAGGCGGTCGCCGACGGCGTCGCTTATTTGCGCCGGACCCAGCTTAAGGAAGGGTCGTGGTACGGCCGCTGGGGCCTCAACTACATCTACGGCACCTGGTCGGTTCTGTGCGCGCTCAATGCCGCGGGCGTCGAGCACCAGGACCCTGTGATTCGCAAAGCCGCGGACTGGCTGCTGTCGATCCAGAACGAGGACGGCGGCTGGGGCGAGGATGCCAAAAGCTACCGGCTCGACTATCGCGGATTCGAGGGCGCGCCGACCACCGCCTCGCAAACGGCATGGGCCTTGCTTGGATTGATGGCGGCGGGCGAGGTTGGGCATCCGGCGGTCGCGCGCGGCGTGGAGTACCTAATAGCCACACAGAACAAAAAAGGGCTGTGGGACGAGCAACGCTATACGGCTACGGGCTTCCCACGGGTATTTTATCTGCGTTATCATGGATATCCGAAGTTCTTTCCGCTCTGGGCCTTGGCGCGGTACCGGAATCTGAGGAACACGAACAGCAGGGTGGTAGGGGTCGGGATGTGAGTTTGGGGGCGGAGGACGCGGTGTTCGCGGGCAATCGGATTGACCCGCGGCCGGTATTGATTGTGACTGGTCTGGTACAGGAAGCCCGCATCGCGGCCGGGCCCGGGATGACCGTCATTTGCAGCAGTAGCGATCCCCAGCAATTGCGGGCGCTTCTGACCGTCTTTGATCCCGCGACGATCCGGGGCGTCATCAGTTTCGGCGTCGCCGGCGGGCTCGATCCGTCGTTGAAATCGGGCGATGTCGTGGTGGCGACCGAAGTTCTGGCCGGCGACACCCGCTGGCTCGCCGGTCTGCCGTTGAATGAAGAAATGATCGCAAGTGTGGCGCTGGGGCGCCGGCGCGTGGTCCGGGGTGGTCTGGCCGGCGTCGAACAGATGGTCGCCGCGCAGGCGTTGAAGGCCGCGCTGCGTTCGGCGACGGGAGCAGCCGCCGTCGACATGGAAAGCCATATCGCGGCCGCCTACGCGGCCAAGGCGGGCCTTCCGTTCGCCGCGCTGCGGGTGATCAGCGACCCCGCCAGCCGGGCGTTGCCGGCACTGGCGATGAGCGCGCTCAAGCCGAATGGCGACATCGACCTGCGCAAGATTTTGCGCGGGGTCGCGCGCAACCCGACGACGCTGCGCGCGCTGGTCTCGACCGGGATCGATTTCAATCGCGCGCTTAGGAGCCTACGCGGCTGTCGAGGCTTTCTGCTGGGCGGCGAGGGCCTCGTCGCGGCGGATCTCTGACAGGCGCTTCTGCACTTCGGCCGAGAACAGGTACTGCGCCGGGCGCTGCTTGGAGAGATCGATCTCGGGCGCCATCGGACCCGTGGTCCGCACGCCGCGCAGTGCCACCCACATTGCCTTGAGCGGATTGTCCAGCGCTGCTTTCGCCGCGGTCGGCTCGTAACCGCAATGCGCCATGCAGTCGGCGCACTTCTCGTACTTGCCGGTGCCGTAGGTCTCCCAGTCGGTGGTCTCCATCAGCTCCTTGAAGGTCTTGGTATAGCCTTCCCCGAGCAAATAGCAGGGCTTCTGCCAGCCGAAGATGTTGCGCGCCGGCATTCCCCAAGGGGTGCATTCGTAGTCCTGATTGCCCGCGAGGAAATCCAGGAACAGGCCGGAATGCATGAAATTCCACTTCTTGCCCTTGCCGAGCGCGAACACGTCGCGGAACAGCTTCTTGGTCTTGGTGCGGTTGAGGAAGTGCTCCTGGTCGGGCGCGCGCTCATAGGCGTAGCCCGGCGACATCGAAACGCCGACGCCGAGTTCAGTCGTGAAGTCGAGGAACTTGGCGATGTCCTCGGCCGCGTGTCCGTCGAAGATCGTTGCGTTGACGTTGACGGTAAAGCCCTTGGCCTTGGCGGCCTTGATCGCCGAGACCGCGCGATCGAACACGCCTTCTTTCGACACCGCCTTGTCGTGGTGCTCCTTCAGGCCGTCGAGATGCACCGAGAAGAACAGATAGGGCGAGGGCTCGAACAGATGCAGCTTCTTTTCCAGCAGCAGCGCATTGGTGCACAGCGACACGAACTTCTTGCGCGCCACGAGGCCGCGCACGATCTCGCCGATCTCCTTGTGGATCAGGGGTTCGCCGCCGGGGATCGCCACCATCGGCGCGCCGCATTCGTCGGCGGCATCCCAGCATTCCTGCGCCGACATGCGGCGATTGAGGATCGCGTCGGGATAGTCGATCTTGCCGCAGCCGACGCAGGCGAGGTTGCAGCGAAACAGCGGCTCAAGCATCAGGACCAGCGGATAGCGCTTTCGGCCAAGCATTTTCTGTTTGATCAGATAGCTGCCGATGCTCAGTTCCTTGAAGAAGGGTATTGCCATTAGAAGTTTCTTTCTGGACTCAAGATAGAGAGGTTGATCAGCCCACAGTCAGTTCGGCTGGAAGCCGGAATTCGATATTTTCTTCCCGACCCGGAAGTACTGACACCGCGACCGGCCCGATCCGCCGCAGCGCGTCGATCACATCATCGACAAGGACTTCCGGTGCCGAGGCACCGGCAGTGATCCCGACGGCCTTGGCGCCCTTCAGCCAATCCGGGTTCAACTCGCTGCCATCGGCAATGAGATAACTCGCGACCCCGACCTCGGTGCCGATTTCGCGTAGCCTGTTCGAGTTGGAACTATTGGTGGCCCCCACCACCAAAATGACGTCCACGAGCTTACTTAGGTCCCTTACCGCAGATTGGCGGTTCTGTGTCGCATAGCAGATATCCCGTATGTCCGGGCCTTGAATATCTGTAAAACGGACCTGAAGGGCCGCAATTATGTCCTTTGTGTCGTCCACGCTTAGCGTGGTCTGGGTGATGTAGGCGACCGGGGTGTCCCGGGGCAGCGTCAAAGCGGCCACATCGTCCACATTCTGGACCAGCAGCACGGGGCCGGGAACCTGGCCCATGGTTCCCTCGACCTCGGGGTGCCCGGCATGGCCGATCAGGATCAGCGCCCGGCCTTTCGACATATAGCGCTTGCCTTGATTATGGACCTTGGTCACCAGCGGGCAGGTGGCATTGAGCACAGGTAGCCCCCGCGCGGCGGCCTCTTCCTCCACGCTGCGCGCCACGCCATGGGCCGAGAACACGGTGACCGCCTGGGGGGGTACTTCCGACAGATCCTCGACGAAAATGGCGCCCTTGTTCTTCAGGCTTTCGACCACGTATTTGTTATGGACGATCTCATGCCGCACATAGACCGGCGGGCCGTATTTCTCGAGCGCGCGCTCGACGATCTCGATAGCCCGCACCACGCCGGCACAAAATCCGCGCGGCTGCGCAAGATACACTTCCATCGGACGCCCGTTACGCAAGTTGCACCAAACTCATTTTCGCCTCTCGGTGTGGCTAGGATGTAGTGTCTGCAATATCCGCACCACCGCAGTTCCCTCCCTAAGCCCGCGGAAGGGCTGGGCTTTGTGTCAAAAAACGCTCGGAGAGAAAAGCCGGATCGCAGGGCGCGACCCGCCGAAGCCCCCAGAGGTAATATGTTACAGTAATCCCCAAATCGTCGCGAAAGCAGTCCCCGGAGGCTCACCTGTTCGTCACTTTACCGTGGGTCCATCCCGGCTATACCAGCCTGCCAGCACGGATTTGGCATGTTTTACGCTGCCGCAGCGTGCCTTGAAAAAGCGCCCAAAAACGACAATAGGACGGTTGCCGGAACTCCGCTAGATAGCGGGCGTTTTCGGCGAGCCGTTAACATTAGAAAGAAAAAATGTGCTGACAAGTATTGTTGTTTCGATTGTTAGGTTCTGCACGCGGTTTGCCCTTCCCACTGTTCTGCTCGCGCTCATCCTTGCGGTAGCGGCGGGTTTCTACACAGTCCGGCATTTTTCGATCAACACCGACATCAACACGATGATTTCGGACAAGCTGGATTGGCGCCAGCGCGATAACCAGTTTGACCAAGCCTTCGATCGAGACAGTACGATCCTTGCCGTGGTGGACGCGCCGACGCCGGAGCTTACCGGCGCGGCGAGCACCGCGCTGGTCCAGAAGTTGTCTGGTGATACCAAGCATTTTCAATCGCTTGAGCCGCTCGGATCCGGCGAGTTCTTTGAAAAGAACGGATTTTTGTTCCTTCCCGTGGCGGACGTCGGTCACCTGACCGGGGAGCTTCAATCCGCCGCGCCGCTGATCGAGATCATGGCCGGCGACCCCAGCATACGGGGGCTGACCGGCGCGCTGGAAACCGGCCTTGCCGGCGTCAAGCGTGGGCAGGTCAAACTGGACGGTACCGAGCGGCCCTTCAACCTGATCGCCCAGACCATCGAGAACGTGCTGAGCACCGGGTCGTCGACGTTCTCCTGGCGCGAACTGGTCAGCGACAAGCCCTTGACCGATAGCGACCGCCGAGCCTTCATCGAGCTCAAGCCGATCCTTGATTTCAACGTGCTTGAGCCCGGCAAGGCGGCTACCGACGCCATCCGCCAGGCGGCCCGCGATCTCAATCTGGCAGGTGAATATGGCGCGCGGGTCCGGCTGACGGGGCCGGTTCCGATCGCCAATGAGGAATTCGCGACCGTGCAGGACGGCGCCATCGTCAACGGCCTCGGCACCGTGCTGGTGGTGCTGTTCATTCTGTGGATGGCGCTGCATTCGAAAAAGATCATTTTCGCGGTGTTCGTGAACCTCTTCATCGGCCTGTCCATCACCACCGCCGTGGGGCTCTGGATGGTGAATTCGCTGAACCTGCTGTCGATCGCGTTTGCGGTGCTGTTCGTTGGCCTCGGCGTCGACTTCGGCATCCAGTACAGCGTCCGCTACCGCTCGGAGCGCTTCAAGAGCGACGATCTCAGGGCAGCGCTCGAGAAGGCGGCCGAACGTTCCGCGGTGCCGCTGTCGCTGGCCGCGATGGCAACCGCTGCCGGGTTCCTGTCATTTCTGCCAACCGACTATAAAGGGATCTCGGAGCTGGGCGAGATCGCCGGCGTCGGCATGCTGGTCGCCTTTACGACCAGCATCACCGTGCTGCCGGCGTTACTGGACCTGCTCAACCCGCCCGGCGAAAGCGATCCGGTCGGCTATGCGTTCCTGGCGCCGGTCGATCGTTTCCTCGAGGACCATCGCGTCGTGATCATCGTCGGCACGCTGCTGATCGCCATCGCCGGCCTGCCGCTGCTTTATTTCCTCCGCTTCGACTTCAACCCGATCAATCTGCGAAATCCAAAGACCGAGTCGATTGCGACCTTTCTCGATTTGCGGAAGGACCCCAACACCGGCGCCAACGCCATCAACGTGATGACGAATTCGGACGCCGACGCGAAGAAGATCGCCGAGCGGCTTGAAAAGCTGCCGGAAGTCGTCAGCGTCAGATGGCTGGAAAGCTTCATTCCCGAAGACCAGCCGGCAAAACTGAAGCTGATCGCGCAAGCCGCCAAAGTCCTCAATCCCGCGCTCTCGCCTGACTCGATCGATCCGGCGCCGTCCGACCAGGAGAATGTCGATTCCCTGAAGGGATCGGCGGAAAACCTGCGCAAGACCGCCGGCGATGCCAAGGGGCCGGGCGCGGTCGCATCGCGCCGGCTGGCCGATGCGCTGTCGAAGCTTGCCGAAGCCGATCAAGCCACAAGGGACAAGACGCAGGCCATCTTCGTCACCCCGCTCAAGATCGTGCTCGATCAGCTCAAGACGTCGTTGCAGGCGCAGCCGGTCAGCCTGAAGACCCTGCCGCCGTCGCTGGTGAATTCCTGGAAAACCAAGGATGGCCTGCAGCGCGTCGAGGCCCTGCCGCGCGGCGATCCGAATGACAACGACACGCTGCGAAAATTTGCCGCCGCCGTTCTCGCCGCCGAGCCGACCGCGGTCGGCGGACCGGTATCGATCCTCAAATCGGGTGAGCTTGTCGTGAAGGCCTTCATCCAGGCCGGCATTTGCGCGCTGGTCGCGATCAGTCTTCTGCTCTGGCTGGCCTTGCGGCGCATCGTCGACGTCTTGCTGACGCTGGTCCCGCTGTTGGTGGCGGGTGCGGTGACGCTGGAAATCTGCGTGTTGATCGGAATGCCGCTCAACTTCGCCAACATCGTCGCGCTGCCGCTGTTGCTCGGGGTCGGCGTGGCTTTCAAGATCTATTATGTGACGGCGTGGCGGTCGGGCAGAACGAATCTACTGCAGTCCAGCCTGACGCGAGCGATATTTTTCAGCGCGCTGACGACGGCGACGGCATTCGGCAGCCTGTGGCTGTCCAGTCATCCCGGCACCTCGAGCATGGGCAAGCTGCTGGCGCTCTCGCTCGTTAGCACGCTCGCCGCGGTGTTGCTGTTCCAGCCGGCGCTAATGGGCAAACCGCGCGATGTCGGGGAGTAGGCAGATATCGCCGACCGGATCGGCCGGATGCGCGGCGGTTGCCAGTTTCTGGCCCGGCATTTTCGGGCTGACCGACCCGGTGGTCTTCGGCAACGCCGTCCCGGCGGTGTGAGGCGGCGCGCCCGGGGTCTTCGGCATGCCCTTGGCCATGCTGTTGGCGGGGCTTGAGGGTATCGGAGGAGCGACGCGGGTCCAGGTCTCCCCTCCGCAGAGAAAGCCCAGCACGCAGCCTTGAATTTCCATCTGGTCGGGCCCGAGCGGCTTGATCGTCGAGCTGTAGAACTGCCCGTCCTTGGCGTTGTAGACTTGGCCTTCCCACTCATCGAGGCCGGGCTTCTTTTTCATGTCGATCAGGATCGGCATGCCAAGCGTCGCCCTGTTCTGTTTCGAGACATCCGGATTGTGCGTATCGCGGCCGCCCGGCTCTTTCTCCCACACCACCGCGCCCCACATGCTGCCATTGCATTCGGCAACCCGGATGTTGGCGACGCCGTCGGCCACCCGCCAGTCGCCGGTCGGGTCCAGCGCCCAGGCCGGCGCAAGGCCTGTCGCCAGAAATATTCCTGCGTATACTATTGGACGCATGGTTTTACGTGGGCAGTGCAACATGGTGTAAACCTGTGCTTAACGGGATCACGCGGACAAGGGCAAAACGCCGCATTGAACGTTTTCAGTTGACGAAATGGCCATCAACCGAAGTATGTAACTGATGCTATATTCAAATCTAGACGTTTCCGAGATGTTTGTGGACCGCCAGTCGCAGCGCAGTTCCATGCATTCGCGCCACTTAAATGAGCAACTGGTCCGGGTCCTCAAGACCATTGGTTACGATGTCGGCTTTCAGAAGGGTCAGGGCCAGTATCTGTTCGATCGCGACGGCGTCCGCTATCTGGACCTATTGAGCGGTTTTGGCGTTTTTGCGATTGGCCGCAATCACCCGGCGCTGCGCAAAGCCCTGAAGAGCGTGCTGGACAGCGACCTGCCCAATCTCGTGCAGCTCGACGTTTCCACCCTTGCCGGGGTTCTGGCCGAACGCCTGCTCGATTATGTGCCCTACCTGGACAAGGTGTTTTTCGCCAATTCCGGGGCGGAATGCGTCGAGGCTGCGATCAAATTCGCGCGCGGCGCGACGGGGAGGCCGGGTATCGTATACTGCGCCCACGCCTTCCACGGCCTGTCCTATGGCGCGCTGTCGCTGACGGATGATCCCAACTTCCGCTCCGGTTTCGAGCCGCTGTTGCCGGGATGCACGCCGATCCCTTTCAACGATCTCGCCGCACTGGAGCAGGCGCTGTCCTCGCGCCAGGTTGCCGCCTTCATCGTCGAGCCGATCCAGGGCAAGGGCGTCAACATGCCCACGGAGGAATTTCTGCCGGGCGCGGCCGCGTTGTGCCGCAAGTACGGCACGTTGATGGTTGCCGACGAAATCCAGACCGGAATGGGGCGGACCGGGCGCTTCCTTGCGGTAGAGCACTGGAATGTCGAACCCGACATGGTGCTGCTCGCCAAGGCGTTGTCCGGCGGTCACGTGCCGGTCGGCGCGCTTTTGACGCGCAAGAGCATCTTCGACAAGATCTTCAATCAGATGGATCGCGCGGTCGTGCACGGCTCGACCTTCGCCAAGAACGATCTGGCGATGGCGGCCGGCATTGCCACGCTCGAGGTGCTGGAATCGGAAAAGCTGATCGAGGCCGCCGCCAAGCGCGGCGCCGAACTTCGGCTGGCGCTGACGCGGATGGTGCCGGGCTATGAATTGATGAAAGAGGTTCGCGGCAAGGGCCTGATGATCGGCGTCGAGTTCGGCCCGCCGAAATCGCTGCGGCTGAAGGCATCCTGGAACGTGCTCGAGACCGCCAACAAGGGCCTGTTCTGCCAGCTGATCACGGTGCCGCTGTTCAAGGATCACAAGATCCTGACGCAAGTTTCCGGCCACGGCAGTCACACCATCAAACTGCTGCCGCCGCTCACCATCACCGAAGAAGACTGCAACTGGATCGAGACCGCGTTCGACAACGTCATCGCCTCCAGCCACAAGGTCCCCGGCGCGATCTGGTCGCTCGGCAAGACGCTGGTCGACAACGCGGTGCGCAAGTCGGCGTAGGCGAGTGCCGTCATTGCCGGGCATAACCGTCCGAAGGACGGCGTCGCTTCTGCTCGCCTATGCCCGGCAATCCATCTTTCTGAAAAGATGCGAAGAGCGATGGATGCCCGGATCAAGTCCGGGCATGACGAGTGTGTTTGCGTATTTGGTCTTCGCCCTTGCTACGGCGATGCGCTGTCATGGGCCGCGGCGCGTTCGAATCGTTGCGGCGAGGCTCAGTCCGCCAGCGGATCGGGCCGAAGCTGGATGTGCACGGCGCGCGGCATTGAGCCCTTGCCGCCTTCCTTGAGCCAGGGCGTGCGGTCGCCATTCGTGCTCCACAGCCCGCGGCCCTTCCAGCCGGCGTTCGCATCGTCGATCCGCCCATCGAAACCCTTGGCATAGAAGCTGAGCGGATAGGGAATCCGGATCATGATCATCTTGCCGTCCTTCAGCGCCACGAAGCCGTCATTGAGATTGGCGGTGGACATCGGAATGTTCTCGCCGAGCCCGAACGTGTTGTGCTGGTCGACCCAGGTGTAATAGCTCGACTCGGCGCTGTTCTCGCCGATGCCTTCGAAGCCGGGGCTGGGATAGGGATAGATCGTCCAGCCCTCGGGGCAATGATTGCCCGTGGCGGTCGGCCCATTGAGCGGGCCCTTGCATTTGCGGCGGTCGAAGCTGCCGAGGTGACCGCTCGACAGCGACGCCCAGACCACGCCGTTGTGGTCGATATCGCCGCCGCGGATTCCGAACGCCGGCGCGGGAACATTGAAAATTTCCGACAGTCCGGTCGCCGGGTCAAATCGCAGGACCGCCGGTGTGCCGCCGAAGATGCCGACGGTGTACCAGATCGAGCCGTCCACCGGTGACGGCATCACCGCGTAAGGTCCCGAACCCGGGACGATCCGCTTGTCCTTGCCCGGATCGATGGGGGCGTTGGGCTCGACATAATCGTCGCGCTTGCCGTTGCCGTTGGTGTCGAGCACGAACGGCGACCAGCCTTGCGACTTCGCCGCATCGCCGGTTTCGTCAAATTTTTGTGTTGATCCAACCGGCGACCGGGCCGCCGCTGAGCCACAGCGTGTCATTGGCGTCGTAGCCGAACTGAAGGTGATGGGTGGCAAGCAGATGTTGATGAAGCTGTACTTCATCGTCTTGGGATCGAGCATCGCCACCTGGCGCGCCGACTTCTCCAGTGGGAACACCTTGGCCGACGGATGATCGGAACCTTTTTTGCAGAACGCCGGATTGTCCAGGCCGCGGACGGTGGCGGAGAGCCAGAGCCGGCCCTTCTCGTCGAACATGGAGTTGTGGTTGTTGGCTCGCGTATCCCAGAGTTTTTGCTCGCCCCAATAGGCCGACGGCTCCAGCGGCTTGACGCTGGCGGCATGTCCGGGGCCTAACGATTCCGGCATCTCGGGATCGGCGACCGGCATCTTGAAGAACGACACTTTATTCGTCTTCGGATCCAGGATCGGCATGTTGTCGGTCGAATATTCCGGCGAGCCGTAAAGCGGGCCATAGGCATTGACCGTCGGATTGCGCCGGTCCGACGAAATCAGATCGTGCAGGTATTTGTCCGGTGTCGACCACTCCCATGACGTGATCACGATATTGCGTTCGACGTCTGAGGGGCGCGGCGGCTTGGCCTTGGGCAGTTCGCCCTTGGCGACGCGATCGGTCCAGTCGCCGAGATATTTGAAGGGGACGCCGGCGAAATTCCCGGCAAGCTGGTTGGTCATCTGCTCGCCGGACTGTCCGGATTGAACGCGCCGCATCCAGGCGGCTTCACCGGAATCGAATTTGCCGAAAGCTGAGGGTATCGTGCGGGTGGCTTCCTGGCCGATCTGATGACAACCGATGCAGCCGATGTTCTTCATCTGCTTCAGCCAGTCAGTCTGCGTCAGCTTTTCGGGAATGTCGCTCTTGCCGCCGAAATCGCCGGCGGGCGGAATTTTCATCATCGTGTACCAGTAGATCGCCGGATAATAATGCGCCGCCGCCGCTTCGTCCGGCGCCGGCACCGCGGTGTGATTGAGAAGCTGGCCCGGCTTTGCGGTGAGCTTGGCCGAATCCACCAGACCATAGCCGCGCACCCAGACGCTGTAAGTCGCGGTCGGCAGATCGGGGATGAGGTAGCGGCCGGAATCGTCGGTGACCACGATGCGCGCGAACTTGGTCGGTAGCCCGCTCGTTTCGGCGATCACCCAGACCCCGGCTTCGGGGCCTGCCGCGCCGGTGACGGTGCCGCCGATATCGGTGGCGCCGACCGTTACGGCCTGCTGCGCATGAACTGCGGTGGGGATTGGCAGCGCCATCAAGCCGGCAAACATCGTCAACCGCGCAAGCGCTCTGGTCACGAACATGGCTCACCTCCCGGCATGGAACCGGCTCTGTTGGCCGGCTTACCGTCGCCATCACCTTAACAAAGAGCTCGCTTGCGTCCAGTGGCTTCAAATCAGCCTGATGTTCGCGCGGCATCGCTCGCTGTGGCGAGCCGCAGAGATCGCCGAACGGATGGCCCATGTTTGGAACCCCGCCCAAAGCGACCGGATCTGGCTTCAGAGAAAATCTGGCTTTAGAGAAAATCCCTTAGCCGCGCGATTTCAACGATATGCTCCGCGGACAAAACAGCGCCAACGAGATCGGACTGCGGAGCCGTGTGGATTTCATACAAATGATGCTGGGATTTGGGTTGAGACATGAACTTCCGGATGCAGTCATCGAGAGTGCCCTCAATGATGAGGTAAGGGCTTGCACCGAGAGAGGCGCTGACCCGTTCGCTGTTGACCGATGGCCATTTCCGAAGAGTTGCGGGGGCAAAGAAATCAATTTGAGCGGCTTTGTCGGACATCGCTACCGTCTAGCCTTCTTTTTCCCAGTCGCACTTCGTTGGTTTGCCGCCGATCACGTTGACGCAGGGCATCGTTCGGAGATCGGTCAAGCGGGTTCAGCCCGGCTGCACGAATTTGATGGTGGAAATGGGCCATTTCCCGTCGTGGCCTTTGATGGAGATTCGCAGGCCGTGCATTTCGTCCAGCCAGACGCTCTCCACAGTACCGGCCTTTCCATCGGTCAGGATCACGGCCTTGCCGACAAGCTCCGTCTGGGCTTGCTCGAACTCGCCGAGGATCGTGGACGCATGGATCTTCACTTTTGGCATGGATAACCTTGGGGGCCGTGTTTGAGCAGCCGGTGCTTGCCTTTGAAAGATGCGCAAGTCGTGACCGCGGCGCGGCAAACGAGTGTCGCAATGGAACTACTGCAGAACGTCGGCCATCGAAGGCAGAGGCCGCCAACTGAGGCGCCGGAAGCACAACGCCGCCCGAGCGGAATATGATCGCTCGGCGGCGTTGGGTTATGTACTGGGTCCCTCAAATCCCCCAGCGCTACCATCTCTGCATGAGATGCGCGAACGTTCAACAATGAAACGAGTGGTCCCGTATTCATACGGATGTTCCATCAATACCAGAAAGCCGCCGCGCCCCGCGACTTCCCCAGGAACCATGTCCCGTCAGAAATGTTAGACGCACAACCTTCAATGCTGCAGTGGGAGCCAGCGCAACGGGAACTTGGCGCCTGGCGTCTTCCCCAACAGAGATTTGGGGAGTCATGATATGCGCCCTTTTCAGCCAAAGCTGCGCTGGCGATTGCGGGGATGATTGTCGGGTTTGAGCCCGTCAATGGGGCCCCGTTGGACATGCCGATCGAACCGCAGTCGGCGATCCAGCACATCGAGTTCGAGACGCCGACGCTGCCGCCGATGGCCTACACGATGTTTTGCCTGCGCTATAAGGACGAATGTCGCACAAGGCCGCTATTTCGCGGGGGTCCGGTTCGCCTGACTGAGGAACGCTGGGCCAATCTCAAACAGGTTAATCAGACCGTTAACCGCAGCATCATTCCGGAGAGCAAAGAACTGAGCCTGGCCGACGAAACCTGGTTGATCAATCCGGATCGTGGCTATTGCAGCGATTACGCGGTGACCAAGCGCCACGAACTGCTCAATCGCGGCTGGCCCTCAGGCGCGCTGCTGCTGAGCGAGGTCGTGACGAATTGGGGAAAGCATCACCTTGTTCTCGTCGTGCGTACCCGAAGCGGCGATCTGGTTCTCGACAATCTGACGCCGCAGATCAAGCTATGGGCGCATGCGCCCTATCGCTGGGTTCGAATTCAGATGCCGAACCGCCCTCTCTGGACCACGCTTGCGGGACGCGAGGAATGACAATCACGCGAGTTGGTTCGACGAAGGAGGCAACGACCAGATCAAGAGCCGTACGACTGGAAAGCATGTTGGTCAAACCGCTGGCAAATTTGTTGCGGCGAACGACGCCGCGGCCCGCTTGTCCCAACGCCGCCTTGAAAAGCGCGTTAGCGGCGACCGCTGACGGAAAACGGTGAAGCGCCGGGCAGCAACGCCGAATTGATGTCGCTGTCGATGCGCCCGGACTGTTGGGTGTAGCCGAACCCGAGTGACAGGCTGACATTCGGCGCCGCCTGGAATTCGACGCCCGCGTGCGCGCTATAGACGGGCAGCGTGCCGGACACGGTGTCGAAGGGGGCAAAAGGGCTACCGATGCCGGTATTATATTTCAAGGTGTCGAAGCCGGCATAGACCGTGACGGGTGACCCGCCCGCGTTTTTGAAGTTGTAGCCGAACTGCACGCCTTGGTAATAAAGCGAATTGCCGAACGCCCCATCCTGGTTGAAGCCGTTCATGCTCAACCCCATGCCGCCGCCTTCGCCGCCGACAAACCAGCCGTTCGGAAAATTGGTGCGCGTATTGGAAAAGCCGCCGCCTCGGGCGTCACTGCCGTCAAAGCTCGGAAAGTTGCCGTACCTGTTCGAGCTCTCGCCGGCGGCCGGATTGCCACCGAAGCCGAGGGGCCAGCCCGGGATCCAATAGCTTACGGGGGCGGCCTGGGCATGGGCCGCTTGCCCGGCCAGACAGAGCGCCGCCGCCAATACGAATCCGAGACCTGATCTGCGTGAGAAAATAGACATCCGCGCCACCGCCAAGTGTCCTCAAATTATACGGCCTATGGATTGAGAACGCCAGTGCGGCGCCGCCGGCTGTCGCATCATCGCGGCTCCCGTCGCGGCCGCGATCCCGGCCTTTCAACTCTTCAGCATCTGCCTGGTCCGCATGTTGCGCAGAAGGGTGATGGCCAGCAGCGCGGTCACGGCATCGAGCATCGCGACAATGATGAACACCGAGGTCCAACTGCCGGTCTCCTGCTTGAGAAACGCCGCGGCGGGTCCGCCCAAAATCGAGCCCACTCCCTGTGCGACGTATAGAAAGCCGTAGTTCGTCGCGGCATATTTCGGTCCGAACGTATCGGTCAAGGTTGAGGGGAACAGCGAGAAAATTTCACCCCAGCCAAAAAACACCAGACCCGTCAGCACAACAAACAGCGCGGGCCGGTCAATAAAGGCGAACAGAACCAGGATCGCGGCACATTCCAGCGAAAATGCCAGCGCCATCGTGGTCTCACGGCCGATATGATCGGAGACCCAGCCGAAGAAGGGCCGCGTCAGGCCGTTGGTGAACCGCGACAGCGTCAGCGACAGCGGCAGCGCGGCCATGCCAAATACCAGCACCTGCGCCACCTTGTATTCGTTGGCGAAGGGCCCGACATTGGACACCACCATCAACCCGCTGGTCGACATCATGCTCATCATGATGAACAGCAGCCAGAAGGTCGGGGTTCGCAACATTTCCGCCGGTGAATAACTGCGCTTCGATTGCATGGTGGTGGCGGAGGCGGGTGAATAGCCCTCCGGCTGCCAGCCATTGGGAGGAACGCGAAGCCATTGCGCGGCAACGAGGCCAATGATCCCCTGGATAATGCCCCATACGACAAGCGTATGAGCATAACCGTCGCTCTTGATCATACTGTCGATGGGAAAGCTGGTGAAGATGGCGCCAAAACCGTAACCCGCGGCGGCCAGGCCCGTTGCCAGTCCGCGCCGGTCCGGAAACCAGCGCACCATCAAGCCTATGATTCCCACGTAGATAATGCCGGTTCCAAAGCCGCCGATGACGCCATAGGTGAAGTACAGCGCCCAAATGTCGTTGACGTAGCCGGACAAGACCCAGCCACCGCCCGACATCAACGCACCGACTGAAATCAGAAGCCGCGGACCGAAGCGATCGACCAGATAGGCCTGCAGCGGCGAGCACCAGGTTTGCAGAATAATCAGAAGCGAGAATGTCCACTGCAGTTCAGCGAGCGTCGTTCCGAGCTTTTGGTTGAGCGGCCCGGTGAACAAGGTCCATACATATTGCGGCGACGAAATTGCCATCATCGCGATCAGGCCGAGAACGAGTTGGCACCAGCGGTTCCAGTACCACGCGGTCGGAGCCGTCGAATTCAAAGCTGTCACGATAAACCCCCCACTAATTCTCCGGCCGGAAATCCCCTGATAATTCCCCGGCCGGGCCAGCCCAAACGGCAAGTTGATCATTATTGGTCTGCCTGTCTTGGACTGCAATGGCGGAAACTCGCCCAGCGGGGATTATTCTGGGCAGCGCGGGACGAAGCCTTGGACGTCGATCCGGATTTGAGGTTCGCGCTCGCGAAGCCGCGCTTTTGTCATTACCATCCATGCCGCCGCTGAAAGCACGGGGATTTGGAAAACCGCCATGGGGTTAAGAAGTCATACCGCTGCTGCGACGGCAGCGCTTGCGCTCGGAATCTTCCTGACGCCGCCGGGCAATCTCGGCTTCACGTCCCCTGCCATGGGGCGGCCGATCGCCCCTGCGAACAAGCAACCGGACGCGCTCACGGCCTACGATGACGCATTAAGCCATTTCAAGTCCGTCCTGACTGAGCGGCGCGGCCAGATCGATTCGAATGAACGGCTTCCGAACTTGCCGGGGCAGGCGCTCTACCGTGCGCGCATCAACATGATGAGTGCCTACAAGGATCTCACGGATGCCGTTCCCTCCAAAATCGGAAGGCCCAACAAGTTCGGAATTCCTCCGGCCTATTTTGACGCCGACAACGAGCCGCTGCTCGATGAGTACCGGAAGCTGTTCGACGTCATGGAGGCGCCGCCCGTCAACGCGCAGGATTCAGCCACGCCATTCGAGGACGTCGTCGACCTCGGCATTGCCATCGCGCGGGCCAAGGGCCTCGATGTGGCCAATGCCGAAGCGGCAGGGCGCATCAGCCTCGGACTGTTTTTTGCGGAGACAAATGGCCATCAAAATGTGGGGAATGCGCGCTCCAATACCTACAAGGGCAGTTTGCAGACAGGGCCATCCGAGGATCAAAACGGCCGAACGAAGTGGCAAGCCATAAAAAAGCAGGTCTCAGAGTTTGATCCCCGATTGAGCGCGCGCGACGACAAGGAAGAGGCGCGGGTCGGCGATCTGGATCATCGCTACAACCACTGGACTGGCGTGCGGGATGGTCTGATGAACGCCCACGCGGAGCTTTTCCCGCAAATCCCAATGATCGCGAAAACACTCGCCAACCCGATCGATCAAATGAAATTTTTTGAGCTCATCCAGATTATTCCTTCGCCGACCAGATCCGCCCTCAAGTCAGCAAGCTTGCTCGACTACAGGATTTCCGACCCGACCGTCATGCGATATCTGCGCAACAACAGCATCTTCGCCTTTGGCCGCGCCGACAGGGCCAGAACATCGGCAACCTTCCGCGAAATCCTTGATGCGATGTGGCTCTTCAACAGGAACTTTGAACGCGCGCTTTCGAAATTTGAAGCGATCAGGGCGCGGTGAGATAGCGCGTGCTGTGCCGATCTCAATTTTATTTGAGCGATAGGGCCAGCTCGCGTTCCGTTGCGATGGAAGCCGCAGAGTGGCGACGAGTTCATTCGGCAAGGGGATAAGTTGACCGAAGTTGAAATTTCGCGTCGCATAATGTGGCGCCGAGCGTGATACGATCGCATTTTTGGGTGTCTGTTTTGGATTGACGGGCGAGAGCAAACGTAACCTAATCAATGTGCTAAGGTAGTCCTTCTGGCCGGGAGGCCCTCGTGAAGGAGTTCTCGAGCTACGCGCTTTCGCCGCTGAGGAAGGGAGACATCTCTCTCTACCGTGGCTCCGGCAGCGGCCTGGCGCCGATCCTGCTTGTTGCCGCGGATGAGACCTCGCCCGGTTGCGTCGAGCGGCTTGAACACGAATATGCGCTCAAGGGAGAACTTGACGCCGACTGGGCGGCGCGGCCCGTCGCGCTGACGCGCTACAACGACCGCATGACGCTGGTGCTTGAGGATCCCGGCGGTGCGCCGCTCGATCGGCTGCTTGGCCGACCACTGGACGTATCGCATTTCCTGCGCATCGCGATCCCTCTCGCGGGGGCGCTGCGCCGAGTGCATGAGCGAGGCCTCATCCATAAGGACGTCAAGCCGGCAAATATCCTCTTGGATGGGACAAGCGGCGGCGTGTGGCTGACGGGGTTCGGCATTGCCTCGCGTCTGCCGCGCGAGCGGCAATCGCCCGCGCCGCCGGAGGTAATCGCCGGGACGCTCGCCTACATGGCGCCGGAACAAACCGGCAGGATGAACCGCTCGGTGGACTCCCGCAGCGATCTCTATGCTCTGGGTGTCACCTTCTACGAGATGCTTACAGGGACGCTACCCTTCACCGCTGTCGATCCGATGGGGTGGGTACATTGCCACATCGCGCGGCAACCGGTGCCGCCCAACGAGCGGGTCGCGGGAGTCCCGATCGCGCTCTCGGCAATCGTGTTGAAGCTGCTCGCCAAGACCGCCGAAGAGCGCTACCAAACCGCCGCCGGCGTCGAGGCCGATCTGCGGCGCTGTCTTGCGGCATGGGAGTCCCTAGGCCGGATCGAGCCGTTTGCGCCGGGCGCGCACGACGCCTCCGACCGGCTGCGGATTCCGGAGAAGCTCTACGGCCGGGAACGCGAGATCGAGGCGCTGCTCGCGTCCTTCGACCGGGTCGTGGCGAACGGCACCTTGGAGCTCGTGCTGGTGTCCGGATATTCCGGGATCGGCAAGTCCTCGGTGGTGAACGAACTGCACAAGGCGCTCGTTCCGCCGCGTGGCCTGTTCGCATCCGGCAAGTTCGACCAGTACAAGCGCGACATTCCACACGCGACGCTGGGCCAGGCTTTCCAAAGCCTTGTCCGCTCGCTCCTCACCCAAGGCGACGAAGAGCTTGCCCGCTGGCGGGTCTCCCTGAGCGAGGCGCTGGGCCCGAACGGTCAGCTCATGGTCAATCTCGTGCCGGAGCTGGAACTCGTCATTGGGAAACAGCCCCCGGTCGCGGAGCTGCCGCCGCAGCACGCGCAAAACCGCTTCCAGATGGTCTTCCGGCGTTTCCTCAGCGTGTTCGCGCGCACGGAGCATCCCCTCGCATTGTTCCTCGACGATCTGCAATGGCTGGATGCAGCAACGCTCGATCTCCTCGAGCATCTGGTTACGCATTCCGAAGTTCGGCACCTGCTACTGGTCGGCGCCTACCGGGACAACGAGGTCGGCCACGCTCACCCGCTAATGCGCACGCTGGACGCGATCCGCGCGGTCGATGTGAAGGTGCACGAGATCGTGCTGGCGCCCCTCGAACTCGACGATATCGGCCGGCTCATCGCCGATGCCATGCATTGCGAACCGCAGCACGTGCACCCCGTAGCGCAACTGGTGCAGGAGAAGACCGGTGGAAATCCATTCTTCGCGATCCAGTTCTTCATCGCACTGGCCGAAGAGCGGCTGCTCGTGTTCGACCCGGTCGCGCCGGCGTGGACCTGGGACATCGATCGCATCCGCGCCAGGAGCTACACCGACAACGTGGTGGATCTCATGGTCGGGAAGCTGAAGCGGTTTTCTCCGACCACCCAGGAAGCCCTGAAACACCTTGCCTGCCTGGGCAATGTCGCCACGATCGCCACGCTGACCCTCGTTCACGGGACAACGGAGACGGCTATGCACGCGGCGCTCTGGGAAGCGGTTCATGCCGGGCTCGTTCTTCGCGAGAACAGCGCCTACAAATTCCTGCACGATCGGATCCAGCAAGCGGCGTATTCACTAATTCCAGAAGAGCAGCGTGGCGAAGTGCACCTGCGCATCGGCCGCGTGCTGCGCTCGAGCCTGACGGCGGAGGAGCTCGCCGAGCATCTGTTCGATGTCGCGAACCAGCTCAATCGGGGCGCGGCGCGGCTGGTCGACCGCGACGAGAAAGCGCAGGTGGCCACGATCGATCTGCGTGCGGGGCTAAAGGCCAAGGCGTCGGCGGCCTTTGCATCGGCGCGCGCGTATTTTGCGGGCGGCATGGCCCTGCTCGACGAAAGAGACTGGGGCAGCCGGTACGAATTGATGTTCAGCCTGTGGCTCGAACGCGCGGAGTGTGAGTTTCTGAGCGGTGACTTCGATAAAGCGGAGCAACTGATTGCGGAGTTGCTGCAGCGCGGGGACTCGAAAGTCGACCAGGCAGCCGTTTACCACCTGAAGGTCCTGCTCCATGTCAGGAAGTCGGAGAACGCGCAAGCCGTGGCCGGCGCGCTCACGTGTTTGCACCTGTTGGGCATCGACCTCCCGGCACACCCGACCTGGGAGCAGGTGCAGGCCGAGTACGAGATGGTCTGGCGGAATCTCGATGGGCGCCCGATCGAACACCTGATCGACCTGCCGCTGATGACCGATCCGGAAATGCAGGCGGCCATGCGTCTACTCTCGGCCCTTCACGACGCCGCCTACCTTACCGACCTCCATTTGTATTACTTGCGCGTGTGCCGGATGGTGAACGTCAGCATACAGCACGGGACGAGTGCCGCTTCCACGCACGGGCTGGCCAGCTTCGGGATGGTCCTCGGCCCGGTGTTTCACCGTTACCGCGAAGGTTATCGTTTCACCAAGCTCGCATGCGATCTGGTCGAGAAGCACGGCTTTATCGCTTACCGGGCACAGGTCGTCCACTTCATGATGGGGATAGTTGCTCTGTGGACCCAGCCGATCGCAACCGCGATCGATTTCACGCGGATGGCCTTTCGCACCGCTTCCGAGACAGGGGATCTGACTTACGCCTGCTACAGCATATCCCAAGCGGTCGCGAGTCTTCTCCTGCGCAACGATCCGCTCGACGTGGTGTGGCGCGAGTCGGAGATGGCCCTGGAGTTCGCCCGGAGAGCCAGATTCCACGACATGGCGGACATCATCGTGAGCCAGCAGCGCTTCATCGCGGCCATGCAGGGCCGGACCGCGACCTTCTCCACCTTCAGCGACGCGCAGTTCGACGAGGCGGCATTCGAGGCGCAACTGACGGAGGACCGGCTGCCGACGGTGATCTGTTGGTACTGGATCCTCAAGCTCAAGGCGCGCTTCCTGGCGGGCGACTACGCCGAGGCTCTCGCGGCCGCCGACAAAGCGAGGGCGCTGCTTTGGGTCGCGACCCTCCAAACCCGCTTGCTCGACTACTTCTACTACACCGGGCTGACGGTGGCGGCGCTCCATGAGAAGGGTTCTGCCGACGAGCAACACGAGTGGCGCGGGCTCCTGACGGCGCACCGGGAACAACTGCGCGAGTGGGCCGAAAACTATCCACCGACGTTTGGCGACAAATACACCCTGGTGTCGGCCGAGATCGCTCGCCTCGAAGGGCGAGACGCCGAAGCAATGCGTCTGTATGAGCAGGCTATTCGATCGGCCCGCGACCACGGTTTCGTGCAGAACGAGGGCCTGGCGCATGAGGTGGCCGCGCGATTCTACGCGGCGCGCGGCTTCGATACGATCGCCCAAGCGTATCTGCGGGAGGCACGGCGCTGCTATCTTCGCTGGGGCGCGTTCGGCAAGGTGCGGCAACTCGAACAGCTTCATCCGCATCTCCGCGACGCGCCAGTCCCTGCATCTCCGACCACTACCATTGGCGCGCCCGTCGAGCGGCTGGATGTCGAAACGGTAGTCAAAGCTTCGCAGGCGGTGTCGGGCGAGATCGTCCTCGGCAACCTTATCAAGACGCTGCTGCGGATCGCGGTCGAACATGCCGGTGCCGGGCGTGGCCTGCCCATCCTGTTCCCGGTCGACGAGCCACGGATTGCGGCGGAAGCGACGACCGGCCGCGGCCAGGTTGAAGTCAGGCTGCGCGAGACGGCCGTCTCGCCAACCGAGCTTCCCGAATCCCTGCTCCACACCGTGATCCGGACGCGGGAGAGCGTGATCCTCGATGACGCCTCGGCGCAAAATCCGTTCCCGACAGATCAGTACATCTGCCAGAAGCGTGCTCGGTCGGTCCTCTGCCTGCCCCTGGTGAAGCAGGCCAAGCTGATCGGGGTGCTCTATCTCGAGAACAATTTGGCATCGCACGTGTTCACGCCCGCCCGGATCTCCGTGCTGGAATTGCTGGCATCTCAAGCGGCGATCTCGCTGGAGAACGCGCGCCTATACAACGATCTCAGGGAAAGGGAGGCCAGGATCCGCCGTCTGGTCGACTCGAACATCATCGGGATCGTCATCTGGGATTTTCAGGGCCGGATCATCGAAGCCAACCATGCCTTTCTCGATATTGTCGGATATGCCCGGGAAGATCTCGCCTTGCTGCGATGGACGGAGCTGACGCCGGCCGAATGGCGCGATGTCGACGACCAGGCCTTCGCGGAGCTGCACGCGACTGGAACCGTCCAACCGCGTGAGAAAGAATACTTTCGCAAAGACGGCAGCCGCGTGCCGGTTCTGGTCGCCCGCGCGCTTTTCGAGTGGAAACGAGATGAAGGCGTCGCCTTCGTGTTGGATTTAACGGAGCGCAAGCACGTCGAGGGAGCATTGCGCGACGCGCAAGCGAACCTGGCGCATGTCGTGCGCGTCACAACCCTGGGCGAGCTGGTGGCCTCGATCGCCCATGAAGTGAACCAGCCGCTCGCCGCCGTCAAAGCCAACGCCGAGGCCTGTCTGCGCTGGCTCGATCGCGAGACTCCTGATCTGGACGCAGCGCGCCGCTCGGTCGAATGGGTAATGGACGACAGCAATCGGGCGAATGAGGTAATCGGGCGCGTCCGGTCGCTCGCGAAAAAGACTGACCTCGAGATGGTGCCCCTCGACATCAATCACGTCGTCAGGGAGGTCGTGGCGCTGGTGCAGCGTGAGCTTACCAGCCATCAGGCATCGTTGCGACTGGAGTTGGCACCGGCTCTACCCATGATCCTGGGTGATCGTGTGCAATTGCAGCAGGTGATGATCAACCTGGTGATGAATGGCGCTGAAGCCATGCAATCGGTCACCGATCGGCCGCGCGAACTAATGATCCGATCGAGTCAGGACGAGACACAACAAGTGCTCGTAGGTGTGACGGATAGCGGCGTCGGGATCTCAGCCGAGAATGCGGACCGGCTGTTCAACCCCTTCTTCACCACCAAATCCGGCGGTATGGGTATGGGGCTGTCGATCTGCCGTTCGATCATGGAAGCCCACGGTGGCCGGCTGTGGGCCACGGCAAATGTACCCCACGGTGCCACGTTTCAGTTCACGCTGCCGGTGTTCGCCGACACTGCGTCGTGAGGTTGCGTCCGTTAGCCGCCCATAGGAACGGATCAGCAATACAGAAACATCCCCCCGGTTTGCGCGCAAAGACGATTTTATTGAGCCAAATCAAGCTGATTTGGGTCGTCCAGATCTCTTTGCAAAAATATTCCGCTTCGTGATTTGCCCAAATCACTTTTAAGATTCCCGCCATCCCGTCCCACACAGAGGGGCGTTTCGCGATCGTCACGGACGTTGGAACGGGATGCGGTGGACGCGGATGCGCTCTTGACGAACGGCGCTGAAGCGGACGGCGAAGACGTGTGGTCCTGACGCCCCGACGCTGGCGTCAAGTTCTTGAGAAGCAAGCTTCTTGGGAACGACGGTGGCAAGAAAGCCCGGCTCACCGGGGAGAGCACGATATAAGCCGTAAACCATTGCGCGGGGAATGCCGGGTGATTCCGGTGTGACCTGACTAACGCGTGTGCGCTCTCACACTACCATTGCACACGCGGCTATCGGGCGCATCGGGCGCCCGGCATTCCCCGCGCCCTCTGTTAGCGGAGGGCGGGAATTCAGCAGCAAAACTCGGGCGCATTGCGCCGCGAGATCGCGAGAGCCTGTCTGCGGATGAGCTTTTTGAAATTGAAACCGCACCTTCCGCGTCATTGCGAGCCAACGGCTGCTATCATCCGCGAAAGCTCACCCCGTGGCGCTGCTCTTCATCGCCGCCTCGAACTTGTCGCCGAACTCGGCGAGCTCGTCGGCGGCGATGTCGCTGACCGCCCAGTAGTTCAATCCGCGATCGCTCCAGCTTCGAATATTGTATCCCTGGATGGTCTCCATTTTGGCCGGTCGGCGTTCGGTCGAAGAGGTCACGGCGACGAACAGATTGATGATGTGCGCGCGGCGGCGGTAGACGATGGCCCCGATCGGGCGGGCGTCGACATAATCGAGCCGGCCGCCGATCAGGGTAAAGCCCTGCGCGGTGAGATCGATCACCGGCGGCGCCACGTCCAGTTTGCCGTTGAACCACGGTTTTACCGTGTGCTGGTCGGTGGAAATCACGTCGGTGAGATGGCCGGCCTGCAGCGAGCGCAGATGCGCCGAGACCACCTCGGACTCGATGCGCTGCGCGTCATCGTTGCGCAATACGATGGCGACGAGCCCGGTCGCCGCGATCGCGGAGACCGCCGATCCCATCGCAAAGCCCCGCAACACCGCGCGCCGGTTCGGCATTTGCGCCGGCGTCTGCGGCAAGGCGGCCTCGATGCGCTTGCGCAGCAAGGGCGGCGCGGTGTAGCGCAGATCGGCATCGGTTATGGCGTTGCTCATCTCGCGATAGGCGGCAAGTGCGGCGGCGCAGTCCGGGCAGCCTGCGATATGGTCTTCAACCTCGCGCGCGTGGCCGGCGTCGAGTTCGCCGTCGATCAGCGCGTGAAGAAGAATTTCAGCCTCGTCGCACGTCATTTCCGTTGCTCCTCTTCCGCCATCCATGCCGAGCGCAGCATGGCGCGGGCGCGCGCGAGGCGCGACATTACGGTGCCGACCGGCACTTCCGCGACATCGGCGATCTCGCGGTACGAAAGATTGTTGATTTCACGCAATACAAAAGTCTCCCGGAACGGTTCGGCGAGCGATGTCACGAGCCGCCTTATCGTGTCGGCATCCCAGCGCCGCAGCATCTGGGTTTCCGGCGTTTCCTGCGCTTCGTGCCACAGCGGCGTTTGTTCGGCGCTTTCGGGCGCGTCCTCGATCGGGCTGGTCGGCGAACTGGCTCGGCGCGCGAATTCGGCGCGGCAGACATTGCGCAGGATCGCGAACAGCCAGGGCTTCATCGCGGGCCCCCGGTAACTGTCGAAATGCTTGAACGCGCGCAGATAGCATTCCTGCACCGCATCCTCGGCATCATTGGCGTCGCGCAGCAAATAGCGCGCCAGCGTATAGGCGTCGTCGAGATAGGGCAGCGCGGCATCGCGAAACCGGCGCGCCTTCTCCGGGTCGTCATTCGCAGCTTTCAACGGCATCGCCTCTTGCCCGGCTTCGTGGTGCCCGGCCGGCCTGGATCCACCGGCCGGGCATCGCTGTGATGCCTTGGTTTGGCTCGCTACTCAACCTTGATCATTCCGGTCATGTGCGGATGCAGCGAACAAAAATACTTGTAATCGCCGGCAGCCGTGAACGTGAACGAAAAACTGTTGTCGGTATCGAGAGCCTTGGAGCGGAACTTGCCTGCGGAAACCACGGTGTGGGGAATGTCATCGTGGTTGGTCCAGGTCACGGTGGTTCCGACCTTCACCGTCATCTCTGCCGGGGCAAAGGTGAAGTTGTCGATCGTCACGCTGTTGGCGGCATCCTCGGCGTGAGCGGCGCCGGGGTTGAGGGCGATGGCCGCGGCGGTGACCAGAGCAAGGCCAAGGCTGCGGAGATTGAATGACGTCATCTTCGAATTTCCTCTTAGCCCGCCAGCGGCGTGTCGATGATCGCAAGCCGCTGGTCGCCGACCTTGAAGTTGACGCTGGCGACGCCGAGCATGGTGCGGAGCTTGTCGTCGGCGACCTTCATCGGTCCGGGCGAGGGGGCAGTGCCCGGCGCCGGCTGCGGGAACGCGGTCGAGCGGGCGGTGTGGAAGGTGATATTGCCCTCGACCTTCTGCATCACCTGGTGGATGTGGCCGTTGAGCACGGTCACCGAGCCGAATCCCTTGAGATAATCCAGCGCGCGTCCGCCGTCTTCGGTGCCCCAGCCCCAGGTCGGATAGACCGTCCACAGCGGGATATGGGCGAACACCACAATGGGCGTGGACTTGGATTTCCCCTTGAGGTCGTCCTCCAGCCACTCGAGTTGCTCGTTGCCGAGATTGCCGAGGCCGCCGGCCTTGAGGTCGACCACGTTGACGAGGCCGATGAAATGCACGCCGTTGGCGTCGAAGGAGTAATAGCCGGCACCCTTGGTGCCCTTGCCGTAACGGTCCTTGTAGAACTTGACCTCTTCATCGAGGAAATCGTGCTCGCCCGGCACGTAATGCACGTCGAGCTTGGCCTGCGAGATGATGCGCTCGGCATCGTCGAATTCGCTAGCCTTCGACAGATGGCTGATATCGCCGGTATGGATCATGAAGGACGGTTTTACCGGGATCGACTTGACCTTGGCGATTGCCTCTTCCAGCGTCCCGAGCGCGTTCGGGTTGGCCGGTTTGTCGAAGCCGACATGGCTGTCGCTGATCTGCAGGAACGTCAGGCCACTCGCCTCGGCGGCCTGCGCGGAACCGACAAGTCCGAGCGAACGGGGTACGCCGCCCGAAATGGTCCAGAGCACCCCGGTTCCCGCCCAGGTCATGCATTCGAGGACGCGGCGGCGGCTGACGCCGGGATTGTTTTCATCATTGTGGTCGTGATCAAAGCTCATCGCCAAATCTCCATGGGGACCCCTGATTGGGTTCCATCGACTTGATCGGGCGAGGGGGCGGTTTATTCCCGGATTTTTCCGGAAAGGGGGCGGACCGGAGCGAGTGACCGGGCTTCGTGGTTAACGCTTGTCCTCCAGGATCATGGCGGCGCCTTTTTCGGCAATCATCGCGGTCGGGGTGTTGGTATTCCCCGACGTGATCGTCGGCATGACCGAGGCATCGGCGACGCGAAGGCCGGCGAGGCCGTGAAAGCGCAAGCGCTCATCGACGACCGCCATCGGATCGCTCGCCGTCCCCATCTTCGCGGTGCCGACGGGGTGAAAGATCGTGGTGCCGATATCGCCGGCGGCCTTGGCCAGCGAGGCATCGTCGTCGCCAACCGAGGTGCCCGGCAGGAACTCTTCGGGGCGATAGCGCGCCAGCGCCTGCTGTTTCATCAGCCGGCGCGTGGTGCGGATGGCGTCGGCGGCGACCTCGCGGTCCTCGCCGGTCGACAGATAATTTGGGGCGATCGCGGGTGCTTGCGCCGGGTCGGCGGCGCGAATCCGCACCGTGCCGCGCGAGGTCGGCTGCAGATTGCAGGCGCTCACCGTGATCGCGGGAAAACGGTGCAGGGGATCGCCGAACTTGTCGAGCGACAGCGGCTGCACGTGAAACTGGATATTGGCGCGCTCGCGATGGGAATCGGAGCGGGTGAAGATGCCGAGCTGCGACGGCGCCATGGTCAGCGGCCCGCGGCGGCGCAAGGCATAATCGAGCCCCATCAGGCCGCGCCCGATCAGCGAGTAATAGGTCTCGTTGAGCGTGCGGACGCCCTCCACCTTGTAGATCGCGCGCTGCTGCAGATGGTCCTGCAGGTTGCGGCCGACGCCTTGGCGATCGAGCACGCTCTCGATGCCGAGCGGCGTGAGCCATTCCGTTGGCCCAATGCCTGTGCGATGCAGCACCTGGATCGATCCGATTGCGCCGGCGCACAGGATCACTTCGCCTTTGGCACGGGCCTCGACGGTCTCGCTGCCTTGCATGAACAGCACTCCGACGGCGCGCCCGTCTTCGACGATCAGGCGATCGACCAGCACGTTCGTCTCGAGCCGCAGATTGGGGCGATTGAGCACGGGTTTTAGAAAGCCGCGCGCCGACGACCAGCGGCGGCCGCGCTTCTGGTTGACGTGGAAATAGCCGACGCCTTCATTGTCGCCGGTGTTGAAATCCGCGATCTTGCGAATTCCCATCTCGGCGGCGGCGTCCCCGACCGCATCGAGGATGGTCCAGGACAGCCGGGGCGCTTCGATCCGCCAGCCGCCGCCGGTGCCATGATGCTCGCTCGACCCAAGAAAATGATCCTCCAGCCGCCGGAACGCGGGCAGCACGTCGTCATAACCCCAGCCGTTGAGCCCGAGCTGGCGCCAGTGGTCGTAATCGGCGGCCTGGCCGCGCATCGAGATCATGGCATTGATGGCGGACGAGCCGCCGATCACCTTGCCGCGGGGATAGGCCAGCGAGCGGCCGTTGAGGCCGGCCTCGGGCTCGGTCTTGAACATCCAGTCCGAACGCGGATTGCCGATCGCGAAGAGGTAGCCGACCGGGATGTGAAACCAGATCCAGTTGTCGTTGCCGCCGGCCTCCAGGATCAGCACGCGGTTGTTCGGATCGGCCGAAAGCCGGTTGGCCACGATGCAGCCGGCGGTGCCCGCGCCTATGACGATATAGTCGAAATCACCTTCAAGCCGCTTCATAGGTCATCGCCGCGCCGCCCGTCCTTTGGGCACCAAAAGGCCATAGCGTCGCCGCCGTCCGCTGTACAGCGGGTCAGACCCTCGCGGGGAGGGTTGGGCCGATCGCGGCTTGCGTGCTACAGAGATAAAGTACCCAAACAAGGACCGAGATAGCCATGCCCATCGTCAACCGCGTCGCCGATCTGCAACCCGATATCCAGGCCTGGCGCCGCGATATCCACCAGCATCCTGAATTGTTGTACGATGTGCACCGCACTGCGGCATTCGTAGCGGACCGGTTGCGGGAATTCGGCTGCGACGAGGTCGCAACCGGCCTCGGCCGTACCGGCGTCGTCGGCGTCATCAAGGGCCGCAAGCCCGCGACGAACGGCGGCCCCAAAGTGATCGGGCTGCGCGCCGACATGGATGCGCTGCCGATCGAGGAGGAGACCAACCTCGCTTACGCCTCCAAGACGCCGGGCTTGATGCACGCCTGCGGCCATGACGGCCATACCGCGATGCTGCTCGGCGCCGCCCGCTATCTCGCCGAGACGCGGAATTTCGCCGGCGATGCGGTGGTGATCTTCCAGCCCGCCGAAGAGGGCGGCGCGGGTGCCGCCGCGATGATCAAGGACGGGCTGATGGACCGTTTTGCGATCGAGCAGGTCTACGGGATGCATAACGGCCCGGGTATTCCGATCGGCTCGTTCGCGATCCGCTCCGGCCCGATCATGGCGGCAACCGACTCGATCGACATCAAGATCGAGGGGCTCGGCGGTCACGCCGCACGGCCGCACAAATGCATCGATTCGGTGCTGGTCGGGGCGCAGCTGATCACGGCGCTGCAGTCGATCGTCTCGCGCACGATCGATCCTCTGGATTCCGCCGTCATTTCGATGTGCGAATTCCATGCCGGCAATGCCCGCAACGTGATCCCGCAAACCGCCGAACTCAGGGGCACCGTGCGCACCCTGACGGCGGAAGTGCGGGCGCTGGTCGAGAAACGCGTCCGCGAGGTGGTTGCGGGGGTGGCGCAGATCACGGGTGCGAAGATCGATCTTGCCTACGAACGCGGCTATCCGGTGACGGTCAATCATGCCTCGCAGACCGATGTCGCAACCCAAGTGGCGAGGGAAGTGGCGGGCGAGGCCAACGTCCACGAATCGCCGCCGCTGATGGGCGCGGAAGATTTCTCCTACATGCTGGAGGCGCGCCCGGGCGCGTTCATCTTCTGCGGCAATGGCGACAGCGCCGGACTGCATCATCCAGCCTATAATTTCAACGACGAGGCGATCCTCTACGGCACCTCCTATTGGATCAAGCTGGTCGAGAACACGCTTGCGGCGTGAGGCCGGGCACCGGCTTCGCAACGGACGCACAAGCAAAAGGCCCGCGCTTACGGCGCGGGCCTTTTGTTTACACGGTAGCGAGCAGCGCCTATAGCAGCTTCGAGAACACCACATACAGCGTGCCCGAGATGATCATGGCTACCGGCAATGTCAGCACCCAGGCCAGCGCAATGTTGCCGATTGTCGACCATTGCAGCCCTGATCCGCTGGCCGCCATGGTGCCGGCGATACCGGACGAGAGCACATGCGTGGTCGAAACCGGCAGCCCGTATCCGTCGGCCGCCGCGATCGTCGCAGCCGCGGTGATCTCGGCGCAGGCGCCCTGCGCATAGGTCAGATGGGTCTTGCCGATCTTCTCGCCGACGGTAACGACGATGCGCTTCCAGCCGATCATGGTGCCGAGGCCGAGCGCGATGGCGACCGCAATTTTCACCCAGGTCGGAATGAATTTGGTCGCGCCGTCGAGCGAGCCTTTGTAGCTGTTAAGGGTAGCGACCTCGTCGCCATTGAGTTCGCTTTCCTTGTCCTTCATTAGGAAGCGGATCGACTCGGAAACCAGGTACATGTCGTTACGGGTGTTGCCGACGGTGTCGGCCGGGAATTTTGCCAGCGATCCGTACTGGGTGACCTGATTGCTGATATCGCGCACCAGCACCGCCAATGACGGGTAGGTCCCCTCGTTGATCTGGTGTTGCGCGACGTAGTTGGTTACCGCCGGACGCGGATTTCCTATCACGTTATAGCCGGCACCCTTCTTCTCGATGACGTTGCTCGCGGCCGTCGAATTCACGACGAACTGCTTGAGCTGGCTGTCGGGCAAAGCGCGGTTGAGCGCGTAGGCGGTCGGCACCGTGCCGATCAGAATGAGCATGATCAGGCCCATGCCCTTCTGCCCGTCGTTGGAGCCGTGGAAGAAGCTGACCAGCGTGCAGGTGAGGATCAGGATGCCGCGAATCCACCATGGCGGCGGCTGGTCGCCCTTCGGCTCGCCGAACAGCGCCGGCGTGGCGTGCTGCAACGCAGTCTTGAGGGCAAACAGCAGGATCGCCGCGAGCGCGAAGCCGAACAGCGGCGACAGCAGCAAGGCTTTGCCGATATTGGCCGCCTGCGACCAGTCCACGCCGGAGGTGCCGTCGCGGCCGCGCAGCAGCGCATTGGTGATGCCGACGCCCATGATCGATCCGATCAGGGTGTGCGAGCTGGAGGCGGGCAGGCCGAAATACCAGGTGCCGACATTCCAGATGATGGCCGCGATCAACAGCGCGAATACCATGGCAAAGCCCGCGCTGCTGCCGACCTGCAGGATCAACTCGACGGGCAGCAGCGAAACGATGCCGAAGGCGACCGCGCCGCTCGACAACAGGACGCCGAACAGATTGAACATGCCCGACCAAACGACCGCGATGTGGGCCGGCAGTGAGCGCGTATAGATCACGGTCGCAACCGCATTGGCCGTATCGTGAAAACCATTGACGAATTCAAAGCCGAGCGCGATCAGAAGCGCGACAAAGAGCATGAGGAAGGGCAGATAGCTCGTGACCTTGGTGCCGGTCGCGTCGACGTCGGAATAGATGCTGTAGGCGACGAACAATAGCGCAGCAGCAACCACCCCCATGTAAATGATGCCGGTCAGCGGATGAAAACCACGATCGAGGTCCGGCCCCTTGCGCAAGGCGGGCTCGATTGAACCAGGTAAAGCAATGTCGCTCATGTGATAATCTCCCGCTCTCCCAATGGCCGGACTTTAGCTTGGTCCGTGTGACAGGAGCGTGAAGCGGCGCGGTGGCGAAGCCCGCTGCGCGCGGCGCATCGCGCCCGCTTCCATTTGAAATCCTTGGAACATTGCCCGTCAGGTGGCGTTGAGGCGTGGGGAAGCCGCTATCTCAACGACACCTCGCCAAGGGAGTACGCCATGCAAGCAAAAGACAAACACCTGAACGACCTCTTCCTCGATACCTTGAAGGACATCTATTACGCCGAGAAGCAGATTTTGAAGGCGCTGCCGAAGATGGCGAAGGCTGCCAGCTCCGACAAACTGCGGGCGGCGTTCGAAAAACACCATGGCGAGACCGAGGGTCAGGTCGAGCGCCTCGAGCAGATTTTCGAACTGATCGACAAGCCGGCGCGCGGCAAGACCTGCGATGCGATCCAGGGCATCCTCGACGAAGGCAAGGAGATCATGGACGAGTACAAGGGCTCCGAGGCGCTCGATGCCGGCATGCTGGCCGCGGCGCAGGCCGTCGAGCACTACGAAATCTCGCGCTACGGCACGCTGAAACAGTGGGCGCAGCAGCTCGGCATCAAGGATGCCGTTCGGCTATTGGACGAGACCCTGCAGGAAGAGAAGAAGACCGACGAGAGCCTGACCTCGCTTGCGGAAGCTGCCGTGAACCTGGCTGCTGCGGCGTGAGGTAGTTGAATATGGTTGTCATGGCCGGGCATAGCCGTCCGAAGGACGGCGTCGCTTCCGCTCGCCCATGTCCAGGACGGCGTCGCTTCCGCTCGCCTATGTCCCGGCCATCCACGTCTTAGTTCGCCACAGCAAGAAAGACGTGGATGCCCGGCACAAGGCCGGGCATGGCGATTGCATTTGATAGCGCGGCGGTGTTAGGCCGCCCGCACAGATCTTCTCAAAAACGCCGCTGCCATTTTTAGATCGCTTACAAAACGCTCGTATTCCTGCGCCTTCGCTTCCTCATCCGGCAGCCGCAACAGATAGGAAGGATGCACCGTCACCAGCGCCTTGATCCCGTCAGGAAGATCGATCAGGCGGCCGCGGTTTTTGTTGATCGGCGTGGTTTTTCCGAACACGCATTGCGCGGCGGTTGTGCCCATCGCCACCACCAGGTCGGGTTTGATCAAAGCCAGTTCGCGTTCGTACCATGGCCGGCATGCTTTGATCTCGGACACATTCGGCTTCTGGTGCAGGCGGATTTTGCCGCGTGGAAAAAATTTGAAATGCTTTACCGCGTTGGTGACGTAGGTTTTGTTGCGGTCGATGCCGGCGTGCTGCAGCGCGCGGTCGAGCATCTGTCCGGCGGGGCCGACGAACGGTTTACCGGCAAGGTCTTCCTTGTCGCCGGGCTGCTCGCCGACCAGCATGATTTGCGCATCCCGCGGCCCTTCGCCGAACACGGTCTGCGTCGCGTCCTTCCAGAGCGGACAGGCGCGGCAGTGACTGGCTTCGTCGCGCAGGGTTTTGAGGCTGATGACGGACGGCTGTGACGCGGTTGTCATGGGCGTTTTCCTATCGTGATGAGGGAGATCATCGCGGCGGACGCAGGCTCAATGCCGGCGGGGGACCGAGGGTTCCTGCGATCCCCTTGGGATTCCTCACGAAAAACATATGCGCCTGACCCGATTGACTCTCCCGGCGATGTTAGCTTTATATTAGAACATATCATGAACAAATGAGCCAGAGGCGGGTTCACTTTCAAACCCGGAAAACGGCCCAAACTTCAAGGAAGCGGCGCATGCGCGCGCGATCAGCAAAAGTGGAAGCCGGTTTTGCGTCCGATCGCGCTCTCTTTTTGAAAAGCGCATGATCTGGTCGCCAAACCGCTCACACTTTGGCGGATCATGCGCCGCACGCATAAACACGCTTGCGAGTTTGCGCGGCAGCATCGAGCGCATCGAGGCGCATGGCGATGCCTATCGGCCTGACCGCGCGGCGCTCGGACATGCCGAGGCGGACGCGACGCTGCAGGGCGGCCTCGCGCTGGGCGCGATGCATGAGGTGTTCGCGGAGGCCGGCCGGCAAAGTGCGGCGGCGACGGGGTTTGTCGCAGGGCTCGCCGGCCGGGCGGCGGCGCGGCGGCCTTTGGTTTGGGTGCGGCAGGATTTCACTGAGATTGAATCGGGCGGGCTGTCGATGAGCGGGCTCGCCGAACTCGGTCTCGATCCCCGCCTGGTGGTGACGGTGCGCGCGGCGGACGTCGATAGCGCGTTGCGGACCGCGGCCGATGCGCTGGCCTGCGACGCGCTGGGCGCCGTGGTGCTGGAAGTCTGGGGACAGGCCCGGCAGTTCGATCTCGTCGCCAGCCGCAAGCTGACGCTGGCCGCGCAGGCCTCGGGCGTCACCGCCTTGTTGCTGCGGATGGCGGCGGAGCCGTTGCCCTCGACGGCGGAGACCAGATGGATCGTGCGCGCGGCGCATTCGCCGCCGGCGGCGTCATGGAGCAGCGCGTGGGGTGCGCCGGTATTCGACGCCGAGCTTGTCCGCAACCGTCATGGCCCTGTTGGCCGCTGGATCATGGAATGGAAATGTGATGAGTGCCTTTTCAGTCAACCGGCGGCGTATCCTCAGCCTGTGGCTGCCGCGCCTGCCCATCGATCGCATCAAGCGCCAGCTTTGCGACGCCGGGCCGGCTAAACAAAACCCTGGCGATCATCCCAGCATTGTCGTCATCAAGCAAAACAATGCGCTGCAGATTTTTGCGCTCGACGACGCGGCAGCATCCCTTGGCCTCGACGTCGGTCTGCCGCTCGCCAATGCCCGCGCCATCTGTCCGCAATTGCAAACCTTCGATGCCGATGAGGCGGCCGATGCCAAGGCGCTGAGCGCGATTGCCGAATGGTGCGACCGCTTCACCCCATTGGTGGCGCTCGATCCGCCGCACGGCCTGTTTCTCGACATCACCGGCTGTGTGCATTTGTTCGGCGGCGAGGCCGCGATGCTGCGGCTTCTGTGCGACGTGCTGACCGTGCAGGGTTTTGCCGTCAGCGCCGCCATCGCCGGCACTTCCGTGTGCGCGCGGACGCTGACCCGTCATGTCCATGCCCGCATCGTCCGGGAGGGCGAGGAAGCCGATGCGGTCAAGTTGCTGCCGGTATCGGCGCTCGGCGCCGATGAAGCGATCACCACGGGGCTGCGCCGCGCCGGACTGAAAACCATCGGCGATGTCGCCTGCCGCGAACGGCATGAAATCACCGCAAGGTTCGGCGCAGGTTTTACGACGCTCCTGGAACAGGCGCTGGGAGAGAGCGATGCGCCGATCAGCCCGCGAAAACCGCTGCCGGATTACATCGTGGAGAAGCGTTTCGCCGAACCGGTGGCAACCGAAGCGGTGATCTCGGCGACCTTGTCCCATCTGGCCGGAATGCTGGTCGCGGCGATGGCGCGGCAAGGCAAGGGCGCGCGGCGGCTGGAAGCGCGTTTCTTCCGCACCGATGGCGTGGTTCGCACCATCATGGTCGACACCGGACAGCCTGTCACTCGATGCGAGGTGATCGACCGGCTGTTTCGCGAACGGCTCGATGCCCTGAGCGATCCGCTCGATCCCGGTTTCGGCTTCGATCTTATCCGCCTGTCCGCAAGCCGCACCGAAATCGTGGTGCAGCAGCAGCGCGATCTCGATGCCAATGTGCATGACAATGACGAACTCGCCGCCCTGATTGACCGCATCGCCGCGCGCATCGGCGGAAAACGCGTGGTCGTGCATTTGCCGCAGGATACGCACATTCCGGAGCGTGCGGTGCTGGCAGCATCGGCGCAGCATCATCTGGCCGCCGCTACGCAAGCGGCCTGGCCGGCGCGCGCCGAAGGCGAGCCGCCGCTGCGGCCATTGCGGCTGTTCGAGCGGCCGGAACAGATCAAAGTCATCGCGCAGGTGCCGGATGGCCCGCCCGCCCGCTTTGTCTGGCGCCGCGCCACCCATGCCGTGGTCCGCGCCGAAGGCCCCGAACGGGTCGCCATGGAATGGTGGCGCACGGAAGGTGAGATGCTGACGCGGGATTATTTCCGCGTCGAGGACGAGGCGGGTTTACGTTTCTGGCTCTATCGCGACGGGCTTTACGACCGCGAGATCGAACAGGAAGACGGCAAAGCCGTGCAGCCAAACTGGTTCATGCATGGATTATTCGCATGACCATTCCCGAGTATGCCGAAATCGGCGTCACCACCAATTTCTCGTTTTTGCGCGGCGCCTCGCATCCGCAGGAATATGTCCGTCAGGCCGGCGATTATGGCCTGCCTGCCATCGGCATCTCCGACCGCAATACGCTGGCCGGCGTGGTGAGGGCCTATGCCGAACTGAAAAACCCGGAACTCAAATCAAAGCCAAAACTGTTGATCGGATCGCGCCTCGTCTTCACCGACGGCACGCCGGATATCCTGGCCTATCCGCGCGACCGCGCCGCCTATGGAAGGCTCTGCCGTCTGTTGAGCAAGGGCAAGCTCGCCGCGGAAAAAGGCGAGTGCCATCTGCGCTTCGAGGATCTCGGAGAGTTCAGCGAGGGGCTGTTGCTGGTCTTGATGCCGCCATATCGTTTCACAGCCGATGCCTTGACGCGAACGCTGGCGATGATGCGCGGCACATCGGCTGATAGCGTGTGGCTCGCCGTCAGCCTGTTTCATCGCGGCGACGACAAGCGCCGTCTGGCACGATTGCAGCGCATCGCAGCGTCGGCCGGCGTGCCGCTGCTCGCCACCAATGACGTGCTTTATCATGATCATGAACGGCGGGTGTTGCAGGATGTCCTAAGCTGTATCCGCGAGAAGACCAATATTGAAACCGCAGGCCGCCTGCTGGAGGCCAATGCCGAGCGGCATCTAAAACCGGCCGCGGAGATGGCCCGGCTGTTTCGCGATTATCCCGATGCGCTCAAGGAGACGTTGCGCTTTGCCGGCCGCATCAGTTTCACGCTCGACGAACTGAAGTACCGCTATCCCGACGAGCCGGTGCCGCCGGGCAAGACCGCGCAGGCGCATCTGGAAGATCTGACCTGGCAGGGCGTTGCGAACTATTTCCCCGGCGGGATCGACGGCAAGTTGCGCACGACTTTGGAAAAGGAATTGGCGCTGATCAAAAAGCTCGATTACGCACATTATTTTTTGACCGTGCACGACATCGTCCGTTTCGCGCGATCGCAGCACATCCTGTGTCAGGGCAGGGGATCGGCGGCCAATTCGGCCGTGTGTTTCATGCTGGGGGTCACCTCGGTCAATCCGGTCGAGGTCGATCTTCTGTTCGAGCGGTTTCTCTCCGAAGAGCGCCGCGAGCCGCCCGATATCGATGTCGATTTCGAGCATTCGCGCCGCGAAGAGGTGATGCAATATGTCTTCAACCGCTATGGCCGCCACCGCGCCGCGATCGTCGCCACCGTCATTCATTACCGCCCGCGCAGCGCGATCCGCGATGTCGGCAAGGCGCTGGGCCTGACCGAAGACGTCACCTCTTTATTGGCCGACACGGTCTGGGGAAGCTGGGGCGACGGCCTGAACGAGATGCAGGTCCGGCAGGCCGGCCTCGATCCGCAAAATCCGATGATCCATCGCGCGGTAGAGCTTGCCGCCGAGCTGATCGAGTTTCCGCGCCATCTGTCCCAGCATGTCGGCGGCTTCGTGCTGACGCAGGACCGGCTTGATGAATATGTGCCGATCGGCAATGCCGCGATGGATGATCGCACCTTCATCGAATGGGACAAGGACGACATCGACGAAATCCGGATGATGAAGGTCGACGTGCTGGCTTTGGGCATGCTGAGCTGCATCCGTAAATGCTTCGATCTGATCGAGCTGCACAAGGGCAAGCGCTGGGAGCTTGCGACCATCCCGCGCGGGGTCAGCGAAGTCTACGACATGCTGTGCCGGGGTGAATCGCTTGGCGTGTTCCAGGTCGAAAGCCGCGCGCAGATGAACATGCTGCCGCGCCTGAAACCGCGCACGTTTTATGATCTGGTGATCGAGGTCGCGATCGTTCGCCCCGGGCCGATCCAGGGCAACATGGTGCATCCCTATCTGAAGCGGCGGGCCATGAAGCCGGAGCAGATCGAATACCCTTATCCCAAATATGGCGACAAAAACGAGCTGCGGGCTATCCTCGGAAAAACCCTCGGCGTGCCCCTGTTCCAGGAACAGGCGATGCGGATCGCGATCGAGGCGGCGAAATTCACGCCCGATGAGGCCAACCAGTTGCGCCGCGCGATGGCCACCTTCCGCCATGTCGGCACCATCCATAAATTCGAGGAAAAGATGGTCGGCAATCTGATCCGGCGCGGCTATCCGGAAGAGTTCGCCAAAAACTGCTTCAACCAGATCAAGGGCTTTGGCGAATATGGTTTTCCGGAAAGCCATGCCGCTGCGTTTGCGCAACTCGTCTATGTCTCGTCATGGCTGAAGCATTTCCATCCCGATGCATTCTGCTGCGGGCTGTTGAATTCGCAGCCGATGGGATTTTACGCGCCGGCGCAGATCGTCGGCGATGCCCGCAAGAATGGCGTCGAGGTGCGCGAGATCGATATTTGCTCCAGCCATGGCGACAACATGCTGGAGGAGAAAAGCGGCGACTATCACGCCGTGCGGCTTGGCTTTCGCCAGATCGACGGGTTCAGGGTGCGCGATCTCGACGATCCCGAAAGCTGGTCGGGCGATGAGTGGTGCCAGCGCATTGTCGAGGCCCGCCAGCGCCGGCCCTTCACCTCGCTGGAGGATTTTGCCCGCGACACAGCTCTGCCCAAGCGCGCGCTGATGCTGTTGGCGGATGCCGATGCGTTCCGCTCCATCGGGCTCGATCGCCGTGCCGCCCTTTGGGCGGTACGGCGGTTGCCCGATGATATCCCGCTGCCGCTGTTCGAAATCGCCGTCGCGCGCGAGCAGCCGGATGAGCATGCGCAGCCGTTGCCCTTGATGCCGCTGCCGGAGCAGGTGGTCGCCGACTATCAGACCATCCGGCTGTCGCTCAAAGGCCATCCGCTGGAATTTCTGCGACTGAAATTTTCCAGCGAAGGCGTCATCGCCTGCGACGAGGTCTGTCACGAGCGCGACCGGCACTATGTCCGCTGCGCCGGCGTGGTGCTGGTGCGGCAGCGTCCGGGCAGCGCCAAGGGCGTCGTCTTCATGACGCTGGAGGACGAAACCGGTATCGCCAATATCGTGGTGTGGCCGAAGGTGATGGAACGCTTCCGCAAGGAGGTGATGGGCGCGCGGCTCATTCTGGTCGAAGGGCATATCCAGAGCAGCCCCGACAAGGTCGTGCATCTCGTGGCAGAGCGACTGTTCGACCGCTCGCGCGACCTGATGCAGCTCTCCAACGACGCGCTCGGCCGCAAAGCCGCGGTGCCGGCCGGCCCTGCGCTGATCGAGCCGCTGCATGACGACCCCCGCCAGCATCCGGACAATCCGGCCCAGAAAATCCGCCATCCCCGCAACGTGCGCATCCTGCCGCCCTCGCGGGATTTTCATTGAATAAGCTGCCCGTCACACCCTCGGTCGTCATACCCGCGAAAAGCGGGTATCCAGTACGCCGCAGCCTTTCGGTTCTATCACCGGCGTCTCTGGAATACTGGATCATCCGCTTTCGCGGATGATGACAGCTAGTGATACGGTGAACCTACTCCGGCGCGGCGCCGACCGGCGGGCCGCCGGGCGGCCGGTGCAGGAAGGTGATCGTCGCGAACGCGCCGATCCACGAGCCGAGCGCCGCGAAAGCGACATAGACCCAGTTTTCGGTATAGCTGATCACCGCGTAGGACGAGAGCAGATACCATATACTGCTCCAGGTCGCCGCCGGCACGCGCTTGCGCGCCACCACGGCCGAGGTGAACATGACATAGACCGCATCGGTAGCGGCGGTCGCCAGCACTACGCCTCCGGCGGTCAAGGGATCGATGGCAGCCATTGCAACTCCTTCCATGGTAAGGCAGTGCTTTGGACGTTTAAGGAAGAGGGACGGTCATGCAAAGCCCCAGGGACATCCTATCCGACATCTGGCTTGCTGCCGGCGGCGAGCCTGCCGCGCTCGACCGCCTCAGGCTGACCGGGGAGGAGCCGCAGCTGCCGTCGTCGTTTCGCGTTGCCGCAGCAGCCCAGGCCAGCATTGCCGCGACCGGCCTGGCCGCGGCGCAAATCTGGAAATTGCGCGCAGGACAAAACCAGGATGTCGCGGTCGACATGCTTCATGCCGTCGTCGAATGCCGCAGCGAGCGTTATTTGCGGGTCGACGGCAAGCCGCCGCCGCCGACCTGGGATGCGATCGCCGGAATCTACAAAACCCGCGATCGGCGCTTCGTGCGGCTGCACACCAATTTCAGGCATCACCGCGACGCCGTCTGCAAGCTCCTCGACTGCAAGCCCGAGCGCGACGAGGTGCAGGCTGCGCTGATGCGGTGGGACGGCGAGGCGTTCGAGACCGCGGCCTATGCCGGCGGCTGCGTGGTCGCCTTCATGCGCTCGCATGAGGAATGGTCGGCATTGCCTCAAGCCAAAGCGCTGGCCGCATTGCCGCCGGTCGTCATCGAGAAAATCGGCGAGGCGGCGCCGAGGCCATGGCCTGCCGGCGACCGTCCGCTCGCGGGCCTGCGGGTGCTCGATCTGTCGCGGGTGATCGCGGGTCCGGTCGCGGGCCGCACGCTCGCCGCACATGGCGCCGATGTGATGTTGATTTGCGGTCCCGATCTGCCGGCGATCCCCTGGCTCAGCATCGATAATGGTCGCGGCAAGTTGACGAGTTTTGTCGAACTCAAGAGCGAAGAGGGGCGGAGCACGTTGCGCGATCTATTGGCGAGCGCGGATATTTTCTCGCAAGGCTATCGCCCGCGCGCCATAGCCAGCCTCGGCTTCTCGCCGGAGGACGCGGCCAGGATCAGCCCAGGCATCATCTCAGTGTCGCTATCGGCCTATGGCCATGCCGGGCCGTGGGCGGAGCGGCGCGGCTTTGACTCGCTGGTGCAGACCGCGACCGGTTTCAATCACGCCGAAGGCCAGGCCGCAGGTAGCGACGGCCCGAAGGAATTGCCGGCGCAGATGCTCGATCATGCCACCGGCTATCTGATGGCGTTCGGCGCGATGATGGCAAGAGCGCGCCAGTCGCGCGAAGGCGGCAGCTGGCATGTCCGTGTTTCGCTGGCGCAGACCGGGCGATGGCTGTGGAATCTCGGCCGCGTCGCCGATGGGTTCAGGACCGAGGATCTGCGCGGTGACGCGGTCAGCCCCTTCATCGAAGAGGTCGCATCGGGCTTCGGACCGCTGCAGTCGGTGCGGCCTTCGGCCGTGCTGTCGAAAACGCCCGCGTTCTGGGCGCGTCCGGCGATGCCGCTCGGCAGCCACAAGCCGGAATGGCCGGCGCGGGATTGACCGATCGCCGTGGCATCGGCCGTTCTATCGTCCAGCCCTTCGCACATGCCGCGTCATATACGAGGCACGATGGCGGGAGATTTGTCTGAAATCCGCACCGCAGTCGTAGCTGTAGACGTTTTGGCCGTCCGGACCGCGCTGCGACTGAAGTTTCCAGCCTCTGCCCGGTCCCAATAGATTGATGCTCTGCGCGTACATCGGCGCAGATGTCACAGTCAGCAGTATCGCGGCAATCGAAAAAATCGTCGGCTTGCGCATGGTCCTGATCTAATGGTTGGCGGGGAAAGTGCCAAGGCCCGGCCCGCAGCAAACGCTCCGGCAAATGGCGAACGCTGCGACCGGCGCGACCCCTCAAAAACCGTAAAGCCGCGCCGGATTATCGACCAGAATGGTTTTGCGGATCGCCGCGTTCCCCGCAAGTATTCTAAATGCGCTATAGAGGCTCGTGCCTGCGTCCGATTCTGGGACCGCCGGCTGTCCCACCTGGGCGTGCACCGAATGCCAAAAATATTCATCGACCCCGAGGCGATCGCGGAGGATATCATCCGCGATGTCGGGACCGATCTCGTGGTCGGATTGCCGCTCGGGCTCGGCAAGGCCAATCATATCGTCAATGCGCTTTTCGCGCGCGCCAGCGCTGACCGTTCGCTCAACCTGACCTTTTTTTCCGCGCTGACGCTGGAAAAACCAAAACCTTCGAATTTGCTGGAGCGCCGCTTCATCACGCCGGTGATCGACCGCTTGTTCGGAGATTATCCCGATCTCAGTTATGCCGATGCGCTGCATGCGGGCGCGTTGCCGCCGAATATCAAAGTGATCGAGTTCTTCTTTCTGGCGGGAAGGTGGCTGCACGTGCCGTTTGCGCAGCAGCACTACATCTCCGCGAACTATACCCATGCCTCGGCCTATCTATTGGCGCGTGGGCTCAATGTCGTCACGCAGCTGGTCGCAAAGCGCGTCGTCGATGGGGTCACGCGCTACAGCCTGAGTTGCAATACCGACACCACGCTGGACATCCTGCGCGCCCGCGGCGAGGGCCACGCGGCGTTCAAGCTGGTTGGCCAGGTCAATTCCGAATTGCCGTTCATGCCGGGCGCGGGGGATCTCGCGGCCGAGGAATTTTCCGCGGTGCTCGATAGTCCCGCGACCGATTTTCCGTTGTTCGCGCCGCCGTCCGAGCCGATCACCGACACCAAATATGCCATCGGTCTGCATGCAGCTAGCCTGGTGCGCGACGGCGGCACGTTGCAAATCGGCATCGGACAGGTCGGCGATGCGCTGGCGCAGGGGCTGATCATTCGCCATCGCGACAACGCGCAGTTTCACGGCATCATGAAGCGGCTCGCGCCGGGCCCCGAGCAGGTCGCGGCGCTGGAGACCGGTTCGTTCGAACAGGGTCTCTATGGCGTCAGCGAAATGCTGTTCGAGGCGTTTTTGGGCCTGATCGAGGCCGGCATTCTCAAGCGCGAGGTCGATGGCGTGGTGCTGCACGGCGCATTCTTTCTCGGGCCGAAATCCTTTTATCGCGCGCTGCGCGAGATGGCGCCCGACCAGATCGCGCGAATCCAGATGATGCCGGTGTCCTTCACCAACGAGCTCTATGGCGACGAGGATTCAAAGCGCCGCGCCCGCGTCGATGCCCGCTTCGTCAACAATGCGATGATGGCGACCTTGCTGGGGGCCGTGATCTCGGACGGGCTCGACGACGGCCAGGTCGTGAGCGGCGTCGGCGGCCAATATAATTTTGTGGCGCAGGCGTTCGCGCTCGCCGGCGCGCGCTCGATCCTCACCGTCGAGGCGGTGCGGCAGACCGGCGCCAGGACGAAATCCAATATCCTTTGGACCTATGGCCACGAGACCATCCCGCGGCATTTGCGCGACGTCATCGTCACCGAATATGGTGTCGCCGCTCTCAGGGGAAAATCCGACGCCGACGTGATCGCGGCGATGCTCGCCGTTGCGGATTCGCGCTTCCAAGGCGAACTTGCGCGAAAGGCCAAGGACGCCGGAAAACTGCCGCGGAGTTTCGAGATTCCGGCTGCGCATCGCGAGAATTTTCCCGAGCGGATCGCAAGCGCGCTAAGGCCTGCGCGTGAGGCAGGATTGCTGCCATCGTTTCCGTTCGGCAGCGACTTTACCGTGACCGAGCAGCGGCTGATCCCGGCGCTGCAGATCCTGCAGGCCGCGCAGCGATCACTGCTGCGGCTGCCCGGATTGCTACGGCAAGGGTTTTTCCACGAGCCCGATGCCGCGGACAGCGAATGCCTGGCGCGGCTCGGCCTCGATCGGCCGGCGACATGGCCCGAGCGCGCCTACCGCGCGCTGGTCAGTGCCGCGCTGGTGCGGAGCCGCGGGGCCTGAGATCCAACACCGTCATTGCGAGCCATCGGGCGCGCATTCGCGCGACCCGTTGGCTCGCAATGACGAAAGACGAGCTACCTGTTCTTATTCAAGGGCTTCCGCTTCTCGATGAAGGCCGCCATGCCTTCGGCGCGGTCTTCCAGCGCGAAGGTGGAATGAAACAAATTGCGCTCGACGTTGATTCCTTCCGACAGCGGGGTCTCGAACGCGCGATTGATCGCTTCCTTGGCCATCGCGGCCGCGGGCCTCGACATCGACGCGATTTTCTCCGCCATCGAAAGCGCTTCCTCCATCAATTTGTCCGCCGGCACCACGCGACTGACCAGCCCGGAGCGCTCCGCCTCGGCGGCATCCATCATTCGCCCGGTGAGGCACAGATCCATCGCCTTGGATTTGCCGACCGCGCGCGTCAGCCTTTGGGTTCCACCAATGCCGGGAATGGTGCCGAGCGTGATCTCCGGCTGGCCGAATTTCGCGGTGTCGGCGGCGATGATAATGTCGCACATCATGGCGAGTTCGCAGCCGCCACCGAGCGCGTAACCGCTGACGGCGGCGATCGTCGGCTTGCGGCAGTTGGCGACGCGGTCACCGCCGATCGCGGTGAAATCGCTGGAAAACATGTCGATGAAGGTTTTCGGCTGCATTTCCTTGATGTCGGCGCCCGCGGCGAAGGCCTTTTCGCTGCCGGTCACGAGGATGCACCCGATGGCGTCGTCGGCTTCAAGATCGCCGACCGCCGCGGCGATCTCGCCAAACACGCCGAAGGACAGCGCATTGAGCATTTTCGGGCGGTTCAGCGTGATGATGCCGACCGCGCCTTTGCTTTCGACAAGGATGTGTTCGAACGTAGCCATGCTCCACCTCGCGCCTTGATGTCGCGGAGCAATGTGCCCGCTGGCGGGATGGGCTTCAAGTGGAGAGATGGCCGCGGACGCGGCGCGATTGCGCTGCGCCGCAGAGCCGGGTACGAGCGCCGTTACGCCATGAACATGCGCGCGGCAGAGGCCACGGTCAGCAGTGCGCCGAAGCCGATGAAGATTTTTCCGATCAGGGAGGTCTGGTCCCAGGTGGAACTCTCACTGCTGCTGGCCATCACCGGCGCGGCAGGGGCTGTCGCGGGAGGCGGTGCTGCGGCGGGCGGTGCTGCTGCAGCGGGCGCATCGGTGGAAGCCGTCGCCGGCGCTTGCAGCGCGCGATCGACATCGTTGAGTTGATCGGCGGCGACCACTTGAGTCTCGGCGGCCGGCCGGCCGTTGTCCGGGGCGGTCTGCAGGATATCGCTGGCCCGCGCCGACATCGCCTTGGCGTTGCTGGCGGTCGCGGTGTCGGGGGACGCCAGGCTGGCATTGGCGTTCGCGACCGAGGGTGGCATCGTGGTGGAGGCGGGTGAATTGTCGCCGTCGCTGCCGGCCGCGTCCGCCTCGGCTTTCTTGTCGGCTGCGGATTTCTGCTCGGTTTTGGCGGACTTATTGTGCGCGTAGCTCTTGCCCTGGTGGGAGCTGTGTTTGGTGAATTTGTTCAGCACAATCGGCGCGCCCACGGCATTTTGCGGTTTCGTGGTCGCGGCAGAATTGTCCGCGCTCACCGGCGCCGCCTGCGATGACCCTGCGAAACCCACCAAAAACCCTGCTGCAAGTATCAATGCCGAGCGCCCGTTGGCCTTGATCGTCATTGGCAATCTCCCCTTTTGCCAGTCCCCGGGCCGGAATGAGACCCCACGACGTGTCCGCAGCGGGGCAGAAAAAGGGAATCTTCTAGACCGGGCAAAAGCAGGGCAGAGGGTATTGCGCCAAGCGAGCGCTTGGCACCGATTTCAACGGCGGGTGCCCAGCGGCACCGATCGATGTTATGAGCCTGCCTCAGGGTCGGATTTGTCGTCGCGATTCCGAAATGTGGGTGCGATGATCGCAATGCCGCGCGAGTTTCGATCACGACTTCGTGACCAATGTCTTCTCGCGTAACAAATTGAAAGATCGACCGAAATGCACTGTGGGAGCGTGTGTGCGCGAACGTGAAGACGAGTGGACCGGCCTGATGCGGTCGGCCATTTCCGGGGACAGCGTGGCGTATCATCGCCTGCTCAAGGCCGTAACGCCGGTACTGCGCGCCGCGGCGCGCCGAGGTCTGGCGCGGGCAGGGCAACCGGTCGATCAGTCCGAGGACATCGTGCAGGACATATTATTGGCGGTGCATCTGAAGCGGCATACCTGGGACGCCAACGCGCCGTTCGCGCCGTGGCTGTTTGCGATTGCCCGCAACAAGCTGATCGATCAGCTGCGCCGCCGCGGCCGCCGGGTTTTCGTCAATATCGACGATTTCGCCGAAACGATTCCGAGCGAGCCCACGGCCCAGACTGTTCCTGCCGGCGAGGTCGCGGCCCAGTTGCAGTCGCTGCCGGCGCGCCAGCGCGACGTGCTGCAGTCGATCGCGGTCGAAAGCGCGTCGATCAAGGATACGGCTGCGAAATTTTCGATGAGCGAGGGCGCGGTGCGGGTGGCGCTGCATCGCGGGCTGGCCAGCCTCACCGCCAAACTACGGGAACAATGAGAATGGAGACCGATCAGCTCATTCGAACGCTGGCGGCCGATAACGCGCACCGCGTGCGGCCGGTCGGCTTCGTGCTGGCGCTGGCGCTGTTGTCGGCGGCGCCGGTCTCGCTTGCGATTTTTTTCGCCGGCCTCGGCGTCCGTCCCGACGTCATGACCGCGATGCATAATCCGTTTTTCGATCTGAAATTCGCGGTGACGCTGGCGCTGGCGATCTCCGCCATCGCGGTCAGCCTGCATTTGTCGCGGCCGGAGGCTTCGCTTGCGGGCTGGGCCTGGCTATTGTTGATTCCGGCCGGAATTCTCGCCGCCGGTCTCTCGGGCGAGATGATGTTGCCGCAGCGGCTGCCGATGATGACGCGGCTGGTGGGCAGCAATTCGCGGGTCTGCCTCACGGCTATCCCGCTGATGTCGCTGCCGCTGCTCGCGGCCGCGCTGATCGGCCTGCGCCACGGCGCCCCGACGCGGCCGGCGGTGGCCGGTGCGATCGCCGGAATGTTGTCGGCAGGGCTAGCGGCGACGCTCTACGCCTCGCACTGCACCGACGATTCCCCGCTGTTCGTCGCGACCTGGTACACGATCGCCACGGCACTCGTGACCGCGATCGGCGCGCTGGCGGGACCGAGGATGCTGAGGTTTTGATTTCACGCGGCGGGCGCCGGCGTTGCGGTCTGCTGCATGCGGTGGAAGCGCAGCACCTGCTGGGCGGTCGAGGGCCGCAGCCGCTCATAGATGGCCTTGCAGGCGGCGAGGTCGGACGGCTCGAGCCCGGAGAGTGCGTCGCGCATGTTGATGATCGATCTCACCGTCGACCACGACATCGCCGAGACTTTGCACAGGATCATCACGCCCTCGGCGCGGGTTTCCACCATCATGTTCTCGGCGATCGACACCGGCACGTTGGCAAGCGCGGCGATCGCGGCATTGGCTTCGTCGAATTTTTCTGCTTCGGCGAATGCCGCCACCTGATGCTCGTCGAGCCGGCCGTCCTCGTACAATGATTTGACGAGCGCGTGGGCGATCGCGGTATCCCGGGTGATGGCGGAAGGCGCAGAGCGCGCCCGCCGGGTCGCTTCCTGCACCGCCGTCGGCACCTCTTTCGCGTGCTGCGGATGCGCGGCCTCGAGCCGCTCCCGCACCGTGGCGGAGGCCTTCGCGAGCAACTTCAGGTAGAGATGCCGCGGGATCGTCGGACGCAGGCCGATGCAGGTGGCAAGATCGTCGCGCCCCTCGGCGCGATCGACCAGCCGGGTGAAGCTGTTCTCGGAAAATTCCGCGCCGGGATTGTTGACGGTGCTCTGGATTACCGCGTCGTTGCCGCGCATCACCAGCACGTCGGTGACTGCGCCGCTCAGCACCCTTCGCATCGAAATCGCCATCAGATGCGCCTGGCTCTTGTCGCGCGCGGCCTCGATCAACGCCTCGTCATCGAGCCGTTCGGACTGGGACAGCACGGGGGCGGCGACTTCGATCAGGTCGTCGAACGCCAGCGCGCGTATCGTCAACGGCGGCGCCGTATTGATCGGGGCGAGACGGTTGGAGAGCAGCGCCTTGGCGGAGGTCTCGATATGAACGATCAGGCACTGGAAGACGTCGTCGAACAGCCCGATCTGCTGGTCGGAATAGTCTACCGCGCCGTTGATGAACAGGTCGGTGACGCGGCGCAGGGTTTCTACCCGGCGCGCGACGGTGCCGTGCGCAAGCGTGGCCTGCAACTCGTCGAGCAGACTTTCGGAAGTGGCGGCGGATTTCGAACTCATGAACTCTATCCTGGAGGCTTAAGTCTCGGACGGTTTCTCCGTCTCCGGAAGCGTGAATAATCGGTTCAGACGTTGGCGATGCGGTTGCGTCCTCTCGCCTTGGCGACGTAAAGCGCGCTGTCGGCGCGGGCTAAAAATGTATCTTCGGTCTCATTGGGCCGCAGCGTTGCGACGCCTGCTGAAATGGTCACCTGCATACCGGGCGAGAACGCGCTCCAGTCGAGTTCGGAAATGATGGCGCGCAGCCGGTCGAGTATGCGTGTGGCGGCGTCGTTTTCCGTGTCGGGAAGCACCAGCAGGAATTCCTCGCCGCCGTAGCGGCCGAACCTGTCGATGTTGCGGATGTTCGCGAACACGGTGATGGCGAAGGTCCTGAGCACTTCGTCGCCGGTGGGGTGGCCGTAGGCGTCGTTGATGCGCTTGAACCAGTCCAGATCGATCAGCGCGATCGAGCAGGGCGTGTTGACGCGTTGGGCGCGGCTGATCTCGTCATCCAGCATTCCCATGATGCAGCGGCGGTTGTACGAGCCGGTCAATTCGTCGAGCTCGGCGAGCTCCTCGATGCGCTTGTAGGCCGCCTTGAGTTCAAAGCTGCGCTGGTAGAGCGCCTTGCGCAACGAACTGCCGTACAGTCCCACAAAGGCGCATTGTCCGATCGTCATGACGTAGCAAAGCAACGCCGCAAGGCGTTCGACATGCGTCGCGACCGGCATGCCGATCGGGGTCGTGGTGAGCAGGAAAATCGGAGTCAGACCCGTCATCGTCAGCGTCCAGGCAACCGTCGCCTGGCGGGAGGTCATGCGCAGCGCGCCGAACCCGAAGATCAGGAACAGGATACTGAGAAAGGCGTAGCCGATCCCGGGCGCCGCCAGCAGGAAGCCGAGCTGCAGCGCAATGTGGCCGGCAACCTGGTACAGCGTGAGATAGTGATCCTCAAACCGGTCGTTGATGTGGGTTTCCGATAGCACGACGAAGAAACCGACCAGCGTGATGCCGGCCACGAAATACGCCGCGGGAATGGCGAGGGTGATCGTGCCGGCGTAACAATATACCAGCAGCACCAGCGCGCCGAGCGAGTAACTCACGGCCTGCACGGCGAGCATCTGGCGTCGCTGGCCGGCACGGCGCATCAAAACGTTCAAAGGCAGCCGATCTGCGCGCGTAAGCGCACTCTCGGAGGTTTGCCCTTGAAGCAATGAGGCCGCGCTGTTCATGTCCCGCCGTCGAAGCAAAGCACCACGCGGAACTTTAGGGAGCAAGCCTTTAGGTTTGGTATCTTTCGGAACCGAATCCAAGTCGTCCAAGGCCCCCTTATCCCTTGTTCGGCAATGGAATTCACGCAATCCGGGTCATGTGATGGGATCGGCCGAATCCGGCAGCCGGCGGCTAGCCCTGCGGCAGGGCTGTGTTGTCGATCAAGCCTTGGTATGGTCCACGGGAATCGGCGCGGGCGCGCGCGCACAGGATTCTTCTGTATTATGATACCAATTGTTGCGTTCCGTTGTTTCCGACGCCGCCGGCGGCGAACGGAAAATCGATTTCTGTGCGATAGATCACACAGAGGGCTGAACTCTTGCGATAATTTGAAGAATCTTGCCTTTGCCATCGAACCAGCCGCCAACCCAATCCGACCAACCTTGCGAGACGGCCATTGAGTGCGACACAGGCGGCTACGGACGACGTCCTGATCGCTCGGATCGCTCAAGGCGACCGCCTCGCCATGCAGGCGCTGTACGGACGGCACCATGTCAGGGTGTTTCGGTTCGGGCTTCGGCTCGTGCGGGATGAGCAGATCGCGGAAGATCTCATCAGCGAGGTTTTCCTCGATGTGTGGCGTCAGGCTGGCAAGTTCGAAGGCCGCTCCGCGGTTTCCACCTGGCTGTTGGCTATCACGCGATTCAAGGCCCTCTCTGCGTTAAGGCGCAGGAAGGATGTCGAACTGGACGATGAGGCCGCCAACGCGATCGAGGATAGCTCCGACGATCCGGAAGTGGCGGTCCAGAAGAAGGATACCAGTGAAGCGTTGCGCGAGTGCCTGACCGCACTTACGCCGGAACATCGGGAGATCGTCGATCTCGTCTACTACCACGAGAAATCCGTGGAAGAGGTGGCTGAAATCGTCGGCATTCCGGAAAACACCGTCAAGACGCGCCTGTTTTATGCGCGCAAGAAACTGGCCGCACTGCTGAAGGCAGCCGGCGTCGAGCGAGGTTGGCCATGATGGCAGCGAGCAAAAAAATACTGGACCAGGAGCCCAGTGAAATCGAGATGCTGTTGCCCTGGCATGCGGTTGGCACGCTGAACCCGCGCGACGCACGCCGCGTCGACGAAGCGCTCGCCCGCGATCCCGAACTCGCCAAACAATACGCGGTGATCCGGGAAGAATACACTGAGACCATCGATCTCAACGAAAGCCTCGGTGCGCCTTCGGCGCGCGCCATGCAGAAATTGTTCGCGGCGATCGACGGCGAGCCGGCGCGCAAGCCGCGGGCCTCGCTCAATATCTCCGCGCGGATATCAGCCTTCTTCGCAAGACTGTCGCCGCGGACGCTGGCCTGGTCGGCGAGCCTCGGTGCGCTGGCGCTGTTGTTGCAGGCCGGCATCATCGGCGCGGTGCTGGTGAAGAACCAGACCACCTCCTACCAGACGGCGTCGTTGAGCATGAACGAGCCCATCACCCGCGCGCTCGGGCCGGATGCGCCGCCGCGCGCGCTGGTGCGGTTCTCGCCCGACGCCCGCGTCTCCGAGATCACCGCACTGCTCGATAATTATCAGGCTTCGATCGTCGACGGCGCCAAGGGCGGGATGTTTCGGCTGCAATTCGGCAATAGTGCGATGACGAAGGACGAAATCGCCGCGCTGATGAGCAAGCTCTCGCGCGAGAGGATCGTCAATCTCGCCGTAGCCACGCCTTAAGGCCGCGCGTACTTCCCAAGAGATGCCGCATCGACCCGAGGTCCCATGATCCACGATTGTGCCAATTGGCGGACGAAGATGCGCCGCGCGGCGTTGGTGGCGGTCGCATCGGTTCTTTCGTTGGCGTATCTGGATGGCTTCGCGGTTCGGGCGCAAAGCGCCATGCGCATGCCCAACATTAACGTCGGAGCGCGCGTTCCAAGCATTAATCCGACCGTTGCTCCGACTATTGCTCCGACCATCGCTCCGGCGGTGACGCATATCGACCCGAGCATCGCGGGCCGGGCAGTGACGGGACTGGGCAGAACGACGCCGAACTTGCGCACCTATCAGGCCTGCAGCTACGCCTATCGCGACAGCAACGGCGAATGCACGGGGCAGCCGATCACCTCGGCCAACGGTAGCGGCAATGGCGGCGCGTCCGGCAAGGGCAAGAATGGCGGCCCGCGCCGCAACAGCCAGCCGCAGGTCACGGTCGATACGCGCGCGATCGCCAATGAAATCGTGGCCGAGATCGACGGGTCGCAGGTCGACGAGCTGGCTCGGCACCATCGCCTGGTGCGTCTCGCCTCTCAGAATTCGCCGCTGCTCGGCACCACCATCGGCCTGTTCCGCATCACCGACCGCCGCACGGTCGACACCGTCAGCCGCGAACTCGCCGCCGACGGCGTGCGCGCACAGCCGAATTTCCGCTACCTGTTGCAGGACCAGAAGACTGTCTTGACCGAGGGCGATCCCGCGCAATACGCGCTGGCAAAACTTCGATTGCCCGAAGCGCATACGCTGGCCCATGGCGCCAACGTCACCATTGCCGTGATCGATTCCGGTATCGACCTCAAGCATCCGGAACTCGCCAACTCCATTTCGGACAGTTTTGATGCGCTCGGCAGCAAGGAAGGCCCGCATGTCCACGGCACCGGCATCGCGGGTGCGATCGTGGCGCATGCGCGGCTGATGGGCAGCGCGCCGGCCGCGAAGATTGTGGCGATCCGGGCATTCGCCGTGGCACCGAGAGGCGCGGAAAGCACGTCGTTCGTGATCCTCAGGGCGCTCGACTACGCCGCCGCCCATGGCGCGCAGATTATCAATATGAGTTTTGCGGGTCCGAAGGATCCGCTGATCGAGCGCGGCATTGCCGCCATTGCCGCGAAGGGCATCGTGATGGTCGCCGCCGCCGGCAATGCCGGGCCGAAATCGCCGCCGCTCTATCCGGCCGCTAACGCGAACGTGATCGCGGTCAGCGCCACCGACGCGGACGATAAATTGTTCGCTGCATCGAACCGCGGCAGCTATATCGCGCTCGCCGCGCCCGGCGTCGATATCTTCCTCCCCGCACCGGATGAAAAATATCAGATGACCTCCGGCACCTCGTTTTCCGCCGCCTATATCTCGGGACTCGCAGCACTGCTGTTGGAGCGCAATCCTGCGTTGAAGCCGGACGAGGTACGCGCGATCTTGACGAAAACCGCGCGCGATCTCGGTTCCCCCGGTCGCGACGATCTGTTCGGTGCCGGAGAGGCGGACGCCTTTGCCGCGGTTTCGGCGGCCGCAGCACCTGCGGCAGCTGCGGTTTCGGACCGGCCTGCGGGTGAAAATGCGCCAGAACGGCATGACGATCCGGCGACCCGGGCATTGGGCCCGCCGACGCCCGCCATCGCGTCGGAAAGTTCCGCCGCCGGCGCGGCCGATCGCGCCGCCGCGCAATAATTCTCCGGCCGAAAACGCCGGCCAAAAAAGTTAAAAAAATCGCAACGCCGTTTGAACGTGTCGCCACCCTCGCGCGACCAATAAACGTGGGAGCGGTTATCCCTCCCCAACGAGGCTATATTCGGCGCGAGCGCCCATCCACCCCAAGCGCCATATGGCTTGACCCGTCCGGTTGTCCCCCCGGACGGGTCTTTCGTTTTTGGGCAGGCATTTTTGCGCATTTCGCTCGAACGAAATCGGCCACCATCACCCGCGCCATCGCGTTTGCAGTTTCCGCAACTCGCAGCGCGGGCATGCCGGCATGCGGCTTGACTGTGGATAGGGAGGAAAATCCCGCATTTGTACGGCTTTCTGCCGATCTCCCGCGCCTGATACGATCGCCCGCTAGACTTCGCTAAGGTTTTCCACAAAATATATCTGTCACGTCTTGTTGATTCGCCCCGGTTGCGTCCGCGTCCGTTCTTCTCATTCAAACGGGCTGGTTCATGACACATCGTCTAGACGTGGCACGGAGCCGCGACGTCGTCGCGCGCTGGTGTGCTCTCGCTGAGGCGCGGCTGGAACACCTCACCGAATTGTTCGAGTCCGGCCGCTGGCGCCGCTACCACACCGAGATCGCCTTTCTCGAGAACATCCAGGAAGCCAAGTCCGCCGTCGAGCTCTGGCGCGATCTGTCGTTGCGCGAGGCCTCGCGCGACCATTCCGCCATTGACATGTTCTGGATCGGCCGTCGCCGGACGGCCTTGCCGCGCAGCCAGATGTCACGCGACCCGGTTCACGCGCTCAGGCCGCAGCCGGTGCAGATCGCGGCCGAACCCTCGCATTCCAATCGGACGGGGGAGGCGATTTCCGCGCCGGCTGTGGACGACGCCATGGAGCTGACGCCGGGGGTCGTCGCGACCGCGGAGCGCTATCCGCTGCTGCGCAACGCGCTGTAGGCCCGCGTCCCGGCAGAGGACGTCATCGCAAGGGCTCCTCACCGCCTGATCGCGTTGGTACCGATCACCACCTGGGCAAAACGCTGCGCGCCGTCAGCGGACAGATCGGCCGTGACCGGGCGGGCATGGTCGAGCCCGACCACCGCGCCGCGGGGAGTTTCCGAGATCATGTTGTTGTTGACGAGCGCCATCCCCGCGCCCGGTGCTACCGACACGCCGACGCCGACAAAGGTGTTGCGGACCACGTTGCCCGAGATCACGACGTCGCGCAGATATTCGCCCCAGCCGGCGACGATCCCGAACGACGGCGCGTTCTCGATCACATTGCCCGTGACCGATGTATCGGCCTCGACATAGATGCCGATGCCGGCATCGTCGTCAGGCGCGGTGCCGATCGGCCGCTTCGGCAGCAAATTGCGGATGACGTTGCCTTGCACGACCGCGATGCGTCCGCCCACGTTGAAATTGCAAACGGATACACCAAACGCCGCGCCATCCACCGTGTTGTTGGCGATGACGGCACCCTCGAACGAGAATTCCGAATACAACGCCACCTCGCGGACATCGCTGACGCTGTTGCCCGTGATCTGGATGTTGGACGACGAATTGCCGCGCACGGCAGAGTAGTCGCAATTGCGGATGCGGTTGCCCCGCACGATCACATTGCCGGCGCGAAACGCGTTGATGGCGTTGCCATATTGTCCGGAGCCGCCGGGGCCGGCCTTGATGTCCTCGATGCGGTTGTCGGCGACGAGGGTGCCGTCATCGCCGATCGCGGTACGCAGGATTTCGATGCCGTTGTCGTTGGTGCCCAAAATCGTGTTGCGCGAAACGATCAGTCCCTGCGCGTCGAACGAGACGACCGCGGTGGCGGCTGTCTTGGTGAAGGTGTTGCCGCTGATGTCGCCGGAGACGTTCTCGAACCAGATGCCGTTGCCGCCACTATCGGATATTTCGCAATCGGCGATGCGGATGTCGCGGCCTTGCAGGCAATGCACCAGGCCGCGCCGCGCCGGCAGCGGGATGCCGCCGCCGTCGAGCGTGATGTAGGTGAGGCCGATGCTGCCGGCGCCTTCGCTGGAAAACATCGATGCGCCGCCGTTGAAGATGAATTTGGTCGCGCCGCGCACGCCGATCAGTTGTGTGCCGTTCTGCAGGCGGAGCATGCCGGTGCGATAGACGCCCGGCGGCAGCGCCAGCGGCGTTTGCGCCCGCGCGGCCTCGTCGATGGCCCGCTGCAAAGCTCTGGTCTGATCGTCCGGACTGCCGGGACGGACGCCATATTGGGTCACGTCGCGCCCGAGCGCGGAGGTGAGCGGCGCGGCCCGCGCGGCGTCCGGCGACATCGCAAGCGCGCCCGCAGCACCCACTGCGGATGCCCCGATGAGATGGCGGCGATTGACGTCCATGGTTTGCGTGACCCTCGCGGACGCGCGTCCGCATGGTGGCGTAACGCAAAAATGCGACCGCGCGGGGCTCAACGGAAGACGGACGACGGCAATTGTTGGGGGTAGGGTTAATCTTAACCTCACCCTGCGGCGAGGGAATCGGAGAAGTTCATGGCTGCCTCGCGCACCGCCGCTCGCGTCAGCCTCACCATCTCCAGCAGCATGGCTTCGCCGGCGTCGACCAGATCCTCCAGCGTGATCCGGTGCGCGGCGCCGGTGCGTTGCGGCGCGCTGCCGCGTGCGATCAGGGGCACATGCACGAACGCGGCTAGCGCCGGGCCATTATCTTTTTCGGTTGCCTCGATCGCGCGCCAGCTCAGGTAATTGCAGAGATAGCTTCCGGCATCGCGCGAGGCCCGCGCATCGATGCCGGTGCCGACGGCCATGCGTAACAGCCTGGCGGTGTGCGGGCCGAACATCAGGGCATCGGTGCCGGCCGCGATCGATCCTTTCCGCGCGCGGTGACGGTCGGCGTCGGGAAACGTTGTGGTGACGGCGTTGCGCGCGCGGGTTTCGATCCGGACATGCGCGGAGCGGTCGGCGAGGCCGAAACTCAACACCGCTTGCGGGCGATGCCGCGCGATCAGCTCCGGCAGCTCCCGATCGACGGTGGAGTAGGTGACATGAAAAATGTGGCCGATCAATTTGACGTCGGCCAATGCCGGGCGGCGGAGCTGCGTCAGCCGTTTCACCAGCGGCATCGTTGGATTATACGGCGCGCCCGGAAACGGGCCGAAGCCGGTGATGAGGATGCGGAGTTTTTCGCTCTCGGTCACTTCAGCATCTCCGCGATCTGCTCGGCGCCGAGCGAAGGCGTAACGCGGCCGTCCGCCACCTCGGCTTCGATCTTCTTCACCCTGGCGCGCACGGAAGCATCGGCGCGCAGCCGCGCCATCATCCGCTGCTCCAGCATCGACCACATCCATTTGATCTGTTGCTGCCGCCGCCGGCCTGCGAATTCGCCGGAGGCGTTCATCGCGGTGCGGTGATCCAAAATCTTCTGCCACAGCACGTCGATACCCGTTCCCGTCAATGCCGAATAGGTCAGCACCGGCGGATGCCAGTGCTCCGAGCGGGGGTTGAGAATATGCAGCGCGCCGCGATATTCGGCGGCAGCCAAGTTGGCACGCTTGATGTTGTCGCCGTCGGCCTTGTTGACGGCGATCATGTCGGCGAGCTCAACCAGGCCCTTCTTGATGCCTTGAAGCTCGTCACCGGCGCCCGGCAGCATCAGCGCCAGGAAAAAATCGGTCATGTCGCAGACCGCGGTCTCGGATTGCCCGATGCCGACGGTCTCCACCAGCACCACATCGAAGCCCGCGGCCTCGCACAACAGCATCGCCTCACGGGTTTTTGCGGCGACACCGCCGAGCGTGCCGGACGCCGGCGAGGGCCGGATATAGGCGCGCTCGGACGCGGCAAGCCGCGCCATCCGGGTCTTGTCGCCGAGGATCGAGCCGCCGGTGCGGGCGGAGGAGGGGTCGACCGCGAGCACCGCGACCTTGTGGCCGCGCTCGATCAGGAACATCCCGAGCCCGTCGATGGTGGTGGATTTGCCGACGCCGGGCGAGCCGGTGATGCCGACACGCACCGCCTTGCCGGTGTCCGGCAACAGCATCTGCACCAGATCGCGGGCCGCGGCCTGGTGATCGCCGCGACGGCTTTCAATCAGCGTGATCGCGCGCGCCAGCGCCGCGCGGTGACCTGAGCGCAGGTCCTTGGCGAGGGCGATGATGTCGACGGGGGCGTTCGGCAGGGGCATGTCTTGCTTTACAACGGCGACGCCTGGCAGGCGAGGGGGAGTGC